>Ga0163150_10005974_pt1 | contig 15192 bp, 14 predicted proteins | sample OliLakLV19P2IB_FD_148628 | JGI IMG/M metagenome (GOLD analysis project Ga0163150, IMG submission 148628) | Freshwater microbial mat bacterial communities from Lake Vanda, McMurdo Dry Valleys, Antarctica - Oligotrophic Lake LV.19.P2.IB | ecosystem: Environmental > Aquatic > Freshwater > Lake >...
TCCAAGAAGCTCAGCGAGAGTTCCCTCACGGCCATCCCGCCCCCGCCCCCGCCGCTCAAGTAAACCAGCCGCACTCTTTCAAGCCGCACCCTTACCGGAGCGGCTTTTTTGTCGGCCTTGTGGGGGAGGGGCTTCATGCCCCGACTGATTGCCGCCTCACGTTGTCGGGGCATAAAGCCCCTCCCCCACGGAAATGGAACCCTCCCGCCTGACTGCTTCCGGCCCAATACCACGCAAGGCCGGTGTGTCATACACCTTCGTGGAGGTTTTGAAACCGTCCGCGTTGGCCCGCAGGCTGCTTTTATCGGGACGCTGACACTCAGTCCAACCTACTACCAAACCTACATCATGAAGAAAGTCTCCCTCCTCCTCGCGGCGCTCGTCACGGGCGCTACGCTCTCGGCCCAGAATCCAGCTCCCGCTCCTGCGGCTCCGTCTTACTCGGTCACCGTGGACTTCCCTTACGCCAGCAAATACGTCTTCCGCGGCGTCCAGTATGCCGAGGACTCCTTCCAGCCCTCGGTCAAACTGACCTCCGGCAGCTTCTACCTCGGCCTGTGGACCAACCAGCCGATCACCAGCAATATCGACAACGAGATCGACGTCTATGGCGGCTACGGCTTCAAGCTGAGCGACACGTGGAGCCTCGATGTCGGCGCGACCCTCTACTACTACCCGGAGCTCGACGACAGCACCGGCCTCGATAACACCACCTTCGAGGGTTATGTCGGCGTGACCGGCACCTTCGGCAGCTTCACCACCGGCCTGTATGCCTTCCAGGACTTCACCCTGAAGAACTTCACGCTCCAGGCCACGGTCGGCTACAGCGTGCCGATCAGCGACAAGGCAGCCTTCAGCCTGCTGGGCACCATCGGCAACGTCTCGCCCGACACCGGCGACGACTACACCTACTACGGCATCGGCGCCACCGTGCCCTACAAGCTGTCCGACACCGCCACCCTCACCGTCGGCCTGCAATATGCCACCCACGACATCGCCGGCCTGGATGACAGCCACTTCTGGGGCACCGTCGGCGTGACCGTGGTGTTCTAAGCTATCTTTGATCAGCCATGTTCAACCCGTCCCGCGTGAGCGGGACGGGTTTTTTGGCTAGGCCGTGTTTGCAAATTCGGATTTCGGTGGGTCAGCGAGCTTGCTCGCGCCCAACCAGCGCCCGCAAGCGGGCTGGCCCACGGTGTGGCTGGCCACCGGCTTTTGCAGGTAAAGTGGAATCCGGCCTCCGGCCAGGTTTAGGCCGATGGCAATCGTGGTAGGGGCGGTTGCCCTCAACCGCCCTCAACCGTTGTGCGCCAAGGGCCGTTGAGGGCAACGGCCCCTACCTGGCCAATCCGCGCGGAGCGCGGGTTCCCTCTCAGGCCGAAACCGGCGATTTCAGCGAATTCAACAGTCGCTCGATCTTGTCGCAGGCCAGCGAGAGTTTCTCCTCATTGGCCGTGAAACAGGCGCGCACATGGCCCTTGCCGGCGTCGCCGAAGGCCGTGCCGGGCACGACCGCCACCTTGTGCTCGGTGAGCAGCCGTCGGGCAAACTCGCCCTCATCCAACCCGGTCGACTTGATCGACGGGAAGGCGTAAAACGACCCGCGCGGCAGATGGCAGGACAGGCCGGCCGCGTTGATGCGGCGGACAAAGAGGTCGCGACGCTCGCGGTAACGGTCGCGCATGTATTTGGTGGCATCGTCGCCCAGGCGCAGCGCCGCCACGGCGCCTTCCTGGCTGATGCTTGGGGCGCATAGCATCGAATACTGGTGCACCTTCATCATCGCCTCGATCAGCGGAGCAGGGCCGCAGGCGTAACCAAGGCGGAAGCCCGTCATCGCAAAGGCCTTCGAGAACCCGTGCAACAGGATCGTCCGCTCGCGCATGCCGGGCAGGCTGGCGATGCTCGTGTGGACGCCCTCGAAGACCAGCTCCGAGTAGATCTCGTCGCTGATGACGATCAGATCCTTCTCGATCGCGAACTTCGCGATGCGCTCCAGCTGCTCGCGGGAGCACACGCCGCCCGTCGGGTTGCAGGGCAGGTTCAGGAGCAGGAGCTTGCAGCCGGGCTGCCACGCAGCCTGCAGCGCCGGGGCGTCGAGGGAGAACTGTTCCGTGGCATGCGTGCCGACCGGCACGCCGACCGCATGGACCAGGTCCACCGACGGGGCGTAGGAGACATAGCAGGGCTGGTGATACATCACCTTGTCGCCCGGGTTCAGCAGCGAACGCAGGGCCAGGTCGAGGCCCTCGGAGACGCCGACGGTCACCAGGACCTCGTCGTCCCAGCGGTAGCCGACCTTGAAATGGCCTTCGGCGTAGCGGCAGATCTCCTTGCGGAGTTCGGGGAGGCCGAGGTTGGACGTGTAGTGGGTCTTGCCCGTGTCCATCGCCATCTTCACGGCGTCACGGATGGGTTGCGGGGTGTCGAAATCGGGCTCGCCGATGCCGAGGGAGATGACGCCGTCGGTCTTCGCGACGAGTTCAAAGAAGTCGCGGATGCCGGAACGGCGCAGGCCCGCCACGTGACGCGCGATGAAGCGGGTCGTATCGAGTGGCGGTTTGGAAGTTGGATGCATTACCGGAAGGATTTGGAAGTTGGAGGACGGATGGCTGGCTTACGCGAGGCGCTCGCGAATCGCGGCGCCCATCTGGGCGGTCGTCAGCGGCTGCTGGGCGCCGAGATCGGCGGTGTGGCAGCCAGCTTCGAGGGCGGCGCTGACGGCCGCCTCGATCGCTCGGGCCTCAGCCTCCAAACCGAGGGAATGCCGCAGCAGGAGCGCGGCGGAAAGGATGGTGCCCGTGGGGTTGGCGATGCCCTTGCCGGCGATGTCCGGCGCCGAGCCGTGGATGGGCTCGTAAAGCCCGAGCTTCCCCTCGCCCAGCGAGGCGCTGGGCAGCACGCCGAGCGAACCCGCCAGCACGGCGGCCTCGTCGGTCAGGATGTCGCCGAACATGTTCTCGGTGACGATGACGTCGAACGAGGGCGCGTGGGTGATCAGGCGCATGGCGCAGGAATCGACCAGCTGGTGCTCCAGCTTCACGTCGGGGAACTGCTGGCCGACCTCAATGGCGACCTTGCGCCAGAGGCGGGACGACTCGAGCACGTTGGCCTTGTCGACCGAGGTGACGAGCTTGCGGCGCCGTAGGGCCATCTGGAAGGCGAGCAGCACGATGCGCCGGATCTCCTTCTCCGTGTAAATGAGCGTGTCGACGGCGACCTCGCCCTCCGGCGTCTGCGTGCGGCCCTTCGGCGTGCCGAAGTAGAGGCCGCCGGTCAGCTCGCGGATGACGACAAAGTCCACCCCCGCCACGCGCTCGGGCTTGAGGGGCGAGAGCCGGGCCAGCGACGGATACGGGCACACGGGGCGCACGTTGGCGTAGAGGCCAAGGGCCTTGCGGATGGCCAGGAGGCCCTGTTCGGGGCGGACCTTGGCCTGGGGGTCATCCCACTTCGGGCCACCCACGGCGCCCAAAAGAACGGCATCGGCGGCCTGGGCGGCGGCCAGGGTCTCGTCCGGCATGGCCGTGCCCTTGGCGTCGATGGCGCAGCCACCGAGCAGGTGCTCGGAAAACTTGAGTTCGTGCCCATGCCGCTTGGCGATGGCTTCGAGCACGAGCCGGGCCTCATTGACCACTTCAGGGCCGATGCCGTCGCCGGGAGTGAGTACGATGCTTGCTTTCATGGAAATAGGTGGAGTGCGTTGCCCTCAACGCGCTGGCTCAGTTTGGGAGGGGCGCTTGCCCCCCAGCGTCTCGACTGAAGGGCCGTTCGGGGCAACGGCCCCTACCGCCGGGGTCAGGCTGTATTCGTAGCCGTCCGCCAGCGCCAGCCAGGTGGCGTCAAGGATGTTGCCGCCGGCGCCGACCGTGCTCCAGCGGCGGACCCCGTCGTGCCAGTCGATAAGCACGCGCGTGATGGCGGCGGTGCCGAGGCCGGAATTCAGGATGCGGACCTTGTAGTCGGCCAGGGCGATGTCCTTCACCTGCGGGAACAGGGGCTGCAGCGCCTTGCGCAGGGCCTGGTCGAAGGCGTTGACCGGGCCGTTGCCCTCGGCCGCCGTGTGGACCTCGTGGCCGCCGATGCGGAGCTTGATGGTCGCCTCGGCCATGCTGCGCTCGCCGTGGCGGCTGACCATGCCGCGGTAATCCAGCAGCGTGAACAGCGGCTGGTAGCCCGGCGACAGCCGGCGCACGAGCAACGCGACGCTCGCTTCAGCCGCCTCGAAGGAGAAACCCTCGTGTTCCTTGGCCTTGATCACCTCGACGACCTTTGCGCCAGTCGCGGCGTCGATGTCCTGCAGGCCGAGTTCGCTGGCCTTGGAAACGACGTTGGCCCGGCCGGAAAGCTCGCTGACGACCACGCGCATCTCGTTGCCGACGACGGTCGGGTCGATGTGCTGGTAGGCGTCGGGCTGGCGCTGCATGGCGGCGACGTGCACGCCCGCCTTGTGGGCGAAGGCGCTGTTGCCGACGTAGGGCATCTGGTCGTTGGGGGCGAAATTGGTCACCTCGGCCACGAAACGGGCCGCCTCGTGCAGTCGCGCCAGCGCGCCCTCCGGCAGCGCCCCCCGCTTGAGCTTCAGCTCGATGTTCGGGATGACGATGCAGAGGTTGGCGTTGCCGCAGCGCTCGCCGTAACCGTTCATCGTACCCTGCACGTGGGTCGCCCCGACACGGATCGCCGCGAGGCTGTTGGCCACGGCGCAGCCCGTGTCGTCATGCAGGTGGACGCCGACGCGAACCGAACCGTCGAGTTGGGCGATGACATCGCTCACGATGGTCTCCACCTGCCAGGGCAGCGAGCCGCCGTTGGTGTCGCACAGGGCAATGGTCTCCGCCCCGCCCTTCACCGCCGCCTGCAGGGTCTGCAGGGCGTAGGCGGAATCGAGGCGGTAGCCGTCGAAGAAGTGCTCGGCGTCGTAGATGACCCGCTTCCCCTGCCCGCGCAGGTAGGCGACCGTCTCCTCGATCATCTTCAGGTTCTCCTCGAGGGTCGTGCGCAGGACTTCCTTCACCTGCATGACGGAGGACTTGCCGAAGATCGCGCACACCTCGGTGCCCGCCTCGACCAGCCCGCGCACGCTCGGGTCGTCCGCCGGTTTCAGGCCCGCGCGGCGCGTGGCGCCAAAGGCCACGATCTTGGCGTGCTTCCAAGTCATCGCCCGGGCCTGCTCGAAGAAGGCGGCGTCCTTGGGATTCGAGCCCGGCCAGCCGCCCTCGATGAAGGCCACGCCGAGTTCGTCCAGCTTGCGCGCGATGCGCAGCTTGTCGTCGACCGAATATGAAATGCCCTCGGTCTGCCCGCCGTCGCGCAGGGTGGTATCGAAGATTTCGATGGAGTCGGACTGGACGGAAGCGGCCATGGCGGATTAGCGGGATACCTCGGTCGGCGCGCTCTGCGGGTGCTGGATGCGGCCGGTGGAATGGCGGGACAAGACGTGGTTGAGGGAGGCGATGTAGGCCTTGGCGGCGGCGACGACGATGTCGCTGTCCGCGCCGTGCCCGTGCGAGGAGCGCTGTTCCTCGTGGCGGACGCGGACCGTGGCCTCGGCGAGGGCGTCGACGCCCTCGGTGACGGCGCTGATCCCAAACTCGAGGAGCTCGACCGGCAGCTGCACAATGCTGTTGATCGCCTTGTAGGTGGCATCGACGGGGCCGGTGCCGAGGGCCGCGGCGCTGCGGACCTGGCCGTCCGGGTCGCGGAGGCGGACGCTCGCGGTGGGCAGGCCGGTGGTGCCGCACATGACCTGCAGCGAATCCAGCGCCCAGAGCTCGGGCACGGTGGTGCGCTCGTCGGAGGCCAGGGCGATGAGGTCGGCGTCGAGCACGGCCTTCTTGCGGTCGGCGAGCTTCTTGAACTCGTTGAAGGCCTTCAGCAGTGCGTCACCCTCGAGCGGGTAGCCCAGCTCGGTAAGGCGCTTGGAGAAGGCCGCGCGGCCGGAATGCTTGCCGAGCACGAGCATGGTGTGCGTCGCGCCGACATCCTGCGGGCGCATGATCTCGTAGGTCTCGGCGTTCTTGATCATGCCGTCCTGGTGAATGCCCGACTCGTGGGCGAAGGCATTGGCGCCGACGATGGCCTTATTGGGCGGCACCGGGTAGCTGGTGCTGCGGGAGACGAGTTTGCTGATGCGGCAGAGCTGCGTGGTGTCGATGCCGGTCTGGAGGCCGATCTTCGCGCCGCGGGTGCGGATGGCCATGACGACCTCCTCGAGCGACGCATTGCCCGCGCGCTCGCCGATGCCGTTGACCGTGACCTCCGCCTGGCGCGCGCCGGCGCGGAGGCCGGCGAGCGAGTTGGCAACGGCCAGGCCGAGATCGTCGTGGCAGTGCACCGAGATGATCACGTCCTTGGCGCCAGGCGTGTGCTTGATGATGCCCTCGATCAGCGCGCCGAACTCGTCGGGCATCGTGTAGCCGACCGTGTCCGGGATGTTGAGCGTGGTGGCGCCGGCCTTGATGACGGCGGCGAGCACCTTGTAGAGGAATTCCGGGTCGCTGCGGCCGGCGTCCTCAGGCGAGAACTCGACGTCCTTGCACAGCGAACGGGCGTAGGTGACCATCTCGACAGCCTTGGCGGTCATCTCCTCGCGCGACATGCGGAGCTTGTGCTTGAGGTGGAGGTCGCTGGTCGCGAGGAAGGTATGGATGCGCGGGTACTTGGCGCCCTTGACCCCCTGCCAGGCCGCGTCGATGTCGTTCTTGGTGCAGCGCGCGAGGCCACAGATGATGGGCGGCCGGGCTTGCGGCCGGCCCTCGATCGGCGTCTGGCCGATCTCGGCGGCGATGGCCTGCACCGCCGCGAGGTCGTCGGGCGAGGCCGCCGGGAAGCCGGCCTCGATGACGTCGACGCCGAGGCGGGCGAGCGCGCGGGCAACCTCAAGCTTTTCGATGGTGTTCATCGACGCACCGGGCGCCTGCTCGCCGTCGCGGAGGCTGGTGTCGAAAATGCGAACGTAAGAGGGAGAGGAAGTTTTCATGGCAGAAGTGAGAGTGAGAATGAAAGTGTTAGTTGGTTGTGAGCTGGATACGCAGTCGTTTGATCGAAGCCGTCAGGATGCCGATGATGTCGTCGCATAGCGCAATGCGCGTCGCGATCACATCTGCCGGCAACCAGTGACTAAGTCGCTGATAACGACCCGCAGTTTCCTGAGCGGAACCACGGGCAATAACCAGGAACTGCGCATACTCACGTTTGCTCCCTCTCCCGTATCCTTCCTCGATATTCGAAGCCACGGAATCGGCACTGGCGATCTGCTGCGCAACCAGCCGATCGCACTCCCGGCGGCCCGCCATCAAAGCCATGTCCACCACGACAAAATCGAACAATTCCAGAGCCTTGGCGTAGGCACCGAATTTGAGGAGATTGTCGCGGGCATTCATGGTTTGGTCACTCTCACTATCACTTTCACTCCGTGGTCATTTTGAAATGACCACCGGATTGAGGAACGGCATCATCGCGCGCAGCTTGGCGCCGACGACCTCGATTTGCTGGCCGCGCTCACGGTTGCGGAACTTGGTCATGGTCTTGCGGCCATACTTGTTGTTCTCGTCGATGAAGCGCTTGGCGAACTTGCCGGCCGTGATGTCCTTGAGGATGCGCTTCATCTCGGCTTGCGTCTTCTTTGTGACGATGCGCGGGCCGGAGACGTAATCGCCCCACTCCGCGGTGTCGGAGACGGAGTAACGCATGTAGTTGAGGCCGCCGCGATACATCAGGTCCACGATGAGCTTCAGCTCGTGCATGCACTCGAAGTAGGCGATCTCGGGTTGGTAGCCCGCGTCCACGAGGGTCTTGAAGCCGGCCTTGACCAGCTCGGCGCAGCCGCCGCAGAGAACGGCCTGCTCGCCGAACAGGTCGGTCTCGGTCTCCTCGCTGAAGGTCGTCTCAAGCACGCCCGCGCGGGTGCAGCCGATGCCGCGGCCGTAGGAGAGCGCGAGCTTCTTGGCGTTGCCGGTGGCGTTCTGGTGGACGGCGATGAGGCCGGGGACGCCGCCGCCCTCCTGGAAGACCTCGCGCACGCGGTGGCCCGGGGACTTCGGGGCGATCATGGCCACATCGACGTTCTTCGGCGGGACGATGCCCTTGAAGCGGATGTTGAAGCCGTGGGCAAACATCAGCAGCTTGCCGGCCGTAAGGTTCGGGGCGATCTCCGCCTTGTAGAGGCGGGCCTGGACGTGATCCGGCACGAGCACCATGATGACGTCGGCCCATTGGGAGACGTCGGCGACAGAGCCAACGGTGAGGCCGGCCTTCTTGGCCTTGGCGGCGGACTTGCTGGTCGGCGCGAGCCCGACGCGGACCTTGACGCCACTCTCCTTCAGGTTGAGCGCGTGGGCGTGGCCTTGGGAGCCGTAGCCGATGATCGCGACTTTTTTGCCGCGGATGAGCGAGAGATTCGCGTCCTTGTCGTAGTAGATTTTAGCCATGGAATTAAATTGTGGGTCTGGGATTTGGGGTCTGAGGTCTGGGTAAAGTTAGACAGACATCGAGAGGCTGGCGGTGTCGGGATGGTGGTCAGCCGCGGCGGTGCGGACCAGCGGCGGCGCGGCCGAGAGCAGCTCGTGGCCGCGCGCCATCGCGACGGCGCCGGTGCGGACGATCTCGATGATGCCGTAGGGCTTCAGGACCAGCTCGAACTTGCCGATCTTCTCGGGCGTACCGGTGACCTCGATGACGATCGAGGCCTCGTCCACGTCGACGACGCGGGCGCGAAAGACGTCGGTCAGCTGCAGGACCTCGCTGCGGGTCTGCGGCGTGACCTTCACCTTGACCAAGCCGAGTTCGCGGAAGAGCGAGGGCTTGTGGGTGAGGTCATCGACGCGGAGGACGTTGACGAGCTTGTAGAGGTTGGCCTCGACGATGCGGGCGCCGGCCTCGGTGGCCTCGACGACGACCGTCAGGCGCGACACGCCCGGCTGTTCGGTGCGGCCGACCGTGAGCGAGTCGATGTTGAAGTTGCGGCGGCGGAAGAGCGACGCGACCCGGTTCAGGACGCCGGGGACGTCTTCCACGTAGGCGATGAGCGTATGTTTGGCCATGGGAGTGGTGGGTTAGCGACGGGTGGTTTTGGCGGCCTTGCGGGCCGGTTTCTTGGCGGGCTTGGTGGCTTTGCCGCGGCCGCTGAGGGCGGCCGCTTCGGCCTTCGCCTCGACGAAGACGTTCGGCAGCGTGGACGAGGGCATCTCCCAGTCCTTGTCGGAACCGGACTCGATCATGACGTCCTGCTTCGGGCGGCGGATCATCTTGTCGAGGTCGGCACCGGCGGGAACCATCGGGAAGACGGTGTCCTCCTTCTCCACAACGAAGTCGATCACGACCGTGCCCTTGTCGGCCAGGGTCTTCTCGACGGTGGATTTCACATCGGCGCGCTTGTTGCAGCGCAGGCCCTTGAGACGGTAGGCCTCGGCGAGCTTCACGAAGTCCGGGCCGGTTATCGGCGTGGCGGCATAGCGCTTGTCGTAGAAAAACTCCTGCCACTGCCGCACCATGCCGAGGAAGGAATTGTTGATGATGGCAACGTTGACCTTGATGCCCTCCTGCTCGGCCGTGGCCAGTTCGCAGGAGGTCATCTGGAAGCCGCCATCGCCCACGACCACCCACACGTCCTTCTCCGGACAGGCGAATTTGGCGCCGATGGCCGCAGGGAGCGCGAAGCCCATCGTGCCGAGGCCGCCCGAGGTGATGAGCGAGCGGGGCTTCTCGTGCCGGAAATACTGCGCCTCCCACATCTGGTGCTGGCCGACGTCGGTGACGACGATGGTGTCGCGCTTCTGGGTGAGGCGCCAGAGGTCGTTGATGACGTGCGCCGCGTAGAGGTGGCCGCTGTCGGGCAGGCTCTGGATATCGCGCACGGCCGCGTCGCCGCGTCGGGCATTGATGGTGGCCCACCATTCGTCATGGTTGGCCTTCTTCACCTGCGGCTGGATCAGCGAAAGCACCTCGCGCAGGTCGCCGATGAGGGCGACGTCCACCGGCACGTTCTTGTTGATCTCGGTCGGGTCGATATCGACGTGGATTTTCTTGGCGTTGAGCGCGTAGGTCTTGAGGTTGCCCGTGACGCGATCGTCAAAGCGCATGCCGAGCGCGATGAGCAGGTCGGCCTGCTGGATGGCCTCGTTGACCCAGGCCTCGCCGTGCATGCCCATCATGCCGAGGTTGAACTCGGACGACGCGGGGATCGCGCCGATGCCGAGCAGCGTCGTGGTGATCGGGATGCCGGCCGTCTGGGCGAGCTTGAGCACCTCGGCCGTCGTGCCGGACTTGAGGACACCCTGCCCCGCGAAGATGAGCGGGCGCTTGGCAGAATTGATGAGCTCGGCGGCGCGCGCGAACTCCGACGCCGGGGCGTGGTAGCTCGGGCGGTAGCCCGGTAGGCGCGGCGCGGCGGCCTCCCAGTCGAACTCCGTGGTGAGCTGCTGCGCATCCTTCGTGATGTCGATGAGCACCGGGCCGGGCCGGCCACTGCTGGCGATGTAGAACGCCTCGCGAATGGCGCGGGCGATGTCTCCAGGCTTGGTGACGAGATAATTGTGCTTGGTGATCGGCAGCGTGACGCCGGTCACATCCGTCTCTTGGAAGGCGTCCGTGCCGATCGCCTTCGAGCCCACCTGGCCGGTGATGCAGACGATGGGCGAGGAGTCCATCATCGCGGTGGCGATGCCGGTGACCATGTTGGTCGCGCCGGGGCCGGAGGTGGCGATGGCGACGCCGACCTTGCCGCTCGCGCGGGCGTAGCCGTCCGCCATGTGCGTGGCGCCCTGTTCGTGGCGCACGAGCACATGGTGGATCTTCGGATACTTGGTCATCGCGTCGTAGGTCGGCAGGATGGCGCCGCCCGGGTAACCGAAGACGACGTCAACGCCTTCCTTCTGTAAGCATTCCCAAATGATTTCTGCGCCGGTGAGTTTCATGGAGTTCCTGGTTTAGCGTGGTTTTTGAAAGCGATCAGGTGGTGACGGCGCCGAAGGCGGCCGACGAAACGGTGTTGGCATACTTGGCCATGACACCGCGGGCATAACGCGGGGTCGGGGCCTTCCAGCCGGCCTGGCGGCGGGCCAGCTCGTCCGGCGCGATCGCCAAGTGCAGCCTGCGCGCCGGCACGTCGATCTCAATGGTGTCGCCCTCGCGGACATGGGCGATCAGGCCGCCCACGAAAGCCTCGGGCGCCACATGGCCGATGGAAAAGCCGCGCGTCGCGCCGGAGAAACGGCCGTCGGTGAGCAAGGCGACCGAGTCGGCGAGCCCCTGCCCCGCCAGCGCGCCGGTGACGCCGAGCATCTCGCGCATGCCGGGGCCGCCCTTGGGGCCCTCGTAGCGGATAACGACGACGTCACCCGCCTTGATCTTCAGCGCATTGGCCGCGGCCATCGCGCTCTCCTCGTTTTCGAAGACCCGGGCCGGGCCCGTAATTTTTTCGCGCGAGCTGCCGGCGACCTTGAGCACGCAACCCTCCTCGGCGAGGTTGCCGTGGAGGATGACCAGCCCGCCGGTGGGCTTGAAGGCCTTGGCGGTCGGCCGGATGACCTGCTGGCCGGGAGTCTCGAAAGCGTTCTGAACCTCTTCGCCGAGCGTGCGGCCGGTGACGGTGAGACACTCCGGGTGGAGATAACCGCCCTCGAGCAGGCGGCGGAGCAGCAGCGAGATGCCGCCGGCCTTGTGCATCTCGACGGCGGTGTAGAGGCCGCCGGGCTTGAGCGTGGCGATGGTCGGCGTCTTGGCGCTGATGTGGTCGAACTCGTCGATCTTGAGCGAGACGTTGGCCTCCCTCGCGAGGGCGAGCAAGTGGAGCACGGCGTTGGTCGAACCGCCCGACGCGGCAACGGACGCGATGGCGTTCTCGAACGCCTGGCGCGTCATGATCTGCGAGGGCTTCAGGTCCTTGCGGACCAGGTCCATCACGATCTCGCCGCAGCGGAACGCGGCCTGGTTCTTCTCCTCGGCCGTGGCCGGGATGCCGTTGAGCCCGGCGGGCGAGATGCCGATGGCCTCCATGATCGTCGCCATGGTATTGGCGGTAAACTGGCCACCGCAGGCGCCGGCCGTCGGACACGCGGCGTTCTCGATGCACTTGAATTCCTTGGCATCGATCTTGCCGGCCGTGAACGCGCCGACCGCCTCGAAGACATCCTGCACGGTGAGCGCCTTGCCGTTGTGGTGGCCGTGGTCGATCGAGCCGCCATAGAGCGCGAGGCCGGGGATGTCCAGGCGGGCCAGCGCCATCATGACGCCGGGGTTGGTCTTGTCGCAGGCGGAAAGGCAGACGAGACCGTCGAGACTGTTGCCGCGGGCGACGAGCTCGATGGAGTCGGCGATGAGATCGCGGCTGATGAGCGAGGTCTTCATGCCCTCGGTGCCCATCGTGATGCCGTCGGAGATGGAGATGGTGTTGAACTCCAGCGGGGTGCCGCCGGCGGCGCGGACGCCCGCCTTGACGTGCTCGGCGAGCGCGCGGAGGTGGTAGTTGCAGGGTCCGATCTCCGTCCAGGTGTTCGCGATGCCGATGAGCGGCTTGGCGAGATCTTCGTCGGTAAACCCGATGGCCTTCATCATGGCGCGGGCGGGGGCGCGGCTCGGGCCGTCGGTGACAAGGTGGCTGTGGCGTTTACCGGAATTCATGGGGGTAAAGGTCATTTCACCTTGCCGAAACATTTGCGGCAGGGCGAGTAATGGGTGGTTTGGGTCTGCGTCATAACGAGAGTTGGCGGGGCAATAAAAAAGCCGCCCTTTGGTGGGCGGCTTCCTCTTTGAGTTTTTGTTCTCTTAGGAGCTTTTGGCTTTGGCGAGCCGCCCATGGGGATTGAGGTCCGTGGCCAGCAGGGCCAGGACGACGGCAATAAGCACAATAAGGGCGACGTTGGTCATGAGAACGGCGTGAAGGTGTTAATCGGCACAATCCCTGTCAACCCCTAGTTTCATTATTTGCCGTTTTGCCCGGCGCAATCCGGCGCCAAACCGGGAAACGTATCATCTTTGATACATGTTGCTTTTTGCTGAATCTGATTTATGGCTGGGTGTTGGTTTCCATATCGACGACTGGCGCCGGTATGGAAACCAACACCCACCCCGCTGACTCAATATCCAGCAGATGCATGAATGAGTACTTGCTTGCGTGAAGACGGTAGATACGAATCACTCTTCTAAATCGTCCCCTATTTCACAGACGAATCTGCGCCAAAAACGACTGCGAGGCTTCTGTAAGATGAAACCGCCTCAACGACAAAAAACAGTGCCCACAAATACCCAAACATGCCCAGTTTGTGGACAAAAGGTGGAACACAACTCACGATACCCACGTTACCTCTGTCGCGTATGCGCGAATGTGGCCACGGACAAATCCGGCCGTCTGCTGGAATTCGGCAACACCCACTTTAGTGGCGGTTTTAAAGCCACGTATGCCGATACCGGGAGAATACGCCGATCCCATATATGCTTCATAAAAGGCATTCGTTGCTGGGCCGACGAGGCGCGTTTCGGAGGCATCGTCATACAAGTCATCGACGCTCAAGGGAAAGCACGCATGCCCGCTCAGACCGATCATGAAAGGAAATTGAAAACCATTCGCCGATGACGCTGACTCGGCATGAGCAGTTCGTTCGCGACCTGAACATATTAAGCGCGGCGACGACTAACCCAACACCGGCCTCGAATCCAGCAATTGACTGCAACTTCGCAATTGTGGCTCGCAGCTTTGAAGGTCTCAGATCGCGGATGCGCATGAGGCTTGGCGGAGAAAACTGGCTCAAGAAGCTGCCTGCATACGATCCTTTACTTTGCCAAGTCGGACACTTCGGAACTCTCGATTTGGGCCTTCGTGAGACAGCCCATACACGAATGATAGGATGGTTAATGGATCCAGATGGTAATCATGAATTCGGCGATATTCTCCTTCGGAGTTTTCTACATGAGGTATTCGCTCTTTCGTGCGTGCCCGAGCTATCTGACGTAACTATCGACTGTGAAACGGTGAACTCGGAAACCCGCGATCGACTCGATATATGCATGCGAGGAAAGTGGCTACTTTCCAGCGGTAAGATCAAGAAGTGGCTCGTGATCGTGGAAGCAAAAGTTAACGCTGACGAAGGTGAGGACCAGTGCGCACGATACGAGAAGCAATGCTATGCGAAAATAGCCTCTTCCGATCAGTATGCCTTCGTGTTTTTGACCCGAAATGGCTTAAAACCGAAAACAGGAACCATTAGATCTTGGAAGCTATGCACCTTCATCCGACTCATGGCGCTGTTTCGAACTCAACTGCCCGAGTTAACAGACAAACAAGGATTCTACGTTTTGCGTCACTATATGACCGGCGTTCTCAAGGATCTTTATCAATTGAATTGCGGCAAGATTAGCGAAAGAGACGACATTTTCTGCATCAGCGAGTATGTCCTGCCGTCTAAGATCGGAGCCAAATCACAATGAACGAAATCGGAAAGTCTTTGGTGTTTTACCTTAAATATTTCCCAGAAATGCAGGAGGCCTTTGAAAAAGGCCGGGAATTCCAAGGCGTCGAATCGGCCACGGTCGAAAAGATCGGTAAAGCGGCGGGGCTTCAGGCATTCGATCTCCTCACCGCCTGCACGGCCGATTGGGTAAAGCAACTTGAGAGTTCAAAAGTGGCGAACTTCAAGCAGTCCAGAAAAGAAACCGTGCAGAGAAATTGGGCTATCGAGATCAATGTTCGTCCACGAAGACAAAAATCTTCAGCGCCGCTTAAACGCCAGATTGGCATCGATCTGGACCGTGACTTTCTTATTCCTTGGGTCTGGAGCCGCGGCGGCGTTGCCTTTGAGGAGAAAATCAAACAATTGCTACCCTCTAAGACCGAGTCCTTTGGCTCGAAGAAATACGGATGGAATGGTGGGTCGATTGCCATCAGTCCGGTTAACATACCATGGGATACCGCAAAGGATTTCAGACTAGACGCGGCAAACATCATCAATGATGCAAAAAAATCCCTTTGTGCTATAAGTCCTGAGTTCATTGAGGCGCTGCTCAAACTTTGAGCAAGAAAGCCCAGTGCCGATAGAGGAGAGGCTCGCCGCTCGAGGCATTCTCTCACTAGCGCCGGCCGCGCATGTTCTGTGCGAGACGGAGGATGTCCGCCAGCACACCGGCAGCGGTCACTTCCCCACCCGCGCCCGCGCCGCGGACGACCAAAGGGTATTGGCGGTAGCGCTCGGTGTGGAA
>Ga0163150_10005983_pt1 | contig 15181 bp, 9 predicted proteins | sample OliLakLV19P2IB_FD_148628 | JGI IMG/M metagenome (GOLD analysis project Ga0163150, IMG submission 148628) | Freshwater microbial mat bacterial communities from Lake Vanda, McMurdo Dry Valleys, Antarctica - Oligotrophic Lake LV.19.P2.IB | ecosystem: Environmental > Aquatic > Freshwater > Lake >...
GGTTATTCGACCCTGGAATGGAATGAAGTTGCACAGGGAAACGACCTGGTCCGCTATGATGTTGATAGCAGCTCAAAAACCATTTTAGTCCCTGCTACTCAACTGTTACCAGCAGGTGCAGCTCTTCCGTTGACGATCGCCAACTATACCTGGTCTGAGGATAATAACAAATTGCTGGTGTTTACCAATACACGCAAAGTCTGGAGATTAAATACACGTGGCGATTACTGGGTGTTAAACCTAATCAATGGTAAATTAAAGCAGTTGGGTAAGGGCCTGGATGAAGCCAGTCTCATGTTTGCCAAATTTTCACCAAATGGAAACAAGGTGGCTTATGTCAGCAACCAAAATATCTATGTGGAAGATTTGCAGACCGGAATTATCCTCCGGCTGACTACCGATGGAGGTAAACATATCATCAATGGGACCTTCGATTGGGTATATGAAGAAGAGTTGGAAAACCGGGATGGATTTCGATGGAGCCCGGACGGGCAAAACATTGTGTATTGGCAATTTGATACCCGGGGAGTGGGTACATTTTATTTGATGAACAATGTCGATTCCAACTATTCCAAACCCATTCCCCTGCCCTATCCCAAAGTCGGAACATCCAATTCTGCGGTCAAAGTCGGCGTTGTGCCGGTTACCGGTGGAAAAACAAGATGGTTTGCTTTGCCCGGCGATCCGAGGAACAATTACATCGCCCGCATGGATTATATTCCTGGATCACAGGAAGTCATTATTCAACAACTGAATCGCCTGCAAAACACCAACAAAGTTTGGATTGGCCATACCAAAACCATGACGTTGAATAATATCCTGACTGAGAGAGACTCTGCTTTCCTTGATATCCACGATAATATGGTCTGGCTTGACGAAAATAAATCATTTACCTGGACCAGCGAAAGGGATGGATGGCTGCATTTGTATAAAGTATCCAGGGATGGTAAAGAAATAAAATCCATTACCAGAGGCAATTTTGATGTGGTCAATATCAATTGTATTGATCCCCGGAGTGGTTATGTATATTATATCGCTTCCCCGGAAAATTTCACTCAACGATATCTTTATCGCAGCAGACTCGATGGAGAAGGGCCAGCGGAGCGGGTCACGCCCACCGGTTGGTCCGGGCAACACAGTTACCAGATCTCATCGGATGCCCGATATGCCATCCACAGCTTTGAAAATTCAACCACTCCCCGCCGGATAGCTCTGATCAATCTCTCCACCCATCAACAACTAAAATTGCTTCAGGACAATGCCGAATTAAAAGCCAGGATTAATGAATTGGGACTCCGTCCAAAAGAATTTTTTAAGGTGGATATCGGAGCCGTGGTGCTCGATGCCTGGATGATTAAGCCTATTGATTTTGATCCGCAGAAAAAATACCCTTTGATCTTTCATGTCTATGGAGAACCTGCCAGCTCCACAGTAAAGGATAATTGGAACACCGGTGACAACCTATGGCATCAGTACCTGGCCAACCAGGGTTATATCATAATCAGTGTGGACAATCGCGGTACCCAGGTACCCAGGGGCCGTGAATTCAGGAAATGTATTTATCGCCAGATCGGGCTCCTGGCAGCAGATGACCAGGCTATGGCCGCGAGGAAAATTATTTCCATTTATTCATTTATTGATTCCAATCGCATAGGCATCTGGGGCTGGAGTGGAGGCGGACAGATGTCCTTGCATGCGCTCTTTCGACATGGCGATATCTATAAGGCCGGGATAGCGATTTCTTTTGTAGCCTTGCAAACCTTGTATGACAACATATATCAGGAGCGCTATATGGGCCTGCCTGAAGACAATCCGGTAGGCTATCGGGAAGGGTCGCCGTTGACTCACGCATCGAAATTGAACGGTAAGCTCTTGATTATGCACGGCACAGGGGACGACAATGTACACTATCAGAATTTCGAAATGCTGGTCAATGAATTGATCAAGCACAATAAACTGTTTAGTATGATGACTTATCCGATGAGGGATCACAGCATCAGCCAGGGTGAAAACACCACGCTGCACTTGAGGCGTACTATGGAACAATTTTGGAAAACCAATTTATAAGTCCATAGATTTAGGGATTTACATTACTTTGTTCAACAGTGAGGCGTTTATATATCCTTAATAAATCAAAGACTCCACAAAAGATACTTTGAACCATGAATGGTTATAACCGCAAACAGGAAATAGTCAACGGGCTGACTGCAGGTATAGGCTTGTTGTTTGGGATTAGCGGGTTGCCTGTTTTATTTGGCCAGGCTATAGTCCATCAAAACATTCCCGGTCTGATTGGTGCAGGTATCTATAGTTTTTGTTTTTTAATGTTGTTTACTAGTTCTACGGTTTACCATTTTGTGCAGGAACCGGTGCTTAAAAATTTATTTAAGATCCTGGACCATATCAGCATTTATTTTCTGATTGCCGGCACCTATACCCCTTTTCTGTTGGTCTACATGAACAATACTTTTGGGATAACCCTGTTATCGGTTTTATGGTGTCTTACCCTGGTGGGTATAGTTTTTAAAGCCCGTTATACCGGACGGTTTGAGCTCATTTCCACTCTGGTTTATGTATTGATGGGGTGGATCATGGTGGTTGGGGGCAAACGGTTTTTTGAGGACCTTCCCGGAGGGGTACTGGCTCTTATAGGAATTGGGGGTGGGTTCTATAGCCTGGGGGTGTTTTTTTACCTCTGGGATAAATATACTTATACTCATGCAGTATGGCATGTATTGGTGTTGGCGGGGGCGGTGAGTCATTATGTGGCGGTGTTGCTGGCGATGTGATTTTATCCGGTATGTCTATTTCGATTAATGGCCCGGAATATTAACCTTCAGTCTGATCGGGGCGATCCAGGTCTTTAAATTATATTTTCAAAAATCTTCTTATAGTGTATTGGTTTTCAGATTTTATTATTGCCTGATATACACCGATACCTCCATTTATCTCTACCTGTATTTCGGAAGCATTTTTGTATGCAGCATTATGAATTATCAGGCCCAAAGTATTTATAATTTTTACTTCAACAGTTGAGCATGGATTTCCGAAATGGATCAATAATTGTTCCACTGATATTCCTATTCAAAAAGCCTCAAGGCATATATTTTTTCACAGGTAATCTATTTATTGAAAAATGAACTTCAAAGAATAAAAATGTTCTTCCTGTTTATTTAAGGCAAAAAAAACTTTATCCATCAGGAACACCTCAGGAAAAAAGCTTAAAAGCAATGATTTGGATCAGATAATACTCTATTCAGATCAAAATTTTTCGTCGGTTAATCCAGAGGCACCCAATAGGTACAAGAACCATTGGGATCCACTGGCCCATTAAACAACGTACAGCCACCGCATTTCTCCCCCGGTTTTGAAGGAAGAAATAATTTACACCCCTTACATTGTTTCAAGGGATCGGTAGACTGTAAAACATAAGCAAAGGTTTTCCGCTTTTCCAGTTCTGCAGCACCAATGCCTGAAAAATCAACGCAGGGATCTATTGGTTTCCCAGATTCCTGAGCGGATTCCCGGGAAGTACAGGCCCCTGCAGTCATTCCTAAACCGATATATATCGCTCCGGATTTTAAAGACCGTACAATAAATTTTCTGCGTGAATAAGCCATAGTATTACTGAACTAGAATGGATGCGAAACGGAATACCACTCAGACCATTGTTTTAACTTATCATGGACTGGAGTGGCAGTATCCACTTCCATCTTTATCAGGGCTTCCTTTATATGGGGGATGGAGGTAGCAGAATTGATCATACCTTTGGAAAGGCCACTTACCATAGCTACCCGCCATTTTTCTTCTTTTATTAAATCCGGAAGCGACCAGACTTGCAGCAGGAATACGATTTGCTCTTTCTGATTTCTGTTTCCAATGATGTATGAAAAATTCTCCAGGAAACTAAGTTTCCACGCCGCTGTGGTTTCGAAAATTTTACCGCGGATCAGAAACTTCATCAATTCAATGGATGATCCAACTTCTGAACTCAATACAGCCATTTGAAACCAGGGATCCCTGCCATACTTAGTTAATAGGTAGGCTAATGCATTTACCACTTTCTCTCCATGAAAATTGCCGATTGTCAGTGTTGCCTGAAAAGCGACCCGGATGCCGGGATCGTCCATTTTTAGAAGGGCCTGTTCCAAAGCAAAGGGAAATCGTTCCGCTAAAATCAATCCATGAACCCGAATTCCTGGAGAAACGTCATTGATCGCCTTCTTTACCAAATCCTCCGTCAGCGAGTTCAAACCTTCCAATGCATACAGGGCATGAAGGCGGACCATCGCATTTTCGCTCTGATCAAACAATGATTTTAGCGTGGGGACTATGGTAAGGTCCTGGCGTTCCAGAATCAGGCGCTGGGCCTGAAGCCGCCACCACTTGCCGGGATGAGACAACAATTGGACCAGTTCAAGGTTCGATTTATTCCGGAGATCCGGCTTAGGGAATCCAATAGCCGGCGCATTGGCTGGTAAAATCCGATAGATGCGTCCAAACTCACTGCCATTTAAAAAGTCCATTTCCTCTTTCAGATCATCCGGAATGGAAAGCGGAGTTTCGATGTGTTGCCTGTAATAATCCAACAGGTACAAATTACCATCAGGTCCCTGCGAAAAATTCACCGGACGAAACCAGGGGTCTGTAGAGGTCAGAAACTCTTTATGCTTCTCCGCCTCATCCCGCCGGGCTACAAAGGGGAGACTATCTTCCCTGGCAACGAGCAGATCTCTATGAACGAGGTTACCGGCTACATCACCGGTAAAAACATTCCCATAATATTCTTTAGGAAATACATCACCGGTGTAAATGGTGCCGCCACTTGCTCCGGTAAAATGGCCTTCTGCATATTCTATACGGTCCAGTTTATTTTCTTTGAACGCTTCATTTCTGCGTCGGGTACGTTCAGCTCTCCAATAAGGTGGTTGGGTCTTCTGAAACATTTCCAGTTCATGATCGGAGATATTGGACGAAGCCTTAAATTTTGGAAGATAAGAATGCCTATGCCAGTATGGCCAGGGGATGACGGTTTGCTGAAGGTGGAGGGTATTTTGCGTTATAAACCGGTTGCCCCAATCATCAAGGGTTTGCCCAAACTGACCTGAGCCAGTGATAGGCTCAAATTGGTTGCGATCCATCCGAAAACGAAAATCAGCTCCACTCATTGCCAAAGGCCGGGCGCCAGGATCCTTCGCAGAGGTAACCGCCCCGGTTTGACCGTTGTTGCAGGCATAGATCCAGTTGTCCGCGCCAAATTGGAGGCTGGTTATTTGCGCTTCTGAATTCAATGCAAAAAATCCGGAAAAAAGTATTTCACGGGTATCCGACTTTCCATCTCCATTGGTATCCTTCAGGTAAAGGATGTGTGGGGCTGCAGTGACCAGGAGTCCTCCTTTCCAGGGCAAAATGCTGGTGGCTTCCATAAGGTTGTCTTCAAACACAATGGATTGGTCAGCACGCCCGTCGCCATTGTTGTCTATTAACTGAATAATTCTTCCTTTTTCTTTACCCGGTTCCGGACGATAGGGATAATCCGGCATTTCCACTGCAAATACATTTCCCTGTTCATCGAACTCCATACTCACCGGATCATGTATAAAAGGTTCTGTGGCAAAAGGTTCAATTTTAAATCCTTCGCGCAATTCAAATCTCTCGAGTGCTTTGTCAGGAGTCAGGGGACCCGGATAACGATTGGTACAGGTATAAAAAGTGACTACAATAATTAACAGGAGGCTATGCCTGTTGAAATTGGATTTCATGATTTTTCTGATCTGCTTGTCTTATACTGATGGGGGGTAAAATTGGCAAATATTAACGAGATTCAGGTATACAGCAGTCCATGGTTGCACGAAATGAATCCATTGTTTTAGTTGAAAAAAACTCAGAAGATGGAGGGACATTATGGAGTGATCCTTATATGAATTAATTTAGTTTAAGATTGCATCACAAAAGGAAACTCAGAAAATGAACGTAAAGTTGATTTTATGTTCACTCTACTTTGCGCTAACGGCTAACACTAATTGTATTTATACGGTTAAAAGCAGTTCAGAACAACCGGAACTGCTTACCGATCTGGATGAAAGGGGGACAAAAGTACCGGTTACGACAAAAAAGACATGGGATCATAAACGGCTGCAGATACTGGAAGACATGCAGGAAGGGATGGGCATCTTACCAGGGAAGGAGGGACTGCCCGATTTCAACCTAAAGGTTATTGATAGCCTGAAGGGGAATAATTATACCCGTTACACCATCCACTTTCTGGTTGCCGAAAACGAACGGGTTACGGCCTATTTATACATACCGCATTCCATTAGTCAGGGAATGCGGATTCCTGCCCTGCTTGCTTTGCACGAAACCGATTCGCTGGGAAAAGGGAGTGTGGATGGGCAAGGTGCAAACTCCAATCTGGGGTATGCCCGGGAGCTGACCCAACGGGGATACGTGGTGTTGGCGCCAGATTATCCGGGTTTTGGGGATGCACGCGATTATGATTTTAAAAATGACCGGTATCCTTCCGGAACCCTAAAAGGTATTTTTATTCACATTCGATGTATTGACTTGTTACAATCGATGCCAATCGTTGATCCGGATCGGCTGGGGGTCATAGGCCACTCCCTCGGAGGCCATAATGCCATCTTTGTCGGCGCTTTTGATACCCGGTTGAAAATAGTAATATCCAGTTGTGGGTGGACGGGTTTTGATTTTTATAATATAGGTGAAGAACGTTCAAAAAAATACGGTGGCCGGCTCGGCCCCTGGGCTCAGGAGAGGTATATGCCCTGGCTTCGAGAAAAATTTGAACTCGATGCGGACAAAATACCCTTTGATTTTGACGGGATCATCGCCGCTATTGCACCCCGTGTGTTTTTCTCTAATTCACCGCTTAACGATTCCAATTTTGATGTGTTAGGGGTGAAACATATAATCGACCGGGTTTTGCCGGTTTATCAATTCCTGCACGCGACGGATCATCTGCGTGTATATTATCCTGAATGCAAACACGACCTTCCATCTGAAATACGGGCCAAAGCGTATACCTTGATGGATTCAGTATTTCATCATCAAAAGGTCGACTCCCTGGACTAAATTACTTTTCCATCTCCTCAAATCCACCAAAATCATGATTCGATATGACCCTAATGGTTTTAATGAAAGGACAAATTCAGGTTCGGTATCTCGCAGAAAATTTATAACTACCGGCAGTATACTCATTGCCGGAGCGGCGTTACAACCTGGTTGGCCCAGACCCAATTTTAATGTAGCTGAACCCATCATCGATATACATCAGCATACGGATTACCTGGGTCGTTCCGGTGAAAACCTGCTGATTCATCAACGAGCGATGGGCATTACCACTACTATCCTTTTGCCTGCAGGCCGTCCCCTGTTGACTGCTTCTACCCATTATGGGGAGTCCAATGGCCTGGAAGCAAAAGCCACAGGCAATAAGGTTTGCAGGTTGTTTTCCAAAAAACATGCGAAAGAATTTCTTTTCGGCGCCAATGAAGTACCGGACCAGCCCAAGGCTGTAAAAGAAATCGAGAACTATCTCAGACGGGGTGCAGTAGTCATCGGGGAGTTGAAATTTGGTGTGGACTGTGATTCTTCGGAAATGCAGAAGATCTATCAATTGGCACAAGACTATGCCGTGCCAGTGCTCATGCATTGGCAACATGGCAGGTACAATTATGGTTTTGAACGATGGCATACCATGCTTGCAAAATATCCCAGGGTCAATTTTATAGGTCATGCCCAGACCTGGTGGGCTAATATTGACAAATACCATATGGACCAGTCAATATTATATCCTAAAGGAAAATGGACCCCGGGAGGTTTGACCGATCGCTTTTTGAGCGACTATCCCAATATGTACGGAGATCTTTCGGCAGGGTCCGGACTTAATGCCCTTACGCGTGATGAAGGACTTTCCAGGAAGTTTATTATAAGACACCAGGATAAATTAATGTATGGGAGTGATTGTGCGGATGTGGATGGATTGTCACCCGCGCTGTGCCAGGGCACCCAGACTATTGAAGCGGTCAAAAAATTGTGTGAAACCAAACAAATTGAACGTAAACTGCTCTATGAAAACGCAAGAAAATTATTCAAATTGTAATTATACGCCTTCAGGTTTTGAGTATTGTTACCGTCTATATAAGTCAAACAGAGGTTCTGTTAAGTAATCTTCACCAATTGCGAGATCTTTCAACCTTTCCTCCAAATATCATTTTACCGGGACCAGTTTAATACCGCGCAGATCGAGCAACGCACCCTTCGGAGATGCCGGGTCCGCTTTGAAAACTATCTTATTAGACCCGGCAGGCAATCGGATACTTCCTATCTTTTCATACCTGTATGTAAACCAGGAGCCCGTCTTACCTATGGTTCCATTGATCTGTTGAATCCCTACTTCAAAAACGAATGGTTTACCAGCCGCTTCATCTGAAACGGACCAGTCCAGGTATACTTCATACTTACCGCTTTTGTTTAGATCCACCTCCCACTCTACCAGGTCGGCCTCGGTAAACCAACCGAAGGCCCTCCACTCGGCCATGTATTTGATAGCCGGTCCAGCCGCCCGGGCAGATTCTGCAGGCAATTCAATCACCTTGCCGGCTTTAGCATGTACTGCTTCCGGTTTATTGTTTGCAACACGAACGGTTTTAAATGAAGCCGGCAAGATGTCCTTTACAGCATTTATTATAATATCTTCCACCGTTTCAGCGAAGGGAGATGGTTTGTCATAATAATACATACTTACATCAGCCTCATATCCCCCTTCCCTGATTACTCGCCTGGAAGCTATATAGCACGGCACGTCATTGGCATAGGTATTCAACCATACCCGTTCGGCACCTATTTCTTCTTTGAGCCGTATCGAATAATCCACCACTACTTCACCGGCCAGGTTGATCATCAACAATTCCTTACCAAAGGACCAGGTCTGAACTGGATAATCCAATTCGACAGGAATGTGCTGACCCCTGGCGATACGGTCCAGAGCCAGTCGCGCGTAATATCCCCTGACCGTCTTATCCTCTGATTGCTTAATGAGTTCAGGTATTGTAGGGACATTGGAGAATGGCAGTTTCACCCATTTCATTCGTCCAGTCGGCGGCGCAGTCAATGGCTGCAGTTGGGCGGATGTCAGCAGTTTTTCCACCTGATCTGAAATTTCTTTAGCATGCATTTTTATATGGTCCATTTTGCCACGTGGTTGAGGGTTCGCATCCGCGCCTGCACCAATCGCCATTAAGGCAACTGCCCCGGGATATTTAGCTTCGATAAGTTTTTGTGCCTCGCCCATCCAGTCCCCGTGCAGCTGGTTTACATCTCCGGGCAAAGTAGTGCCGTGACAGGCGTAATTTACAAGCACAGCGCGGAGCTTGCCATTGGGGTCAGTGACACGCAGGATGGGAAGGGCTACATCCACCGGGCCTCCCGGCGTCCTGCGGTTTTTCGCGAAAAGGGCCTGGCCTTGACCCCAGGAAAGAAAAGCAGGTTTTCTGTCCTTCATGGCGGCAAGGCTTACCTGCTCCAGTTTCTGGGAAAGCAAACCGATATATTGCGCAATGTGCACCAATTGGTTTAATTCCAAAAGCGAATCACTATATGTCGCCGCATTTCTGTACTGTAGTATGTTTAAGAGGTTGCCCACTTCGGGTCCACCATGCGTGTGAGAGGCACATATAACCAATTGTGCAGGAACCAAACCCAGTTTAGCGGATAACTGTTCTGATAATTTTGCGGTAATATGTCCTGGAATACCTACCAGGTCAACCGTAATTAAAATGGATGGACGCTGTGCATCAGTGCCGAAGGCCAGGGCCTTGGCTTCCAGCTTATGCAACACACCCTCCGATTCTTTTTTCGCTCGGGCAGCATAACCAGCCAGTCGAATAGTCGTTTCAGGGGTAATATCCACCCGGGCCACCCCTACTTCAATTGTTGCACTCGTCGGGTTAGGGAGTTGTGATATTGAATATGGTCTGAAAAAAAACAATACCATCATCAGCAGAAATGGTCTCTTTGGATTATTCATCCATGTTGAACTTCGGAGTAGTTTCATAGGATAAAAGTATAGAGATAAGATTTTAGTGAATTCAAAAAAATGAATACGGATCGAATTATTTTACCTGTCTTAGAAAGGCCAACAAGTCTGCCATCTGCTGCTTATTGATTGTTTTTTCCCAGCCAGCGGGCATAGCGGAAATATTTAGTGTTTTTAACGACTTGATATCCTGTCGGTTGATCGTCTTTTCCATTCCTTCTGCATTTTTAAGTGATAAAGCCCCCGAGGTTTCGCTGGCTATAATTCCCTGTACTGTTTCACCATTATTCAATTCAACAGCCCAAAGGTCATATCCGGCCGCAATGGAAAGATTGGGTGCCAGGATATTGGCCAGGATCCCTTCGGGTGGCCAGCTATGTATGGTACCCAGATCCGGACCAAGTGGTACACCCAGGGCACCCCTTACCTGATGACAAATCACGCAGTTCTGTACATACACGGCTTTCCCTTTGAGTGCATCTCCTTTCAATTTCAAGGCGACCTGATATTCTTTGTTGATTTTATCTTCTTCATGCTCTGCAAACAGCACTCGGGCGCGTGTGCGCAGCTTCTCATTGGCCTGGGTCATCAATTGAACCCGCTGATAAAATACTAAACTTGATCTCTGTATCCTGCCTGATTCAATAGCATCCAGCAATAAACTGTTGCGTTCGGGGATTCCCATAAACGTAGCAACAGCTTCAACCCTTACCTCCGGAGTTAGTGCCTGCCATCGTTCCAATATCAGGTTTGTCACAGTAAGATCAGGTAAGAGGCCAAGCGTTTTTAAAGCCGCCCGTTGAACAGATGGCTGCTCCCGGGGAACAATGAATGACTCCAACAATGCGGCATGTGGTTTGATATCGGATAAGGCCAGAAATTTTATGGCCTCTACCCTTTTATCTTCAGGTATAAGATTATCCTGAGCTGTTACTACCGCGTTTTCTGTTCCTTTTTTTAGCACCGAATTATCTTCGATAAGTATAGCAGCTAAAAACTGAAGGGCAGCAGTTCTAACCGGCGTGGAAGGATGACCAAAGCATAACCCGATAAGTATTGGCAGCTCATTTTTAAAAGAGGAACCCGGTAATTTTTTCCTTTCTATGCCTTGGGCTAAGCCTTTAAGCAGGGGTGCTTGCCACCCGGTATCTGCTTTCATCCCTGATCCGGCAGCTTGCTGAATGAGTAAACGAATATTGGACAGATCCCCGCTTGTTCCAATCATAGCGGCCAGCCGCTGAACCAGTGAGGCATAGGCAGGGCGATCCTGTGTAAAATGATTAATTACCCCTTTCAGCAAGGAGTAGGTTTGTGAGGAGATGGCAGACAATGCTGCAACCTGTACCCAATTATCATCCAGGTCTTTGAACATCAGGTTTTTTCGGACCTCTTCGGCTTCAGGAGAATTTAAAAAGCCAAGGGTACAGAGCAATTGAAATCTTACTTTGGCGTCCGGATGTGTCTGCATAGATAATAATGCCTTTGCTAATCCGGGAGAAGCGATCAAATGAAGTTCGGCCAGCTTGATGGCGTTTTCGCATATTCCCGGTTCGGGGTCTTTTAAGGACTGCTCTATAAGCTCAGTATTAAGTGCACCCATACCTTCCAGGGTCCATAATGCATGTAAACGGCCCATGGGTGAAGCCGCAGTATTTGCAAGCTGTATTAATGCTGGTATCACTTGTTTATTAGCTCGATCAACCAGTAACCTTTGTGCATGCATCCTCCACCAGTTGTTCGGATCAGAAAGATGTGCCACCAGGTCTTCATCACTTGCATTGCCCAGCTGAAGTCCGTTCATCCATTCACCGGGTTTTGCTTCCGTTTTGCTGATGCGATAGATCCTTCCCCGGTCTGAACCATTATACAATTGACCTCCACGGATCGCCTCTTCGGACATCCATTCCGGGTGTTCTATGATTTGACGGTAATAATCGACCACATAGATTGCACCATCCGGCCCTGTGTAGAGATTGACTGGACGGAACCAGGCATCGGTCGAAGACAGAAATTCTTTATTGGGACGACCCACCCGGATTGCAGTAAAACTTGCCCCTTTATCTTTTAATAAATCGGCATGTATCAAATTACTCACCGGTTCACAAACGAAAAAAACATTTTCAGCAAACGGCAGAGTAAAAGCACCCCCAGAATAGGCGATGTTGCCACAGGCGGCTGTGAAAATACCAATATTGGTCAGCAGTTGATGTTCGGGATTTTGAGTGGTTGGAAATACTTTTTCACCGTGATCGGTCAGTGTCTGTGTCGCATTTGAAACCAGGAGATTGGGGTTGCGCCTTAAGTACTCATCTGCAATGACTTCATGATAGATATGATTGGAATTGTTTCCGAGGATATGGTGTCCCCAATCATCAAAAGCGTGACCAAACTGGGTTTTGCCCGAAGTCAGCTCCAGTTCAACAAGGTCAGGACGAAAGCGCACGGTTCGTCCACTTCCATTAAGGGGCAAACGTGGACCTTCGGGCCTATCCGGATACCGGATATCACTGCCCAGGTCTCCGAATTCCTTTTTATAGATCTGGTAGGTGGAGCCGGATTCGGAGGTGAGATAAATCCAGTTGTCGAGACCATATACCGGATTGCTTACGTTCATTTGAGCATTGGAGACTGCGAAGCCAGTCAGTAAGGTTTTCCGGATGTCTGCCTTACAATCACCATCGATATCTTCGAAAAAAAGGATATCGGGAGCATCAGCCACCAGCAGGCCTTTCTTCCAGCGCATTATCCCAAAAGGCATCACCAGGTTATCCGCAAACACGGTGCTCTTGTCCAGGAGTCCATCGCCATTGGTATCGGTCAGAAGTTTTATTTTACCGCTGCCACCGAGGTCCAGCGGATAGCCGTGCAGTTCAACGACATACAATCGGCCGTATTCATCGATCTCCATATCCACCGGATCAGAAATCAGGGGTTCAGAGGCGATGAGCTCAATTTTGTATCCAGGCTCAAGGTCAAAAGTGGAGAGGGCGTATGTGGGTTCTACCGGACCTCCGCCGGTGGGCTTATCCGGAGTACAACTTGATATAATAAAAAGCATTGCGATGAGCAGATCAACCCTATACATGCACTTCAAAATTGTATAAAAACATTCAATTCTTTCAAATGAGTTCTTTTAAGCCTGGCAGCCAATAGTTTGAAGATGTATGGACAGTCGCTATTCAATTCCTTTCCAATCGTTAAACTAACCAAATAGCAAATTATTACTTTTTTATGGTATTGCAGATGGGATTCATTGGAATCTTGAGTGGGATTTTTCCAAGGGTTTCTGGGAAGCATTCCTGAAAGACGGTATGTTCTAATTATTCCTTTGCAGTTTAGCGCAACTGTTGCTTCGGGTAAGTAACCACTTGGAATACCCTTTAAAATTTTGGCCAGGATATCCATGCCCTTCTAAAACGGGAATGCAATAGTTTAAAACAGTGTCACCGCCAGGACAGGTGCAGAATTCCCTTTTCTCCATTTCTTTTTTGAGTTCCCATCCGGTGATTATTATATAGTAGTCGATGGGTACAATTCCATCCAAATAGACAGCTTTAGTGTTTCAGTATCTTGTCAATATGTTTGTGTTGAAAATCTGATAGAATCGATTACGTGCAACACACCTAATTAAAGGAGTACCAGTGGAAGCATGAACAGGTTCTCTAAATATTCCTGTTTCAGTGAATCGCAATTTACGGGAAAAGAAAAAAATTATCGGTTTAAAGCAATTCAGACCGGTGAACATACTATTGACCTTACCGGTTTTAGTAATGATTTAGAGTTGTTTGTAGTGGACAGCATTCATTGTGTTTATAATCCCGTATGCAGAGCTAAAAGCATCAACTCTCCCGGCCAGGACGAACAAATAAAGATAAATCTTCAACAAAATGAAATCATAGATATTATCGTCGACGGGGCTTTGGGCGCAGAAGGGCCATTTACCTTAAAAGTAAGTTGTCCGGTCGTCCTGCCCGTACTTTTTGATGTTAGCGACAGTATCTGTGATGTACCCGGAAAAACAGTTCAAATTCCCGTAAAAATTAATAATTATAAAAATGTGACCTCAATAATACCTCCTGGGTTTTCATTCCGACCAATGATAGCTTAACGGTTGCCAAAGCGTTTAACAAAACGTACCAAAAGTTCAGAATAATAAATACTCCGGTTACAGATCAAACTAATCTTGATTTTTACGGAGTTAAAATAGGAGATATAAATCAAAGCGCTAACCCCCAGAGTTTAATCGATAAAGAAGAAAAGTTAACTGCCGATATAAAACAACGAAGCAGTGGTCATTTGACATTGATATTACCTTCGATGACGGTCAAAAAGGATCAGACCATAAATGTACCATTGATGCTGGAGAAGTTCACTGATGTGCGGGTATTTCGGCTTATGATAAACAGGGATCCTTCAAAACTGGAATACATCCATACGGAATCATTCAATCGTCAGTTAAGCGGCTTTGATGAAACTAATATAGTGTATACGAATCAAATCCCAGGCGTAATCAATTGCTTGTGGTTAAATGCTGCTAACCATATCCTGCCTAATGGTACTCACTTGTTTGTAATGGTTTTTAAAGTAAAAGCACCGGCAGAGGATGCTTTCCATATTGGATTTAAAGAAGTAAAAGCTATGGACGTATCCGGAAGCATTCATTCCGTAAAGTTTACAGATAGTAAAATCTCGGTATCTGATGTTTCAACGGCGTTCAAACAGGCAGATAATAAGGATGCACTAATCAAAATTTATCCAAATCCGGCCTCACAGTATATTACGCTGAGTTCCGAATCATTATTTGATGCAAAAGAACTCATCGATTCGAAAGGGGTCGCCCATCCAATGACCTGCAAGTCCAAAACAAATTATACCCTAGACTTACAATCGTATCCATCCGTAGTTTATTTTATTAAAACGATCCGGGATCATAGAACAAGAGTCGATAAATTCATATTGAATAAATAAATTGGAATTATGCTCCTTCAATCGAGTTTCGGCATGGGTGGCCATACCGGGAGACCATGTGCCATCTTTTTCGCTTTCGATTACATATACCTCTATCATATCAAATAAAAACCCCGTAAACTATTCATCTACAGGGTTTAGCAAAATTGATTAAGT
>Ga0163150_10005985_pt1 | contig 15179 bp, 11 predicted proteins | sample OliLakLV19P2IB_FD_148628 | JGI IMG/M metagenome (GOLD analysis project Ga0163150, IMG submission 148628) | Freshwater microbial mat bacterial communities from Lake Vanda, McMurdo Dry Valleys, Antarctica - Oligotrophic Lake LV.19.P2.IB | ecosystem: Environmental > Aquatic > Freshwater > Lake >...
CAGTTAACTCTCCGCCTCCACGCCGCCATTCTCGCCTCGCACTCCCGGTCAAGCCACTCGTGCGCCCAGCCTTCGCCCCCCGTAACTAACGCATTACTTGAGGGAGCACTCATAATGATTGGGTAGGCAAGTGGAAAAGGGGCGCGCAAGAAATCGAACTAAACTTCACATTCAATATCGCACCTTGATATCAGGACGGTTCGCCACCAACATGGCGACCGGCAGATTTTCCGAGTCTCTTTCCAGTCGTCTGGCAATCACACTCAGGTATCTTTCACCGACGCGACCAGATCGCCCCCCTTCGAGGAAGGTCCCACGACGATCTTCTCCATGTAACAGTCCGGTGGATGCAGCAACTCGCCCTTCTCCGAACTGGCCAGCACCTTATAACATTAAGGATTTGGAGCAGGTTCCTCGATTTTATGAAGTCGATCAGCCGAGAGATTGTCTAAGGATTGTTCTACTCCGCTGGGCCATCGGATGTCGATACGATCGATTCGGCGGGCCGATCCAAGCCCAAAAAAGAGACGTAAATCACCACTTGAAAGATAACTGGTCCCGCCTTTGATCTGATCTGTGGCATGACTCGCTCGAAAGGAAATCCGAACTCGAGCGCCAATTGCATCGCGGTTGCTCCGGGTACCGACCAGCTTTAGGCCAACCCAGTGATTACCGCTGCTGTCGTTTCGAAGCAGCTCCCCTCTTCCTCCATTGTTGCTAATCAGCAGGTCCAAATCTCCGTCGTTATCGTAATCTCCAATGGCCAGACCTCTGCCCACACGCCGATTTGACATGGCTGCCCCGATCTGTTGGGTGATGTCCTCAAACTTCCCTTGAACATTGCGATAAACCTGTGCTTCTTCGGCATGGCTCACCTGGGGGTGATAAAGCTGAATATTATCGAGAATATGCCCGTTGATGATGACCAAATCAGGCCAACCGTCGCGGTCCAAGTCCACAAAACGTGTTCCAAAACCGCTAAACACGCTGAGTCCACGCCCCAGGCCTGTTTTCAAAGTTGAATCTTCGAACTGGTTGGAGCCCAAATTTCGATAGATGCGATTCAATTCGTGGTTCAGATGAGTCACATACAGATCAAGAAGGCCATCGAGATTGTAGTCACTTGCGTCCGTTCCCATACCTGCTTCAGCCTTGCCGTCATCGCTGAGGCCAGCCCCGGACTCGTAGGTAAGATCTTCAAATGTGCCCTTTCCTGTATTTCGGTAATAGAAGTTTCTAACGCCGTCATTGGCAATGAAAACATCGGTCCATCCATCATCATCGAAATCGGCAAGAACCATTCCCAGTCCCTTACCGTCGCGATTCTGTAGCTTTGTCTCGCGAGTCACATCGGTAAATGTTCCATCTCGGTTGCTACGATATAGGGTAGGTGAAATCCCGGAATAATTCTTGGGGTCGCAATAAGCTCGATAGCCGGGCTCTGGCCGCCCGCAATAGGTTTCCTTTTCGTACGACCAATCCACGTAGTTGAGAACCAATAGATCGAGGTAACCGTCCCGATTGTAGTCAAACCAGCCGGCACTGGAAGCAAGCAATCCTTTATGGCGCAATCCAGCCGTGTCCGTTGTGTCCGTGAAAGTGCCATTGCCATTGTTCAGATAAGAAACGGAATGAGGATAACCGCTCACAAAAAGATCGGGGTAGCCGTCGTTGTTGTAGTCACCGACTGCAACCCCCATGCCGTAAGACCCGTCTCCCCCAACCCGTGCGGCTGTAGTTACCTCCGCAAAGGATCCGTTGCCCAGGTTCCTAAATAGAGCATGCTTAGGCGGTTCAGAGGGTCGAACCTCGGGTGTGGCTCCCCCATTGACAAAGAAAGCATCCAGGAGCCCGTCGGTGTCAAAGTCGATCCAGGCACAGCCAGATCCCATCGTTTCCAGGATGTACTTCTTGGAGGAGGCAGCGTTGAAATGGCGAAAACGAATACCAGCTTTATCGGTCACGTCCTCGAAGTGAATCGAACCGGGTTTTTCTTCCCCGGATGCCACAAGCTGGTAGGCTGTCGTTTTTTCCAATAGAGAAACCCCTAACAGAAATGAGGTGAGAAACTGCCTGTATGGTTTAGCCATGAGCGCAGAATCAAAGGCGAATTCGAAGTTTGTCGAGTGGAAATCACAGTTCGGAAGGATCTGCTGCAGTTCAGATTCCCCTTGATTGGGGGAGTCTGAAGACTAGAGAGCGTTTACGGCGTGAACCATGGCCCGCATATAACCGAGAGAAAACGTCCGTCCAATGTGACCCCAGGGGGTATCCCCTTCCACTTTTGGAGTATGGTCCGAAACGAAAGGACCGCTGTAGCCAGCTTCTTTATAGGTTCTCATCGCCTCCAGCATATCCACATCGCCCTCATCGATGAAGACTTCCGTGTATTGAGGAACCGTGCCCCGCACCGCCCGAAAGTGCACAAGAAAGATTTTGTTCAGCTTTGCAAAGTAGCGAATCTCTTTCAACACATCGACACCCATTTCAGTGATGGTGCCTTGGCAGAAGGTGATCCCACTTGCGCGACTAGGAATCTCCTTCAGAAAACGGCGTAGCCCATCCGTATGGCGAAAGATTCTGGCCACACCTCGCATGTTGGACACAGGGGGATCATTGGGATGCATCGAAAGTCTGACCCCAGCCCTTTCGGCCGCCTCGACAATTGGTTTCGCAAAATACAGAAATCGAGCCCACATTTCGGTTTCGTCGACTGCACCAATCTCCGGGAAGGGTGGCGCATTCTTGATCCGCTCATAGTCATAAGCGCGAAGGACCGCCTCGCCTCGACCGCGAACTTCGTAATAACCTACCCGGTCGTCCCAGTAAAAATCCGGCCAGAATCGCCATTCCATCATCGGAACTCCTGCCTCACCCGCAGCCTTGATGGTCCGACAGACTCTTTCGATCTCCTCATCTCGTCCGGCTTTTCCTAGTCTGGCTTTACGGTAGAAGTCAATCGGGATCATCATCGACTCCAGCATGAGGCCGGCATCGTCGCAGTTTTTCTTTGCGGGTAGGATATCAGCCGGGGTCCAGTAACCCTTGCTTTCTGAATCGACTCGATCAGTACCCTGAAAAATAACATGCTTGCAACCCAGCTGTTTGAGCCAGCGAAGTGTCGAAGGATTTACATCCGCCAGATTCTCCGACAGCTTGGGCATCCACAATGTCGGTTTTTTGGTTTCTGCAGCTCCCTTTAGCCGAAGAGCTGAAGCCACTAGAGGAGAAACTACGAGATATCGTCTGGTCTTGTCGATCATGATCTTGGGGGAATATTAGAAAATCACTTGCTCCTCACAGGTCTAGGAGTTGTCTTGCGTTGCCTTCTGAAATGGCGTATTTCTGCTCTCGAGTCAGGCTGGCAACCTCGAGCTTTTGAACGCTGCAAGCAGGATACAACAATGGCAGACCACTCCCAAACAACAAGCGATCCGCCCCGAGAACCTTTAGGCAGCCGTCCACCGCCCGGAATCCCTGCATCCCGGAGATCTCCAGAGAGACGTTGTGGAATCGGTTCATGAAGTCAAAAGTCCAGAGTGTCTCACCATAATTAACTCCTGACAGGATGAAGGAGATTTTGGGGTACCTTGATACAATGGTTTCGATCGTTCCAGTATCCAATTCTGGCAGACCCCAGTTCATGATGACTCGGAGAGGCAACACAACCGGTAGCTGCAGATCCTGCGCGGTCTCGAGGATTGTGCTGGCTGCGGAGTTCAAGGTTAACGAATATCCCTGATGTTGTGGGTAGAGACGAATACCTTTGACCTTTCGTTGCTTACACTCCGTCAGATAGCGGACCAACTCCGACTTTAGAAGAATAGGGCTGAGTGAGACAAAAGGCAAAAAGCGCTTAGGGTGTTTGTTACTCAGATCTATAGCCTCCTCGTTTCCCAACCTCCAATCCGAGAAAACAGACCGAGTTGAGCAAACAGCCAGCATGTCAATTTGATTTCTGTCCATCAACTCTAGGAGGCCTTCGGGTGTTCTATGAGCGATATCCCAGTAGGGCCAGGCTCCGAAAAATCCGTTGCAATCAATCATTCAGCCGCTCCCTTTATTGCTCAGTCGCTGGGATGGTTCGAGCACTCGATTGCAAGCACCTGTGCAACGTGCCTCGACTCCGCCTTTTCTGAGCGGTTCCCCGCCGGGTTCATTACGGTCAGAACCATCTGCAAGCCGCCCCCTGCTATTGCCAAGTCCGAAAGTATCACGCTCACGACTGTGCCCAGCCTTCCGCCAGGACGAAAGTGGGACACAGCACTGACACGAATCTGCCTAACGGCATTACATAAAACGCCATTAAACTTGTTTCAAAATTGAGGGGCCAGGAATTCCGGATAATGCTCTTGAAGCCAGGAGCGAACCTGCACGACTCCTGTATCACTCCAGCCAATGTATGGCGCGCGTGTGCGTTGGTGACCGGTAAAAAGACCGCTTGCTACGGCCAATCCCTTATCTGCCACAGGATCGATCCCGCCCAAGTTTAGTTTTTCCATAAGATGCCCGATCTCTCGGAAGAATTTTGCGAGATGCGATTGCTTGTGGATTGCCTTATCCCATTGCCGAGTCTCTGCAAGAGTGAAGAGTTCCTGCATAAAACTGGGATTGGTGCAGACCATCGAGCTGTAGGATCCGCGTGCACCCAGTTGCATCGCAGACACCAACAGGTCCTCGCCAACAAAGTAAGAGAGCTCGGGTGTGAGCTGAAGCGACTGCTGCAGCTCACCGAAATGACTGCCAGCAAATGTGAACTTCACACCGATGAGGCTGGGGGCGGCTTCCAGCGCGCGCCGGTAGTCTGTGCCCGTGAGGAACCTCTTGGTGCGCGGAATGTTATAGTGAATCAGGGGCATTGCAGGGGCGACGACTGCGACATCTTTAAAGTACTGCGACAGCTCTGCGTCGGTTAATTCCATCCAGTACGGAATGACGATCTGGACTCCATCGGCGCCAGACTGCGCCGCATACTCGACCTGTCGCTGGACATTGCGTGTGTTGTCAGCACAGCATCCAATCTGGATCGGGATTCCGCTGGGTGCCACAACTTCCATCGTGATGTCCACGACCGATCGGAACTCGGAAAAGTCCAATACATAGAATTCGCCCGTGCTGCCCGTCGTGTAGATGCCGTGTACGTTAGAGGCACAGAGGCGCCTCAAGTTTTCGCGGAAGGCCCCCTCGTCCAGCGTGTAGTCTTCATTCCAGGAAAGGGTGACCCCGGCCCAAACTCCTTTAAGGCTTCCAGCAGTCAATCTAGTCTTCTTCATTCTGCCTCCTCTGGGTGCAGCAGTTTTACAATGCGTTTAGTTAAACGAACTGTACTTTTCCAATGGACTCCATGTCATGGAAGATGGACTTCCTCTTTTTCTTACCCTTCAGCAATACCTAACCTAGCCAAAGAAACAGGCCACTTTGCCTCATGCCCGAAATCCACCTTGTACAGCGATTTGATTCCATGTCGAAGAGCATCCAACTCCGTCTCTACTTTCGATGTCCCGGTAGACTCTTGCGGACAGCCAATCTTCACACCAATCGTCGAAAACTGGACTGTCGAACAGGACATTCCAGAAACTTGGTGATATCCCCATCATCCAACGCCTTGCGGAGCACTGTCATGACAGACCGGAGAATTTCGAGACCTTGCTCCAAATCCGTCTCTGTATGCCGGAAGCAGACAAAGTGTCCCGGCCCACCATACAGTCCTCGCTTTGCAGTCTCCTGCATGTAAAGTGTGACGAGTTGATCGCGTCGAATTGGATCCATGTCATCGATAACAAGGCTGGGAAACGACGGTAGTCCAACAACCCCGATCGGAACACCACAATGTTCGATCGCCCGGCGAATGCCTTCCACGAAAGCCTCCCCAAAACGCCGGACCACGCCACAAACGTCTTGAGCGATGTATTCCGTTAAGGTGGCTTTCCCCGCAGCCAGCCCCGTGGCTTCTGCCCAATAAACACTACTGATAAAGGAATCTTCAGCCACTTCCATGACTTCCCGACGCCCCACCACTGCACCCAGCGCAAAACCATTGGAAATGGCTTTGGCAAAAGTAGCCATATCCGGCGTCACTCCGTAATACTCCTGGGCTCCACCGGGGGCGGTTCGAAAACCGGTCACGACTTCATCAAAAATCAGCACGACTCCGTGTTTCTGAGTCAGTTTCCGAACTCCTTCAAGGAATCCAGTTTGCGGAACGAAAGTCCGGGCCGCTTCCATGATGACGCACGCAACTTCTCCACGATGGGTATCGAGGACCGTCTCTAAAGAAGCCAGATTGTTATACTCAAAAGGAAATACCGTGCCTTCCAGCGCTTTTGGAATCCCAAGGGGTGAAATACCTGGCAGGAGATGTTTTTCGAGTGTGGCAGAAGAACTGAGATTAGCTGCAATGTACCAATCGTGCCAGCCGTGATAACCGCAGAAAACCACCTTGTCCTTTCCAGTGGCTGCCCGTGCGATCCGAACGGCTACCACATTAGCTTCACCGCCGCCCTTGCAAAAACGAACCATTTCAGCACAAGGGACAATTTCGGCCAAGAGTTCCGCGGTTTCTATTTCGAGAGGGTGGTTAACTGTCAATCCTGTTCCCCGGGCAGCCTGGTCTTGAACAGCTCGCACCACGCTAGAGTAGGCATGACCGAGCAAGACTGCTCCCGCACCCAGATTGAAGTCGATATATTCGTGGCCATCCACATCCCAGAAGTGTCCGTCCTGCTGCCGCTCGCTGTAGACTGGAGAAATTCCCAAGGCATGTAGTTCCGCCCGGCGGCTGAACAAATGGGTCTTACCAGCAATGAGTTCTCCCGCGCGCTGGTAGAGTTTGATTGATTTGGGCACCCTGGGCTGACTTTCCTTGAGGCTCGTCTTGGGGGGGGACTCCTTAGATTCATCGATACTTTCGTAGCTCAAAGGGAAACCTCACAATCCAACCATTCAACTCCAACGGGCTCTGCAGAGGATTCTTGGTTTGGAAATCGCGCGAAAAAAATGCTCAGTGCCGCCTCCGAAATGAATCCTTTTGGGCGACGGTAGTGCCCAAATAACTCTCTGCGTCCATCGCGGTAAAGCGATCTGGCGAGAAGGCACTCACATCAATGCTCGTTCGACCGTCGGCCACGAACTCCGCCAGAAGAAATCCAGCCACCGGGTTATAAGCAAATCCCCCGGAATGGAAAGCAACTCCAACATAGAACCCCGGCAGTTCAGCCACTGGCCCAAGAATAGGCTCGCCGTCTAGTGAGTATGTAATGAGACCCACTTTCTCAGTCTCCCAAGATGTATTCCCCAGGGCTGGCACGAGAGGAATGAAATTCTGCATTAGCGTCTCTTTGAGATCAGCTGGAGCAGATAACTCAGACATGTGAAAGTCCGTAGAATTGACACGATGTTCCGCCCGTTCCAAAGTTTCGATTCCTGCTAGAAGCCGATTGCCGACGGCGGGCCGGATGTATCCACCCAAGGGATTAGCATTGATGGCCGGGACTTTGACTGGCAAGGGCAAGGGTTTGGTGGTGTAACGTTGATGAACGAAGGTTTTGATTGGCATACGCAGGCCGAGCGGCTCAACGACTTTTCTTGTCCACGCGTATACCGTGCAAACCACGACCTCTGTCTCGATCAGACCTTCTGCCGTTTTTACTCCAGCGACACGTCCATTTCGAATCAGGATCTCCTCAACTTTTTGGTGCTCTCGAATTTCGACGCCCAATTCGCGGATTCTCTTGGCGAGCGCAGGAAGATAATGATCCGGTTCGCTATATCCTCCCAGCGGATCAAGCAACCCGATGAAATCGTCGGCTGGGTGAAGTTCCGGCCAACGACGGCGCATTTCTCCCGTCCCTAGGATCTCATAAGGTGCGCCGAGACGTTCGTAAAGAGGAAGTAGTTGTTCCCGTTCCGGCCACGACTGCTTGTCGAAGAGATTCAGGGCTCCGACATTCTGAAACTTGTACCCATCGAGTTCCTGCGAAAGTTCGCGATAGAGTTCCAGGCTTTTTTTTCGCGCGCGGACCCCGGTTTCACTCCAAAGCAGACCCGTGATGATGGCTGCCGCCCGACTGCTGGAACCATCCCCGACCGGGCCTTTTTCCAGCAAGATAACCTTCCCGATTTTTTTGCGAGCCAAATGATAGGCGGTGCTTAATCCGGTAACGCCACCCCCGATGACAATTGCTGTTGCCAAAGACATCCTCCTCTCCTGCAAGAACTGATGTCACTTATTTGTGACTAGAATGACGCATACACCTTCGGGCTCAACCTCAACCACCAAGGACTCATCCTCAATTCTGACTTCTCGCTTGTCATAGACGTTGTACGCGCTGGCATACGATCTCGGCAGGCGGATTTTTTCTCGATGAGTCTCCTGCCTGGAATCGTTGAACACCGCCAGCAGAGCCTCGTCGCCGCCTTCTATCCATCGGGGACGTAAGGCGCTACCCTTCACCTGAGGAGCCGTGTGACGGCCCAATAGAGACTGGATGATCGACAGGCTCCCTGCATCGTTTTCGGCCAGCGCCAACCCCAGATACGTACCGAAGTAATATGCAGTACCCTGACCATAACTGTTGGTCACTGCGACGCAGTGGCCCAAGCAGTGCGCCATTGATCTGCCTTCGGTGGGAGTGAGGGGAGCAAGATAGCCTCGAGCACAGACACTCACCGCAACGGGCTCACTGAAGCTGATTTCTGGTCCGTTATGGATGGGATCGGGCCATTGCTCGCCTCCAGGATTGTTCAACATGGGACGATTCTGGGGATCGCTGCAAATGGCCTCTTGTTCCGCTGCGCCTACAACCTTTGCTAGAATTCCGCTCGGCAGGACCGGTTGGTTATAACCGCGATTGTCATACAGTCCCGTCCGGGCTTCCGCAATCAGCACCCCACCTGAGTGAACGAATTCGGCGATCTTCAAGGCGACAGAATCTGGCAAGGTGAGGCACATCGGAGCGATAAGCACCTTTAGACCGGCAAGATCATCCAGCGTGTCGTAGGTGATGTAGCGGGCATAAAGGTCGGTCTTCCAGATAGCTCGATAGTAGCCAATGTGAGACTGAGTATAGAGATCGTCTCCATTTTCCATCGCAAAAAGCTGCATGGAGTTGTCCGGGTCGTAAAGAATGCCGACCTGTGGGACGGGTACGTAGTCAGCCAGGATTTCTTTGTACTGTCGCAAGACACTTCCCGTTTCGCTCGCTGAACGAGCTCGAGGCGTAGACTCACCGTTGGCACGGACTAGCCCAAAACCACCTGCCTCCGGCCCCGTTCGCTCCTCCAGGTAGCACCAGTACAGTGTCGCCTTGGCACCATAGGCAGCCGCCAACCAGTTCCAGGCGCGATAGTCCCTCGGGACGGGTGCTGGCACCTTCCAAAATCCCCGCAGGTTGCAGGGTCCACCGCTCATCTCACTGATCCAAAATCGTTTTCCGCGGGCGGCGCTGCGCGTGGCATCCATTGTGCCTGCGCACTCACTCATATCCCAGTTGTGAAACTTTGGGGCATAGCTAGTCCCCCACATCTCCACGGGTTCAGCCAGCCTCCAGTTATGGATGAAGGAATTGGCTCTCGCCAGGAAGGGCGGAACAGCGCCGGAATGACTCATGACGAAATGTGAAGGATCGGTGGCCCTGATTGTCCTGTAGCGCCATTGCATATGCTCAGCTAATTGGTCATACCAGAACCTGCCCCAGTCCAGCCAATCCGCATACGTTCCATGACGACTCGGCGGATTGATCTCGCTCCAATCCTGATAGGGACTTCCCCACTTTTCGTTGAGCGCTCTAATATCTCCATACTTTTGGGCCAGCCAATCTCGAAAGACGCTGCGCGTCTTCGGGCAGTAACAAAACAGCCGATCGCCCATGTTGCCCCAATAGTTGTCGATCCAGGCCGGCTCCAGATGGGGTTCATTCCAACAGTCATATCCCGCCATGGCGGAAGAGGACTTGAAATGGCTTGCAATCTCGGTGAGATATTGCGCTGCATGAACCTCAGCGACCTTATGATGAAAACATAGCCCCGGATACCCACCAAATTGGGTGTTTGCATTGGGCCCTAGTTCGATCGCATGCCCGTTGGCACTTACGTAGCGGCATTCAGGATGCGCTCTTTCCAACCAGTAAGGAGCCGACTCGATGCTTGTTTCCAGAAGAACCTTCAAGCCGAGTTCCTCACAAATGTGGACGATTTCGTCATACTCTTCCCAGGCAAAGTGAGTGGGTTTTTGATGGATCGCATTCCATTGCAAACGCAGTCGGATAATATCGAAACCCAGCTCCTCCTTGATCTTCTTCAAATGGTAGCGATGCTCACTCCTGGGCGGATTGGGAGGTCTGAAATAGGCTGTTCCAGTCAGATACCCTGCGGCGTTATCCATAAATAAGCATTCCTGACATGACAAAAATGACAGCGATCTTCTAATATGCAACAGCGAATATCAAGGATAAAGAGCTCAGGCCTCGCTCCCTCCGTTGAACTCCGTGACGATTTGCGACTCTCCAACGGACTCTAAGGCCGCACCAACGCGTTCCGAAAACCATGCGGGGATTTTTCGATGAGGAGGCCGAGCCGGCCCGCAGGGAACTCCTATCAATGGCATGCAGGCTTTTATGAAATTCCCTTCCCCATTGATTCCCTGCTGGATTAGTTCTCTAACAGCACCGTAATAGACGCCCTCTGATCGCAGGTATAGGTGAGTGGCCTCCTCATACTTCTTCTGACGCAGCAAACTCAGGATTCGCAGATGGGTTCGGGGAGCAAAATTGGCCCCTTGTGAAACGTAACCTCTGGCTCCCAGAATAAAGACGGAGGCGAGAAAGCCTCCAACGACATTCGAAACGATACTGAAGCGATCCTTGTAGTTCTGAAGTACGTAAACAAATTCCGAAAGGTTGGCGGAATACCATTTCAGACCGATGATGTTTCTCAGGCGCGCCAGTCTATCCAGGAAATTCCGGTCCATATCAAAGCCGGATGTCCAGGGAGTGTTGTAGGCCGTCAGGCCGATCGACACTGACTCACTTATCGCGCGAAAGTATTCAAACACATCGTCCGAGGTCCCCTGAAAATAGTATGCGGGTTCGACCTGCAGACCGTCCGCTCCAATTTCTTCGGCATGCCGGGCTAGTTCCACTGACACCAATGTCGAAGGATGGGATACGCCCACAAAAATCGGCAGGCGACCTGCAGCAAACTGAACGGAGGCTTCTGCCACTGCCTTGCGCTCTTCGACAGTGAGGTGCATGTGCTCGCCGCCTGCTCCGCATACGACATAGACAGCATTTCCACTTTTCATGCCGGCGTCGATCAAGCACTCCACGCACTTCCCGATCTTCGGCAGATCAACGGAATAATCATCCTTCATGGGAACAGGGGCTGCAATGAAGATCCCCTGATAGTGGTCCTTTGACTCTTCGAGTGAAGGCATGTTTTTTCATCTCTCCTTTGGATCGTTATCTTTACCGTGATTGTTTAGCGGGGGCTTTCACGACTCAGGACATCAGGGGGCCTTCTCGTCATCACCTACAGAGTTTGACCAGACCGTCCACCCGGCAATTTCAACACAAACCAAAGCGCAGCCAAGGCGGTCACTCCGGCTAGGCCAAAACTGGCTGAAAACCCAAAGGCATCCGTAACGGCCCCGTACAAGACTGGCGATAGGCTCGCCACCGGAGTTGCGAGATTTAGCAGGGCCAGGTTGCGAGCGCCTTGTGCAGCAGAAGAAACCGCGACCATGTAGTTGGGAAAGTATCCGCCACCAAGTTCTCCTGCTCCCATCAGTCCAAAGGCAAATAAGTAGAAGTATCCTGGTGCGGCCCATGACCACAAAGCCGCAGCAGCTAATAACGCAATGGTCGCGACCAAGGGTGCACGGATTCCAAATTGCACACTGATTACGCCCAACGCGAACCCCGCCATCGATTTGAACCCGAAGCGGAGCGCCATGATCAATCCCGACAATTCCTTGGGGTCCCTGCCCACGGCCTCTCTTGTGTAAAGAGAAAGGTTGGACACGGAATCTAGGGAGACGTACCAGAGGAGATAGGCAACCCACAACAAAACCATTGTCCGCGCCTGACTGAAGCTCCTGACACTGTCGATCAGGTAGCGACCAAAGGGCTGCTGGGCGTCCTCGTTTGCAGGAATCAGTTCATAGCGACTGCTGAGCAAAGCGACTCCACCCATGCAGGGTACCCCCACAAAATAGAGGAAGGCGAAGTCATATGGGTAACTCAGAAACAATACACCTCGATTCAGAATAAACTGAGCTACCAGAGACCCCACAACAGCAGACATAGGACCAAACGTGTAAGCAAACTTAAGGGCCCTTGCCCTGCCCTTGGACGTCGTGCCTCGACCCAAACATTGGAACTGATAGACCAATGAGATCGAACCCGTGCAGCCTTGGATCAATCCTTGCCCGATTAGGACTGCAATGCGCACAGAGTTTCCGAAAGGGAAGATTAGCGCGGCACAAACCATTGCTAATAGAGTGGCCGTGATCGCATTGGCATAAACAACAACAGAACGCTCCAAACGAAGGGGAATCAACCAGGTCAAGAAGAAAGGAGCAGCACTGCCGAAGAGAAATGCCGAGGCTGGCAAATTGGCGACAGTGGCGCTAGCACCGAGTTTGTCGCAAAGGGCAGCCTGAACAACGCCCACATAAACAGCTGGGGCGGCAAAGAAGAGCAGGAGATACGAAAGATAAAAAATGCGACTGTTTCGTTGGTCCATCACTTCGGTGACAAGCCTCACCTCAGACACAACCGGAACTGTCCTGGCAAGTTCTTTCTGGGATTCATTTCTCGTGTCCACAAATGCCCCCTGTGCTCGAGTGACGGCGCATACCGGTCATTGATCTGCCCTCCAGTCGAAAATCGCAGCCATCAGACTCTTGTCATGCTCCTTGGCCAGCTCGTAGGCCTCTTTCATGCGGCTGGCAGGAAGACGATGTGTAATCAGGGGCTCCAAGCGCAGGCTCCGGGTGGCCATTAATTCCAGAATGTATTGAAGGTTTCTACGAAGGTTGAATCGGAGATCTTGCGGAGGACAATCCGCCCGGGGGGCGAAACCCGCACCCAGCAACGTCAACTGTTTCCCATAAAACCACTCGGGATCCAACGGATTGAAATCGGGCTCTGGCTGAAAACGCCCGGGGAATCCAAGGACACTGACTCTTCCGCCATAGCGAGCAATGGCCACCGAGAGTCGATAGGCTTCCCATTGGTTTGCCGTTAGCACCACGATGTCTGGCCCGATTTCTCCAAAGGTTTCCTCTAACTTTTCCTTCAGGTTTGGGTCATCGCTCAAGTGTGCCTCATGAGCGCCAACTTCTCTGGCAGCCTGGGTACGAAGCGTGGAATTCGCAATGCCAATCACTTTGGCTCCCATGGCCCGAGCGAGTCCTGTCGTGCATAATCCAATCACACCCAGACCGACGACTGCCACGTTCTCTCCAGGCTCAAAGCGAGCTTGGCGCAGTGAAGCCAAGCCCAGATGGGTCAGATATGACAGCGAGGCCTCTTCCGAGGATACGCTCACAGGCACTGGAATGAGTAAGTCGTCTTGCTGGGCAAGATAAGCCGACTGATGAGACCTCATGGAAAAAACTCGTTGTCCTGGTTTCAAACTCCGCACTCCATCCCCTACCCGGCGAATCACTCCGACGTTGGAATACCCCACCGGTCTTGGATAGTCAGGCGCTCCGGGGACGTAGGTCGAGTTGCCCAGATAATTTCCTAGATCCGTGCCGGTGGACAGTGCCGACACTTCGGTTTCTACGTAGAGCATGCCGGACTGTAAAGATCCAGCATCGATTGGGCGTTCCTCAAGTCTCAGATCACCCTGGCCGTAAAGAATTGCTTGTCGCATCGTTGTATATCCCCGCAACGCTATGTTGTCGTGTGCCGGGCCGGTTAGTTTTGGTCCCAGCCCCTTGGAAACACGGCGGGCCGTACTAATCGGTTCTCAATCAAGTCTAGCTGGACTCGCGCCAGATACAGCGCGGCCCGATGAATCCGTCGATATCAAGCCACTTCGAGCCCCCATGCTCCTGTTGTGGCTTAAATCTTGAGAAGCCTCGCCATGTTCTTTCCCAGGATGTTTTCTTTGGCCTCGGCTGAAATGTCCGCGCTCGTTATCTTTGCCTTCATCACAGCCGGATCAAGCAAGGGTGTGTCGGTTCCAAAAACGATTCGTTCCGATCCGAGCTCTTGAACCGCCCTTTCGATCTGACCGTAGGAGGTAATGGAAGTGCATGTCTCCAGGTACACATTAGGGTGAGATTTTGCCATTTCAATCGTGTCTATCCACTCGCCCACCGTCAGACCTAAACCCGTTCCCATGTGTGCCAGCAGAATTGTGACATCTGGGACAAGTTCCGCTGCCCTGGCACTAGCGACAGGGGAACCATGCACCAACACCGGGACTTTGAGAGCGGCGGCTTTTTTGAGAACCGCAATCCAATGAGGGATGTCGATCGGGTATGCTGCGCTGGTCTCCAGCTCTCCTATGCCCTTCATTCCAAAAACTTCCACCGCCCGCTGAAGCTCATCCAGTCCCTTCTGGCCAAAATATGGAGACGGCACAGATGCAAATCCGATGATGCGATCCGGATACTGTTTCATTAATCGGTGGACCTCCCTGTTTCCGCCTTCCATTTCGAAGGCAAGCGCTTCGATAGAACAAAGGCAGAGCTTGTCGATGCCAGCTTGATCAGCTGCAGCCAGGCTCTCCTCAAACGAAACATCTCTCTGCTGTCCGAACATCCCCAGGTATCCAAAATGGGAATGCGCATCGATGACGATCGATCGCCGTGTCTGCCCAGAACCTGCGGCTTGACCGCTGGGGCTGGTTGCTCCCAGGGCTATCGCCAGCCCTCCCGAACAACTTGTCAAGAAATTTCTTCGGTCCATTGTCATGTCATCCCTCACTTGAATGCACTGAAGAGGCGTGCTTTGCGGGCATTCTTGGCGCCCTGTCTGTTTTACACCTAGGTTCTTTCGAGACAACTCCTGCTCGCACCTTTTTCAAACTGCCAGTCCAATGCCACAGCACCGACCCTAACTAGTTTCTGTCGCGAAACTCGCGAAGCCTTGCCAGGAGCCATTCTTGCACGCCCTTCAGCGGTTCGGCTCCCCTCGCCCCAGCGGGGAGAGGGGTTGGGGGTGAGG
>Ga0163150_10005986_pt1 | contig 15179 bp, 9 predicted proteins | sample OliLakLV19P2IB_FD_148628 | JGI IMG/M metagenome (GOLD analysis project Ga0163150, IMG submission 148628) | Freshwater microbial mat bacterial communities from Lake Vanda, McMurdo Dry Valleys, Antarctica - Oligotrophic Lake LV.19.P2.IB | ecosystem: Environmental > Aquatic > Freshwater > Lake >...
ATCGATTGCGCCTGTGCCTGATACATTCGCGTTAATCAGCGTGGTTGCATTAATTTCAATCGTCCCCAAAGAACCAATCCCGTTCACTGCGGTTAAATCCAAACCACTTGCAGTTAAATCTGCCGCTGCATCTGCATTTAACTCTTGAATAGTTCCCGCGGAATTAATAACGATATCACCGCCCGTTGCGGTTGCATTATCTACACGAATATTTCCGCTTGTGATTGTACCGAGATTAATATCATTTCCGCCGCCTGCGGTTGCAGTCGTAATGTCCAGATTTCCACCTGTCGCATTGAGCGTGATCTTCCCACTGTTGGTTGTCGCGGATGTCACTGCAAGACCGCCTGTTAGATCCGTAATGTCAACCGCACCGGTGCCCGTAACATTTGCATTGATCAATGTTGTTGCATTGATTTCAATCGCTCCCAATGATCCAATCCCGTTCACTGCAGTTAAATCTAAACCACTCGCAGTTAAATCTGCCGTTGCATCTGCATTTAATTCTTGAATAGATCCTGCGGAATTAATAACGATATTGCCACCTGTTGCGGTTGCATTATCTACACGAATATTTCCGCTTGTGATTGTACCGAGATTAATATCATTGCCACCGCCTGCGGTTGCAGTCGTAACGTCAAGATTACCGCTTGTTGCATTAACCGTGACTTTTCCACTATTAGTTGTCGCGCTTGTTACTGCAAGTCCGCCGGCAAGATCATTAATATCAATTGCACCTGTTCCGGTGACATTTGCATTCGTCAAAGTCGTAATTGTTGTATCAAGATCAATCCCTGTCGCGGAAGCAACAGTCAATGATGTGGCAGTTACGTTATTGGTCGCGCCATTAGTATCCGTAATTGCTCCAACAGCCGCAGTCAAGGTTGCGGTTGTTGCTGCGCTAACCAAACCACCCAAACTAATCGAACCAATTGTGTCGGTATCTCCGGAACCAGCAGTGATATCAACTGTGCTTGTAGCTGATTTAACTACCGATGTCGAACTAAGAACAACATTGTCACCCGCATTCAATGTCACCGTACTTCCCGTTGATTCAACGGTAATGCCGCTATTCACCGTCAAATGATCGGTTGCCGCTGCGCTTTCACCGGCTGTTAAATTGATTGCTCCAGCCTGAATCATGTTCGCCGCGATTGTAAGTGGACTATGAGTAAGAATCGTTGTTGAACCGCTTCCGCCATTCGTTGCGCCGTTAACCGTTAAACCACCTGTCATATCTTCAATTCCAACATTACCTGAAGTCGAGTTGTTGAAAGATGCATTCGTTACATCAGATTCAACATCAATTCCGTTCTTAGCAGTCAACGAAAGATTCGCTCCGATAAATTCGGCCACACCATTATCAGAAGAAGTGATTGTGTCGTTAGAATTCACCGTGATGGTTTTTCCAACACCCGTCGTCTTCACAATACCATTCACAACGATATCAGCAGTCGAAGGAGCAACTGCAGATTTCTGTAAGGTAATATCGCCGACTGCTAAAATTTGATTATTGCTGCCGTCAGCATCGATGCGCACGCTTTCGCCGCCTGCGGTCGGATCAAAAAGAGCAGAACCAGTCAAAGTCACATTACCGGCAGAATCAATTCCACCCGCCTGCTTAATCCACACACCGCCCGATCCATCAAGATCGGAGTCAGCGGTAATGGTTACATTTGAACCGGCGCTTGTAGTGATCGTAGAGTTAATGATAACGTCGCGAACCGCAGAAAGAATATAATTGATTGCGCTAATAATCGGACTACTAATAATCGCGTCCAGACCCGTTCCATTTAATGTAACATTCCCCGCTCCGGCTATAACCGTACCATTTACAGTTGCACCACCAATTGTAACAACACCCCCCGCACCTTTAACCGAGCTTACAGTTGCCGTGTTTGCAACCGTTAAAGCATTGCTGGAAGTAATTGAAATATTTCCGCCATTGGCACCGGCAGGATCCGCTTTACCGGAAGAAACAACTCCGGTCACGGTTACATTGCCCGCGCCAGTATGGATATAGGTAACTGTACTTCCGACAGTTTTCAGATCTTGAATCGTCGTATTCGTTGCGCTATCAGCAATATTAATAGCTCCGGCTGTTGTCGTCCCAGTAATTGTGTTCCAAATATTTCCGGCTTGAGCTAATGCAACGGCCCCACCCGCAGTAAAAGAAACATTATTAGCCGTAATAGTTCCGGCAGTTTGTGTAATCGCTCCGGCAGCATTAAGCACTAAATTCAAAATACCCGCTGTTGCTGTAATTGAAGCACCGATGGAAATAAACCCCAAGGCATTAAGCGTTAATGTTGCTACTCCATCTCCGCCAATAGCAGCAACGATTGAATCAAATACGGTAATATTGCCATCTTGGCTACCAATTGTTGCATTGGTATTAATCGTCACATCAGTTCCACCCGCAAGGGTTGTCTGAATAGTATTACGACTCACGACTGAAGAAGTGCCTCCACTGCCAGTCGCCGTTGGCGTCCAAACATTTGGCGATCCACCGTTAAAACTACCGGTTGAACTGGCTTGGTTGCGAATTTCAACATTACGAGGATCAAGAAGCCATGTTCCGGCTTTGCCGTTTGCAGCAGATGCATCAATACCAATTCCATCGACATCTAAATATTCTTTGCCTGAGGTTTCGATGAACCCACCGTTACCGGATTGAGCGCCGCCCTTGGCGGAGAAATCACCATAAGTCAATGCTACTTCGCGCGCGCCAACAATAATCTTTCCGCCATTACCATTTGTTACTGCATCTGCTTTAACAGACACATCACTGCCTACAAAAACATTCTGAGCTGTTACAGGTCCAGTGACATTAACATCACTACCAATCAAAATTTCTCCACCACCGATATCACCGGAAGCATCAATAACAGTTGTCCCATCAACAATCACATTACCCTTTGTCAAAAGCTGGATTGATCCGCCTTTTTCTCCGGTGTTAAGACCTGTTGCATCAATCGTTGCATTATTAACGTAAATATTTCCGGTTTCGGATTTCAAAATAATTTTGCCGTTTTCTTGAGCAATCGATTTAGCTTCGATGATTCCGGTGTGATTAATAATACTGTCATAAAGCGCTTCAGCGCCCGCGGCCTGAAGTACAACTGCTCCGCCGTTCGCTTGAAGCAAACCACTGTTAGTAACCAAACCATTTGTTTCTACCAAATTACCGTCTTTATCAAAAACTTGGCCTTTTAATCCGGTGACACCTTCAAGATTAATATTAAGAGCGCCATCGCGAGTAAGCGGAAAAGTTGCTTTGTCTCCGGCCGCCATCGCAACCACACCGCCGTTAGATGAAATAGTGCCGAGGTTGTGCACACCGCCATTTGCGCCGACAAGTGCAATTAAACCTTGTGTTAAATTTTTGATTTCGCCCGTGTTTAAAATGTAACCATTCGCAAGCGAAGGATCTTTGGAAAGTTCGGCGATGCCGGCAAAGAATTGATCTTTATTAATACCAAGGTTGGAAAGAAGCAAATCACCTTGAACGGTAATCACACCGTTATTAATAATGCTCGGAGCAATGATGGCGAGAATTCCCCAGATATCAATCGCACCATTATTAAGCAAGCTGTTGGATTCAAGAATGCCGCGGCAAGACGGACAAACTTCCCCCAGGGCATTAACAACGTTGATCGTCAGCTGTTCGCCGGCAGCAACATTGATATTATCAGTCTGAGTTGATGTCCCCTCTTGAATGTTGATTACTTGCTGCGCACTCGCGGAGTAAGAAACCAAATGCATAATTGCGAGAGTTGCTGCGAGAAACTTTTTAACTGACTTCATCTGGGGGATCTCCATAATTTATTGATTGCTTGCCACAACCGAATAAACAAGATTAGAAATTTCTAACGATACAAAAAGATGCCGAAAACGTAACACATGAAACTGAAAAATCAAGGTCACGAAAGATTTTATTCATGGCTTGAATGGGCTTGCTATAGGTTGTTATACAGACTCATTCGTTAAACGAACTCACTTGTTACGCCATAGTAGAAAGCTGAATCATCGCCGTTACGCGGCTTGGAGCCGGTTGGCGTCGCCCACTGAACACGTGCAAAAACCTTGTCAAAAAGACGGATACGAACACCGCCGCCGGCACCCGCTAATGTACTGTGGTGTTCTTCGCCTGTAAGCGCATGTCTGAGTGCTCCGCCGCCAAAGTCAAAAAATGCAACGCCTTGAATTTGCTCACGAATCGGCTGCTTGGAGTAAGGCAGCTTCCAATCCTTAGGGAAAAAGTAGGATGGAACGTAAACTTCGTTGGTCATGAAAGCGCCATAATCTGCGAGATACTCCCCTTCCGAATAACCACGCACCGAGAAAGCACCGCCGAGACGAAACTGTTCAGACGGAGGCAAGCGATCATTGGTTAACTGGGTTTGACCACGGAAAGCATATGTCATTCCCCAAGGCAATTTGTGATAACGAATCAAAGATGAACGATAAGCAAAAAACTGTGCGCCTGAGCCAACGCGAGTACCACTATTCTCATGCGCATCAGACGCGCCCAAAAAAGAAGAAAATCCAATGTGAACCGAATGAGGGAAATATGTTTTGCCCCAACGATCGGTAAACTCAGAGTTAAGTCCCAAATTTAAAATGCGCAGAGAATCATGCCCGGCACGTGTTCCTAAAATATTATTTTGGATTTCTTTAAAATCAAATCCGACATTTGCAGTTAACTCAATCCAATCTCTGCGAACAAGCGGCTGCAATATATAAGGACTGTAGGTGTGCGCGTCACCCGTTATATTAAGCGACTTAAAATCACCGCCAACCTTAATATGTGAGTATGAATAACCAAACCCGAGGCGAGTTCCGGAAGAATGAACGGGAATACTATAATCGGCTCCCACCGCAACGGCGCCTGATCCGATTTGAAAGCGAGATGCGAACTCATCCATTTTTCCAAAAACATTGGAGTGAGACAGCGCTAACCCAACACGTGTTCGTCCAGTATTTTTAGTTCCGAGGTTATTCACATCAGCAGAAAAATGCATCGGAAATTTATCTTTAACGTCAAGTTCAAGCTTAGTAGTTTTGGGTTGATCGCCGGGTTTGAGAAACGACTTCACCTTAATATCTTTATGTTTATTTAAAAAGATCAGCGCGCTTTGCAAATCTTTGAGATAAAGAATTTGTCCGGGAACCAATCGCAGAAATTTTCTTAATGTGGATTCTGAAAACCACTTATTGTTTTTGATTTCAACTTTTTCGAGGATGCCTTCGACCACCGCTATTTCAACATTGCCGCTTTCAATACTTTGCGGCGGCACATAAGCATAGGCAGCAATAAATCCGCGATCGCGATAATATTTTTTGACTTCGGAAGCAATGTGACGCAAATCCGAAATGTTAACATTTTGTCCAATGCCATCTTGAACAGACGCTAATAATTCCTCAGACGTGAATTGTTCGTTGCCCGTAACGCTAATCGACTTAAGGATAAACTTTATCCTTTCTTCTTCCGGTGAAAGCGTTCCTTCTTCATCCGCATTTTCAACTTCTGATTTTTCACTAACATCAAGTCCGGCCTTCATGGTCTGACTCGAAAGATCTTTTTCATTCTCAAAGCGAGTTGCTTCGGCGCCAGCTTCACTATTTGTATCAACCGCATAGGCACGCGGACTAACAAAAAGAGCTGAAAGAAGTAGGCAGAAAAGAACCAGAAATTTTTTGGTCATAAATAATAATGTCCTGTTTTGCAATTCAACAAAGCGGGGAAAATAGCCCGATAAAAGCGATCTGCGGGGAGGAGATTAGCGGAAGCCTATTCGGGCGTCAAGGGAAACGCGCAATGACGACATAACAGTGATAAAACTTGATATAGGTTGTTTAATCAAGATTCAGACTGGGCCCTATCGATAGAGCAGCTGAAGGCTCTCCATCAATAAAGGGGACGACAAGGAACTCTGGTTAAAATGAAGTTGAGCCTACGCGTCGAGTAGGCGACGTCTACCGCGCATAAAAGAAACTGGGGAGTGATGGATTCTTAAAAAGAATTTTTCACAACTCCAGCATTTTCAACACGATGCACAAATTGTATTGAGAGATCAAGCATTTACGTCTTTCGATTGCTTCGATTGAAAATTCTGAAACGGATGAAATTTGAAGCTGTTTGGTCCCAAATTGGTCCCAAATTTATTTATCAAATTTTTTGCAGCGGCAACGAATAGTTTAGCTGTGAATTTTATCATCCTCGCTAGCGAATGCTAAATCTACCACGGACCGATCGTTGATGAAATTATTTATCGGAAGATTATATTTCATCGTTTTTCGGCCATTGTGTTTTCTCTGTCTTAGCCATTCCATAACATCACTCTCAACAAACCGAACTGACCGTCCCAATTTATAATGCGGAATAAATTGGGTGTGTGTCCAAAGGTAAACGGTGGAAAGATCGACCTGTAAAAGCTCGCTCAGTTGTTTGGGGGTTAAAACCTTTTCCACTTTAAGGCAGACTCCTTTTCTTGTTTAATTTTGTTGATTCATTGAGCCTCCCTGAAACAATGGCTTCTCAGTTATTAACAATAAGCGCGGCTCCACCACAGAAGGTCTTGGAACAAAAAAATTCCTAACCTATCCGCAATGCAGCTCGCTTTAACAAAACCGCTTGGAACATGTTGGCTCCAAGCCTCTCGAAAATTCGGGCTTTGTCTCAAAGCAAAGAAAGTGACGAATGCCAAAAAGAGCACCACCCCTAACCCAATCCCTTTTTCAATCAAAGCTCCAAGATCCCTAAAAAACTCACTCACAACTGCCACACACTTACCAATCATCGTGCAAGGTTCACTCGCAACAGTTCGTTTCATCCTATTCATACACCTCGGTTTAAATTCCGACTTAGCACCAGGTTTTTTTTGCTGGTCTTTTTTTTTATTGTTCTCTCATAGTCTCGGGCAAAAACATCCCCTATTGGCACACCTTTGTAAACCATTTGTATTCTGTAAAAATAAATATTCATCCCCCCTCGATAAGCTACAAGTAAACACTTTCTCTTCGAATCATCATAAGAGGTTAAATCGTAATATTTACTTTCTGACTCCAAACTCCTTCGGGTTTAAGACCGGCTTAGCACCAGGTTTTTGGACTGGTCATTTAATTTATTGTTCTCTCTATAGTATTGGGCAAAAACACCCCCTTCTGTCGCGTCGATGTCAACGTTTCCTATTCTTAAAAATAAATATTCATCCAGTTTCAAATTCATTGAAAATCTGCATTGTGCGATTTGGCCCTAAAAAATCGCAGGGGGAAAATATGCCGTTCTCGATTTTTCGATAAATTTAAAAGAGCAGACACACGCACACCCATAGTCTTGGGCAAAAACACCCCTTCTTGGCACACCTTTGTAAACCATTTGTATTCTGTGAAAATAAATATTCATCCCCTTTCAAAAAACACTAATCCACTCATTCCTCATTCACTAATCCACTCGTTCCTCATTCCTGATTCCTCATTCACTAATCCACTCATTCCTCATTCCTGATTCCTCATTCACTAATCCACTCGTTCCTCATTCACTTTGTGCCATTTTCATTCAACATCCTTTCCTCGCCGTTTGGCTGACCACAGTACCTATCAATCCATAAGAAGAGGGACTGTGGTCAGCCAACTGGTACACCCTGAAAAGGGTGTAGAGGCGAGGAAACACAACTCACCCATCTCGAATGGCACAAAGTGGATAGCGAAAATTTAGGAGAGATTTATTTCAGAACTTTTTATGAATCAAAAACAGAGCAAGTGTAATGCCTCTGAAAATATTTACTGGTAGAGGCAAATTTGAGTGTAGTGGCAGTAAAAAAGGCAGGAAATCAACCCATCAACCTAAAAAACAAGGCTGGATAAATTGATTTAGAGTTCAGTGACTTCACATTGCGGAAGCCCAATCAAAACGGACAGGAATATATGCTGGAACTTTTTACAGCCTTTGCAGTATTTTCGAATCGAAGGAATGTGTCGGTCGAGTTCCTCACGACAAGCCGAACAATGCCACAGGATAATCAACTTGCCCGGCTCAGCTTCGTTATAGGAATACATCAACAAGGTTGTCTTGCCGCCACATTTCCGGCAAAGCGATACGTCGGGACCAACAACCAGAAAAGTCTTCTCGATTTCAAAAAGAATTTGGCGACAGCCCGACTCAGGACACCGAATTCCACCAAACTCGAACTTAAGATCAAGCTCCTTTGCTTTAAGCGGACTTTTTTCTTGAGCAACAATCACGCGCTTACCTCCCCCAAGTTCAGTTAAAGGACGAGGTCGCTTAATAATATCCGCCTAATCAAAAATGTACCCGCCCTTTTCCATTTTTGAAAACTTAAATTACTTTTCTCGAGGGGCATGGTCTTGTTTGATAGACAACTGTCTACTAATGCTAGATCACTCTATGAGCTGCCAAAAGTTTATAAATGCTTTGTTTTGAAAATTAAAAATATGATGAAATTTTCTTAAGACGATTCAACCAATTAAAAAAGCTTCACGCTCTGCCATCCCCAACTCTCCGACGCCAGCATCAGATGGCAACTGAGTTAGGTTGAGCATTGAGCCTTTGTGTTATAGCGGACGATTTTCAATTGACCCAGTTAATCCGGTTTCTTCGATGGAAATTTCGATCTGACTGTTCATAGAGCACCTCTTTAGTTGAGTGCTTAAAATAAATGTCAGAACGATGTCAGGAAATATTGGAGCGCTAACGGAGGATTAAAACATTAGCTAATCGTTAAAACTTCAGCCAGTGATTTTGTATAAAGACAAAAATCACAATCAGGACTAGCTTTGGGAACTTGATTGCTATTGAGGCATTTGTGAATCTCTAAAATTGCCGGCTCAACCCATTCGTCCTTCCCCTTATAAGGAATTATTTTAATATCAAACTCTAGCTTGGCATCAAAAGCTTCGCGATCACTGTCGCCATTGCAATAAACAAAATAACCGGTATTTGAAACCTTAAAACCGTTCCGGCGGAAAAGCCATTGGTAAATTTCCATCTGCCGTTTATAACCAATTTGCCAATCTGCATCCAAGCTTACTTCCTCAGCTTTGGAAGTTGCCTTGTAATCAACAATTAAAAGCTCCCCTGATGGTTTCACCCAAACATCATCTACGCCACCTGTAATCATTAAATTGGTGGTTGGATGAAGATAAGTGACGCCTCGGCGCAAGGCATCGCGCCACTCATCCATTTTTTCATGCTGAAATGGAACAGCATCAATACCACACTGCTTCATCAACGGATGAATGGATTTTTTCAATCGATGAAGATCAAATTCTTTTTTAAGCAACTTATCCACAGCTGAGTTTAAACTGAAAGGAAATCCGGGTGGCCGATCCAATCCTAAGCGGCGATCAACATAAAAACAACGCGGGCAATTCATAAATAAATCTATCCGTGAACGGCTCAAACGAAATGGCTCTTTGCTATTTGGCATATAAAGATTTTTTCTTCTTTTGCCGTTGTAATATTTAGACATAAGTCGTTTTTAATTTAGTCTTTCATTTCTTAGTGTAAGTAATTTAGCTTGTTTGACACTGGGGTGAGGGGTTTTAAATTTAGGCTTGATAGCCTTTGCCCCACCATTCATTGCACTATCAAGTTTGCTCACGGGAAGCTCAACTACCTGTGTTGTAAAAAGCTTCCCACCATTATGCGAAAATATAATACGATCATAAGCGGAATAGTATGGCGCTACAGCTAATGATCCTCCAAAATACCCTGTATTACAAATTACAACATTACAGAAAACTGTTCGTGAAAGAGACTCTGCAAGCGAACGAAACATAGCCAGGTCTCTATTATAAGCCAGAACAAAAAGATGATGAATTCTTCCTCTATACATAAGCGCTCGTTCAATATCCATAAAATCGTAACAAATACTAACTCCAAAATTACCATATTTCCCAAAATCAAAAACATAAACATTCTGATCTCCTGAAAAAGACCAGGAGGGATTAAGCTTAGAAAGCTTTACCTTTTCACTTGGCGCGGGATATGTTTTTCCAAAAATAATTCTTGTACAATAACGCGAAGAACGATTCTTGAATAAACCCTTTGGAATAAATACTATCCCCTGATTGGATGCACTCATTTTAAGATAATCCAAGCTATAATCGACACCCACAACAGCTATTGCTTTTAATGCTCCCACCAATCTTTCAAAATCATCTAAACGCGTGCGCGGCAATGATAGTTCTGGAATAATTATTAACTTAGGATTCATTCCGCCATCTTTAAAGGACCGCATAGCTTTTCGAATTTCCTGCCAAGCATGTGCATCTTGTGCCGGAGAAATTTTTGGTAAATTGTTTCCAGGCAGCCAAGCTTTTTTAGCATCTATTGTTGTCTGAATAATTCCCACCATTAATTTGTCCGCATAGTTTTTTTGATCAGGCATGTTCGTCGCCCTCTTCAAAAACTTTACTCCATTCGGGAGAAGTTAATTGTGTGATATTGACAGGCGTTAATTGTCTCGCTTTATGGTCTAGCGTGGAGAGTTGACTATTTACCAAAATTTCCTGACATTTGTTAATTGCAGAAACAACTTGCGCAGCAGACTCAAACGCAAGCGGATCATGAATCGTGTCATTATCAACAGGAATATCTTGTATAAGCTCTCGTGTTGTAAGAAGTCGATTTTCGGTTGCTCGTGGTTGCAAACATCCTTCTAAAATACCAATTGTCCATGAAGAACAAGTCATATCGGTGAGTAACATTTTAGGTAACATTGTTAAAATATCTGCGTGCCCATGTCCATTCCATATTGAAGGTAAATCAAAGTTCTTTTTAAGAAGTCCATATAGAAGAAGCCCTAATCCACGAACAAGATTGATTGATTCAAAGAAAAAATTATCCTTTTTTATAGGGGTGTATCGGTCATCCATAATCCATTCGGCTTTAGAAACACAACTGATGCTTTTTTTAAGCATCATGCCCTTCCATTCTTCCCAGGTAATTTCTTTTTCACCTATCCAAGACTTTGGAACTCGAATGTTTGCTGGGTGTATACAAAAAAAATGTCGCCCTGTTTTTTTTGATTTTTTAAGATAACTCACGTTTAGCACTGGCTCTTCACACGCCATCACGCCAACCTGTCTAGCAATTTCTAAAGCAGTCCACTCACCACATCTTGGATCAACATCACTATTTCTTTTTAATTTTTGAAGTTCGTCACACCAGTCATAAAGTGAAATAGAATCATTGCTACTTTTATTAAGGTTGCGTTGAACACGCTTAACTGCCTCATTCGTTGATTCAAATAAAAAAGCGGCGTTTTCTTTTTTATTTTGATTACGGAAAGCATCTAACCACCAACCAGCCCTGAGATTAGATTCTTTTGACGCATAACAATCTTTGAGAAGACTTATCAGCGTCTCTGCTGGGACATCCAATGGAAAAAATTTCCAAAAAGCCACTGTTTCTCTGGATGGTTCTAAAGCTTTCCCCAATACTTTGACAAGATAATGCGCACGCGTATTAAGATCCCGAAGAGTCATTCGCGCAGCCCACCAAGCCCATTGCGGAAAACTATGCGTATATGTTTTGCTTGCATTTTTATTATCAAATTGTTTTCCGATTGATAACAATTTTTTTGAAAGCGAATTATCAAATTGACTTACACTGGCTTGATCACTGAGTATTAAACCAGCACATTGAAGGCCAAAACAATATTGTTGCCAACTCATATGCAAAAACCAATGACTCTCTGCCTTTGGTTTTAACATTTCGGTATCTACAATGTCTCGAAGAAAAGAAAACGCTGCATCCTTTCGCCATTGCGCCACTTCTAAATCTTGTGATATGCGCGCTGCCGTAAACGCCTGGGTCCCTAATAAAACGAAAATGTTGGCACGAATTGCCTCAGCCGCGAGTGGATTTTTACCTTGTATCCTATCAACATCCTCCCAAAGATCTTTCAATCCTAGTACTCCTGTCAAACGACACATCAGGACTGCACGCGTCCACAAACGAATTCTCTCCGGTTTTTCTCTCAATACTTTTCTTAATAGTTGAAATGCACTATTCACATCACGATTGAGCTTATCTTTTGCATCTTCTAATTCTTTATTTTTAATCTTAATTTTATTGTTAAGCTCATCAGGGATCGAGTCTTTCTTAGGAGACTGATCATTTAAACTTTCAAGTTCGAGCTCAAGAATGGGGATTGTTTCATCATTAGCAATTCGACATTCAGCAATACGGGTTAAACGTGAAGCTGCAAACGACAACCTTGTCTTTTCCGGCATTTCCTCCTCTGGCAAGTCAACCAACAATAAATGCTCCAATTGCTCCGTGAGAGCTGCTAGCTCATTGGAGTCAAGTAGATTGAAATCAGTGCGAGAAATGGTCGAAACCAATGCAAGTGTCTTAGTCATAAGCGGCGAAGGAAATTCGGGGTCAAGACTACATTTTTCTTCAGCAGCTAAATGAGCTTTATCTAAAACACGTTTTCCAGATTTTTTTTTATCTTTTTTGAATAAGATGGCTAGCTCTGCTGGCTCGATTTTTTCCGGATTAATTCGCACTCCGGTATTGGCCTCTTTTAATAAGTTTTCGTATTCTTTCACCCAATCTATTAACTCTTGCATGCTATATGCTAGAACAACATGATCATCCACAAACTGAAAGTGAGCGATATTGCGTTTCTCTAAAAGCTCTACAACCTGCAAATTTACTTTTAATAATCCAGCGTTTGCTAAAAAGCCGGCAGTATAAAGTCCTGTCGGAACACTTAAAAAAGAATTTTGATTTTTCTTAATGCCTATTCCTTTTAAATCTTCTTTCGTCCATTCCTCCGTATTTAATTGAAATGCCAACATAGATTTTAACAATCTCGATGCTTGTGTTTGCCAAGCAATTGGCAGCTGTTCAACAATATTTTTCTGAATTACTTCAAGCCTTAAGGTTGGATAAAAATTCTCTAGATCAATGCTGCACCAATAAAGAATTTGAATTTCTTTTTCAGGTCGGCGCCTTTCCCAATAGTCTGACGAAGTAAAAGGGCAACGTAGATTTGGATTTAAAGTTTCCTGAAGTAATAATTCATCGGATGTTTGTTCATCCATTGCGTGTGTAATTATATTTTTAGTCATGGCTTGAGTTGCTAAAAAAATATGCCGTCGGAAAATCGGCCAACTCTGCGCGAACGGAAGATACAAATGACCTGACGCATGACGATAACTACCAATCTTACGGCGCTTAATGCCACCTTCGTCTTCATCTACCCAAATGCTTCGATAAAGACGGTTCCCATAGCTCCAATTGGGTATTTTAATATCAACATGCGGCCCAACAACATTAACTACGGCAGTCCATGCCACTTGATCACGAATTGCGATTTGAAAGGTTTGACGAACCCGCTGATTACCTTGTTTGTCTGGTTGTTTGGGAAATGGTAATGGTCGAAGAACCGTTAATTTATATCTGCCTTTCTTAAATTCCGCCGCTATGCTTTCAAGATTTTTCTCTAATTCCAATTCAAATCCAGCCAATTCAACCTCATCAAACCAAATATCCCCGGGCTTTGCCTCCCGTCTAACCTTCTCCCATGCCCAACGTAAATTTAATTGTCCTGTTAATTCTTCTAAAAAACTACTCACTGATTTCTCCAATGGCCGCTATAACATCAGCCACATCTTTTTTACCAATAGGCATTTGAACTGAGCGCACGTCTTTACCTCGTGCTTTAAATAAATTTTTTATTGTTTGTCGAAAAATCTTGCCCCCATTGTCGCCATCAGGCATCAAAACAACATCATATTTCTTAAAAATGTCTACCCATTCTTGACGAAATGAGCTTGCACCAAGAATTCCCACGGACGGAATGTTGTGATTTTCTAGCGCTAATGCATCCGGAATACCTTCACAAATATGGACAATCGAGCCACGTTTAAGCGAACTAATTCTCTCTAAATTATAGATTGGCTTATCTATACCGCGTAGACCTAAAAACTTTGGCTCTCCGTGAAAAAGTCGTCCTTGTAAATAAGCTACTCTTCCCTCTGAATAAAATGGGAATAATAAAGAATATGAAGTCCAAAGCAATCTTTCGGCCTTCCCATCACTTCCCCAGGCTAAACCACTTTGAAAAACACGTTCGTTCCCCCATTGTTTTATAATTTCGCGGAAGGCTCTTGCTGGATCACATAATTCACGAACAACAAAATGATTCGCTGTTTCTAGTGAAATTCCATGATTTTTAAGATATTGAACACCCAAAGACTTTGAAACAATTCCACATTTGTTAATCAACCATGTATATATTTCTGAATCAATAAAAAATTCTTTTTTTGCTTCTTTTAAAATGGGCTTGCGCAAAACAAGCGGCGATTGTTTATTTATTTTTCTACGATGTTTATGTTCAAAACTCACATGTAAATTAAATTTATCTGAAAGCCATTTCAGGGCAGTCGAAAAATCGCATTTGAGAACTGACATAACCAAACTAATGCCATCGCCTTTCTCACCACATCCAAAGCATTTCCAGATATTCTTTGCTGGCACAAATGACAAGCTTCGACTTCGCTTATCATGACCATTAAAACATAATGCTTTTTTCCCCTTAATTTGAAGCCCTAATAAATCCGCTATATTCAAAATAGGAATATTTTTAAAAGGGAGAAGGTTTATATTTCTCATAATTTATTTCTTCAAAAAACTTAACTTTTACCTCTAATAACCTTGAATTGACGTGGTGTTAAATTATATCAGTTTCGCAGGCTGAATTATTTCAGCTTACTATTTACTATTTTGGAGCCATTATGCCTAAATGTAAGACCAAGAGCACAATAGAATTGGGAAAAACGGGACGCCGTCCGGGGGGAGACGTTAGCCATAAATTGACATTGATTTATAATCATATTTTTATTACTATATTGAATATTCATTATGCCAAGAAATAAAAGAATTGAAAGCCCCTCGGGCGTTTATCACTGGATTGCACGCGGCGTGAATCGAAAAAAGCTTTTTCGTCAATTCAAGGACTATGACCATTTCCTATTCCTTGTTGCTGACAATGCTTCTAAATTCAAAATTATAGAGATCAGAACATTTCTCCTAAAGGATTCTCTTCGGTCTAAAAGTGCCGGGTTCAAAACTGGTTCGACTACACTGACCACAAGCCGCAACATTCTAGCCCAAACAAAGACTGCCGACCAACGGC
>Ga0163150_10005987_pt1 | contig 15172 bp, 11 predicted proteins | sample OliLakLV19P2IB_FD_148628 | JGI IMG/M metagenome (GOLD analysis project Ga0163150, IMG submission 148628) | Freshwater microbial mat bacterial communities from Lake Vanda, McMurdo Dry Valleys, Antarctica - Oligotrophic Lake LV.19.P2.IB | ecosystem: Environmental > Aquatic > Freshwater > Lake >...
ACATGGGTCAGGCTAAGGGAGTGGCCGTGGCAGTACGAGTGGCAGCGGCAGTAGAGGCATTAAGGGACGGGGGAGGATTGCTCTTGTTTTTCAGGTTCATCTTGAGCGGCCGTTGCATCATGCGGATGAGCTGCGCGACGGTGCGGCCGGCCTTGCGGCGGACACGATCGCTGGGGTCGCTGACGGCGAGCTCGGCGACGCCGGCGGCGGCGGCGAGCTGGCCGGTGTGCTCCACGAGCCAGAGGGCGCTGACGCGGTGCGGGTCGCGCGGGTCGGCGAGCATCGATCTCATCTGCTCGGGAGCGCGATCGTCGCGGCGGCGGATGAGGTGGGCAATGGCGTTGGCGCGTGGACGGCTGTCGTCGGTGTCGGCCATGGCTTGCAGCTTGGGCACGATGGCCTGTGCATCGGCGTGAAGGCCGAGCGCTTCGATGGCATTTGCCCGCACCCGGCTGTCGCCGTGGGCGAGCGATGCCTGGAGCGCCGCGATCGCCTCCGCCGACGCCGCTGATGCCAGCGCCTTGATCGCCGAGGCGGCCACTTTGGCATCGTCGCCGCGCGCCAGTGGGATCAGTTGGGCCTCGAAGGATGCGCCCTGATTGAGCTGCGCGATGATGTCGAGCGCTCGCAGCCGCAGGGTGTGAGTCGGCCGCGCGAGCCAGCGGGTGATGTCGTCGTGAAAACCGTCGTGCAGCTTCATCACGGCCTTGCCCGCGGCGATGCGTTTGGTCCGCGGCAGCCGGGGCCAGGCCGTCCACAGCCAGCGGAACATGCCCGGGCCGAGGCGCTGGGCGGCGAGGCGCCGCACTTCTTCGTGCGGGCTTTGCGACAGCAAGCGCAGCAGCAGGCGCGAGAGGCCCGGCCACTTCGTGGTGAGCAGATGCCGCAGGGCGAGGCGGGCGATGTCCGCATTAGCGTCGGTTGCGAAGGCCGCGACCGCAGTGAGCAGCCGGTCGGCGGACGTGGGATCGGGGGAGATCATGCCCGACGCGGCGGAGGTTGCAGTCGCTCGGTCGTGCACCGACATGAGTCGGCGCAGCGCCGCCAGACGCGCAAGGGCATCAGGGTGGCCGGTGAAAGCCGTCAGCGCCTGCCCGCGCCGAGCCTCGGGCAGCGACAGGGCGGCGATCCAGGTGGGCAGGTGTCGGGCGGCGGTGGCATCGATCGTCGCGGGCGGATCGCCGGGCAGGCAGGCGTCGGCATTCGCAAGGCGCGACACGGCTCGCCGGGTTGGTCCAAGCGCAAGGAAATGACCGGCGGCGAGGACCTCGCAGGCGCGGCCCGCCTTGATGACCGCGCCCATCGCGGCAACGGCGGCTGGCGCGAGGGCAGGCACCGTGGTCAGCGGCAGCAGCCAGCCGCGTTCACCTTGTCGCGGCCGGGACAGGAGCTCGACGAGCGCGGTTGTCGCGGCGTGCGGCTCCTCGGCCGACCGGCGCAGCGCCTTGCAGCGGTACCGCGGCAGCAGCAGGGCGGCGGCGACGAGCACGGGCTCCTGCCGGTGCCGGGCGAATTGATCGAGCGCCTCCTCGATGGCGGATTCGACGGCCTGACGGTCGGCGGTTGGCGTGACGTTCGTTTCGTTCAGTTGCTGTGCAAAGGTGAGCAGGCTCCGCGCGGCGTCCGGCCGGACATCGGGCGGGCCGTGGAGGAGCTGCTCCGTGACCAGGGACGCCAGGCGATAGGTTCGCGTCGAAGCAATGAGATCGACGACATGGCCGGGGCCGTGGCTGCGCCGCACCCGGCCGGCGGCGCTGAGGGCGGCGCCCAGGGATGCGACCTTTGAGGTGACCTCGGCCCGCAGGGCGGGATGAAGAAACTCAAAGTGGACGATCAGGGTTGCGATGGCGGGGGCGTGCCGCCGCGCCAGCAGGAGTTGCCCGATCTCGCGCCGGGTGGAGCGATCGGCGGTCGGAAACGCCGCCGCCATCGCCATGTCCAGCGACGGATCGCGGTGTGCGGCTAAATAGTTGTAAACGCGGCTATTTGCCAACAAAACGCACCTTTGGTGGTCCCCGGGCCCCCTCCCGCAATTGCGGCCGCCGGGGCTCCGTTATGCGTTATCGACTCCCACGGTTACGCCGCTCCAGCGGAAATTGTCTAAGAAAAAGGCTGTGGGGGCTTCTCCGCTTTTAGGTGACCCGCTATAATCACGTCCTGCCCTCCTCCTCCCGACTAAGGGTTTCCCATGAATGTAAGTCATAAGTCAAGCAATGTTCAGTTTTTCCGCCTCATGCTCTACAGCCGGCCGCTGCATCCGGAGCTGTTTGATCTTCAGCAGCGGATGGCGTCGCGCAGCGGCGAGTATGAGGTCGAGAACTGGCTGATCCCCGGCGGGCACGTCGTCCGCTTCCAGGTCGGCGGCCAGTGCCTCACCGAGACGGTCATCGAGCGCGGCGACCACCTGCCCGAGACCGGCCTCATCCATGCCTTGCCATGCTTCGGTGAAAAAGACTACACCATGACGCCCGTCAAGGACGTCAAGCTCGGTTACCTCACGACCGTGCAGACCGAGGCTTTGTCGGACAACCTCTACCAAGCCACCTTCCGCGAGATGAAGGCGTTCGGCCTCGAGACCGGCGCCATGATGCACGAATGGACCGAAGGCGATGGCTGCCCCTGCTTGTCGATCATCGACAGCCAGAAGTACAAGAAGGAATACCACATCCAGGCGTACCACCTGCTGGGCGCCAGCGGCATGGTCCTGCGCACGCAGTCGGTGTTTGAAATGAAGTGACCTGAAACTCCTTGGACCAAAGCCCATGGGCTCCCGTCCATGGGTTTGACGCCAGCTTCAAAATGCAATCCAATCCAAACCGCGCGAGGCAACTCGCGCGGTTTTTTGTTTCAACTCGGAACTCGGAACCCCGAACTCGGAACCTCCCCATGCCCACCGGCCGCACCGCCACGCTTGCCCGCATCGAAGCGACTGGCATCATCGCCGTCATCCGTGCCGACGGCTCGGAGCAACTCGTCGAGGTCTGCAAGGCGCTCGCCGATGGCGGCGTCGAGGCGGCGGAGATCACGATGACCACGCCCGGCGCTCTCGAAGCGATCGCCGCCGCCCGCAAGGCGCTGGGCAGCCGGTGCATCATCGGCGTCGGCAGCGTGCTCGACCCGGAGACCGCCCGGCTGGCGATTCTCGCCGGCGCCGAGTTTGTTTTCGCGCCCACGTTCAACCCCGCCGTCATCGAGATGGCCCACCGCTACGACAAAGCCGTGGTGCCCGGCGCCCTGACCCCCAACGAGATCCTCAATGCGTGGCAAGCGGGGGCGGACATGGTGAAGGTCTTCCCCGCGAACTGCTTCGGCCCGAAATACTTCCGCGACCTGCTCGCCCCGATGCCGCAGCTCAAGCTCACGCCCACCGGCGGCGTCGACCTCGACACCGCGGCCGACTGGCTGAACGCCGGCGCCGCCTGCCTCGGTGTCGGCACCTCTCTGGTGAAGAAGGAACTGCTCAAGGCAAAGGATTGGTCGGGTCTGACGAAGCTGGCGCGTGACTACAGGGCCATCGTGGACCGGGTCCGCGGGGCGAAGTGAGGCCTGGACAGAACGCCAATTCGTTCATTTCTGCTGAAGGCCAATCCTTAGTGGAGGACAACTTTGAATTGGGTGGCACGGGCAGGCCGCCGCTCGGGGCGGTTTGCCCGTGTTCCAGCGTCTTGGGTTGACCGCCACGGGAACCGCGCAAAGCCGCGGCCTGCCCGTGCCACTCGATTTCGAACTGGCCATGACCCAATCCCTCGCCATCGGCCATCGGCCGCTTTACGAATGCCCGTTTTACGATATACTGACCCCTTCGTATCTGATTGACGACTAAATAGGTCGTTATTAAACCATGCCCATTCGGTTCAAACATCCCAGTGTCCTCCCAGGCTTCGGGCTGACGCTCGGATACACCATGTTCTACTTGAGCATCATTGTGCTCATCCCCCTCTCGGCCCTGTTCTTCAAGACCACCGAGATGACTTGGGCCGAGTTCTGGGACACCGTGACGGACCCGCGGGTGGTGGCGTCCTACCGCCTGACGCTGGGGGCCTCGTTTGTTGCCGCCCTGATCAACGTGTTCTTCGGCTTCATTGTCGCCTGGGTTCTGGTGCGGTACCGCTTCTTCGGCAAGCGCATTGTCGACGCCTTCGTCGATCTGCCGTTCGCGCTGCCTACAGCCGTGTCGGGCATCGCGCTCACCGCCATCTACTCGCAGAACGGCTGGGTCGGGCAGTATCTCGAAGAGTGGAACGCCTCTGGCCTGCGGGCGACGCTCGATTCGTATTACATCGCGTTCTTTCAGTGGCTTCAGGGCGTCCCGGTATTGAGCATCATCACGTCGTTCATCCCATCGGACCTGGAGATCAAGGCGGCGTACTCGTGGCTGGGCGTGACGATCGCGCTGACCTTCATCGGGTTGCCGTTCGTGGTGCGGACGGTGCAGCCGGCGCTCGAGGAGCTGGAGAAGGAGACGGAGGAGGCGGCCGCGAGCCTCGGCGCCTCGCGCTGGCAGACGTTCCGCCGGGTCATCTTCCCGACCGTGCTGCCCGCGACGCTCACCGGCTTCGCACTCTCCTTCGCCCGCGCCATCGGCGAGTACGGCTCCGTCGTCTTCATCGCCGGCAACATGCCCGGCAAGACCGAGATCACCTCGCTGCTGATCATCACCAAGCTCGAGCAATACGACTACGCCGGCGCCACCGCCATCGCCCTCGTCATGCTGCTCGCCTCGTTCGGCCTGCTCCTGCTGATCAACATGCTGCAATGGTGGGCGAGCGCGAAGCATCGGAAGACGGTTTGAACCAGAGATCAGAGGTCAGAGATCAGAAGTCAGAGAACAGAGGTCACAAAGTGGAAGACACAGAACGAAAAGCAGGAATGATCAACATGCTTGACCCTTGCCCGCTGCCCTCTGCCCGCTGCCCTCTGCCCTCTGCCCTCTGCCCTCTGCCCTCTGACCTCTGACCTCTGCCCTCTTCAAGGATTTCCATGGCCGGCGCGACCAAATCCCGAATCGCCACCCGCGGCAGCGCCTCGAAGGCGACCGTCACCGAGCCGCTATGGGTGCGCATCGTCCTCATCGGCACCGCGCTGTTGTTCCTCGCCTTCTTCCTGGTCCTGCCGCTGGTCGCCGTGTTCGCCGAGGCGCTGCGCAAAGGCATGGGCGTTTATTTTGCGAGCTTCACGGAGACGGATGCCCTCGCCTCCATCCGGCTGACGCTGCTGGCCGCCCTGATTGCCGTGCCGCTGAACCTGGTGTTCGGCCTCGCCGCCGCGTGGTGCATCGCTAAGTTCAACTTCGTCGGCAAGAACGTGCTCATCACGCTGATCGACATGCCCTTCGCCGTGTCGCCGGTGATCTCGGGCCTTATCTACGTGCTGATGTTTGGTCTCCAGGGCTGGTTCGGCGAATGGCTGCGCGACAACGACCTCAAGATCATCTTCGCCGTGCCCGGCATCGTGCTCGCCACCGTGTTTGTCACCTTCCCGTTCGTCGCCCGCGAGTTGATCCCGCTGATGCAGGAGCAGGGCAGCGAGGAGGAGCAGGCCGCGCTCTCGCTCGGTGCCGGCGGCTGGCAGACGTTCTGGCGCGTGACGCTGCCCAACGTGAAGTGGGCCCTGATCTACGGCGTCATCCTCTGCAACGCGCGGGCCATGGGCGAGTTCGGCGCCGTCTCCGTCGTCAGCGGCCACATCCGCGGCAAGACCAACACGATGCCGCTGCACGTGGAGATTCTCTACAACGAATACAACTACGCATCAGCGTTCGCCATCGCCTCGCTGCTCGCCCTGCTCGCGATGGTCACGCTGGTGCTCAAGAGCCTCGTCGAATGGCGGGCATCGCGCGAGATGAAGAAGGCGGGGGAGTCGCAGCTGAAAGAGTAAGGGTGGGCGGGTGCCACGGACAGCGGAGCGAGGTCTACCGAGCGCAGTCGTCCGTGCGGTCGACCCAGGACATGCGGAGCACGGACGACTCCGCTCGCCAAGCCTCGCTGCGCTGTCCGTGGCACCCGTGCATTGAATCCACCTGCCTCCGCTTCCCGAGACCTGACATGAGCATCGAAGTCCGCAACATCTCCAAGACCTTCGGCAAATACATCGCCCTGCGCGACGTGTCGCTGACGGTGCCCAGCGGCGAACTCGTCGCGCTGCTCGGCCCTTCCGGCTCGGGCAAGACCACGCTGCTGCGCATCATCGCCGGCCTCGAGCAGCCCGACCCCGGCAGCGGGCAGATCCTGTTCGAGGATGAAGACGTCGCCGGTCAGCGCGTCGGCAACCGCAACGTCGGCTTCGTCTTCCAGCACTACGCCCTGTTCCGCCACATGACCGTCGGCGAGAACATCGCGTTCGGCCTGCGCGTCCGGCCCCGCGCCCTGCGCCCCTCCAAAAGCGCGATCCGCGACAAGGTCATGCACCTTATGAAGCTGATCCAGCTCGAGGGCCTCGAAAGCCGCTACCCCTCGCAGCTCTCCGGCGGGCAGCGGCAGCGCGTGGCCCTGGCCCGCGCCCTCGCCATCGAACCGAAGGTGCTGCTGCTCGATGAGCCCTTCGGCGCCCTCGACGCCAAGGTGCGCATGGGCCTGCGCCGCTGGCTGCGCAAGCTGCACGATGAGATCCACGTCACCAGCGTCTTCGTCACGCACGATCAGGAAGAGGCGCTGGAGGTTGCCGACCGCATCGTGGTGATGAACCAGGCGAAGATCGAGCAGATCGGCACGCCCGATGAGGTGTTCCACAAGCCGGCGAGCGAGTTCGTCATCGACTTCCTCGGCAACGTGAACCTGTTTCACGGCCGTGTCGATGGCGGCCGCGTGTCGCTGGGCGGCTCCGACGGCGATGGTCCCGCCGGTTCCAACGCGAAGGTGTACGTCCGGCCGTTTGATCTGGAGATCCACAGCGAGCGCACCAGCCCGACGGCGCTGCCGGCCAAGGTCGTTCGCATCCAGTCGGCGGGGCCGGTCGTGAAGATTGAGCTGACGGACGGGTTGGGTCGGTCAATGAATGTTGAGATGCCGCACGACCGCTTCCGCGCGATGCAGGTCGTTGCGGGCAATGATGTCTTCGTGACGCCGCGCGACGCGAAGGTGTTCACCGGTGATTACTCGATCTGATGCCCGACGTCACCGTTTAGAATGAGCCGGCAAGGCCGCCGTGCGGCGGATCGGTGCGATCATCGGTATGTGTCTGTCGTCGCACGGTGGGTCGATGGGAGCTTTTCATGCGGTTCGATTTCTCTCCGCGATGGGTCCACTGCATGAGCGTGCTCGCTATCGCATTGGGCGCATTCCTCCCTGCGATGGTCCGGGCTGATGCTCCCGACGCCGCCGCGCTGGAGAAATCATACGCCCCCGACATCCGCCCGCTGATGCAGCGCTATTGCAACGAGTGTCACAGCGGCGAGAACATCGAGGCGGACATCGATCTCGCCGCGTTCCCGAGCATTGCCGAGGTGCGAAAGCACACGAAAGTCTGGCAGAAGATCGATGAGATGCTGGCCAGCGGTCAGATGCCGCCGAAGAAGGCGAAGCAGCCGAGCGATGCCGAGCGGGCGGCGATGCGGAAATGGGTGCGCGTGTTTCTCACCGTGGAGGCGAGGGCCCACGCCGGCGACCCTGGTCGCGTCGTGCTCCGCCGATTGAGCAACGCCGAGTACACCTACACGCTCCGCGACTTAACCGGCATCGACTCGCTCGACCCGGCCCGCGAGTTCCCGGTCGACGGCGCGGCCGGCGAAGGCTTCACCAACACCGGCAGCGCGCTGGTCATGTCGCCGGCGCTGGTCACGAAGTACCTCGACGCCGCCAAGGCCGTTGCCGGTCACGCGGTGCTGCTGCCCGATGGCATCCGCTTCTCGCCATCGGCGTCGCCGAGCGACTGGACGAACGAAACGCTGGCGGAAATCCGCGGCTTCTACAGCCAGTTCACCGACCCGCGCGGGGGCGACAAGGTGAACCTGCAAGGCATCGTGTTCCAGACGAACGAAGGCGGCCGGCTGCCATTGGAAAAGTATCTGGCGGCGACCATCGACTGGCGCGAGGCGAAGGCCGCGGGGCGCGACACGCTCGATGCTCTGGTGCGCGAGCGCGGGTTGAGCGCGAAGTATCTGCGGACGCTGCTCGGTGCTTTAACGGAGAAGAATCCGTCGCCGCTGCTCGATCCGATCCGCGCTCAATGGGCGGCCGCGAAGCCCGCCGATGTGCCCGCGCTGGCGGCGAACATCGCGCAGTGGCAGAAGGCGCTCTTCAAGTTTTCCAGCGTCGGCCACATCGGCAAGGTCGGCGGCCCCAAGCGATGGCTCGAACCGGTCAGCCCGCTCGCCACGCAGCAGCCTGTGCGGCTGAAGATTCCGACCCCGGGCGACAGCTCGGAAGTCATCATCTCTCTGATCGCTTCCGATGCGGGCGATGGCAACGAGAACGATTTCGTGATCTGGCAGCAGCCGCGCCTCGTCGCCGCCGGCCGGCCCGATGTACTGCTGCGCGACGTCCGCGCGGTTAGCCGAGAACTCGCCCAGCGCCGCCAGCATCTCTTCGCCGGCACGACGAAATACCTGGAGGCCGCCGCGGAAGCATCCTCGGCGCAGGCGAAGATTGACGCGAACAATCTGGCGACGAAGCACGGCGTAGAGGGTGAGACGCTGAAGGCGTGGCTCGATTACCTGGGGATCAGCGCCGGCGGCAGAGCGGCAGCGGTGAAGATCGAGGGCCATTTCAAAACCAAGATCGACAAGGCATCCAACTACGACTTCATCAAGGGTTGGGGCAGCAACGACACGCCGCTTCTGCTGGCGAATTCCTCCGATCAGCACGTACGCGTGCCCGGCAACATGAAGCCGCACGGCGTCGCGGTACACCCCTCGCCGAAGGTCCGCGCGATCGTCGGCTGGCAGAGCCCGGTCGCCGCGATGATGCGCATCGACGGCAACGTGACCCACGCCCATCCCGAGTGCGGCAACGGCGTTACCTGGTCGCTTGAGCTCCGCCGCGGCGGCAAGCGTCAGCGACTGGCGGCCGGCGTCGCGCAAGGGAACAAGCACGCGACCGTCGGCCCGATCGAAAGGATCAGCGTGCAGCAGGGCGATGTCGTGTCGCTGCTCATCGGCCCGCGCGACGGCAACCACTCCTGCGACCTCACCGCCATCGACCTGACGCTCACCTCCGACGAGAAGGAGCCGCGGACCTGGGACCTCGCGAAGGACGTGTCGCCCGATGTGCTCGCGGGCAACCCTCACGCAGACCGTTTCGGCAACGCGGATGTCTGGCACTTTTACACGGAGCAGGACAAGGACACTGGCGATGCGGGGCCGGTCATCCCCGCCGGTTCGCTGCTCGCTCGCTGGCAGGCCGCGGAGTCCGCCGATGACAAACGCAAGCTCGCCGCCGAGGTACAGAAACTGTTGACGGACGGGCCACCGTCGCAGAAGGATGCCCCCGATGCGCTGCTGCACCGGCAGCTTGTGTCGCTCGACGGCCCACTCCTCGGCGGCGTGCTGCGCGGCGCCGGCGCGACGAACGCAAAACCGCAAGCGACGGACACGACGCCGGGCGCGGAGGATGACGCGTGGGGGATTGATCCGTCATTGTTTGGCAAGCATCCCGATGGTGCGGCCATTGACGCGGCGAGCATCTGTGTCCGCGCTCCATCAGTGCTGGAGATTCGCCTGCCTGTGGAGCTCGCCATCGGCTGCGAACTCGTGACCACCGCGTCGCTCGATAAGCGCACCGGCGGCGAGGGCAGCGTGCAGGCGCAGGCCATCCTCGGCAAGGCCCCGGCGAACGTCGGGCTGATCGCGAGCCAGGCGACGGTCAATGTCGCCGACCCGAACTGGACGATCACCAATCGCAGCGTCTCCTACGCCGCGCCGATCCTCGTGAACGAGGGCAGCGCGGCGGCCAAGCGCGTCGAGGCGGCGTTCGAGGAGTTCCGACTGCTTTTCCCGGCCGCGCTGTGCTACACGAAGATCGTGCCGGTCGATGAGGTGGTCACGCTGACGCTCTTCCACCGCGAGGACGATCACCTCGCCCGGCTCATGCTCGATGATGCGCAGAAGGCCCGGCTCGACAAGATGTGGGACGAGCTACATTACATCAGCCACGATGCGCTCACGCTGGTCGATGCCCTGGAGCAACTGCTCCAATACGCGACGCAGGATGGCGACCCCCGGCCGTTCGAGCCGCTGCGCAAGACGTTTGGCGATCGCGCGACGGCGTTCCGCAAGCTGCTGGTGGACACGCAGCCGAAGCACCTCGATGCGGTGCATGCGTTTGCCGGGCGTGCCTATCGCCGGCCGCTCACCGAATCGGAGTCGCGCGAGCTGCGCGGGCTGTACGCGAAGCTGCGGGTGCAGGAGATTTCGCACGAGGATTCGCTGCGGCTGACGCTGGCCCGCGTGCTGGTGTCGCCGGCGTTTCTCTATAAAGCGGAGAAGCCCGTGGCCGGCGCGAAGCAGGGGCCGGTGTCGGACGTCGAGCTGGCGACGCGATTGAGCTATTTCCTCTGGTCGTCGCAGCCGGATGAGGAGCTGCGCCAGGCGGCCGCCGCGGGGAGGCTTTCCGATCCCGATGCGCTGTTCGCGCAGATGCGGCGGATGCTCGGCGATGCGAAGGCCCGCCGGCTCGCCACCGAGTTCGCCTGCCAGTGGCTGCATATTTACGAGTTCGATCAGCTCGATGAGAAGAGCGAGCGCCACTTCCCCGCGTTCAAGAACCTGCGCGGCGCGATGTACGAGGAATCGATTCGGTTCTTCACCGACCTTTTTCAGAACGGCGGCACCGTGCTCGACATCCTCGATGCCGACCGCGCGTTCCTCAATGAAAGCCTCGCGAAACATTACGGCATCCCCGGCGTCACCGGCCAAGCGTGGCGGCGCGTGGATGATGTGAAGAAGCACGGCCGCGGCGGCATCCTCGCCCAGGCCACCACGCTCGCCAAGCACTCCGGCGCGTCGCGCACCAGCCCGATTCTCCGCGGCAACTGGATCAGCGAGGTGCTGCTCGGCGAGAAGCTGCCGCGCCCGCCGAAGGACGTCCCGCAGCTCCCCGACGACGAGGCGGCCCTCGATGGCCTGACTGTCCGGCAGATCACCGAGAAGCACTCGAGCGACCCGCGCTGCGCCGTCTGCCACGACAAGATCGACGCCATGGGTTTCAGCCTCGAAGCCTTCGACGCCATCGGCGCTCGCCGGTCGAAGGACCTCGCCAACCGCCCGATCGATACGAAGGTGAAGGCGAAGGACGGTGCCGAGTTTGAAGGCGTCGCCGGCCTCCGCAACTACCTGCTGACCGCTCGCCGCGACGCGTTCGTCCGGCAGTTCTGCCGCAAGCTGCTCGGCTACGCGCTGGGCAGGTCGGTGCAGCTTTCCGATGAGCCGCTGCTCGACGACATGCAGAGCGAACTCAAGGCTAAGCATTATCGCATCGACGTGGCGATGGAGCTGATCGTCCGCAGCAAGCAGTTCCGCGAGATCCGTGGGCGTGACACGGCTTATGATGATTAAACAGGCGTTCCCGATGTCCCGGCCACAACGGCGGAAAGCCTCTAAGGAAGCCAGGAATCCAGGAAACAAATACTGGTTTCCATGCATCTTCTATTTCCTGGTTTCCTGGCTTCCTTAGAGTCGAACCGATGATTCGTTGAGCTTGACACTCCTTTTTGATATCGAGGTCGACATGGCAAACCACCACATCTCCCGTCGCACCATGCTCCGCGGCCTCGGCGTCTCGATGGCGCTGCCGTGGCTCGAGTCGGTGGCCGTCTGGGGCGATGAGCCCGGTCCGATGAAACCGGGGGCGACCGGCAAGAAGTCGAGCGAAGCGCCGGTGCGCATGGCGGTGCTTTTCTCCGGCAACGGTTTCCACAGCAAAGAGTGGTGGGCCAAGGGCGAAGGCAAGGCGATGGAACTCGGCAAGGTGCTCGCGCCACTCAGCGCGCACCGCGAAAAGCTGCTCTTCGTGCAGGGCCTTTACAACGCCGAGTCGATGAAGGGCAACATCCACAGCTCGCAGACCGGCAACCTCCTCTCCGGCGCACCGCTCGCCTCCGGCGGCGATATCCGCTCGGGCACCAGCGTCGATCAGCTCCTCGCCCAGACCTACGGCAAGTCCACCAAGGTCCCCAGCCTCGTGCTCGGCTGCGAGAAGTCGAACCCGTCCGTTCACAAGAATTATTCGATGCTCTACAGCTCGCACATCTCGTGGTCGTCGCCGACGACGCCGACGCCACTGGAGCTGTACCCGGCGCTGGCGTTCGACCGGCTGTTCAAGGACGAAGTGCAGAAGGGCGACAAGAGCGTGCTCGACGCCGTGCTCGCCGATGCGGCCGACCTTCGCAAGCAGATCTCCACCGGCGACCAGCGCAAGCTCGATGAATACCTCGACTCGGTGCGCGACGTCGAGCAGCGCATCGATAATGCCGGCAAGAAGGGCGAACTTCAGGGCTGGCGGCCGACCCTCGACAAGCCCAACATGCAGCGGCCCGCCGACGGCATCCCGCAGGACATCACCGAGCACATGAAGCTGATGTGCGACATCCTCGTGCTCGGCTTCCAGACCGACACCACCCGCATCACCACCCTCAAGCTCAACAACGACCACTCGTCCCTGCGGTTCCCGCACCTCGGCGTCGATTACATGATCCACCACCTGCTCTCGCACTCGGACACCGCCGATTGGCTGAAGGTGAACCATTTCTTCACCGAGCAGCTCGCGTACATCGCCGCGAAGCTCGACGCCATCCAGGAAGGCGAGCGCACGCTGCTGGACAACTCGATGATCATGTTCTGCTCGAGCATGATGACCGGCAACCACAACAACGATCAGTTGCCGGTTGTTGTGCTCGGCAAAGGCGGCGGCCGGATCAAGACGGGACGCGTGCTCAACTATCGCGACAAGCCGCAGCGGCAGATGTGCCGTCTGTTCCTGTCGATGATGGACAAGATGGAAGTCCGCGCGGAGAAGTTCGGCGACGCGAGCAAGCCGCTCGATGAGGTTTGAGCGGGGCACTTCTGCGGCATCCGCTTCTGCGCCGGTGCGGCAATACTCGGCCCCTCATCGTCGTTCCACCCGTACACCTTCTCCGGAGCGTCTTATGAAAATCACCTGCTTGTTCGCCGTGCTGATGCTATCTGCCGCCGCGTTTGCCGCCGATGTGGAATCGGGGCCCAAGGCCGGTGAGAAGGTCACATCGCTGAAAGTACACGCGGTGATCGGGGCGATCGAGGACAAGGAAGTGGATTATGCGGCCGAGCGGAAGGAGAAGCCGACGGTTTACGTCTTCGTGCAGGCCGACCTTTTCAGCCGGCCGATCGCTCGCTACCTGAAGGTGCTCGACAAGGCGGTCAGCGACATCGGCAAGGACAGCTACGTTGTGGCGGTCTGGCTCACCGACGACAAGGACAAGACGAAGGCGTATCTGCCGCTGGCGAACAAGTCGCTTCAGTTCACCGCGACGGCGCTCACCTATTCGCTCGACGGCAAGACCGGCCCGGCCGACTGGGCCATCAACGACCGCGCCCACGTCACGACGATCGTCGTCAAGAGCGGCAAGGTGGTCGAGAGCATCGCTTATGTGTCGACAAACGACACGGATGTGCCAAAGGTGGAGGAACTGCTCAAGAAGGCGGTGGAGTGAGAAGGCCGAGGCGACTAGTGATCGGTGATTAGTGAATAGTGATTTGTGATTGAAGAAGCGCAGTGCTTCGAGATCACAAATCACTATTCACTAATGTACATTCACTATTCGTCTCTTCTCAGTGATCGAGCATCTTCTCCATGATCACCAGGTTGTCGCCGCGGTCGGGGTCCCAGCGGATGCCGACGATGTCGTACATCTGCTTGATGGCCATGTGCAGGCTGGGGCGGTGCTGGTTGTGGCACTCCATGCGGATCGAGGAGTAGCCCTGGTCCTTGGCCCAGGCGCCGGCGGCTTCGAGCAGTTGCTCGGCGATGCCTTGCCGACGGAAGTCGCTCATCACGCCGTAAAGCCAGACGAAGAAGACGGAAGGCTTGAGCTCGAAGCCGAGCATGAACCCGATGGGCCGCTGGTCGATCGACGCGACCATGATCAGGCCGTTGTACCGGCCCTTGTAGCGGCGGCGGAAAAACTCGACATCGCGGGCCGGCTTGAAGATCTGGTTGTACAGATTCGCCACCAGCTCGATGTCGCCCTGGCCCAGGATGTCGATCTTGGCGTTGGCCATGTGGAAACCAAGAGGCAGTAGCAGTGGCAGGTGCGGTACGTTGGTGCAGGCTCGAACTCAGGGAATCATTCGCGGCAGCTCCCCGGCAATCGCTCACTGCCGACTGCCGACTGCATCCTGCCGACTTCCGTCACGCCCTCGACAGGTACGACCCGTCCTCGGTGCTGACGCGGACGATTTCGCCGATGGCAATGAAGCCGGGGACACGGGTCTTGAGGCCTGTCTCCAGCGTGGCTTCCTTGAGCTGGTTGGTCGCGGTCGCGCCCTTGATGCCCGGGGGCGTGTCCTTCACGACGAGGTCCACGGTCTTGGGGAGCTCGACGGAGAGCGGCTTGCCCTCGGCCCACATGACGGTCATCACCGTATTGGGCTTCAGGTAGAGCATCGAATCGCCAATGATGTCCTTGTCGATGTTGAACTGGTCGTAGTTTTCCGTGTCCATGAAGACCGGGCCGGTGCCGTCGCTGTAAAGGTATTCGGCGTCGCGGCGGTCCATGTCGACCTGCTGGACTTCTTCACCGGAGGCGAGGCGCTTCTCGAGGATGGCGCCGTCGCTGAGGCGCTTGAACTTGATCTGGATGAAGGCCCGCAGGTTGCCCGGCGTGCGGTGGGTGACCTGGGTCAGGGCGTAAAGCTGGCCGTCCATGCGGATGGCCATGCCGGGGCGCAATTCGTTGGATTTCACGGGGCAGAAACTCCGTAGGGTCGTGCGGGGGAGGGAGAATGGTAGCAACATGATCGCGGCGTCGCCAGCAGTCGGCGTCGCGGCGCGGGGCAAATGCATGTGTCGGGGTGGCACTGACAAGGACTGCTCGGAGGCCTTGTCAGTGGGCTCGCCCCTGTTCACGGACACTGACAAGCTCCGCGGACTTCGCTTGTCAGTGCCACCCGCGCGGATGCGCTCCCCCTGCAACGCGGCGTTGCGACTCGGCGAAAATGATTGATGAATCGACGGCCCGCTTCACGCGTCGCGGCGCACCGGCT
>Ga0163150_10005988_pt1 | contig 15172 bp, 16 predicted proteins | sample OliLakLV19P2IB_FD_148628 | JGI IMG/M metagenome (GOLD analysis project Ga0163150, IMG submission 148628) | Freshwater microbial mat bacterial communities from Lake Vanda, McMurdo Dry Valleys, Antarctica - Oligotrophic Lake LV.19.P2.IB | ecosystem: Environmental > Aquatic > Freshwater > Lake >...
AACCCACCGTCCTCCCGAAGTGCGTCATGCCGAAGCAAAGGTAGTTGCAGAGCAGATGGCACGCAAACATACCGTAGCGCAAAGCAAGGCTGGGCCAGAGAGCCGCCCGCGACCACGGCCCGTTGAGCCAGAGCGGCCGCCGCTTGAAGGTGCAACCAGCCTTAAAGATGCCCTTGCTCAAGTAGCAGCTTCCCGACCGCCTGCCCCGACCCACGCTCCCGACCTTAAAGAAACTCTCAAAACTGTTGCACCAGAGGCAGAGGCAAAAAAGCCTGAGCCTGCGCACATGCCCAAAGAAGAACTCGAGTCACTCCTTGCCGTTGAAAATCCGGCGGATGAAAAACATCCTTCGTAAAAGTACCCTGGTAGTTCTTGCCCTCCTACCGCTTCAGGTAAGTGGGGCAGTGCTCATTACTGAAATCATGTACGACCTTGAGGGGGCGGACGGCGGCTACGAGTGGGTAGAACTTACCAACACCGGAGAAGCTGCCGTTGATATTGGCGCGTGGCGCTTGTTTGAAAACGGAGTTAATCACAAGTTCGCGCTTTTTGCTGGGGGCACCACAGTACTGCAGCCTGGCCACTCCGCCATTGTTGCAGACAAGCCGGATAATTTTGTAACGAGATTCCCTGACGTAGAGCCGGTATTTGACAGTGCGTTTTCACTCTCAAACGAACAGGAGACGTTGATGCTTAAAAATGGTGCAGGAAAAGTGGTTGACCAGGTGACCTATCGTTCAACACTAGGCGCAAAAGGTGACGGTGCCTCGCTACACCTTGAGGGAGAGGTGTTGACCCCTGCGCTCCCAAACCCAGGCGTGTATCCGGGCGAGTTGTTGCCGGTACAACCAAAGGCAAAGGGAGAACAAAAGCCGGGTAGTAGTGCCACTACTTTTACCAGTGGTGCTTATGCGGCGGTGGGCGCAGCACCACACTCAAAAATAGTCACTTTGCTCCCGTGGCTGCTAGGTCTTGTAAGCATTATCGGTATGGGTGTTGCCGCTGTATTGCTTGTGAGGGCGGAGCAACAGAAAGAAACTAATGTGTCTGCTGATGAGTTTGAGATTGTTGAGAGCTAAAAGCGTTATAGCATAAGGATATATGGCCGCACAGACGATACTGGTAACCGGCGGCGCAGGGTTTATTGGCTCGCGCCTGTGCGAGCGTCTTTCTCGTGCAGGTCACCGTGTTATTTCACTCGACAACTATTTTGCCGGCTCGCGAGAAAATCATGTACCAGGGGTTGAGTATAGAGAGGGCCACACTAAAGATATTGAAAAACTTATACCTGAAACACCCGACTTGGTTTATCACTTAGGCGAATATTCGCGGGTTGAGCAAAGTGTGCTTGAGCCGGAGGTGGTGCACGATCTGAATGTGGTGGGCACACAAGCAGTGCTCGATTTTTGGCAGAAGCACAAAAGTAAATTGGTGTACGCCGGCTCTTCAACTAAGTTTGGCGACGGCGGTTTGGCTCGCACTACTTCGCCCTACGCTGCTAGCAAAGCCGCAAATACCGAAAAGGTTGCAGAGCTTGGCGAGCGTCTGGGCTTGCCGTATGCCATTACCTACTTTTACAACGTCTATGGGCCAGGAGAGCGTATGGGAGCGTATGGCACGGTGGTAGAGATCTTTCGCCAGCAACACGCAAAGGGAGAGCCACTTACGGTGCGCGAGCCTGGGACCCAGCGCAGAAACTTTACGCATGTCGACGATATTGTGGCGGGACTCATGTTAGTGGGAGAGAGGGGAGAAGGGGACGGATTTGGTTTAGGGTCCGAAGAGTCGTACTCTATTAAGGAGGTTGCAGATATGTTTGGCGGTCCCATCCAAATGATTCCCGCTCGTGCGGGCAACCGCACTTCCGGCACTCTCAATGTGGAAAAGTCACACGCACTCGGTTGGCGGGCAACCCGTCACCTTAAAGACTATATTCGGAACAGTCTGATTGTATGAAAAAAATCCTTATTTTCTCACTCGCCTACTACCCCAAGTTTATTGGGGGAGACAGTGTTGCCATTAAAGAAATCACAGACCGTGTGGACCCTAAGGATATTGAGTTCCATATGGTGACGTTGCGGTTTGACTCGGCTCTGCCTAAGGTGGAGCGTATAGGTAATGTGCTGGTGCATCGGATTGGGTGGGCGCGCCCCAACACAACATCCAGTGATCTCAAGAAATTTCCGCTGCACTACACTAAAGCGTGGTTTCAATTCGCCGCCGCTCTTAAGGCACTCTCGCTCCACCGAACGCACCGCTACAGTGCTATCTGGGCCATGATGGCGCACTCTGCGGGGGTGCCTGCAGCGCTCTTTAAACTACTGCGGCCAGAGGTACCCTACCTACTCACTCTGCAAGAAGGTGACCCGCCAGAGCATGTCGAGCGGGTGATGAAGCCGTTTTGGTTCTTCTTCTCCCGGGCGTTCACTAAAGCAGACCGTGTGCAGGTTATCTCGAACTTTCTTGGTGCGTGGGCGCGGCGACGCGGGTTTACCGGGCCACTTGAGGTCATACCTAACGGGGTGAATGCGGCCTATTTTGCAAAAGCTCAAGATCGCTTTGCGGTACGCAAGGCGCTTGATATCAGAGAAGACGAAACAATCCTTGTTACCGCTTCGCGCTTGGTGCATAAAAATGCGATAGACGATTGTATTCGTGCGCTGACCAAGCTCCCCACTGTGCACTTGTTAGTGCTGGGCATTGGACCAGACGAGGTCAAGTTAAAAGATCTCGCGGAGTCGTTAGGAGTAGGTAAGAGAGTGCGCTTTGTAGGGCAGATCGGGCATGACAAACTCCCTGCCTATCTCCAGGCCTCTACTATCTTTATCCGCCCTAGCCGCTCGGAGGGTTTTGGTAACTCATTTATTGAGGCCTTTGCCGCTGGGCTCCCGGTTATCGCAACGCAGGAAGGGGGAATTGCCGACTTTTTGTTTGACGAGAGACGTAACCCGGAGAAGACCCCGACCGGCTGGGCGGTAGATAAAGATGCACCAGACCAGATTGCACGTGCAGTGGAGGAAATTACTCTGCGTAACCCGGAAGAGGTACGGGCAATAGTAGAAAATGCCCGCAGACTTGCGTTTGAGAAATATGACTGGGATATCATCGCTCGTGATATGAAGGAAAAGATTTTTGCCAAATTATGAAACTGTTAATTGCTACCGGCGTCTACCCCCCAGAGAGTGGCGGCCCTGCAACTTACACTAAGTTGCTTGAAGACAAGTTGCCAGCCTTAGGGTTTGAGGTGGGTGTACTTCCCTTTAGAGTAGTTCGACATTTGCCGCCTGGTGTGCGGCATGTGGTGTATGTATGGAAATGTATTACCCATGCGCGTGGCGCAGAGGTAATTTATGCGCAAGATACCGTGAGCGTTGGTCTACCTGCATGCCTCGCGGCACTTATTACAGGCAAAAAGTTTGTGGTCCGTATCCCTGGCGACTTTGCATGGGAGCAAGGCAAGAATCGTTTTGGAGTTACAGAAACGCTGGATGAGTTTCAGGATAAAAAATATGGTCTACGGGTAGAGTTCCTCCGGTCGCTACAGAAGTTTGTTGTGCGCCATGCATTAAAAATAGTTGCGCCAAGCGACTATTCAAAGAGGTTCGTATTGAAGTGGGGAGTACCCGAAGAGAAGGTTGTACGCATCTATAACAGCATGGAACTTAAGATTGAAGTGGATGCACCGGCAAATCGACCACAGGGTTTTTTAATTGTCTCTTCTGGTCGTAATGTACCGTGGAAAGGTTTCGAGGCGCTGCGTGAGGTAGTGGCACGGGAAAAAAATTGGAATCTTTTTATTGCAGAGGAGTTGCCACGCAAAGAGGCGCTGGGGTGGGTTAAAAGTGCTGACGTATACGTACTTAACTCTTGGTATGAAGGGCTCTCCCACCAACTTCTTGAAACGATGGCTCTGAAAACTCCTATTATTGCCACTGCTGTAGGGGGGACTCCGGAACTTATTACTGATCAGGTAGAGGGGTTACTCATTCCACCTAAGGATAACGAGGCGCTCTACCGAGCACTTAAAGCAGTGGAAGCAGATAGAGAGGCTGCAAAAAAACGTGCTGAAGCAGCACATGCAAAAGTACAGGATTTTTCTATAGATTTAGCTGTCAAAAAGATTTCGGCGCTTTTAAACTCACTATGAACGTATTACTTATTACCGGGGACAAGCGATTTAAGCCCAGGCATCCGCGTTACGAGTTGCAGAAGTCGGCCGTGGAACGTCTTGAGGTGGTGTATTGGGGTCGTATGCACTTTTGGCCCAAGCTCCCAAAGGGCTCGTTCGACGTGGTGACAGTGCAGGACCCCTTTTGGCGCGGGTTGTTTGGTTGGCTGGTTGCTAGACGCTTGCGTGTACCGCTGAATGTCCAAGTACATGCCGACCTTGCAAAAGCCTCGCTGGTAAAACATATCCTTGCGCAGATTGTGCTGCGGCATGCCAACTCGGTTCGGGCGGTGTCAGAAAAAATACGGCATCAAGTGCTCTCGGTCAGCACAGACGCGCCGGTGCGGGTATTGCCGGTGTATATAGACTTAGAGAAATTTAAAGATTTACGGCGTGAGCAGCACGACACCAAAACAGTGTTGTGGGTAGGGCGGTTTGAAGAAGAAAAGGACCCTATGCGCGCGATAGATATTGTGCGCGAGCTTAATGAAAGAGGTACGGAGATAAAACTTATTATGCTTGGTGCTGGCAGGCTGGAGCAGCGGTTACGCACCAGTGCTACAGGGTTGCCAGTCGAGTTTGTAGGCTGGCAGGACCCGACAACGTATTTGGCACAGGCAGATGTGGTGCTCTGTACCTCGAAAGAAGAAAGTTATGGCGCAAGTATTATCGAGGCACTCGCAGCTGGTGTGCCGGTGGTGGCGCCCGACGTGGGGGTGGCGCGCGAAGCTGGGGCAGTGGTAGTGCAGAGAAATGACTTGGCAGAAGGTGTGTTGCGGGTACTACAGCTCGGTGAACGCGGGGTACTTAAGTTGCCACTCTATACAAAAGAGGAGTGGTCCAAACTTTGGAGAGAGTCTTTGCGTGCATGAGAAAAGCCGCCGGTTGCGAACCGGCGGCCTTCGCACATTCGATGACGGCTTTACGCCGCGAGAGAACTCGATTCGCGCTTGTCTGCTGTCGGTTCGTAAGTGGCCGTGTAATAGGCCGACCACCGGCCCTTCATGCTTTCGTTGTAGGCGCTGCGTCCACGACCGCCAATGTCGTGCATGCGGTCGTGGAAGTCGACTTCTTCGGAGTGAATGATCTGGTCTTCCGGGGGATACTTGCGATCCGAAAGTCGCCAAGCCCAACCATGGTGTGCCCCCATCTTTTTCAGCAGGGCTTCCACTCGCTCGCAGGCGGCGTCGCGTGCCTCGTCGGTCTCTTCCGCCGGAAAGTCGATGCAAACCATGTACCGAGCTCCAGGTTCACGCAACTGCGTGGCACTCCAGCCACGGTCGAGTTCGTGAAAAAGTGCCCGGAGTTTGTAGCGATCTGCCCAAGTAGGGTACAGATTACCGCTGAGCGAAAACGGGGACCCGAGTTCGCACCACGGCTCCTGGTTGTATAACCTTGTCATGATTCCTCCGGGTTGCTTGTGGACGGACAAAACATGTGCGGGGAACTCCGCTAAAAATACTTTAACACATTTGTATGAATTATCAATAAATAGGAAAAGCCGCCGGTATGAGCCGGCGGCCTTCGATGTTGTTGGGGGACAGATCAGGCGAGAGAGCGGGTGACCTTGCCGATGTTGACTGGCGCGACGTCGGTGCGAGCAACATAGCTGCCGTTTATCATGTCGGCAACACCTTGGATTTCTTCGGCGGCGCGCTCCGCCAGAATCCCTTCGCCGAATTCGCGGATCAGGTCGTTCTTAGTCGTTGGACCAAGAAGAAGCAAGAACGCTTCGGCGGCATAAGCCGGCATGAACAGCTTCTGGTTGAACGCCATCAAGCTTGCGCGGGGGATGTGATAGTGATTGGTGATGAGCCCACATTCCGCAGACGTCCATCCACGTTCCTCGATCACCCGCTTGAAGATGGTGATGTTGCCGCCGGTGTTCGACCGTGACGGATAGGCCGTTACCCATGCCGGGTCGACTCCGAAGTCCTCGATCAGCATGTGACGGATCGTTTCCGCCCGATTGATGACCGGAGTCTCGCCGGCGTAGCGGCGCTCATCGCCGCCAGCGATCACCAGGTGCCCAGCAAGGCCGGTGCGATACGCGGCCGCAAACCCAGCCAACCGCAACGCACCAAAGAGTTCCTTGCTGGAGCCATAGTCGAACGGGGCTGACTTGAAACCGCTTTTGGTGACAGTGGTCTTCTCGACGTCGAACGCCAGCCCAAACAGGGCTGGAAACAATGACTTCGGCATCTGCGTCTCTCCTGGTTTGCAGACAGTAGGTCTGCGCCGATTCCTTTGTGTTTTTAACACTTTATTTCCGTTTAGTCAATGAAAACCTAGGCCGTTCGCTGAAGTTCTATAAGTAAAATCCTTGCTGAAAGAGGGGTTTTTGGTTAGAGTATCGGAGCTCGAGAACCCTATTTACATGAAAATCTTAGTCACTGGCGGCAAGGGAGCTATCGGCTCAAAACTCATGCTCAAACTCAAAGAGCTTGGACACGAGCCAATTTCATATGACATGGCCGACGGACAAAATTTGTTCGACCTTCCTACGCTTGAAGAAGCAATCAAGAATGTCGATGTGGTCTACCACCTCGCGGCTCAAGCCAACTTTAACTACATGCGCACGCTCGAAGGTGCCCACGACGGGGTGATCCTCAATGTTGGCGCAACCGAGCACGTAGCGTACCTCTGCGCCAAGCATCGCAAGTGGATGCTCTACATCTCAACTATGTGTGTCTACGGTGACGTCGATGTGCACCCGGTACACGAAGACACGACACTTCCGAACCCGTCTGAAATTTATGCGGCCTCAAAGTACGCAGGCGAGTGGGTGGTGCACGGCTACGGCACGAGCTTTGACCTCGAGTACACCAACCTCCGTATTGCCACGGTCTACGGCCCAGGTACCCGCATGGAGCTTGGCGTGCATGTGTTTATGAAGCAGGCACTACAAGGTGCGCCTATCACCGTACATGGCACCGGCGAGCAGGAGCGCACACTAACCTATATTGACGACGTAGTTGAGGGTATTGTTGCACCGCTCCAGCATCGCGCCGCGTCTCGTAAACAGGCGTTTAATATTTCTACCGTTGAGCGGATCTCGGCTATAAAAATGGCTCATGATATTAAGACTCTCACGGGCTCTTCCTCTGAAATTACGTTTGTACCACAACGCCCACACAACACCGTGCGCGAAGACGTAGACGTCACTAAAGCAAAAAAACTTCTAGGATGGGAAGCAAAAACCTCATTTGCTAGCGGCTTGGTAAAAACGCTCCCGTGGATGCAGGAAATAGTGCGAAAGGGTTAGTGGTAGAGTAAACTCATGCGCCTTTTGATTGTGACCCAGGCGGTAGACCGTGAAGACCCGTCGCTCGGGTTTTTTCATACATGGCTAGGGGAGTTTGCAAAACAGACGAGCCATCTTGAAGTGATTTGCCTTAAAAAAGGGAGTTACGAACTCCCTTCTCATGTGCATGTACATTCTTTGGGTAAAGAGGGAGGTGTGTCGCGTCTCAAATACGTTCTCAACTTTTATAAACACGCGTGGCGCTTACGCCACAGCTACGACTCGGTGTTAGTGCACATGAACGAAGAGTACATACTCCTCGGTGGCCTACTGTGGCGTTTACTGGGTAAGCGGGTGGGCCTATGGCGCAACCATGTGCAGGGTAACTGGAAGGTGCCGGTTGCAGTTAAGTTGGTGCATGCCGTTTTTTATACTTCGCCTCAAACCTATGTAGCCCAGTTTGCGCATGCCTATCGCATGCCGGTGGGGGTTGATACCGAGCGCTTTGTGCCCGCGGCTACGCCACCTCAGGCGGGCAGCATCCTTTCTCTCGGCCGGATCGACTCGGTAAAAAATGTTCATATCTTGATAGAGGCGCTCGAGCTCCTAGCAAAAGAGCAGGTGCCCTTTAAGGCAACAATTATTGGCACCGCAACACCTGGCCGAGAAGCGTATGCCGCAGAGGTTAAAGAACAGTCACGCTCACTGGAAGAACGGGGACTAGTGGTCAGTAAACCAGGTGTGCGGTTCGAAGACACGCCAACTATCTACGCTTCAAACCGGGTGTTTGTTAATCTCACCCCGCCGGGGAGTTTTGATAAAACCATTCTTGAGGCAGCTGCTTGTGGTTCGCTCGTGGTGGTAAGTAACCCTGCACTTAAAGAGGTGGTAGACTCACGTTTTTTTGTTGGTACCCTTACGGCAGACACCACAGCGGCGGCACTGAAAAATGCACTTGCACTTACTGACGAAGAATTTAAAAAAGAAACTGCTACACTGCGCGACTATGTGGTGAAAGAGCACTCGCTTAAAAGTTTGGTCACCCAGGTTCTCTCGCATATCAAACATGACCGGGCTTCTTAAACAACTTTTCTTTACTCTTACACCAAAACCGCGTTTACCTAAAAACCGTGCGGTCATTTTGATGTACCACTCAGTAAGTGACACGCCAAACTATTTTTCGGCGGTAACGCCCGAAGTATTTGCAGAACAGATGGCTTATCTCGCGCATAAGGGTTATCCCGTTATTTCTCTTACTGAACTGGTTCGGCGTCTGAAGGCAAAAGAACAGTTGGGTGGGAGTGTAGTTATTACTTTTGACGACGGTTACAAAGACAATCACGACATCGCCTTTCCTGTACTTAAAAAGCACAACTTTCCTGCGACTATTTTTGTGACGACGGATTTAGTAGGTAAGAGCGATAAGCGCAATCTCGCGCGCATGAGTGTTGAGGAGTTAAAAGGACTGGAGCTGTCCGGGCTTATTTCGATTGAGCCGCACACAAAGTCACATCCAAAGCTTGCTACTCTTGCTCCTGCTGAAGCACGGGAAGAAATTGTTGGCTCGAAGGCTTTTCTTGAACAAGCGTTAGGAAAGAAGTGCCGTTTTTTTGCAACACCTTATGGCAGTTTTAGCGAAGAGACAGTGCGAGTAATACAGGAAGCCGGTTTTGATGCGGCTACCACCGTGGCCGAGCATACGACCGTAGGAGTAGGTGTAGACTTCTTTCGCTTGCCACGGGTATCTGTCGACCAGTCAACTACCTGGGCGCAGTTTCGTGGAAAGCTCTCGACTGCGATTGATTGGTATGAAAAGCTAAAGATATGGCGATAAGTTTTGTAAAACAAATCTTAGCTGGTAAGACGCTTGGTCGCGCACTCTTTAACGAGCAGGTGGCGCTCCACACAAGTGGCCTTACTGGCAGAGTACTAGACCTTGGCGGCGGCAAGGGTGGGTATCTCCAGTTTCTGCCTAAGAACCTCGAGGTTTTTTCTACCGACGTCTCCGGCACCGGGGCAGGCCAGGTAGACTTTAATAAGCCTCTACCGTTTCAGGACCACTCGTTTGACCACGTATTTTTGTTTAACGCGCTCTATATTGCTGAAAACCCAACCGCACTCATGCAGGAAATAAAAAGGGTGCTCAGACCAGGCGGCTCACTACTTGTTGCTTCGCCGTATTTACAAAACGAGATGCGTGAGCCGCACGACTACCGTAGGTTTACCAGCGAAGGGCTTCAAAAGCTATTTCAAGAAGCAGGACTGCACGCCACTCTTACTTCCTACGGTGAGCGGTTTAGTGTTGCGGCAAATCTCCTCCACTCATTCTGGCTCCTCTCTCTTATCCGGCTGCCTGTCTATGCACTAGCCAAGCTCTTTGATAGGATGATTCCGACACGGGTACGTACTGCACACCCTGCGCCTATCGGTTACTTTTGCGTTGCTACTAAACAATGACACACCAACATCCACTTGAGAGCGTATATGCGCGTCACCATAGCGACGAAGACCGTCACAGTGGTTTGATGCACACCGACGAGCGCGGCGCTTTTTTACACGAGCGAGTAGGTACGGGCAAGCGCGTGCTCGATATTGGGTGTCGCAACGGTGCCCTAACGAGCTTTTATGCAGAAGGTAACACGGTAGTTGGCGTAGACATCGACGCCTCCGCTCTCGCTAAAGCCAAAGAGCGGTTGGGGATTGAAACGCACCAGCTCGACCTAAATGGCGAGTGGCCGTTTGCCCCAAAAAGTTTTGACGTGGCTATCGCCACCGAAGTTCTTGAGCATCTCTATTTCCCGGAAGTGGCTATAGGTAAGGCGGCCGCAGTACTAAAGCCGGGCGGGGTGTTTTTAGGCTCAATCCCCAACGCGTTTAGCCTTATCAACCGTTTTCGCCTCTTACTTGGTCGCAAACGCTATACGCCGCTTGGCGACCCCACACACATTACGCAGTTTACCCGCGCAGAGCTCTACGGCATGCTCTCCAAACATTTTGAAGAGGTAACGATTGTCCCGCTTGGTAACTACGCTTACCTCGACAAGTTTGCCCCAGGCTTCTTTGCCTTTATGTTTCAGTTTGAGGCCCGCAACCCTAAGCACTAATGGCACATAAAATAAAAGTCGCGATCGTCATTAACGACTTTTTAGTCGGTGGAGCACAAAAGCTTGTCGTAGATCTCTTGACCCGGCTCGACCGCACAAAGTTTGAGCCCAGCCTCATTACGTTGTTTGAGTTTAAAGGGCGCGAGACGCTCTATCACTTGCTACCATCTGACATCGTGGTGCACAGACTAGCGTTTAGTGGGTTTAAAGATACAAGTGCGTGGATAACGTTTTTGCGACTTCTTAGACGAGAGAAGTACGCGGTAGTACTTTCGCACCTCTTTTTTAGCAACACAGTGACAAGAATCCTAAAACCGTTAACGGGCTTTCGTGTGTTTACGGTTGAGCACAACACCTATGTAGATAAAACTAAACTTCAAATCTGGTTAGACCGGTTGCTCGCGCGGGTGACAGAAAAGATTGTTGCAGTTTCCCCGGCAGTAAAAGACTTTACGGTAGACCAGGAGAGAATTGCCCCAGGGAAGTTTGTGGTGATAAGAAATGGCATTGATGTAGAGGGTGTGGCGAAAAGTGCTACACAAAACCCAAAGAGTGTGCGAGAAGAATTAAACCTTTCTCCCGAGACGCGGCTGGTAATAACGGTAGGGCGCATGACCGCACAGAAGAATCTTAAACTTATGGTTGAAGCGTTTGCGCTGTTTGCCAAGTCGCATCCAACCTATCACCTGGTGATGCTTGGCGACGGTGGCTTGCGTAGCGAATTAGAAGCGCTGGTGCGACGTATAAACGGCACTGGTCACGTGCATGTGCTGGGCAACCGACCTGACGTGCCTCGCTATTTGGCACAGAGTGACTTTTTTCTTTCTACTTCGCATATTGAAGGCCTAAGCATAGCGCACCTTGAAGCGTTGGCATGTGGCGTGCCCCTTCTTGCTACACGTACATCTGGCTCGGAAGAGGTAATTAAAAATGGCCACAACGGGTATTTTATTGAACAACAAATGAAAGAAAGTGTGGCAGAAGCGCTAGTAAAAATGGCTGATGCCGATCTCATGCCTCTCAAACAACATGCGCACGAAACTGCGAGTCGCTACGATATTTCACAGACCGTGCAAGAGTACGAGCAACTATTGACTTATTAAAAATAAATTAGTATAACTCTAATCAGAACCCGGGCTACGACATAGTCCAGAGACAGAAACGATCAATCAGGAGGTGAGCCGTGCTGTTACGCAAGGATAAGGTCGCTGGACACCGTAGCAACAGGGTGTCCAGGTTCAACAACTATCTGAAAGCGGGAGTTGGTTTGATCGAGGTCGATCTCGCCAACATCGGGGATCACATTGTTTGCGCTCATCCCCTCGACTTCCGTAGGGGACAGTTGATGATCCCCTCCCATGAGATTGTTAGCCTCGCTCGTTGTCGGGAGTATCTGGAGCGCAATCCAGAACTGACTCTCTTGTGCGAGGTGAAGGTGGACCAAGAAGGGCCAGGCTTTCTCAAGCGCTACGCTGAAATCCGTCGCCAGGTGGGCGAGGGTGTACGTTCGCGATTTGTCATCGCATCAAACTCGCGCCGTGAAGTGCTGGCTGCTGGTCAGGCAGGCTTCCCGGTCGCCGTATTCGACGGCAACGACCCGAGTGACCCTGAGCTCGGCCTGATCGGGGAGTTGGGTGCCAACTACTACCTGCCAGATCAATTTCGGATCCGGCGGGCAGTGATCGACAAACTTCACGACATGAATATCAAAGTAGTGCCCTCCGTCGTCAACGACTTCGCCGTGGCGGAAAAGCTCCTTGGCTGGGGCTGCGACGCAGTCCTGACCGACAAGGCAGTCGAATTCGTCACTGGCTAGTTCTGTCCACCAATTGTGCCGCTCGCGAGGAAACTCGCGGGCGGTTTAGTTTTTATAGCCCTCAAGCGAGAGTAATCGTTTATGAGCATAGGCCCATTCTTTATTTGGTCGGGCCACGACGTACATGTGCGGAGCGATTGGGTTAAGGAGAGAGTCGAGCGTTTTATTACTAAACCGAAAGAGCCGCGCTTCTTCAACACTCCAGCCTGCATAACGCAGAGTTTCTATAAGTGTTTTGCGAGTAAAAAAGTTTACGTGACTTGCGGCATATGCGCCGCGGAATTTTGTAAGACGTGTAAGCGGCGAAATGGTTGGGATAACCGGCACACCCAAGATCAAAAACCCATCTTGTTTTAAAAACTCTTTTACTTTCATCAAAAACAAGTGGGGCGCATTCATGTGCTCAAACAAGTTGTTGGCCCACACCACGTCAAAAGTTTGTGGCAGTTTAAATGCCGGGTCCTCAATATTGCCCATAACCACCTTAAGACCGTTTTGCCGAGCTATTTCTACGTGTTCAGGGATAATGGTGACGCCGACACTGCCTCTGCCAAAGTGTTGCAGGAAGTCGCCCTCGGACGAACCAATGTCTAAGACCGACTTGTTATGCAGAGCAAACTGTTTAAGCAAGTTAACAAACGAGTGGGAGCGGAGTGCTGGAGAATGTGTGTGGGTCATAGGGTTTCGATAAGTTTTTTAAAGATACGTTCAGACCCGTGAGTAGGGTGGGTAAACATCAACTGCTTTACCGCGTGGCGTTTTGTTTTAAATTCGTCTTTTCCACTCAAGATCTCGTCTAGGGTTGTAAGCAGTGTGTCAAAACTGCGTGCCTCGGGGCCCACTGCTACTTGAGCGTAGTCGGGCTGGAGCCCAGTATTTTTAATATAGGTGTCGTAGTCGTACTGGTAGTAGATAACCGGCTGGTCGATAAGAAGTGTGTCGAAAGGGAGCGAGCTATAGTCGCTTATCTGTACGTCAAACTCTTTGAGCATTGGTTGAATGTCTTTGCCGCTCAAAAAGATAATGCGTCTGTTGGTGCTTGTGTGCGCCTGCTTTTGGCGAGAAGCTTCTTTGTTGTGATGCTGGATGCACAGTACAGCGTCGTGTTTTTCAAGGAGAGGCATAAGTTTTTCGAAATCCCAATATTCGAGCGGATCTTTTTCTTTAGCTGCTCTAAAGGTGGGGGCATACAGCACGGCTTTTGTAGCCCGTTGCATTTCGGCAGGCACCTCATACGCGTCGATATCTGAACCAGGCATGGGCTCGGTTAGGATATCGTTGCGCGGGTAACCACTGATAAAAATCTTAGAAGGGTGTTCCTGCATTGCCTCACACATAATGTTTGCCGTGCGAGACGAAGGGGCGACGATAAGGTCGTGCTTGCGGCACATCTCTGGGTTAAAGAGTTTTGAAGGTGAACGATACAACCCACCGAGCTGGGCGCCGATCTTCTTTATGGTGATCCCGTGCCAGAGCTGTATTAATGTACTGCGGCCCACATACTTCCAGTCGGCAAAAAGCAGGTGTGCGTCGACAATGGTGTAACCGGCCGTTAGTGCATACCATGCGCCCTTTAGGGTGCCTTGGCGCGCCACTGGGTATCCGCGTGCACGTAGGCGAGCTTCCATGCCACTGTCTTTAGCAATCCAGACAGGGTCGAGCCCGTGTTCTTTGGCGTGTACCGCTACGTAGAGAAAAAAGTATTTTGCATTGTCGGCAAACACCTCGCCAGTCGGACTTTTTTGCCAGCCGATAAACACCCAGCGTCTCTTGAAACGCGGAGTAAGAAAAGATATTCCATATACACCCCAACCGAGCGCAAGGCGGGAGAGCCCGCGCAAGGGTCGTAGGAAGAAAGGCATGTGTCAATCGTACCCAACCTACGATATTCCGCAAACCGCCCTTTTCAAGTACTCTTAGGCCTATGTGTGGCATAGCAGGATTTGTAGGAGGACCGGCCAAAAAAGAGCCGGTGATACAAGCAATGGCTTCGAGCATTGCACACCGGGGCCCCAACGAAGAAACATTTTTTATAGAGGGGCCGTTGGCGTTTGGGTTTAGACGTCTCTCGGTTATTGACCTCACCACCGGGAGCCAGCCCATGACATTCGGGCCTTTTACGCTCATCTATAACGGCGAGTTGTACAACTACAAAGAATTGAAGGGTGTACTTGAGAAAGAGGGCCATCAATTTAAAACCACCTCCGACACCGAAGTAGTGTTGCATACAATGGCGGAGTATGGCGCCGCAGGTCTCTCAAAGCTAAGCGGCATGTTTGCTTTTGCACTATGGAATAGTAAGACCAAAGAATTGTTGGTCGCGCGTGATCATCTGGGTATTAAGCCACTCTACTGGGGCGAGTTTGGCGGTACGTTTGTGTTCGGGTCAGAAATAAAAGCGCTACTGGCACACCCGCAAGTGACCCGCACCCTTAACACTTCCGTTCTAAACTCCTACTTCCAATATCGCTACATTGTGGGCGAAGAAACGTTTTTTAAAGGCATCAAGAGTCTCTCGCCCGGGCACTACATGGTAGTTCGTGAGGGTAGTACACCAGAAGTAAAACGGTACTGGCAGCTCCCGCTTACTCCAAAAACAGAAGATAAGGGGGAAGCATTTTATGTTGCCGAGAGCCGTAAGCTCCTGACGCGCGCGGTTGAAAAAATGTTACAGGCCGACGTACCGGTGGGGGCGTACCTCTCAGGCGGGTTGGACTCGAGCATTGTGGTGGGGCTTATGGCTTCGCTCCACAAGTCGCGCAAAGATCTCCACACCTTTGCCGTGGGGTTTAGTGAAGGGGAAAGTGAGCTCCCGCAAGCGAAAGCAGTGAGTGACATGC
>Ga0163150_10005989_pt1 | contig 15172 bp, 9 predicted proteins | sample OliLakLV19P2IB_FD_148628 | JGI IMG/M metagenome (GOLD analysis project Ga0163150, IMG submission 148628) | Freshwater microbial mat bacterial communities from Lake Vanda, McMurdo Dry Valleys, Antarctica - Oligotrophic Lake LV.19.P2.IB | ecosystem: Environmental > Aquatic > Freshwater > Lake >...
GGTTTGAGGCCGAAGGCAGGAGCTGCTTCATTTTCATTTCGGCCATGCGCGCTGCGTCGGGTGCGAACTTTGGATTTTCCAGTGTGCCGGTGACGAGGGCCGGGATCACGAGCTCGCCCTGTGAGTTGGCGAGCGCTGTGTTGAGATATCCGCCGATGCCCGTGCCTCCCACTCTGCGGCTCATCTCGCGGTCGAGAACGGCGGTCACTTTCAGGTTGAGGGTCTGGTCGACGAGACTGACGAGACCCGTCATGCCGAGAGTCGCGCCGTCGATCTGCATGCGCAGGTTTTCGGTTCTCGCCAAACCGTCGACGACATTCAGATCTCCGTCGAGCTGCACGATGTCGGTGAATGGTTTTGCCGCGTCGCCATAGCCTGCGAATCGACCAATGGCGGAGAGCTGGTTCAGGATGTTTGTGCCCTTTAGCTGCCCTTTTGTGAGCTTCATGGTCAGTGCGCCATTCAGGCTGCGAGCCATCTCCGCGGGTGTTGCGGCGAGGCTGATCCTGGCGTCGGCTCCGGCGAGCAGGAGGCCGGTGATGACCTGCTTCACGGAGGTAGTGGCACTGAGCAGCTTGTTCGCGTCGACGCCCTCGAACTTTGTTCGCAGCTCGACCGTGGGCACCTTTGGGCGGGTGTCCACTACGATGCCGCCGGACTCGCGGCCACCGAAGAGCTCCGCGGTCAGGGGATCGAGGCGCAGTACTCCGTTGTCGAGAGTGGCCTCTGTGCGGACGTTGTCGAGCACGAGTCCCTGGGTCAGCAGATGTCCGACGCGGATGTTGCCTCGAGCCCGGAGTCTGGAGGGCGAGGCGGAGGCAGCGGGTTGCGTCGAGGTGGTGGCCTTCTGCCACTCTGCGCCGTCGATCCTGTCGACATCGAGGTCGAAGGTAGCCTCCTGAGCGGTGCCTGCGAGGCCCGTCGCCTGCAGCCAGCCCTTGAGGTTCGAACCGGCGAAAGCTGCATCGACGTTCTGGAGCCGGACGGTGTTGCGGTCGAAGGAGAAGTCGGAGGCACGGACTTTGAGCGGTGCCTGTATGGCTGCGCCGCGGAGTTCGGCGTCGCGCAATGAGCCCTGTCCACCGAGGGCGAGCGAGGTAAGCGGGCCCCGCGCGGTGAGGTCGAGGGACACGATGCCGGAGCCTTCGAAGCCGCGAACCGAATTGCCTGTTATACGTGCCAGGGAGAGCAGCTCTTCGAGGCTGGTTGCCGCGAGTCTGGCCTGCAGATCGAGGGTCGAGTGCTTCGTATTTAGTGTGCCGGCGCCGGTGGCCGTGAGTTTGCCCGCGGTGAGGGTCAGCTTGTTCGCGCGTATCTGGTCCGCGGTGATTGCGAGCGCGAAGTCGAGGGCCGCTGGCAAGTTGAGAGGCTTGCCGTTGAGGGATGCTTTCTGCAGTTCGATGCGACCGGATGCAGAGTCTGGTTTCACGTCGATTGCGCCGGAGAGAGAGCCGTCGGCGGGCGTCGCGCCGGTGTTACCGGTTGCGCTGAGCAAGCCTGCGAGGGAGAGGTCCTTCATCGTCAGGCGGCCTTCCCGCGGGTTCATCTTTGCCTCAAGGCGCAGCGCGTCGGTGCCTGATCCGGGAACCTGCAGCGATGCCACTATGCTGGTCCGCAGGCCGGGCGCAAGGTCGCGCAGAGTGACGTTGACGTGATTGTAGACAGTGCGCTTAAAGCCGTCGTTGATGGCGATGGCGCCGTCTTCGACGCGCACTTCCGTCAGGTTTACCGTGGGTCCGGCGGTGCTGGATTTTGCTTTCGTGAGGTCGGCGAAATTCCATTCGCTTGTTGCGGACTTTACGAGTTCGATTTCCGGTTTCCGGAGGACAACGGAGTCGACCTGAATCTCACGTCGAAGCAGGGCGGCGAGGCTGGTGCGGACTTCGAGGGACTGCATTCGGATGAATGCGCGTGAACCGGCGGGGAGGTCGGGGCGCTCCGCGATGCTGCTGCCGTCGACGCGAATGGCCAGTGGAAACAGGCTGAGGCTGAGCTTGCCGAGTGTGACGGGGCGCCTGAGTTGTTTTTGCAGTTCCGCCTGGATGGTGGGTCGGAAGACGTTGACATCGACGAGCAACAATATGGCCACGGCGGAACAAATCACCAACAACAAAAGCCCGCCGGTCACGAGCAGCAGTTTCCTTTTCATGGATCGTTTCAGGGTACTACCTCAGCGGTGCGCGGCGCAGCGATATGATGATGCGCTGTGTCTCAGTAGAGTTGCGGCCTACATTGCGCATACCGACAGTAAGGGCGGATGAAGCTGGACGAGACGGTCGGCGACGCCACCACCCGGACACTTGCGGATGGTGGTGGCGTCGGTCGGCAAGTAGCTGTGCTTAGAGCGTCTTGATGCGCCAGTTCCTGTATTCGACCTTCATGGGCGGGCCCACATGGACTTGTACTCCGATGAGGCCGGATGCGGTTCGGCCTTCGGCATCGTCATCCACGACAACGGTCATCAACTGCCCGTTGACGATGTGAGTGAGCGTGTTGCCGCGGGCGAGGATGTGGACGTCGTTCCAGTCCTCAACCTTGATCTTTGTTCCGAGTTCTTTGGTGTCGCCGAAGGTGCTGAGAACGGACGGAACGGCGGTTCCGGTGATGCGTGACATCTGGCCCCGCACGCCGAGGAAGAGCCGTCCCTTTTCCTCGTAGTTATTCCCCGTATAGCGATTCTGTCCGTCGATATCGCACTGATAACCACGCATCGCGAAATTGTTTGCCGGGGTGACTTTGTCGGGCACCACGGTGCTGCGGAAATTGATGCCGCTGTTTCCCGCGCCGGTGATTCGGTAAGTAACTTTGAGTTCGAAGTCGCCTGGTGAGCCGCCCTTCCAGACGATGAAAGTGTTGCTTTTGATGACCGTCTCCGGGGTAATCTCGCCCACCATGCAGCCGTCGGCAACACGCCAGTATTTGGGGTCGCCCTCCCAGCCGGTGAGCGACTTGCCGTCGAACATGGAGCGGAAGCCCGGCTCCTCGCCGGTCAGCGGCTGCGGCCGGTCACTCTGCTTTGGGACATGTTTCTGTGCCCAGGTAAGCGCGGGAAGGGCGGACGCCAGCGCTGCGATTGCGGTTCTGCGGTCCATAACAGATCTCCTCTCTTTCAGCCAAACAGAATATGGTTCACGGTCGCGTAAAAAGGCCCGAATACATTCCAGAAAAAACGCGAAATTACGAGTAAAGTGATGGGGAAAAACATGCCGATTTTCGAGCGGAAGTTGAGGAGCGAGGCTGCTTTGCTCCCGGGGACGAACAGCAGGAGGGCGCTGAAGCCGTCCATCGGCGGGATGGGAAGCAGGTTCCACGTCATCAGCAGAAGGTTCTCAAAAAGCAGCGCCGTCAGCACGATGGTGATTGCCTCTGAGAACGCGGTGCCGGAGTCGTCGCCCAGCACTCCCCGTGTGTTCAAATACCCCGCGAAGATGCCGACCTTCAGGAGAATCGCGGCGATGGCGGCGAGCAGCAGGTTGGCGGCGGGTCCGGCGAGCGCCATCCATCCAGCCCGTCTGGGGTGTCGCAGTGCCCAGAGCGGGTCGTAGGGCGCTGACGCGAAGCCGATGATTCCGTAGCCGCCGGACTGCATCGCGGCAAACATCGAAATGAGTGGCAGCAGGCCGAGCCCGAATGGTTCCTGACGGATGTGAGGCACGGGGCTAAGCGTCACCTGGCCGTTCCAGTATGCCGTCTTGTCCCCTCCCCACATGCCCACCACCGCGTGGGCGGCTTCATGGCAGACGACGGAAAAAAGAAAGACGACGTAGTTTATGAGCGCGATGGCGAAGACTTCGGATTGCATTGGGGACTACGGTCATTATCGGGCAAAGCTGGAGTGTGTTGCGTCTGTGGTGTTTCATGGTGTCACGGTTACATCTGGCGCAGTCTGATCCGGACCGAGGCTACGGTTACGCGTAGGTAAATCACACAGTCACGAATCGGCTGTCGGATGGACAAAGGAAACCATGACGTTCAACCATCTTTTCATAGCGATCGTTTTATTCGGAGTGCTCGGCATTCCTTCCTCAGCACAACTCATAGATCAAACCAAGGCTCCGAATGCCGCCAAAGAAGGCATTGCCAAATCATTTACTCAGCAGGTGGGGGCGGGACGCGGGAATGTGATGACGCCCGATTCTTCGGCGTTTATTATTGCTCGCGATCCGTACCGAGCGATTCGGCGCGGCCGACAAATCTTTCAGCGCAAGTTCAACCGGCAGGACGGCGATGGGCCGTATGTGCGGGACGGCAGCGGCGATATCGCGAATAACATTGGGATTGGCGCAGGTTCGGCAGACAGCTGTGCGGCCTGCCATGGACGGCCTCGCGGTTCGGCCGGAGTGGGCGGCGATGTGGTGACGCGGCCCGACAGCCGGGATGCGCCGCATCTTTTCGGGCTCGGGCTGAAGGAGATGCTGGCAGATGAGATCACGGCCGAACTGAGGGCCAGGCGCGACAAGGCTGTGGCCGATGCACGGGCCACGAAAGAACCGGTGACAGCTCCGCTGACTTCGAAGGGGATCTCTTATGGGCTGGTTGTCGCGATGCCGGATGGCAAGGTGGACCTTTCGCAGGTGGAAGGTGTCAGCACGGATCTGCGGGTTCGGCCCTTCTTCGCGCATGGCGGCACGGTGTCCATTCGTGAGTTCGTCAACGGCGCGCTGAATAACGAGATGGGCCTGCAGGCGATCGATCCGGAGGTGACCGCGGCGTCGGCGGGACAAAGCGTGTTGACTCCCGCCGGCATGTTTCTGGACGGGAAGATGGACACCATTGAGGTTCCTCCCGATCCCGATCCGAGCCGCGTGGCGGCGGGGCAACCTCCTCGTAATTCGGTAAATACGGCGATTGTCGATTATCTGGAATTTTATCTGCTCAATTATTTCAAGCCAGGCCTTTATGAGCAGACAGAACGTGTGGTTGCGGGTCGGGGGCACTTCATGCGGGCCGGCTGTGGCGGCTGTCATATCCCCGACTTGCGGATCGACCGCGACCGCCGGGTGGCCGATGTGGAGACTGTCTACGACCCCCGCAATGGGATTTTGAACAGCCTGTTCGCCACCGCGACACCTCTGGTCCGAAACGTGGAGGATGGCAGCGGGTTCCCGCCATTGCGCAATCCGCTCCTGCAGCCGTTCCTGGTTCGCAACATCTTCACCGACTTCAAACGGCACGACCTGGGACCCGGTTTCCATGAGCGCAATTACGACGGCTCTATGGAAAACATGCTGATGACTACGCCGTTGTGGGGCGTCGGGTCGACTAGTCCGTATGGGCACGACGGGAGGAGCATCAACCTCAACGAAGCGATCCTGCGGCATGGCGGTGAGGCGCAGACGTCGAGGGACCTCTATGCGGCGATGCCGTCAGCGGCGCGCAGCGATCTTCAGGAGTTTCTGAATTCGCTGGTGCTGTTTCCGCCTGACGATACGGCCTCCAATCTCGATGCCGGGGATCGGACCGCTACCGGGTTCCCGCAGTTGCGGCATGGGGCGCTGAAACTGACGGTGCTGTTCAACGACCCTCGGGATATAGAGTAACCGGGGTCCACGGCTCGAGGCGGATGGTGCGCGGGCCGAGCTTCGCCTCGACCCGCCGGTCCGCTTCGAGGGCGGTATTGCGGCCGGACTGTAGCTGCACGCCTTCGATGTAGTCGAGCAGTCGCACGCGCGGGAGTGCTGTCGGTTTCCACGGGCGCGCCGTGAGGTGGTAGCCGGTGGTCCACACAGGTCCGCCGCTGGGCTGTGCCCACAAGGACGCGCCCAGTAACAACAGAGCGATGATCCGCATCTGGTGACCTACTGAAAATACGGCGAGCCGTCGGCGTGGAAATTGGTTCCGCGACGCCACGGGCTCGGGGGCATTTTTGCGAATGCTTCTTCGTTCAGTTCGACGCCCCAGCCAGGCTTATTGGGGATGTCGACGTAGCCGTCCTTGTGGACCATCAGCGGTTCTTTGAGAACGTCCTTCCATGGACCCGAATCGGGCGCGTGATATTCGAGCACGTGGAAGTTCGGCGTGGACGCGGCGAAGTGCACGTTGATGGCAGTGGCGAGCGGGCTCATGGGATTGTGCGGGGCCATGAGCATGTACTGTGCTTCGGCCATGGCCGCGATCTTCTTCATAGTCAGCATGCCGCCGCAGACGCAGATGTCGGGTTGGAGGAAGTCGAGGGCCTGTCGCTCAATGAGCTGCTTGAATTCGTAGATACCGTAGTTGGATTCGCCGCTGGCGAGCGGGATATTAACGTGGTCGGCCACCTTCTTCATGGCGTCGTAATTCTCAGGGCGCACCGACTCTTCCATCCACATTGGGTTGTAGGGCTCGATGGCTTTGGCGAGGCGGATGGCGCGTTCAGCTTCGAAGAACTTGGCGTGCACGTCGACACCGATGTCGATGTCTGGCCCTACGGCTTCGCGCACTGCTTTCACATGCTCGGCCGAAACGCGGATCGCTTTGTTGTAGGCCATGTCGCCGGGAGCCTGAATGCCCATCTTCAGCGCCGTGTAGCCATACTTTTCGACCATGGCGCGGGCGTTGTCGCCCTGCTGCTGCGGGGTGGATCCGCCGACGCTCTGATACACGCGGACCTTGTTGCGAATGCGACCGCCGAGCAGCGCCCATACGGGCACGCCGGCCGATTTACCGGCGATGTCCCAAAGCGCGTGCTCGATGCCACTGATCGCTGCGTTCACTACCAGGCCGCCGGGGAATCGCGTGGTGTTGTACATCACGTCGAACAGGTACTGGACGTTGCGGGGATCGTTGCCAATGAGCCAGGACTTAAAGTCTTCGATTACCTTGACGGTGGCTTCGTCCGGACCGGCGGAGTAGGCCTCGCCGATGCCATAGATGCCCTGGTCGGTGAGCACCTTCACGTAGACCCAGTTGCGTCCGCCCGCGCCGACGAGGAATGTTTTGATGTCAGTGATTTTCATGGCGGGCGTGTTGCCGATTTTGCCGCCATCGAGAGGTTTCAAGCCGCCGGTTATGGGACCGCGTACCATCTGCGCGGCCAGCGGAGTTGTCGCCGCCAGCCACGCGCCCATCTGCAGGAACTTTCTTCTGTTCATGAATCGGTCAGTATATACGGACCGAGGGTCACTGTGCTGTGCCGAAGAGTCTCAGGGTCAGGCCCTCGACGCTACCGAAGGAGCCATTCTTCTCCGTGTCGATCACCCTGACCTTCCAGCTGCCGGTGCTGGTTTCGCCCCAGTGCCTGACGGATGTGAACTTGTATTTGAGGAAATCCTCTCCTTCATCGTTGGGACGAGGGGCCGCGATACTAATCATCCCGGAAGGCGACTGAATGAGGAACGCGAGATCGCCGCGATTTCCGTGGGGCACATCGACGACGAGTTCCACGCTTTCCACGCGCAGTTTGGCGCCGTCGAAATCGAAGGTGCCGGTCAGGCCATCAAGGTCGCCGTCAGGAATCCGCACAGGAGCGTCGCTGCGTATGGCTACGGACTGGGAGAGGAGCGGACCCAGGTTCTTCCAGTCGGCCGCGGCGGCCAGTGCCGCTGAGATGTTCAGCAGTCCCGCACCGAAACTGTGGCTGAATGTGAATCCACCACCGTTGGTTGTGAATTCATCGCCTCCAGTGAGAGCGTCACGGCGGGCGGTCTTCATAAGAATCTCTTTGACGTCGCGGTATCCGAGTTTCGGATTGCGTTCCAGCATCAGCGCGGCGGCGCCTGAGACCTGGGGCGCGGCTGCTGAGGTTCCGTTGAAAGCGTCGCTGTAGTTGATCGGAGCCTGGGTGGTTTCGAAGTCTTTCTTCATCAGCTGATATGCCGCGGCGCCCATGATGTTGGTGGTCCACAAGACGTCGGGAGGGCTGGACTCGCCGCCGGGTGCGGAGATGGCGACGTTCATGCCTGCCTCGCTGTAAGAGCTGGCTTCGCCCTTGCGGTTCACTGCGCCGACGCCGATGGCAAAACGCGAGCTGCTGAATTCGTCGTAGCTGGAATCGTCGTCCTCACCCCGGCCGTTTCCGGCGGATATTACGTACACAATGCCCAGGCCGCCGCGCCCGGAGGTTGCGCCTGTTTCGAGAGCCGCGGCCTGGAGCGGGCCAACCCGTCCGGCGGCCGCGCCATCGTCAGCAGGGCCCCAGCTGTTGCTGGAAATGTGAGTGACCACGTCTTTGGGCTGCCATGTGAGCGCGATCCCTGTCTGTTCGTCATCGGCATCTCCGGCAATGAGTCGAACGCCCATCAGGCGGGCCTCAGGAGCTACTCCGGACAGACCGATGTTGTTGAATCCTCTTGCAGCAATGAGTCCTGCGCACTGCGTTCCGTGACTCTCTTTGGGGAGGAGCGGAGTGGGGTCCTCTTTCTTGCCGCCGTTGAAGTTTACGTGATAGCCGCCCTCGATGGGATACGTGTTTCCGGCGAGGTCCTCATGCATCACGTCGAGGCCATCATCGACCACGGCGATGTTGATTCCCTTGCCGGTGACGGAATCCCACGCGGTGCCGGGGCGCACACTGACCTTCTCGTCGGCACTGAGATTCCATTGCTTCGGATAGAGGGGATCATTGACGCTGCGCTGCAGGGCCTGACGCGGTTCCATGTGCCGCGCGAACACAGGAGAGAATGCCGGTGCGCCCTCGGTGGTGAGGAGCTGTTCGGCCGCGGTGAATGCGGCCAGCGGGCTGGCATACTCAACCACCCACCATCCTTTTAGCGCACTGGGACGGCGCTGGCGCGGGGCGGTCGCGTTGACCTTGCTCCAGTCATCGGCGGCCGGGGTCTGCACCAGAAGCTTTGCCGTGACGATGCGGCGAGCGTCGAGGAGGCGCTTCGCTCTGCCTTCCTCCGGCATGGATGCAAGGCGGGCGGCGGAAGGCAGCTCAGAAAGGTCGTAGAGGACGGGCGCGCCGTTGATGCTGGACTGGGCGATCCGGTATGAGTGCTGACGGTCCGGTTCCCGGAATGAATATATCTTCTGTGCTGACAGAAGGGAAAGAGAGAATAGCCCCAGTGTGATGAGGCGAAGTGAACGATTCAAGACGGCAGTCCTCCGCAAGTCTAACTGTGTACAGTTTTCACAGTATAGCGCGGCTGACGGCAGCCTGATAATTAGTCGAACTCAGCCCAGATGACTGTATGATCTGACGCGCTTTCGGCTGCGCGTGGGCCGAGGTCAATGTCCACCTTTCGGCAACGCGCAGCTAATAGTTCGGTGGCCATGATGTGGTCGATGCGCCAGCCCCAGTTGTTTTTGAACGCGCCGCGGAAATAATCCCAGTACGTGTAGGCGACGGTGTCGGGATGGAGCATGCGGAAGGTGTCTGTGAAGCCCCATGCGGCGGTCTCTTTGAAGGCCTCACGCGCTTCGATGTGGAAGTCCGGATCGTTGACGCGGCGGTCGGGATGATAGACGTCGATGGGCTCGGGCGCGACGTTTAAGTCACCGAGCCAGATAGCGGGCTGTGCGGGGTCGAGGTGCTGCTCAAAGTATCGACGCAGCCTTTTGTACCAGTTGAGCTTGTACACGTACTTCTGCGAAGTGATCTTTTCGCCCTGCGGCACGTAGGTGTTGATGATGGGGATGCCCGCGACCACGGTCTGAAGAATGCGGTCGTCCTCGGAGTCGGGGCCGGGCTGTAGTCCGTGCAGGATGAACGACGGCTCTTCACGCGTGAGCGTGGCGACGCCGTTAAAACCCGTGTGCCCCCGAAATGTCACGTGATAACCGGTGGCACGCAGCGCGTCGAGCGGGAAGTCGACGTCCTTTACTTTTGTCTCCTGCAGGCAGAGCACGTCGGGCTTGTGTTGCTCCAGCCAGTCGAGCAGAAGCGGCATGCGTTTACGAATCGAGTTGACGTTCCAGGTTGCGATCTTCATCAGGGGGTCTCTATCAGCATCGCAAAACGGATACAATCGTAAGGCTTTCACTGCCGGAGGCCTCGTTGCCATGCCCCGACTTCTGACACTCGCCGCCATTGTCCTCACCGTTTCGGTTACGTGCGCCTCTGCGCAGGTCAGCTTCTCCAAAGACATTCAACCGATCTTCGAAGCGTCGTGCTGGAAGTGCCACGGGGCTGCGGTACAGCTGTCGAAGCTGGATCTGCGCACGCGGCAGGGCGCGCTGACAGGTGGTGTGCACGGGCCGTCACTGACGCCTGGGAATGCGCAGACCAGCCGTATGTTCCGCATGGTGTCGGGACAGGAGAAGCCGGCGATGCCGATGGACGGCAAGCTGGATGCGGCGGCGGTGGACAAGCTGCGGCGGTGGATCGAAGAAGGCGCTGTGTGGGATGGAACTGCGCCTCCTGTGACGTCGAAGGCTGCGCCGTCGACGGAGCTGGAGAAGGGCGAACTGGCGCCAGGTGCTCGGGACTACTGGGCGTTTCGCACGCCGGTTCGCACCGCGGTTGCACAGGGCGCGAAGCATCCGGTAGATGCGTTTTTGTTGCAGACGCTGAAGGCTCGCGAGTTGACTCCGGCTCCGCGTGCGGATGCGACTACGCTGGTTCGACGCGCGTATCTGGATCTGATCGGGCTGCCGCCGGCTCCGGCTGAAGTGGCTGCGTTCGTAAATGATAAGTCGGCTGACGCGTGGGAGAAGCTGATCGACCGGCTGCTGGAATCGCCGCACTATGGCGAGCGCTGGGGACGCCACTGGCTCGACGTGGCGCGGTATGCCGATTCGAACGGGTATGAGCATGACTTCGACCGGCCAAATGCGTGGCGCTATCGCGATTATGTGATTCGTTCGTTCAATGCGGACAAGCCGTGGAATGTATTTCTGCGCGAGCAACTGGCGGGCGATGAATTGCCGGAGCCGTCGCACGATGCGTTGATCGCGACGGGGTTTTTGCGTAATCACGCGAAGGTCGGCTACAGGGAGAAGGACAACCCGGAATTTCGTTACGAGTATCTGGACGACATGATTGCGACTGTTGGCCGCGGGATTCTCGGCATGACGGTGCAGTGCGCGCGTTGTCACAACCACAAGTTCGATCCGATTTTGCAGCGCGATTATTACAAGTTGCAGGCCACGCTGTTCGGCGTTGTGGAAGTGGACCATCCGCTGACCACGCCGGACAAGGCCGCGGAGTACGAGCAGAAACTGGCGTCGGTGACGGCGCGCGCTACGGAGCTGCGGCGAGCGATTCGCACGATGGAAGAGCCGTATCGCAGCGTGCTGCTGGCGGAGAAATTTAAGAAGCTGCCCGCGAATATCCAGGCTGCCATCAACACACCGGAGAAGGACCGCACGCCAGGACAGACGCTGCTGGCGAACCAGGTAATTCGAACCACGTCGGTGAGCCCCGATGCGATCGACCGCATCATGAAGCCGGAGGATCTGTCGCGCAAACGCGAACTCGCGGTACAGATTGCGGCGGTCGAGAAAGAACGGCCTGCGCCGATTCCGCTGGCGATGGGAATCACTGACGGCGATTATCGATTCACGCCGGACGGAGCGGGTGACGAACCGGCGCCCGGCAAGGGAATCAAGGCTGCGGCGATTGAAGGGTCGTATGTGCACAAGGGACCTGGTGCGTACAAAGCGCCGCCATCGTACTTTCTGATTCGCGGCGATGTGAACAGTCCAGGATCGCTGATGCAGCCGGGGTTTCCTACGGTTGCGACGTATGGCAATCCTCCGGTTGAGATACCGGCCGCGAGCGGTAAGACATCGGGACGGCGGCTCGCGTTAGCGGAGTGGCTGACGTCGGCTGACAATCCTCTGACCGCGCGGGTAGTTGTGAATCGCATCTGGCATCATCACTTCGGCCGAGGCATTGTCGCGAGTATCGACAACTTCGGCAAGATGGGCGATCTGCCGACGCACCCGGAGTTGCTCGACTGGCTGGCGCTGGAGTTCCAGCAGCAGGGCTGGAGCGTGAAGCAGATGCACCGGCTGCTGATGACATCGGAAGCGTATCGTATGTCGTCGGCATGGATCTCCGACGCTAACATGCGGAGCGATGCGCAGAATACGTGGATGTGGCGATTCCGGTCGCGGCGCGTGGAGGCCGAGGTGGTGCGCGACTCGATCCTTGCTGTTAGTGGCGGACTGAATCGCACCGTTGGTGGTCAGCCGGTGTTCCCGCCCCTGCAGCGCGAGATTCTTGCGCAGGAACAGCACGGTATCTGGCGCAAACAAGCGGACGGTCCTGAGACGTGGCGGCGCAGCGTGTACATCTATCGCAAGCGCGGTCTGCCGTTCCCAATGCTGGACACGTTCGACCTGCCCGATCAGAACATCTCCTGCGGTGCGCGCGGTGTGTCGACTGTGCCGTCGCAGGCGCTGATGCTGATGAACGATGACTTTGTTATTCGACAGTCCGAGTTGTTCTCCCAGCGCGTTCTGGAAGCGGAACCCACGAGTGTCGACCGGCAGATCGCGCATGCCTACCGGCTGGCGCTGGGCCGTAATCCGGATGCTCGTGAATCGGAGCTGGCCAGGGAACACGTGCGAGAGCGCGGGTTGAAGGGCTTCGCGCATGTGCTGCTGAATCTGAATGAATTCGCGTATCTGAGATAAGACCATGTTTCGATCCCGCCGGGAATTTCTGTTCGAGTCATGTGGCGGCCTCGCCGGGCTTGGTCTGGCGTCGCTGATGGAAGCGGAGCAGTGCAGCACGGCGACTGGCGCCAAACCGGTGCGTCCTTCGCATTTTGCGCCCCGCGCGAAGAGCGTGATCTCACTGTTTATGAGCGGCGGCGTGAGCCACATGGACACGTTCGACCCGAAGCCGGCACTTACTAAGTACGCGGGCCAGCCACTTACTGGGAAGGGTGACGTGGTGGTCCGGCAGGGGCATCCGGGGCCGCTGATGCCAAGCCCCTTCACATTCAAACGCTACGGCCAGTCGGGACTTGAGGTATCGGAGATCTTCCCGCGTGTCGCATCCCATGCCGATGAACTCGCGGTGATCCGCAGTGTGTTCGGGAAATCGAACGATCACGTGCAGGCCCACTACGCGCTGGCGTCGGGGATGATTCGCATGGGTTACCCGAGCCTTGGTTCCTGGGTGACATACGGGCTCGGGTCTGAAGCGCAGAGCCTGCCTGCGTTCGTGGTGATCTATGACGGCCGCGGCGGACCGTTTGGTGGTCCGTCGAACTGGAGCGCGGGGTTCATGCCGGCGGCGTATCAGGGCAGTGTGTTTCGTCCGACGGGCGCGCCGATTATCGATCTGCAACCGCCTGCGTCGGTGAGTGCGGAGGAGCAGCGTGCGCGACTTACGTTGCTCGACAAACTGAATCGCATCGACATGGAGCGCAATCCGGGGAACTCGGAACTGGCTGCTCGCATTGAGTCGTATGAGCTTGCGTATCGTATGCAGGGGTGTGCGCCGGAAGCGGTCGACATCGCGAGTGAATCGGAGCCTACGCGCAAGCTGTACGGGCTCGACAACAATGTCACGGAGCCGTTTGGCCGACAGTGCCTGATGGCGCGGAGACTGGTGGAACGCGGCGTGCGTTTCGTGCAGTTGTATCACGGCGGGCTCGGGAATCAGAACACCGACACGTGGGATGCGCACGAGGATGTGTTGTCGAATCACACGAAACATGCGGGTGAAGTCGACCTGCCTATCTCAGGGTTGTTGACTGACTTGAAGGCACGCGGGCTGCTGGATTCGACGCTGGTGATCTGGCAGGGCGAATTCGGACGGATGCCGATTTCGCAGCGCGGTGTAGGGCGCGATCACAATCCTGGTGCGATGAGTATCTGGATGGCCGGTGCTCGCATACGCGGCGGGCAGACGATCGGGTCGAGCGATGAGTTTGGATACAAGGCCGAGGAGCAGCCGGTCTCGATACATGATCTGCACGCGACCATACTGCATCTGCTCGGCCTCGATCACACGAAGCTGACGTATCGCTTCAACGGCCGGGACATGCGGCTCACCGATGTGTACGGCGAGCCGGTCCCGCAAATCGTCAAAGCGTAACTGCTACTGGATTACGATCTCGTCTCGCGAATCGCTGCGGAACAACGATGCGGGTAAGCCTGCGCTGTTCACCAGATTCGCGTCGACGGGATTGTTCTCCCATGCGTAACGAACCCACATCGGGTCGGGCACCGAGGTGCTGGACACGACGACAGTTGTGCCGTCGATCTTCGCGTCGGCGGGAACCCACTTGCGGTCGGCGCCTGCAACGACGAAGCCCTTCAGGGGTCCACCGCCGCGTGTCGTCAGTCCGGCTGCGGAGTCGAACCACACGCGGAGCGCGCTGGCTTCCTTCGTGGTCTGGCGGTACATGGGGCTCGAATAGACGAAGCCTGTCTGACCGTAGGCGACATGGCGCGCGAGGAGCACGAGCCGCTTTCCCACGTCCTGCTTGTTCTTCGGGTGGATGTCCTTGTCTTCACCGATGTCGTTGATGACAGCCATCCCCGTGCGCTTCAGCGAAGTGGCCTGTGCCTGACCTTCCTGCACGCGCATCCAGTGGCCGTTCTTCGACGCGTTGCCGAAGTTGGCGAGCTGCACCCAGAAGTACGGGAAGTCGCCCTGACCCCATGCTTTGCGCCAGTCTTCGACGAGGGTCTTCATGGCTTCGCCATAGATGTGTCCCTGGCCGCGGCCCGCCTCCGATTCGCCCTGATACCAGAGCGCGCCCTTGATGGTGTACTTCACCAGTGGCGCGATCATGCCGTTGTACAGGTTCACGGGCTCGTGCGGATTGCCGGGGCCCATCGGCGCGGCCGGACGCGGGCCGGTCTTTGTGGCGTTCCACTTCTCAAGCGCCATTTCGTAGCGCGTGTTGGCGACGGGAAAGTTGGCGATCTGGTCGCTCCAGAACGTGAGGAATGGAGCGAGTCGCGCGTTGCTGGTGAGCGTGGGACCGCTGATCCACGATGCGATGGGAGTTCCGCCCCATGAGGAATGGATCAGGCCCATGGGCACCTTCAGTTCTTTGTTCAGATCGCGGCCGAAGTAGTAGAGCACGGCGGAGAATCCCTTGACGGTTTCAGGCGTGGCAACGACCCACTTCGCTTCCACGTCGTCGACCGGCACCGGTGAGGGTTTGCGCGGAACGTAGAACAGCCGAATCTCACTGGAGGCAGACGCTGCGAGCTCGGCGTCCGCATTGTTGGTCTGACCGACGGACCACTGCATGTTGGACTGGCCAGAGCCGACCCATACGTCGCCCACCAGCACGTCGGCGACCTTGAGTGTGTTGTTGCCGCGGATGGTCATCTC
>Ga0163150_10005990_pt1 | contig 15170 bp, 12 predicted proteins | sample OliLakLV19P2IB_FD_148628 | JGI IMG/M metagenome (GOLD analysis project Ga0163150, IMG submission 148628) | Freshwater microbial mat bacterial communities from Lake Vanda, McMurdo Dry Valleys, Antarctica - Oligotrophic Lake LV.19.P2.IB | ecosystem: Environmental > Aquatic > Freshwater > Lake >...
GCGATATACGGAATTGCTGAGCGAGGCCGTCAAGGCGCAGTGCGTCAGTGAAGTGCCGTTGGGCGCGTTCCTCAGCGGCGGAATCGATTCGAGCTCCGTCGTGGCGATGATGCACGTCACCAGCAGCGCGCCGGTAAAGACTTTTTGCATCGGGTTCGACGACGCGCATGCGAACGAGCTTCACTATGCGCGCATCGCGGCGCGCCACTTTGAAACGGACCACATGGAAGAGTTGCTGAAGCCAGACATGATCGAAACCGCGCCCTATCTCGCGAAGTTCTTTGGAGAGCCTTTCGCCGATTCGTCCGCGCTTCCGATGTGGCTGGTGTCGCAGGTTGCGCGCCGCGAAGTCACGGTGGCGCTCTCCGGCGATGGCGGCGACGAGTTGTTCGCGGGATATTCATGGCTGCACATGACGCGGAACGTGTTGCGGTATCAGCATGTGCCATCGGTGCTTCGCGGCATCGCTGACGCTGGGTTGCGCGCGCTTCCGCGATCGGCGCGTGTGGCGAAACTTCGGCGGTTCAGCAGCGACTCATTTCTCCGGCCCATGGACGTGTTCCGGCGTCGTCAAACGACTATGGACCGCGCAACACGGAACGCGCTTTACGGCCCGGAACTTGCGGGCCGTGTCGCGCAAGAAGGCGTGGAAAGCTATCAGAAGCAACTGGACCGCGGCGCAGAACTTCCGCCGTTGCAGCATATGCTGAACCATGATTTCTCCGTCTATCTGCCAGACGATATACTCACCAAAGTGGACCGCATGAGCATGGCGCATTCTCTCGAAGCGCGCGTGCCGTTGCTCGACAATTCGATTATCGATTTCGCGGCGTCGCTTCCCTTTTCGATGAAGTTGCGCGGCGGTGTGTCGAAATACATCGTGAAAAAAGCCATCGGCCCGATCATGCCGCCTGAACTCATGAAGCAGCGCAAACAGGGATTCGCAATTCCCATTCACCGCTGGTTCCGGCAAGAACTGCGCGGCCATTTTCTCGACGCGGTGCTCAGCCACGAATCGCGCAACAGCGCGTTGCTTAATCGCCGGACCATCCGGGCGTTGTACGACAGCCACATTCAGGAATTCGATGATCACGGGCACCAGCTTTGGGCGATTCTCATGTTCGAGCATTGGCTGCGATACGCGGAATCGGTACCGGGCCTGTCGTTGTCGATGTGAGCGCATTTGGGACTGGACACCCGGCTCCGTAGGAAGTGAAAGCGGTAGCGCCGTCCGAAGCGGACTATGCTACCGCAGTCCAAAATGGCTAGTCGAAGATGTTGGACTCGCTCAACGCGCCTGCAACCGCCAATAAATTGTGCGCAGCGTTGTCGATACGCAGTTCGTTGTTGTGCTCCGTCGTTCGAATTCCCCCCGTGACGATGTCCCGCTTCGAGACGTAAAACAAGTCGATTGCATTGGAAAACTGTAGCTGCATGATGCTGCGCATCCCGCGGCGCAGTGCGGTGCGGTATTGTTCCACGCGTTCCGCATCTTCAGCAGCTACTGCCACGCGATACGCCGCGACCAACCCTTCCATGTACACGCCGGTGGACGAAGCATGTGGCGGGCCATATCCTTTGAAGTCCGGCGAATAAAAGCGCCCCTTCATGTCGGGATAGGGAGCGTCGTCCCATTGCTGCGTCGTCACAAGCCAATCATTCATTTCGAAAATGAAATCCCGCAACGATTCGTCCCGTGTTTCGAGATAGACCAGCGCGTACGCCTGTGTATGCCACGGCACAAATGCCGGGTTCCGGTTCTTCCGATGCCAATCCCGGTAATATGTGAATGCCTTCATAATTTTCGCGAGCAACGCCGGGTCCTTTGATTCCGAATACAGCGTTCCCCAGGCCAGCAGCGCCTCGCCGGGATAAAAATTTTCGTTGTCGTTACGGTCCGGGGGACGCAAGAACGTCCTGAACTCGCCGGTATCCGCATTCCACAGATGGTCCATGGTTCGCAGTAATGCCGCTTCCTGTTCCGCGTATTGCGCGCGATCCGGCGATTCCATGATCGCAAGCGCCGCGAGACCCACGGCCCCCAGCTTGACGGTATTGCCGTCAATGATGGAGCCGAGTCCATCCTCCGCGCGGTAGTACGCGGAAATGCTCGCACCCAGATTTCTTCGCGCCAATTCCTGCACGCCGCCATCATTCGTATGGCGTGCCCAGCGTGACAGCGCGATAGTGCCCAGCAATTCGCGAATCGTATTCGCCGCGTCACTGTACTCTCCCCGGCTCGGCCAATATTTGTACTTGAAAGAGCCATCCGGCCGCATGTCGTGTTGCATCCATCGCAGCAATCCGTCGCCGAGTGTGCGTACGTTGTCGCGGGTTACATGTTCAAAAGGCACAATCGTATTGCCGCGATACATCCGGGTAACGACTCCCGTTGGAACGTCTACCATAATCTGGTGAGCATCAAACGCCCTAAGCATCTCCAATCCGGATTCGCCCGCCCAATCATCGCGCGTCAGCGTTAACGCCTTCTCGAACGGCAAATTGCGCGCGATCATTTCCGTGGGCGCGAAACGGCGAAGTTTTTGTCCTTTGGCAATTTGCAGACCCAGAATTCCAACGTCCTTGCTTTGCGGCATGCGCGCGCCGCCAACCTCCGCTATCAGCCGGTAGTTGTGTGTGATGCAGATTTCGATGGTGGTGATCGTGGGCTCGTCAGCCGGCGACACTTCATCCCGCGCGATTGCGACCGCGCGACGAACGCTGTCCAACGCGGACTGCTCCGCGGCCCACGCCCGGCCTTTTAACAGCCCATTCGATCTCAACGCGACATAAACAGGCATGTCGCTCGGTTCTGCCGGCAATGGAGATTTTTCTATAGCGTTGCGTTGGAATTCCGCGATAGCGGAATCCCCAAGCGCTTGCGCATGTTCCGCAGACAACGCTGTTTCTTCGGTCGCCTTGGGTTGGGCCGCGCGCAAATTCCCGACCCAAGCTGCCAGCACGGCGCCCACCACCAATATCAATAGGAGTATATAACCCACCAGTCGCGTCCCCGTCCGCATCACCGCAACGCCTTGCGCGACGGCCCTGCTCCCCTACGCATTGATGCGCCGTTCCGTTCCGTGACAGGCGCAGCCCGGCCAATTTTTGGAGTAGAGGAACGACTCCGGGCGCACGCCGAGTTTGCCATTTACGACAAACGGTTCGCCACGTTCGGCGAGATGTTCGATCATGCGGTCGCGCCATTCGCTCAAATGCCTGCTGCCGTCGCTGGCGAGGTCGTGTTCCTCATTGGGGTCCTCGCGCAAGTTGAAGAACTGTTCCTCGCCGGTTTGGACATGAAAGATATACTTCGACTTTCCATCGGTCATGCCGGTCCAATGGTTCGATGCGTCGTAACAGACGTCATGCTCCAGATCGATCGCGTCACGCCAGTTGGGATTCTGATCCGCGATTAGCGGCAAAATGCTTGTGCCATCGAGTCCTGCCGCGGCAGCAGCGTTTCCCGCGGCATCGAGACACGTCGGGAGTATGTCCCGAATTTCGACGGGCTGATCCAAAATTTTTCCACGCAACTCGGACAATGCACCCTTGGGCCAGCGCACGAGCAGCGGCACCTTCGCCGATGCTTCATACGCGTACGACTTACGCCACAAATGATGATCGCCCGTCATGTCGCCGTGATCGGAAATATAGAGGATGAGCGTGTTCTCAAGTTTGCCTGCTTCCTCGAGCGCCGCGAGGATTCGGCCAATCTGTTCATCCACAAACGAAATCGAACCGTAATACCCCTGCCGGGCGGTGCGTACAGTGTCCGCGCCCATGTCACCGTGCCAGTAATCGGGGAAATCTTCGCCCGGCTGCGCATACTTCTCGGCCCATTTGCCTACGCGCGCCTTGGGAAGATCGGTTTCTGCATACCGGTCCCACCAACGTTGCGGTGGGTCCCACGGACTGTGCGGACGCGCAAACGACACTTTCAGAAAAAACGGTTCGGGCTGCTGATAAGTTGAAATGAAATTTACCGCGGTGTCGCCGGTCCAATGCGTCGGATGCGCTTCATCCGCCAACTTATAGGGCCACGCGCGATGATCATTGAACGTCAGGCCGGTAACATCAGGGTCGATGGTGGGATAGTTCGTCATGAGCCACGCGCGATAATCGCTTCGAAATTCAGGAGTCATCTCGCGGCCCGATTCATCGAGAATTGTGCGATGAAACCCGTGCAATTGCCGTTGCGGGTGCCAGTGCATTTTGCCGATGCCCAGCGTGTAATAACCTGCGTCCCGCATCGCCTGCGGCATTTCCACCGCATATCCCTCGCCGATGCGGCCGTAACCCAACATGCCATGCCGCCACGGCGCGAGACCGGTGAGCAATGCCGTGCGCGCAGGGGTGCAGGTCGGCGTCGTTGAATACATGTTCGCGAACCTCGCGCCTTCACGCGCAAGCCGATCCATGTTCGGCGTGTGGACCGCGGCGTTGCCCGCGCAACCCATTGTATCGCCGCGATGCTGGTCCGACATCAGCAACAGCACGTTTGGCTTGCTGAGCGCCGGCAATTGCTCCGCGCCACGGGCCGCTGGCGCGATGCCCGCCGCGGCCGCCACCGCGCCCAACTTCAGCATGTTGCGCCGCGTAAGCACTGGATGATTGCTACGGATCGGCATGGTATTTCCTCCGATAGGCCTCGTTGCACCCAGTATAGGGAAATCTCCGACCCAATTGCGCTGCCGCTTTTTTTGAGTCTGTGTTCCTGTCTCATGGGTCCCATACGTCCTATTGGTCCTATGGGCCGCTTGCGCTCACCACCAATCCTTGACCCATAATCACCGCTGCTGTCACACTTGCGCGCATGAAAAGCAAACTGTCCTTTTCGATAATCGCGATTTCAATTCTCGCAACCTCAATCGTCTGCGGTTGCGCAACAACTTCGTCTGCTCGCCTGTCGCAACAAATCGGCGAATCTTGCGTGTTCATCGGCGAACAGCCTGCCAAATTCGCGTTCGTACCCGAGCGCAATGCGCCTATTGTTGTGCGAAACACCTACTTGCCGGGAACCGATACTACTGGATTTGTTGAAAGCCGGGACTACGTAATCGACTATGCGAATGGCACGGTCCGCCGAACTTCCGAATCGCGCATCCCCAATTTTCAAAAAAATATCCTTTACGGTCAGGACAACTTTGACCACAACAAATTTCCCGGATTCGGGAACAAAGGCTACTTCGCGTTTGTCGACTACACGCCTAAGTCGAAGTTCCAATGGCCCCGCCGGAAGGGCCAAACCAAACTGCTGAAAAATGCGCGCGCGAAATTGCGAAGCGGCGCGCCGGTCAAGATTGTCGCCTATGGCGACAGCATCACGTCGGGTGGCGACGCCACAAAACTAGAACTGATTTTCTGGCGACGCTGGGCAGATGCGTTGCAAAAGAAATATCCGAGCGCGGCAATCACCACAGTCAATGGCGCGACGGGCGGCGACAGTACGGTGCAAGGCCTCGCGCGGCTGCAGGAGAAAGTGCTCGGGGCGCAGCCCGATCTGGTGTTAATCGGCTTTGGCATGAATGATCACAATCGCGGGGGCGTGCCGATTCCGCAGTTTGAATCCAATCTCAAGGAGATGATCGCGAAAATCCGCGCGGCGACAACAGCGGAGATCGTGTTGTTTTCCGCATTTCCGCCCAATCCCAAATGGACCTACGGCACGCACAACATGGAAGCCTACGCCGTCGCCACCGGGCGTGTGGCGGCGGAAACGAACTGCGCATTCGCCGATGTGTTCAGCAACTGGCAGACTATCGCAACCCGGAAAAAGCCCGAAGACCTCCTCGGCAACAACATCAACCATCCCAACGATTACGGCCATTGGATTTATTTTGAAACACTGAATGCAATGGGATTGTGATCGGAGCGCGGGTTTTCCAACCCGCGATTGATTTGTCCTATCATGAAATCGGCGGGTTGGCTTACCCGCCCTCCGCAAAATGGGGATTTTAGAACATGGACGTGGTTCGGGTTCGATGGACGGTATTGGTGGTCGCGATTGTAGTGAGCTTTTACGCGTTCGCAGAAGATAACGCTTCGGCGGTTGAAGAATTCGCGGTTACCATCGGCGATCGAACCGTCAATGTCCGTGTACTCACGCCTCCCGCGGAGAAATTGAGTGCCGAGCCTGCTCTCCTTCTGACGTTCGCCACAGACCGTGTGACGAACCTGACGAAACCGCCCTACTCGCTCACCGCCGAATATTTTCTTGCGCAAGGCCATCGCGCGGCAAGTTTTGATCTGCCGGCGCACGGCGAGCGCGTCGATGCGCATGGCGGCCAAATCGAAGGGTTGCGTAACGCATTTGTCGCGGGAGTGGACCCCTTCGCCATGCTGGTGGAAGACGGCATAGCCGTCATTGACGAATGCATCCGGCGCGGGATCGCGAAAGAGGGCCGTATCGCCGTTGCGGGCACGTCACGCGGAGGGTACATGGCGTTGCGGCTTTTCGCGGGCGACAAACGTATCGCCAGTGCCGCGGGCTATGCGCCCGTAACGGATTGGCGCGTGCTCAGCGAGTTTGTCGCGGATAAAGAGAACGCGGACGTCGCGAAACTCGCGCTCAAGAATTTTGTGAATGACATGAATGGCCGCCATGTGTTTGTCGCCATCGGCAATGCAGACGAACGCGTTGGCACGGACGACTGTGAACAGTTCGTAAAGGCATTGGTCGATGCGAATAAAACACCGGGGTTCGACCCGTCCCTCGTGGATTTTCACCTCACGGAGGACAAAGGCCATTCGCTCAGCGATGATTGGTACAGGCGTGGTAGAAAGTTTGTGTTTGAACACGCGACAAGTTCAACCCCCGAAAAATTGCCAAACACTACCCGTTGACAGCGCCAGCGGTCTCGTGCGATCATGCGCTAAGCAATTCATGGTCGCTTTTTTCCCAGCGCTGCACCTGTAAGCGACCACAGGCTTTCCCGATCTTTGTTGTGCAACGCAGTTTCGTTGAGTCCAATCCACCAGATTTAGTGTGTAGACGGCGTGTTTCTCGCGCGGGAGACCACGATGATTGCTCGGCCTTCTGCAGTTGTCCTTTCTCCAGTTGTTCCGCAGATCATATTTTTCGCCGCGATTGTCTTGGTTGGCGTAATGTCAGGCTGTGGCGTCAAGGCGGTGCCGAAATCGGCTGAGGTTAAAACCGAAAAATCACCCGCGGAGACCAAGCCGCCGGCACTTTCCGCCGAAACGCCTCCGTCATCTGACACATCCGCGATCGACAATCTTCACGATTTGGCGACCGAGCCTTTGAAGGAACCGCTGTCCATCACGGACGAAAAGGCCGGGTTTGAATTCAGGGTCCCGCCAGGCTTCCGCTTTCCACGCTCATGGGATGGGGACGTAGACTTTGACGAGCAAAACAAGACACTGATGACCGAGTATTTCGTCGAGCCCGTGGATGATGCAAGTTGTCGAGTGGCCGTATTCCGTGTGCCGGCAAAATTGTCAGCACTTAAAGAAGAAAGTGAATTACTGCAAATGGCGGCGCAATGCGCCATGTCCTGGGACGAAGACAACCTAATCCAGGTAACAAAACAGTTGGGCGCCCGGGAATTGGACTTTGGCGACGCGCCAAACCAAGAGTGGCGGGTCCAGGCGAATATCGGTGGTAAGCCGCTCTATGCGCGAATCGTGGCATTCCTCATCGCGGGTCCCACGTTCGATACTGACCGAATTTGCACTGTTATATACGTTGACAAAACAGAAGAGGCGCTTGATGGTGAGAACGCCGAATTCTTTCTTGCGTCATTGAACATTTATAAAGTAAAGGTCAACAATCCCACCTAGGAAAATCAAAGGTAATCGGTCTGCGAATCCATTCGACGAGGCTAACGCGCGGATTTCCTTTGCAATACGCTTAAGCTTCCCAAGTCCCCGTATACACCTCTGTCGCTGGGCCTTCCTGATAAACAAATCCGTCCTCTGCCCATTCAATCGTGAGCGTGCCGAAGACAAGGTGAACGTTTACCCTGCGATTGGTGCGGTCCGTTATCATGCACGCTAGCGCGGACCCGCACGACCCGCTGCCGCTGGCCATGGTAATGCCGCTGCCGCGTTCCCAGATGCGCATGACAATGTTTTGGCGATCCTGCACGGTGACAAATTCAACATTCGTCCGTTGTGGAAACACGGGGTGATGCTCGATCTTTGGTCCGATCTCCGCCAAAGGCATTTTTGTCGCGTCATCGACAAAAAACACCGCGTGCGGATTTCCAATGTTCGCGCACGTGACGCGCATCGTCGTGCCGGCGACGTCTATCGGTTCTTCCAACACGCGGCCGGGCGCGCCGATCATCGGAATCTCCGCGCGATCAAATTTGGGTTTGCCCATGTTCGACCGCACGCGCGTGACGATGCCGTTTTCCACCGTAAGTGTCACGCGGTTTGGTCCCGCGAGCGTGTCGATCACGAAATCAGTCTTCTCCGTCATACTGCGTTCGTACACGTACTTTGCGAAACATCGAATGCCGTTGCCACAGGTTTCCGCTTCGCTGCCATCGGCATTGAATATCCGCATGGCGAAATCCGCGCCGTTCTTCCCCGGCTCGATCAGAATGATCCCGTCAGACCCCGCGCCAAGATGCCTATGACTTATCAATTTCGACAATGCGGGTGGATCAGCAATGGGATACTTCGCAGTTTCGATGAAAAAATAATCGTTGCCAAGCCCATGCAATTTTGTAAATTCAATCGTCATCGAAACACCTTTTTAACCACGAAGACACGAAGAACACGAAGGAATCAAATCTGATTCGGTTCAATTCTATTACATAACAAGTCGGCGAATGCCATCCTTCAGGTAATGTTCATTAAAGTTTGGCAGCAATCCGGTTTTGATCCTGGAAAGCTTTAGATATGTCAATACCTGTGTGTTGTGGATCGGTAACAGTGAATCGACGCTTTTCAATTTCGTGACCAACGAATCCTCGACCACGAGATCGAGTCGATATCCGCAGTCTAGCTTGAGCCCTTTGTACTCGATTGGTAACGGGGCCTGCGCCCGGAAAGCTATTCCCGCAAATCCAGCTCGTGCTTTAAACACCGCTGAGATGCGGATTCCAAAAGCCCAGGACCAAGTTCTCGATGAACCGCTAACGCGCAACCAATCACCCTGTTTGACAAAGCATCAAATTCCATTGCAAGCCCCTTCCCGTTTTCTCCTTCTTCCTTCGAGTTCTTCGTGTCTTCGTGGTGAGCTATTTCTTTCTTCCCAGCGCCTCTTCCAGAAACAACGTCAGCATCTCCGGGAACGGTATCCCCGCCGCCGCCGCCGCCTGCGGGAACAGCGACGTCTCCGTCATGCCCGGAATTGTATTCACTTCGATCCAGACCGGGTCATCGCCGTCGAGAATGAAATCGCTGCGGGAAAATCCCTTGCACCCCACGACGATATGCACACATTCTGCGATGTCCTGCACCTTCTTCGTGAACTCCGGCGAGATGCGTGCCGGCGTGATTTCATTGCACGCGCCCGGCGTGTATTTCGCTTCGTAGTCAAAGAACTCCGAATGCACCGGGCAAATCTCCGTCACTGGCAGCGCCCGAGGCGGTTTTGCCGGTTCTGTGTCCAGCACTGCGCACGTCAACTCGATGCCATTGATAAACCGCTCGATCATCACCAAATCGCCGTACATGAATACATCGAGCAAACTCTTCTTAAAGTGCCCGGCATCTTTAGGAATGGCCATGCCGATGCTCGACCCCTGGCACGGACTCTTGATGAGACACGGGTACCCAAATTCTGCGGCAACCCGCTTTAACGCGCCTCCCTGGTCCCATTCCGCGCGCGTGAGCAGAAACTGGTCCGATACCCGGACTCCCGCCTGCCGCGCCACGGCTTTCGAATGTATCTTGTCAATGGCCAACGCGCTTGCCGCGCACCCCGAGCCGGTATAGGGCAATCCATACAGATCGAATAATCCCTGTAACCGCCCGTCCTCGCCGAAGGGTCCGTGCAATGCGATGAACGCACAATCGACGCGCAATTCGCGCAAGCGTGGGAGAGCGCCGTAAATGTCCAGCGGGTCCTCCCCCGGAAACTTCCATAGCCCGTCTCGCGAAATAATCGCCTGGGTGACGTCGTATTTTGCGCGGTCCAGGTTTCCGCTCACCATCGCGCCACTCTTGAGCGACACTTCGTGCTCCGAACTCACGCCTCCCATTACCACGGCCACATGGGTCTTTTTCATGGTCTCTCCCGCTTCCTGTAAAGAAGGCGGCCGCGCGGAGCCGCCCTGACAATCCGGACGCGCCAGCATAGCATCGGGCGCGCGCGCGCTTCATTGATCCCTTCGCGATGCGCCAAAGTTTCTTGGAGATCGATAGTTGTCGTTTTCAAACGACATCCCCCTAAATCCCCCTTCAAAGGGGGACTTAATGCAGGCCATTCAAAAGCTTGTGATACACAAACGCTAAATGGCCCAATCTCCTCTAACAGCCCGTGGCAGAAGTCGAAAATGACCATTTCAATATCGAAAAACGCCGTATTTTCCGGGGGACGGAACGAATCAAAATTACTTCTGCCACGGACTGCCAAGGCGCTTCTTAAAATCCCCCTTTGAAGGGGGATTTAGGGGGATGTGAATTTAGAACTGGTAGCAAAACGACAACCTTCTTCAAGTCCCTTTGGAAGACGGATTAAGAGGTGTTCCAACCACATAGACTCAATATTTGACCCAATCCTCCGCCGTTTGCTATCCTATCCCAATACGTTTGGTGGGGAGGATGCCGCGTGAATACGCTACAAGTTCCCCTTGTGTCGGTTGAAGACCACGGCCTAAAGATCGATACGACCGTCCCAGGCGATCAGCTTAGGCCTGAGGGCGTCGCGGAATTTCCGGTAGGACCGGTGACCGTCAAGGGCACACTCTCGCCGAGTGGACACGAGTATATTTTTTTCGGCGCAGTGACGGGAACAATTACCGCGCCCTGTGACCGGTGCCTGGAAGACACCGTTCAGGAATTTGAATCGGAAGTGACATGGACCTTCGTCGAAGGCGCGCCCGAATCCCGCGCAGACGCTGACGAGGAAGTTGATTCGGACGATGATTTCGGCGACGAAATCGAGGATGATACGGTCATCCCGTTTGACGGGCAGACCATAGATCTGCTTCCCACGGTGTGGGAGGAAGTAATGTTGGCTGTGCCTGCGAAGGTTTTGTGCGAGGAAGATTGCGCGGGCTTGTGCCCAAAGTGTGGAGCAAACCTGAACCGCACGAACTGCGGGTGCGTGGTAGCGCCCGAAGAAGACATGTTGTTGAATAAAGGATTGGCCGGCTTGAAGGAATTGCTTCCCAAGCTCAAGCCGGGTCCACTGGAGGATTAGCTGTGCCAGTACCAAAGAGACGTTCGGGCAAAGCCCACCGCAACCATCGCCGTTCGCATTTCGCGCTCACCAAGCGGATTTTCTCGGACTGCGCGAGCTGCGGCGAAAAAATCATGCCCCACCGCGTATGCCCGAAATGCGGCCACTACAAGGAACGCCTCGTCGTCCCTGCTGACAACGCGTAACGCGCCTCAATGCGGGCGGGGGTCCTTTGATGCGCATTGCCATTGACGCGATGGGGTCAGACAACGCCCCCATGCCTGAAGTGGAAGGCGCGCTCAAGTCCAGCGCCACGCCCGGCCTTGAGTTGATTCTTGTTGGACCCGAGGAGGCATTGAAAAAAGCCATCGGCAAACGCGCGCGTCCGAACGTATCCATTGTCAACGCGACCGAGGTCATCTCCATGACTGACACCCCGATGGTCGCCGTGCGCAAGAAAAAAGACGCTTCGATGCTCGTGGCCATGCGGCTGGTCAAACAGGGCCAGGCGGATGCCGTAGCCAGCGCTGGCAATACCGGCGCGGTCATGCTCGCCGCGCGCATCATTCTCATGCAGATCAAAGGCGTTTCCCGCATGCCCATCTGCCAGCTCATGCCCACCGCAACTGGCACCAGCCTTGTCCTCGATCTCGGTGCGAATATCGATTGCGATGCCCGCACGCTTTGTGATTTCGCGGAAATGGGCGTGGTCTATTCGCGCGATGTGCTTGGCAAAAAAGCTTCCCGCGTCGGACTGCTCAATATCGGCGAGGAGCAGGTCAAAGGCGGCGAGATCGCGAAGGTTGTGCATAAGATTCTCTCCGCTGCGCCACACATCAATTTTATTGGCAACATCGAGCCCAAGGCGATATACCGGGGCGACGCTGAAGTCATTGTGTGCGACGGGTTTGTTGGCAATATTTTTTTGAAAACCAGTGAAGCCGCGGGCTCGTTTGTGAAGAACATGCTTACGCGCGAATTCAAATCGAGCTATCTCACCATGCTCGGCGCAATGCTCAGTCGCCGCGTTTTTACGCGACTCAAACAAACTATCGATCCTAATGAATACGGCGGCGCGCCGCTCCTCGGCGCCAACGGCGTCGTGATCATAATGCACGGTTCCACCAACGCCAAAGGCGTCATGAACGGGATCAACGTCGCCCGCGCCGCCGTCAGCCACGACATTAACAAACATATCCGCGAAGGCATCGCCGAAATTCGGCGCACGGAAGAACAATTCGGGGATGTGGTTACTGAGACGAAAGTAAATACAGACCACACCGGGTAACGTGACCGATCCACATTGTTCACGCGGCACCACCCTGGGGGAAGTTTTGCAGCGCTTTAGTTAGAAGCTCTTATTCCATATAATGCACCTCTATGGTCAACTCGACATGGCCTGGAATCAGCCGAGGCAGCTCATCAAATGAAAGCGATAAAATACACTGCAAAAGTGGATTCGAAGGGAAATCTGGTACTTCCCCGGACGCGACTTAAAAAAGGCAGCGTCGTCGAAGTGATTGTTCTCATTTCGGACGAGACTTCAGAAGATCATGATCTTGTCGCAGCCTCAGCCGGCAACTTGGACTTTTGGGACAACGCGCTTGACGACAAAATCTGGAACGATATTTGAACAAGGCGATATCGTCCTGGTCCCCGTGCCATTTACTGATCTTAGTTCAGTAAAGCGTCGTCCTGTCGTTGTGTTGTCGGGCACGCCGTACAATCGTCGATCGCGAGACGTGATAGTTGCTGCCATTAAATCGAACCCAGCTACGTCCGGCGGCATTCCAATCGAGAACCAATCGCTTGCATCTGGAATTCTTCCCATCAAAAGCTACATCAGACCGGGGAACGTATATACATTGAGCAAAGGTATAATTATCAAGCACCGTGCTACCGTTCGGAAGCCGGTACTTGAGAAAGTGTTCTCCCGCGTTGGCCGGATACTCGATCAGGAATAAGAATAGTCAGCTTTCCGAAAGAATAAGGTAATCCATGAGAGAATTTTCAGAGAAGACCGTACTTATCACCGGCGGCACGCGCGGCATTGGCCGCGCCTGCGCGGTGATGTTCGCGCGCGAGGGCGCCAAGGTTGCGATCTGCGGCCGGAATAATGAAACGGCAACCGTTGCGGCGGAAGAGATTGCCGCCGAAGCCAACGGCGACGTGCGCGGGTTCGGCTGCGATATTTCTGATCCGAAGGCCGTGGACTCTATGGTGAAATCGGTGAACGAAGCCTTTGGTCCAGTCTACGTGCTCGTGAACAATGCGGGCATCACTCGCGACGGGCTCCTGATGCGCATGAAAAGCGAGGACTGGTCCGCGGTTGTCGACACCAATCTCACCGGCGCATTCAACGTCTGCCGCGCCGTCACGCGCGACATGCTCAGGCAGCGCGCGGGCCGCATCATCAACATTTCTTCGATCATTGGCATCCGCGGCCAGGGTGGGCAGACCAACTACGCCGCCGCGAAGGCCGGACTTATCGGATTTACGAAAGCCCTCGCGCAGGAACTCGCCTCGCGCGGTATCACCGTCAACGTCATCGCGCCAGGATACATAGACACCGACATGACGGCTTTTATCACCGATGCCATCCGCGACGAACTGTTGAAAAAAATTCCGCTCAACCGTGTCGGCACGGGCGACGACATCGCCGCCGCCACCCGCTTCCTCGCCTCCGGCGGCGCGTCGTACATCACCGGCGCCGTATTGCAGGTCGACGGCGGGTTGGGGATGTAGCCACCAGGGCAATCGCGCTTAATTGCGGAGCGACGTTGCCCAGGAAATGGAAAGCGGTAGCTACCCGCAGCCGCAGTCCAAGGCGCTCCGCGCGGATATTGGACGACTATTGGCCGCGCGAAGCGCTTTGGACTGCGGCGTGTCAGCGCCGCTTTCACTTCGGGGTAATCGATTACCTCAATAAATTCGCGGCATCAGGTACACGCGAACTGAAAGCAGGACAATCGCGCTTAATTGCGGAGCGACGTCCAAGGCGCGCCGCGCGGATATTGGACGTCGGGAATCATTGGCCTATACTGGCGGCTAGCGTGCAATAAACGATGCGAGGGCTGCTCAATGGAAACCGTCGTTTTTACCCTGAATCGGGAAAGCAAATCCGTCACGACTGATCCGGGCCGCACTTTGCTCGAAGTCTTGCGGGAGGATCTGGACTCTACCGGGGCCAAGTATGGCTGCGGCGAAGGCAGTTGCCGTTCGTGCGTGGTGCTCATGGATGGCCGGCCCGTTACCACCTGTCAAACGCCGATCGCAAAAGCTAACGGCAAAGAAATCATCACCATTGAAGGCATTGCCGAAGGCGAGAAACTTCATCCCGTGCAGGAAGCGTTTATCGCCGAAGGCGCTATGCAATGTGGCTATTGCGTGCCGGGAATGGTGCTCACCGCGGTGGCATTGCTGCAAGCGAATCCGAAGCCTACCGCCGCGCAGATCAATGAGTTCATGAACGGCAACATTTGTCGATGCTGCAATTACCCGAATATCGTCCGCGCGATCGAGCGCGCAGCGGGGCAGGGAGCGGCGAAATGAAATACGAATACCAGGACGTAGAGCCGGAACGCTACGAGTTCACCGAGCCGCCGCGATACCGGTTCAGTCTTTCCCGCCGCGCATTCGTGCAAAGCGTCGGTGCGGGCATACTGATTACCGGTTTTGTCGATCTTTCCGCATTCGGACAGCAACGCGGTGACGATGACAACGGCGCGCGCGCGATTGGCGGACGCTTTCATATCGATAAGAATGGGCGCGTTACGGCGTTCACCGGCAAGGTGGAAGTGGGGCAAGGGTCGCGCACCCAGCTTACACAAGCCGCGGCCGAAGAGAGTTG
>Ga0163150_10005992_pt1 | contig 15166 bp, 8 predicted proteins | sample OliLakLV19P2IB_FD_148628 | JGI IMG/M metagenome (GOLD analysis project Ga0163150, IMG submission 148628) | Freshwater microbial mat bacterial communities from Lake Vanda, McMurdo Dry Valleys, Antarctica - Oligotrophic Lake LV.19.P2.IB | ecosystem: Environmental > Aquatic > Freshwater > Lake >...
TCAACGCCCTGCAGGCGATGCTTGGCGTCAGTCACTCCCGCACATCCCAGAATCTCTCCGTTTTGCGCGTGCACCGCATCGTGGCCGAGCGCCGCGAGGGCCGCCACGTCTTTTACCATCTCGTGCAGCCGGAAATCTCCAAGTGGATCCTGAGCGGAATTCAGTTCTTGGAGACGGACGCCGCCAACGCCCAAGCCCGTCAAACCGCCATCGACGAAGTCCTTCAAATCTGGCGAACCGCGGAATAGCTTCGTAATCTCGAAGTGGACATTTACCGTGGCCAGAGACGGGATCGCCTTGCCGTCCTTTGCCGGCTGCGCCGGGTTCGGTTTACCTGCGTTGCTTTGGCGCAGAGTGGAGCGGCGAAGGGACGAAGGTTTTAGGCAGCCCGATCAGGCGCTCTACTTCTTCGTCCGCTTCGCGGCGAAATGCCTGCGCAGTTTTTTTTTGAGTTGCTCCAACTCGTTTTCATCGTCCACCACTGGCACCGGACGAAGTCGGCAGATCTCGTCGTTGACGGCAACAATCTGCTCGCACAGTTGAACAAAGATGCGGTAGCGCCGCACCTCGTTCTCCACCTTTTCCAGCTCCGGTCCCAAGGGGAGATTCCGGGCCTGCGTCTTTCCGCCCATGCTGACGTTCCACAAGTACTGCGGCCCGTGTCCCGGATGATCCTCCCCGGCACAGGCGCAGTTGCTCTTGCCACACTTGCGGTAATTTACCGAGACCGTGCCACGACGGAAATCCTCCAAATCCTCCAGCTTCAGGTAGAGGGCTTTTCGGCGGGACTCAAGGGCGGCAATAGTTTGATTCACAAGGACTCCTGTCTGACTGTTCACCCGCATTCAGATTCTAGGCGAAAAAAAAGCGCCCCGCAACTTCGACCGGCAAATTTGACGCACACCCCAGAACATGGAGGACATGGATCCGGCCCCAGTCGCCGGGATGATCAAGAAGTACCCGGAGATCATTGTCGGCGTGAAAACCGACCACTTCGCCGGGCCGGAATAGATCGCGGTCGATAACGCCATCAAGGCTGGCGAAATGGCCAACGTCCCCATCATGGTGGACTTCGGATCCTTCCGCCTGGAACGTCCGCACGAAGAGCTGATCACCAAGCGCCTCCGCGCCGGCGATATGTACACGCACACCTACCTCGCCGCCGTGCCGATGCTGGATGACAACGGCAAGGTCCGCCAGTATCTCTTCGATGGCAAGAAACGCGGCGTGAAGTTCGACGCCGGCCACGGTGGCGGCAGCTTCGTATTCCGCTGGGCTGTCCCCGCCATCAAGCAGGGCTTCCTCCCCAATTCCATCTCCACCGATCTCCATACCTCTTCCATGATCGGCGGCATGAAGGACATGACCAACGTGATGTCCAAATTCCTCAACATGGGCATGACGATGCAACAGGTTGTGGAGGCCTCCACCTGGCACCCGGCGCACCAGATCAAGCGTACCGATCTCGGCCATCTCTCCGTCGGCGGCACCGCCGATATCTCCGTCCTCGCCGTACAGAATGGCGACTTCGGTTTCGTGGACGTTCTCGGCGCCAAGATGATGGGTAAGCAGAACATCACGGCGGACATGACGATGAAGGGCGGCGTCTTCTACTGGGATCTTAACGGACGCATCGCCGAATCCTCGGACAAGCTCGATAAGCGCTACGGCCCGCAGGGCAATCCGCTCTGGGACGGCACTGTCTCCTCCGGCGGCCGCGGTCGCCGCGAAGGCAAGCGCTAAGCAAGTACAGCTTGAATTGGGCCTTCCGACTCCTCGATCATGTGCAGTGGCCGGCCGTTGACCACCACGCTCATCTTCTTGTAGTCCAGGCCCATTTGCTTTAGAACTGTCGCCTGCAGATCGGTCACATAGTGGCGGTTCTCCGTCACCTTGTAGCCGATCTCATCGGTGGCGCCGTGGACAATGCCGCCCTTCACGCCGCCTCCCGCAAGCCAGCACGTGAAGCCGTGCGGGTTATGGTCGCGGCCTACGTTATTCTGCGAATACGGCGTGCGCCCGAATTCCGTCGCCCAAACCACCATCGTGCTGTCGAACATCCCTCGCTGCTTCAAATCCCGGATCAGCCCGGCAATCGGCTTATCCGTCTGTCGGCAGAGCGGTCCGTGATCGGCCACGTCGTCGTGCGAATCCCACTTGCCGTTGCCCATCCCGCCGCCGTGACAGACCTGAATGAAGCGCACGCCGCGCTCGGCCAGCCGCCGCGCCAGCAGCATCTGCCGCCCGAAATCGTCGGTCTCCGGTTCTCCAACGCCGTAAAGCTTCCGCACGTGCTCCGGCTCCTTGGAAAAGTCCACGAGTTCCGGTCCAGCCACCTGCAGGCTTCCGGCCAGTTCATAGCCGCGGACACGCGCCGCCACTTCGGCGTCAAAGGCGTGCCGCTCGTGGAACTCCCGGTTGAGTTGGAGCAGCGTTTCCATCTGCCGGTCACGCTCGCCGCGCGAGATTCCCGCCGGCAGCTTCAAATTATCCAGCGGCGTCTCGCCGGCTTGAAACGGCGTGGCCGATTCCCGCCCGCCCAGATAGCCTCCGCCCGCCTGCGCCGGGGCCGACGGCCGGCCCATGTTCACGAAGGTTGGCAGGTTCTTGTTCGCCGAACCCAACGCATAGCCGGTCCACGCGCCCATCGCCGGATGGTCGAACACGCGGTTCCGATGGCCTGTCGTCATCTCCCAAACCGCCTGGAAATGACCCGCTTCATGGCAGTACATTGAACGCACCACCGCGATGTCATCGATCACGCCGCCAATGTGCGGATACCACTCGCACACCGGAGTTCCCGACTTCCCATATCGCGTCCACACCCGCGGACAGTGCAGCACCGGACGCAGTTGCGGCTTGCCGTTGTTGCCGTTGATCGTCTCCAACATCTTCCCCGCCCACTTGTTGTCCTTGGGGTCGAACGTATCGATCGCGCTCACGCCGCCGCACATGAACAGGAAGATCACTGACTTCACGCGCGGCGCGAAATGCGGACCCGCGCCGGCACGCAGAAACTTCTCGTCCTCGGCCCAAAGGCAACTCAACGCGGAGCCGCCGACACCGAAGCTCATGCGCCGCAGAAAGGCCCGGCGACCAGCTTCCGAAATGGGATTGGAAATGTTCATGGCAGAAAAACAAACTCGCTGAGGTTTAGCAGCATCCAGGAAAAGCCTTCCAGCCGTGCGGTGTCGCCCGCTTCGAGATAGGACATCGCGTGATCGCGCTCAGCGGCCGACGGCGCTCGGCCCAGTACAATCTTGTAGCCGTAATCCACCGGAGAGGCCGCGCTCTTCAGCCGCCGCGCCAGATTCTTCGACGCCTCCTGTGCCAGCGCCCCGTTCAGCAGGAACAGCACCTGCGGAGCGGTAATGCTTCGTTCCCGCCGGGCGCACGGCGAGTGCCCGTCCTCGGCGTCAAACAGCGAAAGGTAGGACGGCAGCATGTTCATCGACGCGTCCGCGCCGCGCCCCATGTAAATGCCGCGCCGGTTGGATCGTGTGTCGTAGTGTCCGGTCCGCGCCGCGCTCATCACGCGCCGCTCCCTAATGTCTTCGCCCCGGAAGGAACGCCCGCCGATGGATGTGTCGAGCGTACCCGCCACTTGCAGCATCGAATCCCGAATCGCCTCGGCTTCCAAACGGCGAACTGGATACTTCCATAGATGCTTGTTCGAAGGATCGATGGCGCTGTTCGCCGCTCGCAGTTCGGGTGGCACGGCTGAACTCTGTTGATAAAGATCCGACGTAACGATCAAACGGTGCAGCGACTTCATGCTGAACTTGCGGCCGGCAAACTCGGCTGCCAGCCAATCCAACAACTCCGGATTCTCCGGCATTTGTCCCGTCCGTCCAAAATCGCTCGGCGTGGCCACAATTCCATCACCGAAATGCCACTGCCAGATCCGGTTCACGGCAACGCGCGCGAACAGCGGATTTTCAGGCGCGGTCAGCCAACCAAGAAACGCCTGCCGGCGGTCGCCCTTGAACTCGATCTCCTTCGGCGCGAACGGAAAGCCGGGCTGCACTTCCTCGCCCTTCTTCGTTCGGTCGCCGCCAATGTAGACGTGATTCTTAAGCGCCGCCCTTTCCGGGGCCACTCGAACGCTCCAGAAAGCGGGCAGCTTCGGCGGGTCACGACGGAGCTCCGTCAAGCCCTTTCGAATTCCCTCATAGCGGACCACCTCTTCCGGCGTCATCACGTCGCGGAACTTTCGTGCGTCGGGGGTGACCACGGTTTCATAGAACGTAATGACCTTCCGCTCCTCCTCGGTGCGCGCGGCCGCGTCTTTGCGGAACACGGCCGCCACGTCCGGAGGCAGAAACGTCATCCGCTCCTCGAAGATTCCCTTCTCATAGGGCTTCGTGATGACATCCATCCGCGCTTGGATCGCGTCCTGGTCCGCCTTCCACTTCGTCAGGACATCCGGGTGGCTCAGAATCTCGTCCGCGCTCGCCAGCAGCCGTTTATCGGGCAGCAGCGGGTCAAACAGCGCCTTCATCGCATAGTAGTCGCGCTGCAAAATCGGGTCGTACATGTGGTCATGGCATTTGGCGCACCCCGTCGTCATCGCCATGAACGCCGAGGAGGCCTTCTCCACCGCCGCGAACGCCAAGTCTTCACCCGCGTCGGCGGCGGAAAGGGCTGCGCGCGACAGAAAACCTGTCGCGAAAACATCTTCCGGCTTTGTGGACAGATCTCCCGCGACGTGAGCCCGGACAAACTGGTCATACGGCACATCGCGGTTCAAAGCGGAAATCACCCAGTCCCGCCAATGATGAATCCCGGGCTCGGCCAGCATCCCTTCATCGACGTCCGCATATCCCAGTACATCCAGCCAATGCCGCGCATAGCGAACGCCGTGCTGCGGGTCGGCAAGCAGCCGGTCGACGACTTTCCCATAGGCGTCAGGCGCCACGTCCGCCAGGAACGCGTCCACATCGACTGGCGCCGGCGGCAAGCCAGTAAGGTCCAGGTAAACGCGGCGCAGCAGAGTCGCCTTGTCCGCCGGACCCGCCGGACGCAGCCCCCTCTGTTGTTGCTTGCGGGCTACCAGCGCGTCGATCGGATTGCGGCTGCCGGCCGGGACCTCGGGCCGCACAACCGGCCGCAACGACCACAATGGTGGCTTCTGCTTTGCCTCCTCGCCGTTTATGGTCAGCGCCGTCAGCAAAAAAGCCAGCGGCACCGTTCGCTTTATCGTCATCACTTAAAACCTTATCTTCAACCCGAGCTGAATGTTTCGTGGCTGGTTGCCCTGGCCGGTCAACTGCGTGTAAGTCGGGCTCGTGATGCCTGTGTCCAACCCGCCGAACCAGACGCGATTGAACGCATTGATCATCTCCAGCCGGAACTGCAGCTTCCAGCGCTCCTTGTACTCCATGTTTTTAAAAAAACCCATGTCCCAATTGTTGATCGCTGGCCCGCGCAGCCCGCTCCAGAAATACGGGTTTCGCCGCGCCGTGAAGGGCGGCAGAACAGCCATCGATGCGCCGTTGAACCAGTTGTTGATCGTCGGATTGTCGAGCTTCGGATTGACTCCCGTGGCCACCACGGCCGGAAGCGATACCGCTGCCCCCGTCTGGTAGATGTACATCGCGCTCCACTGCCAGCCTCCGATCAGCATGTTAACCAGCGCTCCCTTTCCCTTTCCGAACGGAAAGTCGTAAACGATCCCTGACGAGAAGCGGTGCGGGTTGTCGAACTGGCCGATCATCTTCGACGGAGCCGGATCGCTGGGCTCAATGTGGCGCAGCGTCTCAATCTGCTTGGAAAATGTGTAGGCAAACTGGATCATCGCCCCGGCCGCGAAGCGCTGGGTGCCGCTGATCTGCAGCGAGTGATAGTTGCTCGTTCCCCCTGGCGTGCGGTTCAGGCTGATGTTGCCGAACGCCGGATAGGGGTTCAATAACTGCGCCACGGTCACCGTGGGCCTCGCCAGGACGCTCGGCTCTGGGATGAGCCCCAGGAACGGATTGGGAACGCGCGCGTTCAGCCGCGTGCCCAGAGAGTAGTACCGCTGATCAAACGTCCCGCCGCTGCCGTTCCAGCCGGCGTTGATTACCTTGCCCGCATCGCCAGCACCAGTGCTGATGATGAGGTTCGGTGCGCGCTGGCCAACGTAGTTCACCTCCACCTGCAGGTTGCGCCGCAATTCATGCTGGAGGCCGAAGCTCCAGCGTTCGTTGCGGATGTTCTTGCGATCGTAGTCGTACGGGGAAAGCGTTTGTCCCAGCAGCGTGCGCAAGCCTAAACGGGCGCCTGTCGGTTGCACGAAGCCGTTGGGAAAGGGATTGGCCAGCGTGTCGGCGGGCGTCAGTCCGCCATCCAGCGTCGTCACCATGTCGGTCTGCGCCGAAAATCCAGTGGCATTGACGAACGGCTGCCACCAACTCGAATAGAAGATTCCAAACCCGGTCCGGATCACCGTCCGCGGCGTCACACGATACGCCAGGCCAATGCGCGGCTGCCAGTTGGTTTTGTCCGCCACCACATTCCGCCGGTTGTCCTTCGTCGCAAAAAACAGCCCGCCCCGGACACTGAAGTTGGCGGGGGAGATCTCGGGGATCGGGTTGCTGGCGTAGGCCGTTTTCGCTGCCGCCTCAATCGGATTCGAGCTGATGACATCGAAGCCAAAGTTGTTCTGGTCATAACGTTCGGTGATGCCCAGCATCAGGTCGTAACGGAGGCCGAAATTCAACGTCAATTTCGACGTCACTTTGAAATCATCCTGGAAGTACCACCCATAAAACGGGCTCTGCGGCGCCGTCGCGGCCCGCAAATTCAACAGTCCTCTGCTAGGCGTCCCCAGCAGGAAGCTGGCGATGCCGTTGCCCAGATTGTTGCCTGGCGTAAATGCACTCGGCTGCGTGAACGCCCGGTCGAAGTTGTACTCTCCGCCCGGCCTCGCCGCGCCCTGGGAATTGTTCTGCTTCACCTGGCTCTGGAACCCGAACTTCATGTTGTGGCTCTTCCAGTTTTTGGACACCCCAAAGTTGAAAGAGAACGTGTTGGTGTGTTCATACCAACGGCCCTCGGATGCCCCGATGTAATACATGTCCTGGACATTGAAGCGCGGAAAGATATTCTGCTGCATCTGGCTCACCAGCGACGGCGAGATCCCAATCGTCGTCTGATCGAAGTTCGGATGCGTGCCCTGCTGGGTCCACCGTGTAAACCCCGCCTGCGCCGTAATGACCGTCGACGCGTTGACAATGTAGATATCGCTCAGCCCAATCGACGTCTGCGCCCGGTTGTTGCCCTCCAGGGCGCCAACTCCTCCCTCGCCGATATCCCACGGCGTAGGGGTGCCCGGAAAGCCCTCATTCGTCGACCACCGCCCAAAGATCCGATGGCTCTTGAAGTTCTGGTCAACGCGCAGGGAATAATTCGCGCCGTCATAGGGCGCCGGCACTTCGGTGAAGTAGTTATTGGCGTTTGTATTGGCGTCTCCCGGCAGATTCGCGGTTGGATAACGGGAGATCACACTGCGCGAGACCGCGTTTAGGCGGTTGGCCGGTATCCGGTTATTGGGGAACAGTGTTCGGGCGCCCGTGGCCGTAGTGGTAAGCGGGTCGGCGATCTGGAACGGCACGCCAGCGACATTGAACGTCTGCGAGAAATCACCCGCGCGCTGGAGCGCCGTGGGTACCGTAAACCTGTACGCTACCGGGGTACGCTGCCGCAGCCCCTCGAAGTTGAAGAACCAGAAAAGCTTGTTCTTCACGATAGGCCCGCCAGCGGTCAGGCCGTATTGATTGAACCGGAAGACGGGGCGTTTAACGCCCGCCCGGTTAGAGAAAAAGCGATTGGCGTTCAGCTTGTCGTTCCGGAAGAACTCGTAGACGTTTCCATGAAATGCGTTCGTTCCGCCCTTGGTCACGACGTTGACGTACATGCCGCCCCCGTGCCCATATTCGGCATCCAAGGCATTCGTGGAGACGGTAAACTCCTCCACGTCATCCACGCTCGGAATATAGGCCACTCGGTCGGAGACGTTGTTTGGAATCCCGTCCAATAAAAACTCATTGGTCCGGTTGTTCGCCCCCGAGGCCGACGTATAGGAGACGCTGTCGATGTCGATGAGGCCAGTCGTATTGCCGGTCGGCGCATTATTCGTTATGCCCGGCGCGAGGTTTATCAGCATCAACACGTTCCGCGCCAGCAACGGCATATCCTGAACCGTCCTCTGCGAGATGTTGCGACTCACCGACGAGGTCGAAGTTTCAAGCAGTGGGGATTCGCCAGTGACCTGCACGGAATCAGTCACTTGGCCCAGTTGGAGCGTGAAATCCGCCGTCGACCGGATGCCGGTTCGAACGCTTACGTCCTGTATGCCCCTCTTAAAGCCCGTCTTCTCCACCGATGCCTCATAGCGGCCCGGACTCACCAGCGGGAAAAAGTAATTGCCATTTTCATTTGTCAGGGTGTCTCTGGTGACGCCCGTCTCAACATTGCGCAGCGTAACCTTTACGGCGGCCAGCATTCCGCCGGATCCATCATTGACGGAACCGTCGACGGTGCCGACGGGTTGCACCTGCGCCTGTAGGAGTGACGTGGCGAGAAGAGCGAGCAGCAAGCGACACGGAGTGGACAGCATTGAGTACCTCGAAGCGATAATTGACTGGACTTGCGGGCGCGGGCAGCATATCACATTCGCCTCTCGCTAGGGTGTGCGCCAAATATGTGGGTAGTGCCTACCCGGCAGAGCGCTCTTCCCGGAATTCCTCCCACCGGCCGCTGAGTTGGCAGCAGCGGAGTGCAATGATTTTATTGGCGTCGCTGACGGTCCAGCGCATGCCAGAAGGTTTGAGCCGCTGGCCGGCTATGGTTTTGCAACCCGCTTCCATAACGCCGGAACCGACAAACAAACCTTGGCTTCGGAAAGACGCGTAGCGCATCCGCTCTTTATTCTTTTCGAAGTAGTCCATTGCCTTTCGGATCTCGTCCCGCGCGTGGTCGTCACGAGGCTCGATCTGCTTCATTGAATCGATCACCGCTTCCACGTCGCTGGCATCGAGTTCGCCGGAACGGCTATCACTCCACTGTCTTGCCTCGATACTGTGGGGCCCGCAGGCGGCTTTACCCAACTCGGCCAGATGTTGCCTGGCATGATAGAGGTCCACGCATTGGATGGCGAAGGGGAAGTATTCGGTGGCAATGCCCCAAATCCATGGTGCGCCATCCCCCACCACGATCACTTGATCTGCCTGCCGCAACCTGCGGCGCAGGACTTCGGCATAGATACGGGGCCCAAAGACCTCCGCTGTTTCGATCGCGCCGACGTAGCTCGTCGAGGCCGCATTCAGCAATTTTTCGAGTAAGACCCCGCCCAACTGGTGCATGGCCGTACGGATGGCCATTTCGCTGGCTTCCAGGTCCAGGCTCCCCAACCTTTGGCGGTCCCGCAAGATGCGCCCGATCAGGCGCTATACTTCTTCGTCCGCTTCGCGGCGAAATGTCTGCGCAGTTTTTTTTTTGAGCTGTTCCAACGCGCTTTCATCATCAACCACTGGCACCGGACGAAGTCCGCAGATCTCGTCGTTGGCGGCAACAATCTCCTCGCACAGTTGAACAAAGGTGTGGTAGCGCTGCACCTCGTTCTCCACCTTTTCCAGTTCCGGCCCCAAGGGGAGATTCCGGGCCTGCGTCTTTCCGCCGATACTAGGCGCAGTTGCTCTTGCCACACTTGCGGTAATTCACTGAGATCGTGCCACGACGGAAATCCTCCAAATCCTCCAACTTCAGGTAGAGGGCTTTTCGGCGGGACTCAAGGGCGGCAATAGTTTGATTCACAAGGACTCCTGATTATCGGCAGAAAAAGCGCCCCGCAACTTCGACCGGCAAATTTGACGCCCGGTTTTTCCGTTGTCGCAGCCAAATGAAAATGTCCTATTCTGCCAAGTAGAAATGTCCTACTCGTGGATCGGGCCGCCCCTCGCCATTCCCCTCTGGATGCATGGTGTTGCATCGCGGCCAGCCGTCAAGGCTACCCTTCGGCGCATTGAACCGCGCGGCCTTGACGGCACCAGGCCGCGATGGGAGAACGCACCGTGATGAGGGGAATGGCAAGACTGTTCTGCCGCAGTTTCAGGCAAGCGGGAAAGCGGACATTTCTACTTGGCGTTGACACGCACGGTTTTTCCGATTGAGCATTCCCGCGGAATATGAGATGATTTCCCCAATTGACTGAACGGGGATTTTTTGAAGCGGGGAGCCGTACAACCACATGAGTCGTGAAAGCATCAGCGCCTTTTTTCCGGCGTACAATGACGGTAAGACCATCGGCGGTTTAGTAGAAAAGACCTTAGCGCTTTTGCCTGGCATCGCCGATGATTTTGAAGTGATCGTCATCAACGACGGCAGTATCGACGAGACCGCCGAAGTTCTGGAGCGGCTCCGCGAGGCGAATCCGGATCGCGTCCGGATCGTCACGCATGAACAGAATCGCGGCTATGGCGGCGCATTGCGCAGCGGCTTCGCGGCCGCGTCCAAGGATCTGGTGTTCTACACCGACGGCGACGGCCAGTACGATCCCGGCGAGCTTATTGAACTCGCGAAGAAGATGGGACCGAGCGTCGGTTTCGTCAACGGCTTCAAGAAGAATCGCAACGATCCCTGGCATCGCGTGGCCATCGGTTGGCTCTATAACCGCTTCGCGCGATTCATTTTCGGCATCCGGATTCGCGACATCGATTGCGATTTCCGGCTTATCCGCCGCGTTCTGCTGGAAGAGTTGTCGCTCCGTTCCACCAGCGGCACGATTTGTGTGGAACTGGTCAAGAAGCTGGAGATTGGTCCGTACCTGGTTGAGGAAGCCGGCGTGAGCCATTATCCACGGCTTCACGGCAAGTCGCAGTTCTTCCGGTTGCAGTCGCTGGCCGCCACCTTCTTTCAGTTGGCGCGACTCTATGTAACGTTAGTGATTCTGCCGCAAGTCACGGGCCGGGATGTCCGGACCGTGTGAGCACCTACTGAATGGCCATGGTGACGGTCTGGCTCTCGACGCCATTGGCGCGAACGACGATCGGCACCGCGTCGCCGGTGGGGGGCTCAGCCGGAAGAACCGCCGAGACAAAGTAAATGCCGATCTGGCCAGGCGCCAAATAGGCCTGAACATTGGCCGCCAGTTGCGATCCGATCGACACTTCCATGACGCCGGTAACGTTTAAAAGAGTCTCAGCCGGAACCGCCTTTCCTTCGTCGAAGAAAGGATTGGTGGCGCCCAGGCCGGTCGTCACAATCAGGATAGATTCTCCCGCGCGCGCTGGATTATCCGGTGTCGCGAAAGCAATCGCGCCGTCCGGCGCCACCCGGTATACCTGCCCGGCTCCGGCGCCGGTGCCGCTCAACGTTGCAATGGCCGGAGAGGCGCTCCCTACTCCAAGCGCCGCTGGGGCCGAGACTAAATCCCCGCGCCGGACCGTCATCCGGTACTCGCTGTTATCCAGATCGTACGGAACCTGCAAATTGACTTGGCCTGGAGACGTGTAGAGCAGCGGCGCGGGCCGCCCATTAAACAGTACTTGCACCCCGCCCAGTTCCAACGGAAACTCGCCCGGTTTGTCGAAACCAAAGCGCGGCTCCAAGCCGAGGTTCTCTCCGTAAATGGTGATAAACGCCCCAGGAGCGGTGATGGACTTGGACTGAAAACTGATCGCGTCCACGATGCTGAACGACCGTAAGCCGGGGACCGCCGAATCGGCGACCCGCCCATTTAGCGTAAGCGTGCCAACGTAAATCTCCCGTTCGGAGACGCCGCGGACAGCCACAACTTTTACCGACGCATTCTCGCCGCTGCGTTCCGGCTTCCAGAAGACTTCCCATAACCCGTTGCCGACCGAAGTTACCGTTACCCGACCATTGGCCGGTTCCGTCGTGAAACGGACCTGCGCCTTGTCGGCGGCATTCACGGCCTGATTGCACTCGTCCTTCAGCTCCATCATGAATCGCAATCCGACGTTGCGCACCACTGTGAACGGCAGCCCCGGTTCTCTGGGAGTGAGCAGGAGCCGCGCACTCGCGCATGACCCGATGGCGCGTTCCGCCCCTTTGGATAGAGTGGTCGGTTGCTGCGAAGACGTGATGACATTCAAGTTGTAGATCAGCCGTTCGCCGTTGGCAAACAGAATCACAATGTCCTTGGTCTCCGACAAATCCGTCGATGTGCCGGTGCGGGTGACTTCCAATTGGATCTCGTTCGTACCGCGGGACACGACGCCCTGCGCCGATGGCACGGCGACTGTACCCGAGCCTCCGCCGAGCGTATACGTGCTGTAGACCGAAGGCTCCGCGGAACGGCTGAACACCGGAATGGTGATGGCGGCCGCGCGAGTCGTTCCCATGTTGATGGTGGACCCGGCCGCGCCGCTTTCAAACAGCCGCTGCGCTGTCCCGCCCTCCGGGAAGTAGAAAACGGTAAGGAACCGGCGTGCCACTCCCTGCTTTGTCTGGGTTTCGAACGTGACAATGTTGCTGGTCTGCCGCGTGGGAAGCGCCGTCCGGTTCAAAACAACGTCATAACCCAATACCAGTTTTCCTTCTTCGGTTCGCGTTGATGTCGACTTCTGCATACTGAACCACGCTGGCGCTCCGTCCAAATCCGTCTTCACCGAAACGTCGGTTTCGTCCAGTCCGGAAAGGAGGATGGAGGTCGCCGGAAGCCGGCTGGCACTGCGTGCATTGAGCGCGGCGATTTCCACCAGCGCCGCCTCCGCGGTGATGTCAATGGAGGTTGTTCGCCCGGTGAGTTGGAAGCTGAGGACCATGTTCACCGGCTGCGAGCACCCGGCGCAACTGGCGCGCACCGGGAGTTGGTAATGCTGGCGGAACAACTGTTTCGGCGTGATGGTGAAAACGAAATCGCCCGACTGCTTCGGTTCCAGCGTCAGCGTGTTCGGCGTGAACGTAATGCCATCAGGCATCGTGGCGTCCAGGCGAATTTGCACGTTATCGGGCGCGTTGTTAAACAGCCGCACCGTCTTGGTGACCGCCGGCTGTGCCGGGTCGACCTTGAAGGGCGTCAGTTGCTCGAGTGCGGAGATCGATGGAATCTGCGCGAGCCGGGCGGCGTCCGGGGTCATATCGACGGTCGTGTTAGCCAGCACCCGCGTGCTGTCGACGGCCAATAATTCGATGCGGCAAGACGCCGCGCGGGAGGGTGCCGACAATGTATCCAAGGCCAACCGCAACTGCGTGGGCGCCACCGCCGCCGACGGTCCCAGGCGCACGAATTTTTCAAAACCGCGGTCGCACGTTACTCGCGTTCGAAAGGCCGTCGGTCCAAAACCGGGGCTGACCGGAATGCCCAGTTCCTGGACGCCGGCGTCGGGCGTATAAGTCCACGTCTGGCGGTTGGGCAACGAAAGCGCCGTCTGAGCTCGGAACTGCGCGTCTTCGAAGTAATAGAGGCGGCTGAGGTTGGTCTTGATCAATACGCCTCGAGGATGCGAGAACAGCACCTCCGGCGCTTGGGCGGCACCGTCGAAAAATGCGACTGGGCGCGTCTGCCCGGTCAAAACATTGTTGCCGGTCACTTGGAAGTTAAACAGGAACCGCCGCCCCGATTCATTCGAACTGCCCGTGCTGCAGCAGGAAACTGCCAGAATGCGGCCGCCGAAATCCACCGCCACGGAACTAATTTTAAGGTTCACGTTGTTACGCAGAGACTCATCCAACTGCAACGTCACGGCCGCTTGGGTGTTCGTGTTCAACCGCCGCAGCGACCAGAAATTCGCGTTCGTGCCGCCTAGCAATAGCAGGTCTCCCGAGGGCAACAACGAGACGGAACGAATGCTACCGCCGGAATAAGTTTTATTGAAGTTCCACGACCCGCTCAACGGGTCCCCGGTGCCTGTTTGGACTTCTCCCTGACCGCGAAATACCACGTGCGCCCGTTTTGCCTGGTCGACGAGCAGCGTGGCGTCCGCGCAACCGCTGGTGCTAGGCAGCGGGTTCGCCCGGCGGGCGATGGTGGCGCTGGTTTGAATCAGAAAGTTGCAGTTCCGGTCGAGCATATATAGTCGGCCGTCCGGGTCGTTAGTTACGGCGACAATCGGGTACGGCAGCGCGTCGATGGGAACGTCTTCGTTGGGCAACCGCGCGGGCGGCGGATTGTCGGGATTGAAGTTGCTCCGCGCGATCCGCTGCACGGCGCCATTGGAAGCGATGCGGTAGACGGCGCCGTCGGCGCCCTCGACGACGTAAACCTGTCCCTGGTTGTCGGTGCTGACGCTGACGGGATTGTCGAATGCGGCCCGAAACGCGTTGTTTCCCGTGATGGGGATGTAGCGGAGCAACCGCGAGACTTCCTGCGGAACGAAGACTTTTACAGGATCGGGGACGTAGCGCAGCAGCCGCTTTTCGTTCAGGTCCAGACTGATTAGCTGGGTGCCCTGGCGTGCAATCCGGCCCCGCAGCGAGGAAAAGTTGTCCAGATCGACACGCAGTTCGGCAAACGCCAAACGGAACAAATTCGTTGTCGATGGCGAATAGAGAAAAATGTTGCCATCGTCGGTTTGAACGATGGACTTCACCGGATTGAAGTTGAGTACCGTGTAGCGCCCGTCGACGAGCATGGAATACTGAAATGCCGGAGTGAGCCGCGAAACCTGGCCATCGGTGGAAAGGAAAATGTTCCGGTCTTTGTCGACGGAGAGCGCGTCAAATTCAGGCAAGCTGGGATTGGGCTTGGCGCTGAGCGCCGCCCGCAGATTCGCGGTCCCGTTCCAATGCAGCACCATGGCTGTCGCCTGGTTCTCCAAGCGGAATATATAAAGGTACCGGTTGGTGACGTCGATCCCGTTGTCCTTGATGATCTCCTCGCGCAAGAATCCCAAATACGGATTACCCGCCGGGTCAATCGCCAACTGCGGCGAATTTGTGTAAGTGTCGCGAGACATCGTGAAAAGCGGCAGATCGAAGGTTGCCGGGTCCATGCGGTCCCGAATGACGCGATCCGATCCCGATCCCATTATTCGTGTGACGGTTCCGTTCGGGGCCACCTTCGAAAGAGTTCCACGCCCCAGATCCAGGACATAAAGCGTCCCATCCGGCGCCACTTTCGCCTGCAGCGGCCCCACGAAACCATCGGCCACCTGCCGGATCCGGTTGTCCGCCGTCCATTCCACAATCGATCCCGATTCGGATAGGCAGAGGTATCTGGCGC
>Ga0163150_10005993_pt1 | contig 15164 bp, 10 predicted proteins | sample OliLakLV19P2IB_FD_148628 | JGI IMG/M metagenome (GOLD analysis project Ga0163150, IMG submission 148628) | Freshwater microbial mat bacterial communities from Lake Vanda, McMurdo Dry Valleys, Antarctica - Oligotrophic Lake LV.19.P2.IB | ecosystem: Environmental > Aquatic > Freshwater > Lake >...
GGCGAGGTGGTGGGCTTCGGGCGCATCCTGGGGTACCTCGCCGTGGCCGTCGTGGTGCTGATCCTGGGCAACACGGTCTACATCTCGGCGCAGACGCGCGTGACCGAGCTCGGCACGATGGAGACCGTGGGGGCCCCGCGCGGGCTGCTCGCGGCTCTGCTCCTGACCGAGAGCGTGCTGCTCGCGCTCGCCGGCGCCGTGCTGGGCGTGGGCGCTGTCATGCTCTGGCTCCACCTCGCGCCGGTGACCATGGGCATCGAGGGCTTCGGCATCGATCTCAAGCCCGAGCCGCGCCTGGCGCTCGTGGGCTTCGGCGTGGCGCTGGGGATGGGGCTTCTGGCGGCTCTGGGACCCGTGATCGAGCTGTGGCGGCGCCCCCTGGCGCTGGCCGTGAAGCCCGCCTGATGCTGCCCCTCTTCTATGCGCTCCGCAACCTCGGCCGCCGCGGCATCCGGACGTTGCTCACACTCGTCGGCATGGCCCTGATCACGGTGCTCGTGATCCTGACCGACGGCTTCGCGCGCGGTCTGGCGAAGACGGCGGCCACCTCGGCGGCCCCCGACGTGATCGTGCTCGTGGGCGCGGAGCAGGAGTTCGACCTCATCCGCTCGTTCATCCCCGAGGGCAACGCCCGTGCGGCGGCGGCGACGCTACCGGGCGTCAAGGAGGTGGACGGCCGGCGCGCGATCTCGCTCGAGCTGCACGTGGCCACGCGCAAGGGTGACCAGGTGGGAACCTTGCGCGGGGTGGAGCCCGAGGCCTTCCTCGTGCACGAGCGCGTGACGTTGATCGAGGGCGTCGAGCCCGCAGGCGAACGTGAACTGCTCGCGGGCCGGCTGGCCGAGAGCCGCATCGGGCTCCCGGCGGGTGCCCTGGCCGTGGGCCGGACCGTCGAGCTCGAGGGCCTCCCGTGGAAGGTGGTGGGGAGATTCGCGGCACCGGGCACCGTGCTCGAGGCCGAGCTGTGGGGTCGTCTGCGCGACGTCATGACGGCCACGCGGCGCGTGGACGTCTCGGCCGTGGCCGCGCGCATGGACAGCCCCGAGAGCATGGAGGAGGTGGCCATCTGGGCGGCCCGCAACCGGCTTGCCTACGAGATCGCCGCCAAGACCGAGGTCGAGCTCTATGCGGGCCTCTCCGAGACCCTTGCGCCGATCACGCTGCTGGCGCGCCTGATGGCGCTGCTGGTGCTGGCGGGGGGCGTCCTGGCGTTGACGAACACGATGTTCGCCTCGGTCCTGGCACGCACGCGCGAGATGGGTACGCTGCGCGCCGTGGGCTACGGCCCGCTGGCGGTGGGCGTCTCGCTGCTGGAGGAGTCGCTGCTGCTCGCGGCCATCGGTGGGCTGACGGGCTACCTTGTCGCCGGTCTATTCGGCGAGGTGCCCTTGAAGTTCCCCATGGGAGCGTTCTATCTCGACCTCTCCGTTCCCGTGCGCCTCACGGGCCTGGGGGCCGCCCTTGTCGCGGGCCTGCTGGGCGGGTTGATCCCCGCCCTGCGCGCCATCCGCATGCCGCTCGTGGACGCACTTGGAGACAAACTATGAACCTGCGCAACTCGTCCTTCGCCCTCACCCTCTTCGCTGGCGCGCTGCTCAGCGCCTGCGGCGGGGAGAGCGCACCTTCGGTGGGCGGCTCCCCCTCTGCTCCGGCCGCCCCCGCGACCCCCTCGACGGCGGGAAGCGCGATGCTCCTGCCCGCCGACCTGCGCGACGCGGTGCCCGTGCTCGAGGCCTTGGCCGGCCAGGAGGGGCAGGAGGTCGCCATCGTCGGCAAGCTCCAGAGCAGGGTGAAGGGCCGTGCGCTGTTCTACCTGGTTGACGAGAGCGTGCCGGACTGCACGCGCACGGGTGACAAGGACACCTGCCGCACGCCGTGGGACTACTGCTGCAACGTGAAGGAGATGAAGGCCGGGATCATGCTCGTCGAGCTGCGCGGGACCGACGGCAAGCCGTTGCGCGTCGAGCCCCTGGGCCTGCGCGAGCTCGACTTGGTGGCCGTGAAGGGAACGCTCACCAAGGGCGAAGGCGGGCGGCTCATGCTGCTGGCCAAGGACGGCTGGTTCCTGAGGGACCGTCCTAAGGTTCGCTCCTCCATAAAGTTTCCAGACTGAAGTCCTGGGTTTGCGACGCAGCTCTTGCCGCGGCCCGCGGCCCGCGGCTCGGGCTAGCGTTGCAGCGCCTCGTGGGGCGCCGCGCAGAGTGCGCGACGGCTGCTGCGGGGATGAGTGCCGGCGATCGCAAGGATCGCCTCCACGGAGACACCATGCGCGTCGCCAAGCTGATCCTGTTCGTCCTGTGCCTCGGCGTTCTCGGTTCCGCCCTGACGGCCTGCAGCAGCTGCAACCCGTGCGGCAACCCCTGTGACCAGCCCAACCCGTGCGATCAGCCCAACCCCTGCGCCACCCCCTGCTAGCTTCGTAGCGCGCAAACTCCTCCGTACCGAGCCAGGCTCGAAGTCGAGAGGTTTCCTGCGCGCCGCGTGAGCGCAAGAGGCTCAGGCCGGTCAGGCTCGTGGCTCGATGAGCCGGCGTGCACCGGCGCGTGCGAGCACGTCGTTGACGCCGTCCTCGATCAGGGAGGCGCGTGCGTCGCGGAACAGCTTCTCGATCAGCTGGTCGCGCCTGAGGCCCATGCCACCGAAGAGCTGGAGCGCCGTGCTGGCGACGGCGAAGGCGGCCTGCGTGCAGCAACTCCTCGCGCGATGGGGGCTGCCAGCAGCGGCGCCTCGGACTCTACGGCGTGAGGCGCAGGAGCGTTGTCTCGCGCCCGAGCAGGTGCATGGTCTCGAAGAGGGGCGGGCTCACCTTCGCGCCTGTGACCGCCACGCGCAGGGGCGTGAGGAACTCGCCCACCTTCCAGCCTTGGGAGTCGGCCAGGGAGCGCAGCGCGGCCTCGATGCTCGAGGGGGCCCAGGGGGCGAGGGGGGCGAGCGTGTCGCGCGCCGCGGCCAGCATCCGGTGCGCGAGCTCGAGCGTGCCTTGCTTGGGGATCAGGTCCTCGCGCGCGTAGCCCTTGACCGAGTCCACGAAGAAGCAGCGCGTGAGGCCCGCGTACTCCATCAGCGTGCGCATGCGCTCCTGCACGAGCGGCACGGTGGCCAGCACGCGCTCCCGGACCGCGGGGGCCGCGAAGCCTCCGTGGGCCTCGATCCACGCGAGCACGTCCGTCTCGGGCGCGCCTGCGACCACCAGGCCACGGGCCACGCGGCGCTCGAGGTGCTCGAGGATCCGCGCGCCGAGGCGCTCGGGAGCGAGGCGGCGGGTGTGCTCGCCGTTGAGCCAGCCCAGCTTCTCGAGGTCGAAGACGGGACCGCTGGTGGAGAGGCGCTTGGCGTCGTAGTCGGCCAGCATCTGCTCGAGCGAGAAGACCTCCTGGCCGTCCTTGCTCGAGTAGCCCATCAGGCCCAGGAAGTTGAGCAGCGCCTCGGGCAGATAGCCCTGCTCCTGGTACCACGTGAGCGACGTGGGGTTCTTGCGCTTGCTGATCTTGCTCTTGTCGGCGTTGCGCAGGAGCGGCATGTGCCGCCAACTGGGCGCGGGCCAGCCGAAGGCCTCGTAGAGCAGCATGTGCTTGGGCGTGGAGACGATCCACTCCTCGGCGCGGATCACCTTCGTCACGCCCATGAGGCGGTCGTCCACCACGTTGGCGAGGTGGTAGGTGGGGAAGCCGTCGCTCTTCATCAGCACCTGGTCGTCGATCGTGTGGCCCTCGATCTTGACCTCGCCGCGCAGCTCATCCTCGAACACGATCGTGCGGTCCTTCGGGACCTTCAGGCGCACCACGTGCGGCAGTTTGGCGGCCCGCCGGGCCTCGATCTCCTCGGGCAGGAGCCCGCGGCACAGGCCGTCGTAGCCCGGCGCGGCCTTGCGGGCCTTCTGCGCCGCGCGCATTTCCTCGAGGCGCGCCTCGGTGCAGAAGCAGGGGTAGGCGTGACCCGTGGTCAGCAGCTTCTCCAGGTGCACGCGGTAGTGCTCGGTGCGCTCGCTCTGGCGGTAGGGGCCGCCGGGTCCGCCCTTGTCCGGGCCCTCGTCCCACTGGAGCCCGAGCCAGGCGAGCGTCTCCATGATCTTCTGCTCGCTGCTCGCGTCGTAGCGCGTGCGGTCGGTATCCTCGATGCGCAGGATGAAGCGCCCGCCTGTGGCGCGAGCCTCGAGCCAGTTGAAGAGCGCCATGTAGGCCGTGCCCACGTGCGGATCACCCGTCGGACTGGGCGCGATGCGGACGACGGCGGGCGTGGGGGACGGCATGCGAGGAATCTACAGCCGTCCGATCTCCACCCCTACGCGCAAGGGGGCCGCGGGGGCGAGGACGTACGGGAACGTACGGTAGGACGTGACGTACGGGGCTAGCCGTCACGTCGGGGACCACTACGGACGTACGGAGCCAGGCTCCTATGGGAGCCAGACGTACGGAGCCAGGCTCCTATGTGCATGGGTTTGGTGCGTCGCGCGGGGGCTTCCGCGTCGGGCTCGCGCGGCCCGGGGTCTGCCGGCGCTCCGCGTCAACCGTCCGTCCCGTCGGGGACGACAACGCGCCGAGCGATCCCCGGACTCTGACGTGAAGCGACGCGCCGGGATGATCGAGCCTGGGCAGCCTGGCCATGGGGTACTCCGGGCAGGGACACCAGCTCCTCCGCGGCGGGCCATCCCGAGGTCACGCGAAGTGCGCTACCATGTAGGTGCGCTGCCGAGAGGTCAGCCCTAAGCGTGTCTCCCCGCCCCGCAGTGCACTCTGCCGCGCCGCCACTCCTGCGATCCAGCGGTCAGGGGCGGGGACCGCGCGTCGAAACCCGTTCACATAGGAGGCTGGCTCCGTACGTTGCGATCCAGCGGTCAGGGGCGGGGACCGCGCGTCGAAACCCGTTCACATAGGAGGCTGGCTCCGTACGTTCCTAGGAGGCTGGCTCCGTACGTTCCCCATAGGAGGCTGGCTTCGTACGTCGTACTTTCTCGCGTCGTTGCTGTGCAGCGGCTGCGGTGGCGCGCCTCCATCCGCTACTCCGCCACCGACCGCCGCCGCCCCCGAATCCACCGCCGGGCAGTTGCCCGCAAGTCAGAGTCCTGCGTCAGGCGGACCTGATACCCCCGAGGAACCGCGTGTCGCCGGGATCCTTGGTGATCCGGTACTGGTGGTCACCCAGAATGAACTGCCTCAGGATCCTGAGGCGCGCGCCCATCGAGTTTCCGAGATCCTGGCGCTGATCGACCGCCATGCGGCTTCTTCCGACATCCAGAAGCAGGATCAAGCGGGCTTCGCGCTGTTCTTGCTGTCCTTGGATGTTCAGGACCGCGCTGCACGTCAGCATGTAGGCCGGATTGCCGAGACGAGATCGACAGGGCACTTCTCGGCGTGGATCCTGCTCATCCGAGGAGTTCTTGCCGCCGAAGAAGGTCGTACCGACGCTCGCCAGTTCTTGCAACGGGCCGTAGAAAGCTGGAAGCACGCTGATACGGCGGCCGTTCCTCGGAACTACTTACGCCGTCACGACATGGCGAAGGGGAGCGTGCCTATCTCGATCGCGGTGTCGGTGGGCGGAGATCGCATAGACCTGTCCATGGGACGGTTCCTGTTGGTCTTCTCGATGGTCAACTGCAGTCCCTGCCGAGCGGCATATTCGGCAATAAGCGAGTCCGGGGTCCCCAAGGGTTGGGACGCCCTACTCGTCGTCGAAGGGGAGCAAACTGCGGTATCAGCAGAGGAGAAGCCGTCGTTCCCGCATCGGTCCGCAGTCGACGCTGAGTCTCGACAGATCTTGCTCCGAGAATTTGGCGTCGATCAGTTCCCCTACTTCTACGTCTCCGATCAGGGCAAGATCCGGTACGCGGGTAACGACTGGTCAGCTGCCCGACAAGCGATGCAGTGAGAACGTAGGGAGCCAGCCTCCTATGTCCATGGGTTTCTGTCGGCGCGCGGGGCCGTCTCCTTTGGAACGTACGGAGCCAGCCTCCTATGTCCATGGGTTTCTGTCGGCGCGCGGGGCCGTCTCCTTTGGGCGTTGGCGCGGAGTCGATGACCCTCCGGCGCCCGGGGAAGTCACTGACTGCACTTTGATCGCGCTGCGGCTGCATCTCGCCAAGTGCTGCGCCACCTCGGGCGGACCGGCTCGAAGTCAGGTGCGGATCGATCCTGGCCGCTCATGCCCAATCTCCACCCCCACGCGCAAGGGGGCTCCGGGGGCGAGGTCGGCGAAGCGGCCCGCGCCGGGGCCGAGCAGCAGCACGATCGACGAGCCCATCTCGAACCAGCCCAGCTCCTGGCCGCGCACGGCGGGGAGCGAGAGCCCCGTGCGCCCGGGCGAGGCACGCCGGAAGGCGCGGTTTGTCACCAGGTCCGGCAGGGCGTGCACGCGGATCGAGCCCACGTTGAGCGCGCCCACCGGCACGAAGGCGAAGGCGGGGCCGGAGGTGCGCTCACCCAGCAGCACCACGCGCTCGTTGCGCGCGAAGAGGCGCGGCACGCCGGCCACGGCGCGCGGGTTCACCGGCCAGAGGTCGCCCGGCAGGTGGCGCGCCTCGCTGACGCGTCCGTCCCAGGGCCAGTGGAAGCGGTGGTAGTCGCCGGGCGCCAAGTAGACGATGAGCGCCGAGCCCCCCACGAAGCGGGGCGCGGCGGGCGTCGCCCCAGGGGAACCGTCTCCGAGCAGCTCCGCAAGCGAGTAGGGCACGCCCTTGGCCTGGAGGATCGTGCCCTCGTCCACCGTGCTGCCGAGCACCACGGCGCCGTCGCAGGGGGAGACGAGCGCCAGCGGGTCGGGGGGGAGCGGGCGCGCGTCGGGCCGGAGTGCGCGGGTGAAGAAGGAACGGAAGCTCGAGTGAGAGTCGAAGGGCGCGGCCGCCTCGCGCGGGTCGGCGCCAAAGGCGCGCGCGTAGCGGGCGATGGCGGGTCGCAGCAGGAAGCCGGGGGCGCGCCAGGCCGTGAGGCCGCCGACGAGGCGCGAGAGCAGCCGTTTGGGCAGGAGGCGCAGCGCCAGGGGTAGGCCGATGCGCTCGCTCATGCTCGCTCCCATGCGGTCAGCTTGCGCGGGAGCAGCGGGCACGCAGCGCGTCCCAGGTCTCGCGGCGCATCTCGATCGTGCCGTCGCCGGAGCCCAGCCGGATGCGCGGCTTGTGCTCGCCGTGGAAGTCGCTGCCGCCCGAGGGCACGAGATCGAGCTCCTTCGCCAGCGCGCTGAACTGCGTCCGTGCCTCGGCGTCGTGGCTGGGATGCCAGACCTCCACGCCCGCGAGACCCGCGTCGCGCAGGTCGGTCAGGAAGCGCACATAGGCGGCACGATCGGCCAGCTTGAGCTGGCCTGGGTGCGCGATGACGGCCGCACCGCCTGCGGCACGGATGGCGCGCACGGCCTCCACCGGCGGGGGGAAGGCTGCCTCGACGTAGGCCGGTCCCCCGTCGCGCAGGTAGAGCGAGAAGGCGGCGCGCAGGTCGAACACGTGCCCGCGGTCCACCAGCGCACGGCCGAAGTGGGGCCGCGCCAGGATGCGCCCGAAGACGTGGGCGTGGACGTCTTCGTGCGTCACGGGCACGCCCAGGGCCGCGAGCTTCTCGAAGATGCCTTCGTTGCGCCGCTCGCGCGCCTCGCGCACGCGCGCGAGGAAGTGCTGGAACGCCGCGTCGCTGGGCTCGAAGCCCAGGCCCAGAACGTGGACGTTACCGTCGGCGGTGCGCGTGCTGATCTCGCAGCCGGACAGGATTTCCACGCCCATCGCACGACCCTCGGCCTGCGCCTCGGGCAGGGCCGAGGTCGTGTCGTGGTCGGTCACGGCCAGCAGCGAGAGCCCGATGTCGCGCGCCAGACGGACCAGCGCCACAGGCGTGAAGGTCCCGTCGCTGTGGTTGGTGTGCGCATGCAGGTCGATGCGGCTCATCGGGGTCTGCGATTCAGGGGGCACGGTGCCGCGCACGAGCGCGCAGGAAGGAGTCGTCGCTGCCGTCGGTGGCGCCGAAGGATACCCCGATGCGGCGCGCGGCCTGGACCGTCGCGCCACCCGGGTCCACGCGCTTGAGCGTGCGCACGGCCTGGGCCAGGGAGACCGCGCCGATCTCGGTTCCTTGGAGCGCAACCATGCGCCCGAAGGACTTGCGCTCGACAAGCGCTACGGCGTGCTCGCCCATGCGCGTGGCGAGGATGCGGTCGAAGGCCGTGGGCGTGCCGCCGCGTTGCACGTGGCCCAGGATGGTGGAGCGCGTCTCAAGCCCCGTGAGCTCGCGCAGCTCCTGGGCCACCACGTCCCCCGCGCCCCCCAGCCTGTCGTGGATGGGATCGCCGCCCGCGCCGCTGGCCCAGGTCGGCGCGCCGTCCCGGTGCCGTGCGCCCTCGGCCACCACCACGATGCTGAAGTTGCGCCCCTGCGCGGCGCGTGCCTCAAGTCGCGCGGCGACGCGGGCGGGGTCGTAGGGGATCTCGGGGATCAGGATCACGTCCGCGCCGCCGGCCAGACCGCCGTGGAGCGCGATCCACCCCGCGTGACGGCCCATCACCTCCACGCACATGGCGCGGTGGTGGCTTTCGGCGGTGGTGTGCAGGCGGTCGAGCGCCTCGGCCACGATGCCCACGGCGGTGTCGAAGCCGAAGGTGAGATCGGTGCCCGAGAGATCGTTGTCGATCGTCTTGGGGATGCCGATCACGGGCACGCCCATGCGGTGGAGGCGCAGCGCCGCGGCCATCGTGCCTTCGCCGCCCACCATCAAGAGCGCGCTGGCCTTGAGCCGTCGAAGCGCGCGCGGCACGCGGGCGGATTCGTCCTTGGGCGGCCCTTTCGCGCGCGGCACGGCAAAGAGGTTGCAGCGGTTCGAGGCGCCCAGGATGGTGCCGCCTCGCGGCAGCAGCCCCGCGACCATCTCGCGCGTGAGGCGCACGAAGCCTGCGCGGGCCGGCGCGAGAAAACCCTCGACGCCGTTCTTCACACCGATCACCTCGCCGCCGTGCGCGTTGTGCACGCTCTTCACCACGGCGCGGATCACGGCGTTCAAGCCCGGGCAGTCGCCGCCGCCCGTGAGGATCGCGATGCGCATCAACGCAGCCTACCGTGGGGACCGAGCGCCGTGCTCACGTGCGGTTGAAGATCGCCACGTGAACGCCCCACGACCGGCGGAAGGGGATGGGAGGCACGGTCTCCAGGCGCCAGGGCGTGCCTGCGCTGGCTCGCTGCCAGATCGCGCCGATCACGGTGGTGAGCCGTCGGTAGGCCTCGAGCGGTGAGGAGGTGGGCGCGTGCGAGACGACGAGGAAGACGCGCTTGCGGTCCTTCACGAGCGGCTCAAGCTGCGCCAGCAGCGCCTGCTCGTCGGGGAAGTCGCCGGCGAGCTCTTCGGTCTGGAGCGCCCCTCCGGGGAAGCGTCGGCCGTAGTAGTGCCACACGAGCTGGATGTAGCCCGGGTAGAGCAGCACGAGGTCCCCTGGGCCCGCGTAGCTGTGAACCAGGGCCGCGGCCTCGCGCCAGGGCTCCTTGCCGAAGGGGATGCCGTGGTTCAAGAAGCGCACGGGGTCGTCCTGGCGCACCACCACTTGGACCGGCGTCGGGAAGCCGCTCACGGATTGGCCCTGTCCGACCATCTCCATGTCGGGCGTGACCAGGTGGTAGGCCACGAGCCCGATGGCGCTGACCAGACACAGCGACGTGAGCAGCACGGCGCGCAGGCGGGGCCCACGGGAGAAGGCCCCCAGCACGGCCAGCAGCCAGAGCCAGGGGGCCAGGAACACCAGGTAGCGCTCGTGCACGAGCGTGAACCACGGCAAGAGCGCCAGCACGCCGCCCACCGGCACCAGCAGCGCGCACGCGGTGAGCGAGGCCAGGCCGGGGCGACGGCGCAGCGCGAAGGCGCCCAGGATCGGCGCGGGGAGCCAGAGCGCCGCCGTGGTCAAGATCGTGGCGCCCTCGGTGGCCAGGAAGTGCCCGAAGGGCGCACCGGCCCGGTCGGCGTCCACCACGGCGAGACCCGGTCCCACGCCCACGTGCCAGAGCATCACCGCGAGGTGCTCGAGCGCGTTGTACGACTGCATATGGAGGCCCGTGTAGCGCCCGAGCAGGTGCAGCAGCCAGGGCGCGAAGAGCAGCCCCGCCACCAGGTTGGCGCCTGCGAATGGAAGCAGGCGCACGCGCTCCTCTGCCGGCGCCCGGCGCGTGCGCCAGCTGAGCCAGAGCGCGTGGATCCCCAGCGCCGCTAGCGGCCAGACGGCAAAGTACTGCGTGTAGAGCGCGAGGGCTGCGAGCACGGCGTAGCCGATCAGCGAGGCGCGGTCGGCGCGGTCGAGCCAGCGCAGGTAGAGCAGGGTCAGCCCGACGCTCTCCAGGATGAGCAGCGCGTACATGCGCGCCTCCTGGCTCACCTCGATCAGGAACGCGCTCACGGCCACGAACGCCGTGACCCACAGCGCCATGCGTGCGCCCTCCCCCCCGTCCGGCGTGCGCACGAAGCCTCCACGCCGCGGAGCGTGGGCGGGATCCAGCAGCCGGCGGGCCAGCAGCCAGACGAGCAGGATCGTGGCGACGCCGCACAGGGCCGCCGGCAGGCGCAGCATGTCCTCGCTGTCTCCGAAGACGCTCGTGAAGGCGCGCGTGATCAGCCACCACAGCGGCGGGTGGTTGGCTTCGGCGAAGGTCGTCTCGGCCCAGGTGGGCTTGGCGGCCCAGGTCCAGGTCGCGCCCTCGTCGAGCCACAGGCCGAAGCGCTCGAGGCCCAGGTAGCGCAAGGTGAAGCCGGCCAGCAAGAGGTTGAGCACGGCACGGGGCGGGGCACGCAATCGCATGGGCGAAGGATCGAACCACCGCCCCCAGGAAACGTCCAACGGGATCACGACGTCCGGTCGTACGGGGCAGGCGCGGCGGTTCGGCTTTCGGTAGGGTGAGCGCTGGAACCGCTGTTTCCTCCCTCGGTTCTCCTCTGGAGCCTGCCATGCGCGCCCGCCACCTCGGGTTCCTGCTTGCCGCCCTGCTGCTTGGCACGTGGGCCGTCCATGCCGGGGGTCGGGTCTCGGCCGATCCGGCCTCAGCCGACCGCAAGGCCGCCTTGCGCGAGGCACAGGAGGGTCTGCGCGACCGACGCTGGGTGGAGGCGGCCCAGACGTTGGCAGCGCTACGCGCTCGTTGGCCCGGTAGCGAGGAGGCGACCGAGGCCTGGGTGCTCGAGGCCCGGGCCCTCTTGCAGGCACGCAAGGCGCGCGAGGCGCTTGACGCGACGACTGCCTTCCTTGCAGCGCACGGCCAGGACCTGTGGGCGGGACGCATGCGACATACGGCGGCCGAGGCCTACGCGGCGCTGGGCGATCCCGCCCAGGCCAGCGAGACGCTCCACCAGCTGGCCGAGGAGGCCACCGCGCCTGAGGCCCGGGCGAAGATCGGGGCGCTCTATCTGGCGTTGGCCGACGGTGACTTCCACGGCGTCGAGGCCAAGGACGACCTCGGTCGTGCCATCAAGAAGCGCGATGTCCAGGGGGCGCTGGGGGCGTACCGCCAGGCGTTGGCCGTGGGGCTCTCGCCCGCCGACACGCTGCGTGCTCGCGAGCGCGAGGCGCTGAGCTTGGAGGAAGCCGGCGATGCGGCCGGCGCCTACGCCGCCTGGGCGGCGCTGATCGAGGCGCACGACACCGAGAAGGCGCCTGCAGCGGCCGAACCCGCCGAGCGCTGGCTGGTGGGACGCGGTCGCGCGGCGCTCAAGGCCGGACAGCTCGAGCTCGCACGCACCAGCCTGACGAAGGCCCTCGAACGCTTTCCCCGGGGTGCCTTGGCGCTCGAGACGCTGCGGCTCTTGGGCGAGGAGCGGCTCACGCCTCGCGAGGGGGCCGTGGACGACCTGGCGTTCGAGGAGGGCGTGCGGTGGCTCAAGCGCGCGGTGCTGGAGCATCGCGAGGCCCCCGGCTCGCTCGAGGCGCAGCGGCGCCTGGCCGAGGCCTACGAGTCGCGCGGCCAGTCCGAGAAGGCGGCGCAGGAGTGGAGCGCGCTCGTGGAGCGCGCGCCCAACGACAAGGGTGCGCCCGAGGCGCGCGACCGCGCGGCGCAGGCCCTGGCGCAGGCCGGACGCTTCGACGACGCCATCGCCGAGTGGAACCGCTTCCTCACGGCCTATCCCAACCACCCGCTCTGGCCCAGCGTGCGCGAGAAGATCGCGGCCGCGGCCTACGAGAACGCGCGTGCACTCCTGGCGCATGGCGACACGCCCGGAGCGGTCGCGGCCTGGAAGCAGTTCGCCGAGCAGCGTCCCGAGGATCCGCGTGCCCCCGCGGGCCTGGACGAGGCGGCGACGGCGCTGCGCGCCGCCAAGGACCCCGAGGCCGCGGTGGCGCTGTGGCGCGCCCTGGCCGGGCGCTACGCGAGCACGCCGCACGCAGCTGCCGCACGGCTCAAGGTCGCGCTCACGCTGGAAGACGACCTCGGTCGGCTTGAGGACGCCGTGGCGGCCTACGAGGAGGTCGTCGCTAAGCACGCCGGCAGCGACCCGGCGCGGCAGGCGCAGGAGCGGCTCGCACGGCTCAAGAGCAAGCACCTCGAGCTGCGCATGGAGCGCGTGCTGGGCAGCGCTGAGGCGCCCACGCTGCGCGTGGTGACGCGCAACATCGAGGCCTTGAAGGTGCGCGTGTATCGCTTGGGTCTAGAGGAGTACTTCCGTCGCAAGGGCACGCTCGACGGCGTGGAGGCACTGCAGCTCGAGGTGGTCAAGCCCGACCTGAGCTCGGAGTGGAAGATCGAGGGCTACAAGCCCTTCCAGCTGCTCGAGGCCGATCGGCCGCTGCCCTTGAAGGGTGTGGGGGCCTACGTGGTGGTGGCTGGCGACGACGAGCTCACGGGCACGGTGCTCACGCTGGTCAGCGACGTCGAGTGCGTCGTCAAGCGCGGCCAAGGTGCGGACCTGCTGGTGTGGGCCTTCGTGCGCGGGACCCAGGCGCCGGTGGTGGGCGCACGCGTGCTGGCGGCGCACGGCGACGGCGTCAAGGAAGTGGGCCTGACCGGCAAGGACGGCGTCTGGCACGGCGAGGCGAACGCGGGCTTCGCCGATCGCTTGCTGGTGCTCTCCGAGCAGGGCGCGGCGGGCAGCGGCATCCAGGCCGGCGCGGCCACGGCCTCGGGTTTCAGCAGCCGCGCCTTCGTGGCCACCGATCGGCCCGTCTACCGGCCCGGCCAGGAGATCGCCTGGCGCGCCATCTACCTCACGGCTGACGCCAACCGCTACGCGATCGAGCCGGGTGTCAAGGCGCACGTGAGCCTGATCGACGCGCGCGGCCAGACGCTCGAGCAGCAGGACGTCACGGCCTCCGACCTGGGCACGCTCGCCGGCACCTTTGCGCTCGACGGTGAGGCCGCGCTGGGCCGCTGGCGCGTGCGCCTGGCCATCGGCCGGGGCGAGGTGGCAGCCGAGGGCGCCTTCGAGGTGCAGGAGTACAGGAAGCCCGAGTTCACCGTGGACGTGCTGCCCAAGCGTGCGAGCGTGCTCACGGGCGAGAAGGTCGAGGCGCTGATCCGGCTCGAGTACGCCTTCGGCGGGCCCGTGCCCGGGGCCGAGGTCGAGTGGGTCGCCCGGCGCGAGCGGCGCGTCTTCGAGGCGCCCGCGGCCGACGACGTCTCCTGGTACGTGCGCTCGTCGAGCGACGCGCTGGATCGCGAGAAGGCCGAGGCCGCGGCCGGTGCCGAGCTGGTTGCGCGCGGTCGGGCGCGCACGGCCGAGGACGGCACGTTGGCGATCACCTTCGAGGCCGGCGGCAAGGACGAGGACGCTGAGATCGTCGTCCTGGCGCAGGCCGAGGACGTGACGCGCCGTTGGGTCACGGGCAGCGGGCGTGTGGCCGTCACGCGCCGCGACCATCTGGCCAGCGTGGGCACCGACCTTGCGGTGGTGAAGCCCAAGCAGCCGGTCACCGTCGAGGTGCGCACGCTCGATCCGCTGGGCAGTCCCGTGAGCCGCAGCGGCGCGCTGCTGCTGCAGCGGGTGCGTCGCGTGTTGGCGCCGCGCCCCCCCGGCCCCCCTGCTCCCGGTCCCCGGCCTCCTGGACCCATGGAGGATCGGAGGAGCGAGGCTCGCCCGCTCGTGGAAGAGGAGGTCGAGGTCGCCTCCTATCCGCTCACCACCGACGCGCGTGGGCGCGCGGAGATCCGGGTCGAGTGCCCGGAGCCGGGTCGCTGGCGCCTGCGCTGGCGCTCGCTCGACGCGCGCGGCGGCAGCGTGACGGCCTTCCGCGACGTCGAGGCGGCGGGCGAGGCGCAGGATCTCTCGAAGGACGCGCGCCTGGTGGCCGCCAAGATGCTGCACGTCGAGGGCGAGGAGGCCGAGCTCTTGCTCTCCACGCCCGTGGGGCAGGGCCTCGCGCTGGTGACCTTCGAGGCCGAGCGCGTGCTCGAGCATCGCTTCGTGTCGCTGGCCGGCACGAGCACGCTGCTGCGCCTGCCTGTGAAGGGCGACCACGCGCCCAACGTGACCGTGGCCGTGGCGCTGCCCGGCAAGGAGGGCTTGCTCACGGCCTCCGCCGACCTGGTGGTGCTGCGGCGGCTGCAGGTGGCGCTACGCTTCGCCAAGACTGTGGCCCAGCCCGGTGAGGAGGTGGAGGTCGAGGTCACCACGCTCGACGCCGCGGGCAAGCCGGTGGCGGCGGAGGTGGGACTTTCCGTCCTCGACGCATCCCTCTACGAGATCGCGCCCGACGCCACGCCCGCGATCCTGCCCTTCTTCTTCGGCGCGCGCCGCGGTCACGGCGTGAGCACCGCTTCGTCGTTGGGCTGGCGCACCTACGGCACCACGCGCCCGACGAACGCCGATCTGCTCGCCGACGACGCCGCGCGCAGCGGCGACGCTCAAGAGGAGATGGCGCGCAGCGCGCTGCGCCTGGCGCGCGAGGCCCTGCGCCAAGGCGACATGGAGAACGCCGTCGCCCAGGTGCTCAAGGCCCAGGAGGCCGATCCGGGCTCTTGGGATGCGCGCGTGCTGCTGAACGAACTGCGCGCCAAGCCCGAGGCCGAGAAGTCCTTCCGCCGGCTCGAGGCGGGCGCCGCGGGCGAGCAGCTGGCCAAGCAGATGGTCGAAGTGATGCGGCTCGCGGGCATGCCGGCACCGGCCGCGCCGGCCCTGAGCCCTGCGGAACAGGGCGGCTCCTGTGGATCGGCCGGGAAGTCCTGCGGTGAGCCTGCGCAGGACGCCGCCATCGGTGTCGGGGGGGGCTCGGGGGGCGCGTTCAAGGGC
>Ga0163150_10005994_pt1 | contig 15164 bp, 9 predicted proteins | sample OliLakLV19P2IB_FD_148628 | JGI IMG/M metagenome (GOLD analysis project Ga0163150, IMG submission 148628) | Freshwater microbial mat bacterial communities from Lake Vanda, McMurdo Dry Valleys, Antarctica - Oligotrophic Lake LV.19.P2.IB | ecosystem: Environmental > Aquatic > Freshwater > Lake >...
GTCAATGATGCGTTGCGGTTTATCGTTTTTATTCTGGTGCCGGTGATCGCGTCCGTTATGATTTGGCCTCAATTCTTTATTTATTGTTTTTTTAGTTCAGAATTTATGGACGCTGCTTTTCCACTAGAAATTCAGCTGCTGGGGACTTTCTTTTTGCTTTTGGCCTATCCTTACGCGGTAGCGATTCAAGCAAGGGGACATCTCAAGGCGATGCTTTTTATTGCGACGTTAGCGCCTTCTCTTTATGTTCTCGCCGGATGGTTTTTGTTTGATGTGGGGCATTTGGCCGGCGTCGCGTCGGCTTATTGCCTAACAAGTCTGTCGCATTTAGTCATGCATTATTATTTTATGCGACGCTATTACAAAGTGACGCTTTTCCCTAAAAATCAGCGGCTATTAATATGTACTTGCGTTTGGATCGCACTCGCGTTGCTTGCGGGCGCTGTATTTCAATCTATTCTGTTTCGGTTGGTCGTCACTTTGCTTGGGATTCCGTGGTTTCTGCTGAGCGCCAAGGACCATGAGCAGAAATTTCTTGTGGCTAAAATTCAGAGCGTATTCAAGCAGGTCAGAAACGTCTTTGCTTCAAAATTAAATTTGAAGCGCAGACCTTAGTATGCGCGGCGCTCTTTTGATTTTAGGCCCACTGTTTCTACTGCCATTTATTTTATTCGGCTTGGGCATCATTCAGGCCACTCACCTTGTCGCGAGCATGGTTTTTCTGCTTTATCTTTGTTTGCTGATCATCAATTTTGAAGCGGGCTTTTTATCGTTGATTTTTATACGCAGCAGCATTGATTATTTAAAACATTTTGCGGGCAGCGGGGATGCTAATTTGGCGGCCGCAGTGAGTCTTGTCATCATTGTCTTGGGTGTTTTTTATGTGTTGTACCAAAAAGTCAATATTCTCAAGTTCGATGATTCCGTCCCTTTTTTAGTTTTCTTGGCTCTATGCGGATTATCCGTCACGTATAGCCCTGCGTTCATTGAAAGTCTTTCCGACTGGCTGCGTTTAGTCAGCACTTTTGCCGTCTATATCTTGGCGCGGATTATTTTTACGACCTCCGAAAAAATCCGCCGCTTATTTATTGTTATTTTGTTATCGGCGCTTATGCCCATGATGGTTGCCGTTTATCAACTGGCAACCGGCAACGGGGCTGTTTACGATGCGGGCCAGCACCGCATCGTCGGAACCTTTTTACACCCGAACGCTTTTGCCTCCTATCTATTGATTTTGCTTATATTTTGTACTGCGCAGATTTTAGAAAAAGGCAACTTTTTGTCACGTCGGTTTATGATTGTGCTGACCTCCTCCGCGGCCATTCTGTTTCTGTTTACATTTTCACGCGGGGCTTGGCTCGTTTTTGTTTTCGCGATGATTTTAATGGGGTTTCTCCGGTACCGCAGAATTCTTGGAATATTGCCGTTTGTACTGATTGCGGCAATATTGATGGTTCCGGCTGTCAAGGATCGCATTCTGAATGTGTTTGACGCGGGTTATACTCACGGCCGTTCCGGTTGGGATTGGCGCGTTGATACCTGGACGCAGATTATGGACATGGTCAGAGCCAAGCCGTTTTTCGGGCACGGTTTGTCTTCGGTTGAATTTCATTATGGCATTCTTACGCACAATGACTATTTGCGGCTCATTGCAGAAACCGGATTGTTTGGTTTTGTCGCGTATGTCTTTTTTGTGATTAAAATTCTTGTTAAAACCTGGCAGGATTTTAAAAATGCTCATAGCAATATGGCCAAAAGTTTCCAAGTGGGGTTATTGGCCGTGATCGCGGCTTTTCTTGTGCGCCAATTTGCGGATAACACGCTTCGCAATACAGTCATGGTGATCTACTTTTGGATTTTTGTGGCGATCAGCCGCAATATCGCGGCTCTGGATCGAACGGAAAAACAAAATGCTATCGCGTAATATTTCCGGAATTAAAAAAGTTCTCGTTGTGAATAAGTACCATTTTGTTTCAGGTGGCGCGGAAAGGTATTTTTTGTCGGTGATGGAGTCTTTGCGGCAGCGAGGAATTGAGCCTATTCCGCTTTCAATGAATTATGCCCGCAGTCTTCCGACTCCTTATCAGAAGTATTTTATCGAGCCTATTGTTAAAGACGGCAAAGCCAAGATTGTGGATCAAAGTCCCGGTTGGAGAGAGCAGTTCGCTTTAGCGCGACAGGCGATTTATAACGCGCGCGCGGCTGACGCAATACGGCGAATTCATGAAGATCACAAGCCGGATCTGGCTTATTTTCTAAACTTCAATAATCACATTTCCCCAAGCGCAATTGATGCTTGTTCCAAGCTTGGTATTCCGGTTGTCATGCGAATGTCTGACTTTAATTTGGTCTGTGCTTCGAATATGTATTACCGCGACAACCATCCTTGCACCGACTGCAAAAAGGGATTGCAGCATGCCCTGATTCATCGCTGTGTTCACGGTTCTTTTGCGCGCAGCTTGGTTTCTGTTCTTGCGACTTCTTACCATCGTTGGGCGGGGTTTTATAAAAAGGTTGCGGCTTTTGTTGCGCCAACTGAATTTATGCGGAAGGAATTAATGGAATTGGGCTTTTCTAAAGACATTGTGTGTCAAATAAATACATTCGCGAAGCCTCAAGAAAAGAAGCCCTCACAAACAGACAAGCCTTATATTTTATTTTTCGGCCGCTTTGCCCGTTTCAAAGGCGCGGATACAGCCATGGAAGCTTTTGCGCGGGTAAAGGATAAGCGAGGAGTTGTATTTAAATTAATGGGTGATGAGAATGATGAGGATGCACGGCGCGTTAAAGAGCTGGCTCAGCAACTGCAATGCCCGGATGTTGAAATATTGCCATTTGAGCGCGACAAGAAAAAAATTATCGAAGCCATTCAAGGCGCTCTTTTTACAGTTTTGCCTTCCGAAAATTATGAAAATCTGCCGAATGCCATTTTAGAGTCTTTTTCTTGCGCGCGTCCCGTTGTTTCGACGCGCTTGGGCAGTATTCCTGATATTGTCAAAGACAGAAAATATGGTTTACTTTATGCGTATGGAAATATTCAGGACTTCAGCGATAAAATTGAATGGATGATTGCGCATGACACAGAGCGGGTGCAAATGGGCGATCAAGCATTTGACGCGATTTCAAAAGATTATTCAGAAGAAGGACATGTAAAAAAACTTTTAGATCTTTTTGAAAAGGTTGCACGAGCTCCAATAACTGCCTAAACCCCTGACAGCGCTATGAGCGATATGCTGAGTCATATTTGCTTTTCCAGCCGACAGACTTTTCCCTGTGTCCGCATACAATGAGGACAGGCAAAGTATTCCTTGCTCATAATTTATCGAAGTGAGGTCTCGTATCAAGATTGCAATCATAGGCAGCCGCGGCTTTCCCGGTTTTAATGCTGGTGTCGAAAAAAGTCTGGAAGAAATTTGTCCACGCCTAGCGGAGCGAGGACATGAAGTTACATTGTATTGCTCGAGCAAGGTGGCAACGACTGAAACTTATTACAAGAACATCCGGTTGAAGCGAATGCCAGCCATTCCGACTAAACATCTCGAAACACTTTCTCGTACCGTGTTTTCAGCTTGGGATGCTTTGTTTTCACAGTTTGACATTGTGCACTATCACTCTATCGGTCCAGCGTTAATGTCCTGGATATCGCGCTTATCGCCGTCATCCAAAACGGTGGTTACCGTGCATGGTCTTGATTGGCAAAGAGCCAAGTGGGGATTTGTGGCACGTACTTCGCTGCGTATCGGAGAGCAATCCGCTATTTTGTTTCCTCATCGCACCATTGTTGTTTCGAAACATTTAAAACGCTATTACAAAAGCCAATATAAAAAAGACGTCACATATATTCCTAATGGCGTCACTGTTTGCAAGCCATTGCCAGAGAATCTCATCAAAGAAAAGTGGGGATTGGCGACGGGTGAGTACGTCTTTTTTGTCAGTCGTTTAGTGCCGGAAAAAGAATGTCACACCTTGATTCGTGCCTTTCTCAAAGTTAAAACAAATAAAAAACTTGTGATTGCCGGTGCCAGCTGGCATTCGAATGAGTATGTTGCTGACTTGCACAAACTTGCGGCAGAGGATTCACGTATTATTTTCACAGGCTGGGCGGAAGGAGACCTTTTAAACGAGCTCTACGCGAATGCCTATTTATATTGTTTACCTTCGACGATTGAAGGCTTGTCTTTAGCATTGCTCGAAGCGATGAGTTTTGGTCTTTGTCCGCTTGTCAGCGATATTCCTGAAAATACGGATGTTGTCCAAGACAACGGTGTCGCCTTTAAGACGGGCAATGTGCTGGATTTAACTTTGAAATTGCAAGAGCTGGTGGATCATCCTCAAACCGTCAAGTGTCTGGGCGCGGCAGCAAAAAAATCTGTGCTTGCAGAATACAGCTGGGACAAAAACTGTGATGATTTAGAGCAAACTTACCGCGAGCTTTTAAGCGGCCAGACGGTGGCGGCTACGGTATGAATAAAATTGAACGCGCATTTATTTTTATCTTTGAGCTCACGATTGCGGCCGGTAATTTCTTTCTGGTTTATTATTTTCTCAAGCATTTCAATCTTTTCTATCATCTTGATTTCTTTGCTTCGAAGGATATGATCGAAGCACCGCAATCATGGAATTATTATAAATACTTTTTTTTGACAGCGATGGTGATTTGGATTTCTCTTTTGTGGCGCCGGCGAGAGCATCAGAATTTAAATGTCCAAAGCTATAAGGCGACGGCCAGGCATTTAATGGCTAAGGGTTTGCTTTTCTTATTTTTATTCACGAGTGTATCGTTTCTTTTGAAGTTCGCTTTTTTGAGCCGCATGTTTATTTTTGTTTACACGGCAACATCCATTGTTTGGCTGATCATGGCGCGGTGGATTATTTTAAATCATGCGCAAGCGGCTTTTAAAAAAGGTCACGGAATCCGCCATATTTTGCTGGTGGGCACCGGTAGACGCGCCCAGGAATTTATCAGTCATGTTGCCAAACACACGGAATGGGGATATCGGCTGATCGGATTGCTTGACCGCGATCCGAAGATGAAAGGTGAAGCTATCGCGGGCTACAGGGTCATCGGAACGCTGGAAGAGTTGCCCGACATTTTAGAAAAAGAGGTGATCGACGAAATTTTCTTTATTGCTCCACAAACCTGGCTTGAAGATGTCCGCAAATGTATTTTATATTGCGAAGCTGTGGGAGTTCCGGCAACGATCTCAACGGAATTATTTGACTTTGAAATTGCATCCAAAACACCGAAGAGTCTTGAAGGTAAAACTTATTTGACAATTGAAACCCGCGTTCCGAAAGGGTGGAGACTTTTTCTAAAAAGAGTTTTTGATATTTTTGTTTCCGCGTTTTTTTTAATTTTAACGAGTCCTATTCTTCTTGGGGTGTCTATCGCTGTCAAACTTTCCTCTCCGGGTCCGGTTTTTTTTAAGCAGGTGCGATCGGGTCGAAATGGGCGCAGGTTCATGTTGTATAAATTCCGGTCCATGGGCGTTGATGCCGAAGAAAAGCTGGCCGGATTACAGAATAAAAATGAGATGACGGGGCCAGTTTTTAAAATTACGAATGACCCGCGGGTTACCCGCGTTGGAAAATTCTTGAGAAAAACAAGCCTTGATGAATTTCCTCAGTTTTGGAATGTTTTCAAAGGCGATATGAGTATTGTCGGTCCGCGCCCACCGTTACCCGCTGAAGTTGAAAAGTACGAGCCTTGGCAGCGGAGGCGTTTATCCATGAAACCCGGGATTACTTGTATCTGGCAGATTTCGGGCCGCAATGCAATTGATTTTGAAAAGTGGATGGATATGGACTTGCGTTATATCGATAATTGGTCGCTCGGATTTGACTTTAAAATATTATCACTCACCGCCAATGCCGTTTTTTCAGGAACGGGCAAGTGAATTTAAAAGTGTCGTCTGAGTCAAAGAAGAAAGAACCACGAATGGCAAGCATTGAAACTTTCCGCGTATTAGCCATGTTTGCAATTATTTGTATCCATACCGCGCCTTTTTATTCAATGGGTGTGATTCATCCGCGCTATAAAATCTTCGCATACTTGCTCATGAGCATTTTTCGGTTTGCTGTGCCATTCTTTTTTTTAAGTGCGGGATATTTCTTTGGGAAAGGTTTAGCCCGTGGGAATGATCCCAGCACGTCATTTTGGCGCATCGCCAATCGATTAGGAGTTTTGTTTTTGCTCTGGTCACTACTGTACGCCCTTTTACCCAATGTTTTTTCCGGTGCGGACTGGTGGCTTTCCGGCTGGCATGCCGCCGTTCTCAAATTTCAAACCGACAGAATTAATTTCTTTCTTGAAGGCACGGATGAAGTTTTATGGTTTTTACCGGCGCTTATTGTAGCCTATGCCATTTTAACTTTTTTTATTGTCATCAAGCGACCACTCATTGTCTTTTTTGTTTCAATTGTGTTGCTTCTCGTGGGGCTGCTCGGTTCTTTTTATGCACCGACTCCCGCGGGAATCCATTTACCCTATAGTTTTCATTTTCGCAGCGGACCCTTTTTCTCAACATTTTTTGTTTTTGCAGGCTGGTGGCTGTCAACTCTGAAAAAACCATTTTTATCGGCGACTTCTGCTGTTTTGCTTCTAGGGGCGGGATTTTTAATTCAAGAAGCTGAGATGTTGCTGATTGCTTCGCATTATCAAGTGACGCCCAAATTTGATTATGTCATCGGCACGATTCCATTTGCGCTCGGTTTTTTCCTTTTGGCATTAGCCAAACCTGAAATCGGAATAACAACGGTGTTTCCAAAGCTTGCCGTGCTGACTTTAGGAGTTTATTTAAGCCATCCGTATATTAAAACCATCCTGATACCGTGGGCGCATTTGTTCAATCCATTTCTTTGGCAATTAATTTTTCCCGTTATTGTTTTAGTCATTTCTTCTTTATTGATTTATGTTCTACGAAAAAATCAGGCGATACGATTTTTAGTTAGTTAGTCAGAGATCGTACATTTCTTTATACAGAGGGTGGGTAGAGCCACACTCTTCTTTTTATGAGAGAATTCCTTAGGGAGATGTCAGGCTAAACAGCAACCCCAAAAACACTTTGACCCGACATACAGTTTTTTGAAAATCGATAAACTCATCTCATCTGAAACGGCTCATATCGAGTCACTAACAAGAGGTGAGTTTATGATTCCTGCAAGAGCATTACCGCAATTTTGCATTGGAAGAACAGGCAGTGATTTTTTTTCAAGTCATAAAGATTTGACCGTTATTTTAACGCCTTTTGAAAGATTTTCTTCTTTTTCCAAAGCCGTAGATGCTTTATACGAATCAATCGATATTCCGTTTAATGTCATCGTGGTTGAAGGTAATGCCCCTGAATCTGTGCGGCGTGCGCTTGAACAGCGTGAGAAAAAGCACAAAAACATAACGATCATTTATTCGGATCATCATCTTTCAATTGGCGCTGCGATTAATTTAGCCACTCCGCATTTAAACACCAAATATGCTTTTATTATGGACGCTGATGTGCGCATACCGGCCGGAACCATGACGACGATGCTGCAATGTGCCAAAGAAGGCGATTTCGGGATCATTTGCCCGGACAATTATGTGGTGCCGCATGAAATTAAAATGAAATCAAATGACATGAGTGGGGAACGAAGAACGATCAAAAGTCTTGGAGTGCGGACTTGTCTTTTTATGTCGCAGGCAGCAATTCAACAAATCGGAAAATTTGACGAGACGATGACACCTTGCACGGCCGGTATTGATATTCGCATGGCGGCTGAAGCTGCCGGGATTTCAATTTGTGCCGAAATGTCAGCCTGCATGGAACGGGATCAAGAAGAGCTTATTTGGCCGATCGACGCTTCGGTTCATTCTTTTCAATGGAATCAAGAACGCATTCGTCAATCATTCGCCAATCTTGAGAAGAAATGGGGCATTCGGTTAAAAATGCAGGACTATTCGAAATGGCTGGAACGCAAAAAATTGGATCTGAATAACTCACAAAGCCATTTTTTTCTTTGGACATGGCTTCATGCAAAATTGAAAAAGCAGGTCTTTAAGCAGGATGACATGCGTTCCGAAGGATTCGTTTTTTCTCAAGCGGCCTGATCCCAATACAACATCAAAAGGATTCATGCAAAAACTTATATTAGTCATCGGCGGCGCGGGGTATATCGGTTCAGCCATGGTTCGCACTCTTCTTGAGGCTGAATATCAGCCGGTTGTATTTGATAATTTAAGCACAGGCCACCGGCATATGGTTCCTTCTGAGGCTATATTTGTGGAAGGCGATTTACAAAATCCTGATGATGTCGAAAAAGCCTTTAAAAAATACCGCTTCAGCGGCGTGATGCACTTTGCCGCATCGAGCATTGTTCCTGAGTCAGTTAAAAATCCTCTTAAATATTACCGCAATAATACGGCGGCTTTTTTAAATCTTTTGGATCAAATTGTTTTGCGACATATTCCGCATCTGATTTTTTCATCCACGGCCGCTGTCTACGGTGAGGCCGCTGTGATGCCGATCTCAGAAAGAGCGCCTGTGCTGCCGCTTAATCCTTATGGAAGCTCAAAACTCATGATGGAGCGCATTCTCGAGGACACCGCACATATTTGCCCGTTGTCTTATGTTGTTTTTCGTTATTTTAACGCGGCCGGTGCCCATCACTGCGGCGACATCGGAGAAAGCCATGATCCTGAAACACATCTTATTCCAAATATTATTGCGGCGGTGACAGACAAGAAGACATTCACGTTGTGTGGGGACGATTATTCCACCCGCGATGGAACCTGTGTGCGTGATTACATTCATGTTGAGGATTTGTGCCGCGGGCATTTGATGGCGCTTCAATATTTGGAACAAGGCGGAAAGAGCGAGACATTTAATCTTGGAAGTGAAAAGGGTTTTTCTGTTAAAGAAGTGGTTAAAGCGGTTGAAAGAGTCACTCAGGCAGGCGTCAATTTGAAAGTGGGTCCGAGGCGACCGGGTGATCCAGCCAAGCTTATTGCGGATTCCCAAAAAGCCAAAAAGATTCTGGGTTGGCAGCCTCGAAAAGATTTACTCAGCATCATTCAGTCGGCGTGTGCGTGGCATCAAAATGCAAATTGCGAGGTGGAACATGCATGAGAAAATTTTAGTCACGGGCGGAGCCGGTTTTATTGGATCCCATTTATGCGAAAGATTACTTGCGGATGGATATCAAGTCGCATCGGTCGATAACTTTAATGATCACTACGATCCCCAAATTAAAAGAGAAAATATCGACACCATTCAACATCGTTTCAATAGTGGGTATTTCAGAAGTTACGAAGCGGATATCCGCAGCCTGGAAGATGTTTTATTTTTATTGGAATTAGAAAAGCCGGATGCCATCATCCATCTTGCGGCACTTGCCGGAGTTCGGCCATCAATTGAAAAGCCGGAGCTTTATATGGATGTCAATATTTGCGGCACTCAAACCTTGCTTTCGGCATGCGTCAAAAAAAATATCGGACATTTTGTTTTTGCTTCGTCTTCTTCTGTCTATGGAAATAATTCCAAAGTGCCGTTCGCCGAAAGTGATGGTGTGGAATCACCGATTTCTCCTTATGCGGCATCAAAGAAAGCGGGAGAATTGCTTTGCCATACTTACTCACATCTTTATCCGATTCAGACTTCCTGTCTTAGATTCTTTACGGTTTACGGTCCAAGGCAAAGACCTGACCTCGCAATTCACGCGTTTTCAAAAAAGATTATGGAGGGCAAGGAGATTTGTCTTTTCGGTGATGGCGGCACGCAAAGAGATTATACTTATATTGATGACATTATTGATGGCGTGCGTAAAGCCTTGATTCACAACTTGTCGGCATCGGAAACGGCAGCCAAACGTTATGATATTTTCAATCTAGGCGAGTCGCGTGTTATCTCTTTAGGAGAAATGGTGGCATGTCTTGAGAAAGTCATTGGCAAAAAAGCGCTCATCAAACGTGTTCCGATGGCGGCAGGAGATGTGGTTTGCACCTATGCAGATATTTCCAAGTCCCGCCAAATTTTGAAATACTCGCCGCAAACTTCATTCGAAGAAGGCGTTATCCATTTTATTGAATGGATGAGAAGAAAGGAAGTTGCTATTCTTAAGGCAAGCTAATCCCATGGTTTTTGTTCCTTTCTTTTCGATCGTTATGCCGGTTTATAACGGAGAGGCTTATGTTGCGCGCGCGATTGAAAGTGTTCTGGCTCAAACCGATCCCGGCTGGGAATTGATCATTATTGATGATTTTTCACGCGACCAAACCCCTGAAATATTAACGGAGTACGTTACCAAAGATGTTCGTATCCGTATATTACGCAATGATCGCAATTTAAATATCGCGCGCAGTTTGAATCGTGGTATCCGCGCGGCGCAAGGAAAGCTGATTGTCCGTATCGATTCGGATGATTTTTTCGAACCGCATTATTTAAGTACATTGCGTGCTTATGCTGAAAGGCATCCTTCCGATGATTGCTTCTTTTCTTCTTGGATTACGGTGGTGGATGAGTTGGGCGAAAAGATTCTTGATGTCCGCTTGCCCGGAACGGATACTATCAAACGGATGATGAAGATCGAAAACTTTCTTTATCATCCGGCGACAAGTTTTCCAAGGCGACTCTGGGGAAAAGTAGGAGGTTATCCGGAAGGTGAGCGAACGATTGCGGAAGACACCTCTCTCTGGACCAAATTTTTCGACGCTGGCGCAAACTTAATTATGATCCATCAATGTTTGGTGAATTATCGAATTCATGACTCCAATATTACTTCGATCAATGACGCCAAACTTTTTCGACCATCGGGAAAAGCAGTGGGGTTGGAAAAGATGCGCCAAAACCGCGAATGGCGAGCATCACTCTATCTCAAGCAGAAAATGCTCAAGCCCGCGCGCAAAGAAATATTGATGCTCGGAAGAATCCAAAAACATTTATCGCTAAAAAATATCCAATATTTCTTGCTGACATTTCTGCCCGAGTCTTTTGTTTACTTCTATATGTGGGAATTCCGTCCGCGCCTCCGCGCTCTCCTCAAAAACCTCCAAGGTAAAAGTATCCGCGTTTGACCCTCTGTTCATTGCGCCTTCTTTCTGATTTTTATTTTAAAATTTATTTCTAAACTCTAAGTACTCAATTCCAAATAAGCTCTAAGCCCTCATTTCAAAATGCAACATAGGCTTTGAGTGTGGGGATTTTGATATTTGAATTTATTTAGGATTTAGAAATTAGAATTTGGTATTTACCCGCCTCGGTATCAACTACCACAGTTTTTTTCTCAATTCCATCTTCCGAATCGGTTCAACAACGAATCAGGAAAAACCCTACAACGCTGTAATGTTTTTTTTCATTTAGGGTCTTGTAATCGGTCTCACAGTCACGTAGTCTTCCAGTGTCAGGATGTGTAGTACGGATCCTGACAATTTTAAAAGAATGTAGGGTGAAGACTTTATACTCTAACGTTCAGGGAATGACAGGTTGTCAGGCCGGCGATCAAGGCGATGCAGCTCTGAAAAAATCAGACATAGATTAGCAACCCTTCCATAATACGCTCTCCCACATAGTAGACACTCTTTCGTTCTCCTTTAGTAACCTAAAAGGAGAAGATTATGAAAAGCCATCCTGTGTCACGTTCAGAGTCGAAACATCACTATGTATTGAATGAACAATACGAAGAAAACCCGAATCAAAAACAAGACCGATTCTACGAAGCGTTCAAACTGTGTCCGATTTTATCTAAGCTCGAGCCGATATATCGCAAACCTGTTTCGCGCATTCTCCCCATGGGGATTGCGCTTTTCTTGTGTCTGGGGCTGATTCAGGGGCCATTGTTTGCGGCGGATTTTTTGCAGCCGCCGGCAACATCAAGCTCAACACCGGTCATTGCGGTAGATAGCACCACGGTGGATGCGACTGAAGTCCAGCCTCAAACAGCGGATGCTCCTGCGGATGCCTTTATTCTCGCAGGTCCGTTAAGTTCAGCAACACCAACGACCACCCCAGCCACGTCATCCACGCTTCTTCCTCTGGCGTCAACGGTGACGCCGACGCGGTCGCTTTACGTTTCAACAACGGGTTCAGATACCGGGACAGGCGCTCAAGACTCTGCTTGGCGGTCCATTGGTTATGCCGTTTCACAGTTGAAAGCGGGAGACACTCTCTTTGTTCAAGAGGGTATTTACCAACAAACAGGTGGCGGCGCGGTATTTAGGACTTCAGGGACAGCGGCTGCCAATATCACGATTCAAGGCGTGGGTCATGTTGTCATAGAAGGCACAGCCACAACCACAATCAGCGGTTACACGGTTGCTGCTAACTACAATCCAGCTTTCGACACCGGCGGACAGGATTACATTAACTTCAAAGATTTTACCGTTAATAATTTGCGAGCCGCGGTGAAAGTCAGTGCAAACAGCTCTTACATCAATATCGATAGTGTGAATGCTGACCGCAACCACTTTGGTGTGTTGATTGACGGCGGCGATCACGTTTCTGTTCGCAATATGACAGTGACCAACTCGCGTAATGGATTCCGTACCGAATCAACGAAGGGTGTCATTCCGACCGATATTTTGTTTGAAAATATTAACGTGAGCGGTTCGAAAGACGTTTATACCGGCTTCGAAACAAAATATCGTAACGGTGACGGATTCATTCTTGAATCTGGTAATCGCATTACGGTCCGTAATGTTGTTTCGCGTGATAACTGGGATGGCGGATTCGACATCAAGGCCGTGAATGTTTTACTCGAGTATGTTGAGGTCTACGGGAATAAGAACAATTTCAAGATTTGGGGCTCGGGTATTGTGGTCAAGAATTCATTAATTCATGACGCGAAGATCCTCACCACGGATCCCATTTCAGGCGAGGGTTGGGGTGTCAACAATCGCGGCGGGTCGGTTAGGTTTATTAACACGACATTCGCCAACAATGAAAACGCTGATATCCGAACAGATAACCAAGTCGGGACTCCCACGACGGTTCTGGAAAATTGCGTCATTGTTCGAAATATTTCGTCCGGCAAGTTGTACGAAGCGACATCGGGCTCGCTGACCGAAGGCAACAATATTTGGTTTGATGCTACGAAACCTGCGGGTTTTACTCTCGGCATCACGAGCCGGTTCATCGATCCGAAGTTCGTCAGCTTAAGTGGCAAAGATTATCATCTGACCACGGGTAGCCCGGCGATTGACTTCGGCTCAACGGCATATGCTGTCACGGTAGCCGACTATGAAAATAAGACACGTGTTGTCGGCAGTAGCGTCGACGCGGGTGCTTATGAATTTCAAGGCATCGCGGATACCACCGCTCCTGTAATCCGTGTGGTTGCATCAACGAATGTGACCGCAATCGGAGCCACAATTAATTGGACAACCAATGAAGTCAGTGACTCTCAAGTCGAGTATCGTCTTCAGGGAGCAACAACTTGGTTGGCAAGTAACGTTGATTCGACCATGGCGACAAACCATGCAATCTTCTTGAGCGGACTCACTTCAAGTTCTGTTTATGAGTTCCGTGTAAAGTCGAAAGATCAAGCCGGAAACATGGCTGTTCAAGCAGTCATCGATAATTTTTCGACGCTTGCTCCGCCTGATACTACGGCACCTGTGATCAGTGTTGTTGCCACAAGCAATCTCACCGTGAGCGGAGCGACGATTCATTGGACAACCAATGAAGTCAGTGATTCACAAGTGGAATATCGATTGCAAGGCACAACGACTTGGTTGGCAAGCAACGTTGATCCAGCGATGACGATAAACCATGCAATGGTCTTGAGTGGACTCAACGCAAGCGCTGCGTATGAGTTCCGTGTAAAGTCGACAGATCAAGCCGGAAACATGGCGATTCAAGCAGTCGTAGATAATTTTTCGACGCTTGCTCCGCCTGATACTACAGCGCCTGTGATCAGTGTTGTTGCCACAAGCAATCTCACCGTGAGCGGAGCAACGATTGGTTGGACAACCAACGAAGTCAGTGATTCCCAAGTCGAGTATCGTCTTCAGGGATCGACAACTTGGTTGGCGACCAGCGTGAATTTGTCGATGGTAACAAACCATTCGATGACATTAAGTGGACTCAATGCTAGCGCTGTATATGAATTCCGGGCCAAGTCGAAAGACCAAGCCGGAAATCTTGCAACGCAAGCAACCGTCTCGACTTTCACGACAGCGACGCCGGTTATTGTTTGTACAACCGCGATGTGCGGAGTGACAGCGGGACAAACGGTGAAGGGGACAATCATAATCCAGCCGAATTTAACGCTGAATCCGGATATTCGAAAAGTTTCGTACTATTTGAACGGAACGACTTCGGGCAAAGAGTATTCGTCGCCTTTCACTTGGGGCGGAATAGCGGGTTTTGACACTACGAAATTGGCGAATGGAACTTACACACTGGGTGGAGCTTATACCACAAGCGCCGGCGACCAGAGTTTCACAATTAATTTTGTAGTCAACACTGGTGTGGTCGATACAACAGCACCCGTGATCAGTGCGGTTGCCGCGAGCAATCCTACCGCAAATGGTGCAACGATTAACTGGGCAACGAATGAAGCCGGAGATTCTCAGATAGAATATCGTCTGCAGGGATCCACGACTTGGTCAGCGACAGCCGTTAACACGTTGATGGTAACAAACCATTCAATGACGTTGAGTGGACTTAACTCAAGTGCGGTGTATGAATTCCGCGTGAAGTCAAAAGATCAGGCCGGGAATCTTGCAACGCAAGCGACGGTTTCTAGTTTTACGACGAGTATCGCAACCACAACTTGCACGACTGCAATATGCGGCGTGACGGCGGGTCAAACCGTCGGTGGAACGATCAAGGTTCAGCCGAATCTAACGCTGAGTCCGGATATTCGCAAAGTTGCGTACTATCTGAACGGAACTTTGGTGAGTCGCGAATATACTTCGCCTTTCATCATGAATGGCGGCGCGGGTTTGGACACGACGAAAATGGTGGATGGAGTCTATACCCTAAGCGGTGCGTATACGACGAACGCGGGCGATCAGAACTTCTCTGTCACGTTCACCGTTAAAAACACCGTGCCGCAGCCGACGACGACTTGTACCACTGCGATTTGTGGTGTTACAAATAGTCAGACGCTGAGCGGAACCGTTCTGATTCAACCGAATTTGACGATGAACCCGGATGTCCGTAAAGTTTCCTACTATTTAAATGGGACACTTT
>Ga0163150_10005996_pt1 | contig 15162 bp, 9 predicted proteins | sample OliLakLV19P2IB_FD_148628 | JGI IMG/M metagenome (GOLD analysis project Ga0163150, IMG submission 148628) | Freshwater microbial mat bacterial communities from Lake Vanda, McMurdo Dry Valleys, Antarctica - Oligotrophic Lake LV.19.P2.IB | ecosystem: Environmental > Aquatic > Freshwater > Lake >...
GTTCCGATATCGACGAATCCAAATGTGCCGCTGGCCAAGTTAATTGTTTGTGTCGGTTCCGTGATACCGTTGTGGATGACGGTCAAACTAGCTGACATGCTATTGGACGGGATAGTGACCTTGAAAATGGATACTGAGTAGTATCCAGGTATGAGACTTGGCGCATTCCAGGTCGCTGCTGCATTCGCCGCCACTGCAATGCGAGTGCTGCTGCCGTTGAACCCGGTTATAGCGCTGTTTACCCAAACATCTGAATCGCTATAGCTCGCATCGGAGTTGTCGACGATGAACGCCGTATTGGCAATGACGAGGGCTATCGATCGCGAAGCAGTTTGAGCACCGCCCGAACCCGAGTTCCCGAGGTCATTAAGCGTTAAGTTGATCGACGCGTTGCCACTATAATTCAAATTCGGCGTGTAGCTCAAACCATTCAGCGACGAATTCAAGATCGCCAACGTACCGCGTACTGTGAATGCAGCTTGTCCGTTGGCGCCTACTGTGAATGTTAGTCCAGCAGTACTCGATAGAGTCAGTAAACCGTTGGTAGTTGTCAGCGCCAGTTGAACCTCCGCATTGCCAGCGTCGACATCCGCCAAGGTGATTGCGTTGGCATTCGCGGCCGAAAGGACACGCGGTGCATTGGTGGCAACCGATAGCGATGTCGGCGCAGAAATTGTAGGCGCGGCGTTGGGCAATCGGTTGAACCGCACCGCATCGGCTCTTAGAATTCCAACGGGAGTCCCTTGCGACAGTCGAATCAATTCGCTTGGTGTCCCGCTGAAGAAGTACGTTCCGATATCGACGAATCCAAATGTGCCGCTGGCCAAGTTAATTGTTTGTGTCGGTTCCGTGATACCGTTGTGGATGACGGTCAAACTAGCTGACATGCTATTGGACGGGATAGTGACCTTGAAAAAGGATACTGAGTAGTATCCAGGTATGAGACTTGGCGCATTCCAGGTCGCTGCTGCATTCGCCGCCACTGCAATGCGAGTGCTGCTGCCGTTGAACCCGGTTATAGCGCTGTTTACCCAGGCGCCTGTTTCACGGTAACCAGGATGAGAGTTATCGACAATAAAACTAGTTTGTTCGCGGTCGTTCAATGACATTCCGTCACTGATTGTCACCGCCGTAGCTCGACCATGCGCATAAGATTCGCTGACGGAACGTGTAAATCCTCGCTGATCTTTTACGGGGAACACCGAGATCGGAGCATCTTCATGGAACACAGGTGCTATTGGCAGCATCGCTAACAGTGCGCGCCGTTCAAGATGTTCAATTTGCAAACTACGACGCCGAAGTAGTCGTTTTCGATTGTCGCTAAATTTGCGGTATCGAACGAAGAAATGAAAGTGCATGGAATCAACCTCACGTCAAAACAAGTATATGAAGCGATTTGGCTCGCGCCGCCTCACAAAAGCTTGGTAAGATTATGAGCTTCCGCTGCTTGAAATGCAATGATTTTGAAAAAGCGGTTTGCAATTTTGGCATTCAACAAATAAAAAAAGGCGGTTCGATTTCTCGAACCGCCTTTTATTTTTTTAATCTTGGCGAGTGATTCTAGGAGTAGCGTAACAGGATGTTTGTCGGGTAATTCACGTTGATTCTACTCGCCAGATCATTAGACTAGGAGCCACATCCGCAGCTTGGAGCTGCCGCTGTTTCGCAACCGCAGCTTGGAGCTGCATTGCAGCATGACGATTTGCGGGAACCGATCTTGCACTTGATGTTGCCAAGCATGTTCATCAGGTGATGAGTGCGAGCTGGCTTGCAGCAGGTGCTGACAGGAGCTTCGCAACCGCAGCTTGGTGCAGGAGCTGCACAGCATGTTGGTGCAGGAGCTGCACAGCATGTTGGTGCAGGAGCTGCACAGCATGTTGGTGCAGGTGCTTCGCAACCGCAGCTTGGAGCTGCATCGCAGCAAGCATTGCGACTGTGGAGTTTGCCGTGAAGCTTTCCGAAAATGCCTTTCAGCAACCCACCTCTTGAACCGCAGCAGCTTGGAGCTACATCACAGCAAGTAGGTTCGGGAGCTGCACAGCAAGTTGGAGCTGGTGCTTCGCAGCCACAGCTTGGAGCTGCATCACAACATCCACGATTTAACAAACCAAAACCAGCCGAAGCGGTAGTAGCCGAAAGGCTCATTGCTGCAACGGCGACGAAAGCGATAGCGATTAAGCGACGCATGTGTTAATTCTCCATAACGTTAATTGGTACAAACTGTTCGCAGAGGCATCGGATCTTGCGGCATCGAACTTCCGCAAGGCCCTGCTGGCTCTTAACTTCAGAGGCCAGCCGTCGGTCGCCTGATTTTCGTGATTCACACGACCTCCAGGGCTTCCGTTGCCTAGTGTCCTCGAATACAGTTTGCGACACGTTTGGTCATCAGGCGGGAAATTTAGGGAGATATTTTGCTGCCAACCCCTTTTGGACGTCCGAATGCAAAACCCATAACTTTTCCAGGGATCGTAGCGTTTTTGAAACTACGAAAATTGCAAAATGCTGCTGAAAAGTGATTTTCATTCAAGAAATCATGAGCTAGAGTATCTGGCCCATGAAAAGCAAGGCTAAGTCCAATGTTTATCGCGTGACATTGGCTGGCGGAATACGCTGCCGATTCTCAGCCGGCTTCTCGTCGAACGACGGCAGATCGGTAAGCGACTCTTGAGCCGGCATCGTCGTCGGCATTGGACTGCCAATCTGAATGGAATCCTCATCAATCGAAGGGTTGATTCGTTGCGGTCGAGCAGCAATCAACTGTTCTCTACGTGCCGCTGATCGATTGGCGATCTCGATGAATTGGTTGCGAATATCGGGCTTAAGTTTATCCAGTCGCAATGCAAGCTGTTCAACGGCGCTTGGGTTGCGCTGCGCAGCGGTCGACAACTGCGATACGAAACGCAACGATTCAATATAGTTATAGTCGGCGGTCTTTACGACTAATGGGCTGATCGTTTTGGCAATCAAATCAGCTCCGATGTTGTCAAGCTTAAGAAAAATATCCATGCTCGCAGTCACCAGTGCTTGACCTTCGTTACCTGTCGCCGGCTGACTGTGTATCGCAACTACGACGCGGCCAACCAACTTTCGATTGATCAGTCCACCTTCATAGTCGCCATCGGAATAATATATGTGCAATCGGTCGCTTCCAAGAATCAATTCAGCTCGACACGTTGTACCCGCACCATCTTCGCCCTGGAATGAAAAAGGTCCTGTCCGATCGATTGCAACTCGCGTCATACCCATCAACTCCCAAATTTCCACAAGCACTTCAGGATGGCGAACGATGAACGTAAACATTTCTGGTTCGCATACGATGGTCTGGGTAGGCATGCGACGAAAAATGGTCGGATCATCAAGAACCGGTCGCATCTTAGCAATCGCTTGCGGCGTAAGATTGGCAAGCGGAATACTCCGCAATGCTTTTTCTCGCGAATCGCGACTGGATGAGCCTTCCGTTCGCATATTGTCCGCTGCGAGACTTAACTCGCACGACATACATGTCGCGAATAGAAATAGTGCTAGCCAAATCTGAGTGCTACATATAGCTGTAATCGCTCGTCGCCGGCAACATGCAAACATGTAACTGGCGGCTGGCATGTTACGCTTATTAGTTTTTCTGATTGCCAGCATTCTTGTTCCCGACGACGGAAGAACGTTTGAGTTCGATGGCTTTGGGTATCTGAAATCATTTCGCTAGCGAAACTGTGTCTCGAAGCTCTAACGATCACAACGATTGTTTCGGCATCTTTGACCATGATCGGCCAAAGGAAATTCGCGGAAGTTGCGAGTTGCAACGAAAGTTGCTCTTGAGAAAAACTCGAAAATTATAGATTGTTCAAAATATTGACGACAGATACTTCGCTTCGAGGGCCACGGATGGCAAATCAAGCATCACGACAAGAACCGCTATTGGACGCTGATTGGTTATTGGGACCGCCCGATGTCCCAAAAGCGTGGTGGCGTCGTTTTCTCATGCGCTCCGTCGGTGCACTTGCCATAGTCGCGACAGGTGTTTCCTTGTGGCCGACTCTTTCCAAGGCCTGGCTCCAACAGCAGTTGGTCGAGCAATATCGCTCGAACGAATCGGTCGACGCTAGAAATGCAGCCATGATTTCGTTAGCTGAGATGTTGCCTCATAGCTTAACCGATGTTATCGCCGGTCTTTCAAAATCCAACGCAGACGAAGCCCATCTGGCTTATGAAGCCCTTGATTACTACGTCGGTCAAGTGATCGCGTTGCCCATCGAACATCGGCGCGCAAGTTTCGCTGAATTGATTTATGTCCTTGAAGAACCGATGTCAGGGATTCCGCTCGATTCGCACCCACTCATTGATGCCTTGGTATCGCGAGTCAGCGTTGCTCAACAAGCTGACCAGCATCCCGGTTCCGTACTGACCATCGCAGCTTGCCAACGCATACTTGATCGAACTCGTTCGAAAGCATCGAAAACGATAGTTGCGAGGGCGAAACTTAGCGACGGACCAGATTATGTTGAACCAAAACCGGCCGGTACGATTGTCGCTTCGCTTTCCGATAAATCTACTTTCGACGCACCGTCTCAATCTTCGGCGGCGTCCGTTGATCAAGTTGCTGCGATGATGCAACCTTCATCGCAAGCTATCCGTAGGTCGTTGAAAGTGCAAGACGATTCGGAACCTGAGCCCTCCAATCTCGATCGTCGAGTCTTTTCGGATTCAACGGTTGCATCGAGGCCGCTCCGTCAACGGCTTCATCAAGCAAATCGATTTATTCCTGTTACCGGAATGGCAAGCATGACCATTCAGTCAAATACTGATCCGTCGCCCCGGAACGCATCGGAATATGCCGAGGACACACTCGCCGACGCTCCATTTGCAACCACTGCTTCTACCGCGCGCATCGTTGCTATCGAAGAAGAAGTGGTCGGGATTAGCCGACGCAACACTGACGATCTTATTCGGTTACTTCGAAGTACACAGCCTCGCGTTGTCTCGGCCGCATTTCACGAATTGCAACGAACTCGTCTTAGTCGCAAAGAATTGGATCTGGCGGTCGAATTGGCACAAGGCACCAAAGATCAGCGACTACTTGTCATGGAACGTTTGATCAAAGACGCGGATCTCAATCCGTTGCCCTGGCTTGTTTGGATGGGAAGCGAAGCGGAACGCGATGTTCGCATGAAAGCCGTCAGTATGCTCGGCAGTATCAACAATGAAGATGCGCGTTTGAAGCTTCGAACGATCCTGCAACGAGAGCCCGATTCAGAAATAAGTCGGCATATTCAGCATGTTCTGTTGGCAAGCGGTTCGAACTCGCCGCACAAATACTAAGGAAACGTACAGATGTTACTCGCCAACTTCAAATCACTTTGGAATTTCGGTTTCGCCGGAACATTGATTTTGCTTCCGATGTCAAGTTTTGCTTTCGCGATAGAAAACACTGGTCGCGCGCACGCTCACAAACCAGAGAGCCCAAAGTCGGAGACACGTTTTATAAAATTCGAGAAGGTGCCGATCCATTGTGGGCCAGCCATAGAACATTATGTGACCGGCTACTTGACTCGCGGCGAAGTCGTCGAGATCTACCATCAGACGAAAGATGGATGGTGCGGAATTCGACCGCCAGCGGGAAGCCATGATTGGTTAGCTGCCGATCAAGCCTATCTCTTGCCCGGTGGAAAACAAGCCGAAGTGGTAGGGAACAAAACGCCTGCTTGGATCGGTGCCGAAACCATTGCCGAGAAACAGCGATTTCGCTGGCAGATTGAATTGCAGCCTTCTCAAAAAGTCGATGTCATCGGAGAAATCGAACAAGCCGTTGATTCAGAAAAAGTTCGTTTGTGGTACAAGATCCTTCCGCCGTCAGGAGAATTTCGATGGATTCGCGCCGAAGGCCTTTCGACAACGCCGATCAAAGAGCGATCGTCGACGGTTACCTTAGCCAACGCACACCAAGCAAAATCCGCGACGAAGGAAACTGCCGAACAAGTCGGTTATGTTTCACCGGTGCATAAAAAATCATCGCAGTCAAGTTTGCTAGTCCGCCCTGCCGTTGCCAACCAATATCCCTCGAACGCCGGCGTGCCAGAGCCGATTCCGATGTTGAACAATGACTCAAGGAACTCGTCGCATGGTGAAGTCATCGAACGTGAGCCGGTTGTTGGCGAATATATCGAAGGCGAAGGCAGGGTCATCAATTCACCACCTCATCAATGGGAACACCAAGGAAGCTATACGATCGGCAATGAACATTTTGCGGGTGACGCGATGGATCAAGGAGTTGTGATCGATGGAAATGGCTTCATGATCGATGGTGACGACATGGCAATGGATGGAAATGAATGGATTGTCGATGGAGGAGGCGTACCGTGTGCGACGTGCGATCAAGTGGGCTGCACATCTTGCGCTGCTTCGCACCAAACCGATTCGTTCCAGCAGTGGGATTCTGTTGAAGCGATTGGAAACCCCAAGCTCCGCTTTCGACCAATTAGTAAAATTTTCGGATTGATTGGCCTGTCGATTGTCGAAGGCGAGCGCGTCGAGGATGCCGCGTGTCCAATCGGCTGTCGATGCGCCCGCTGCGGTAACGGGACAGCCACCCTCCATCCTCGGTCGTCAGGTCGCTTCGATCATCTCCCCAGACCGAACCGGCGGACGTATGGCGATTTTCCAAACGATTTTCTAGGTGCGAAAGATTATTCACGATCTTCGAGCAATTCCTTTGATCGGAGTTTGCTGTCGCGTTCGCCGCTGCCCGAACCGAGTTCGTCAAGCGGCACTCGAAATTGGCACGGAATTGCTCCGGCAAGCTTAGGATCGAATTTAGATAGTACTGAAACCGATAACTTCGCGTCTCGATCGAATCCACGCAGCCTTCTGAATTCGGAGTCGACTTCGGTAAGTCCGGTGAGTGGACAAAGCGAAGAGTTGCACTTCTCGACGCCCGAGATCCAACAAGCCATGATCGAGTTGACGCATGTCGTCGCCGACTCGATCGATCGCTGGGATTTACGCGCTCATGCCGCTCGTGCTCAACAATGGATCGAGCAAGCAGCCGATCCTATTGCACGCGGCGAAGCAAGATTGCTTCTGGAACGCATTGAAAGCTTTGAAATCCTTCGGCAACGTGCTCAAAGTGGTGTCGCTATGGCGTACGCCGCGATTCCTTCGAGTAACTCTGCCGATAATCCGACAACCGCCGCGAGCCTCATCGGCTTTCAGCGGCCAGTTGACAACATCGCACAGCCGACCTCGTCGAACGATGTTTCTATGAACAACGCGGCTGTAATTCAGCGAAATTCAGACGGTACACCGTCGAGCGATGCTTCCGGTTGGTTAGTCGAAGTTCATTCCGCCGAATATGGTCAACCTCAGTTTGCTCTCACCGATGACTATGGTGGGCTTATCGCCTACGTCCAACCGTCACCGGGGATGAACCTTATCCGCTATCTCAAACAACCCGTCGGTGTCTACGGAGTGAAAGGTTACCTTCCCAATCTTTCCGCTCGACAGATCGTCGTCGAGCGAATCGTTCGACTTCGCTAAACATCGAATGCAAGCAATGCATTTTTTAGAAAGTTCCTATTGTTTCAAAGCGATCCGGTCGTTTACCTTCCAGCAGCGAGTTTCAAATAGCCAAGGAGCCTCCGGAATGCCATACAAGCGAATGCCTATCAACCGACACGGTCTACTTTTTCTTGTATCGCTCTTGTTGCTGTGTTTCTCTAATGTCGGCTGTAGAATAGGTGGCCTCGGCCAAAATTCCGTCGGCGTGCAGATGTTCCAACAGGGGCGATACGCCGAAGCTCTTCAACAATTTGAATCGGCCAAACAAACAGACCCTGGCAACCCTGATACGTACTACAACCTTGCTTCGACCTATCATCGAATGGGTGTTACCCAAAAAGATAGCAAGCTTATCGAACAATCCGAGTCGTTGTATAATCAATGTCTTGATCTCTCGCCGAATCATACCGCTTGCTATCGTGGCTTAGCGGTATTGCTTGTCGAAACAAATCGTTCCGACAAAGCCTTTGCACTTCTCAAGAACTGGACCAAACAGAGTCCGACGCTCTCGGATGCTCGCATCGAGTTAGCCAAGATGCATCAAGAATTTAACCAAACAACGGTTGCCGAGCAGTATCTTGACGAAGCCCTTTCGATGGATCCAAACAATGCAATCGCTTGGGCTGCCAAAGGGCGTCTGCGGGAAGCGACCGGCGATCTTGTCCAAGCGCGTCAGAACTACTCGCAGAGTCTGGCTCTCAATTCGCTGCAGCCCGAAGTATACCAGCGAGTTGCAGCGCTCGACTTAAGGATGGGGCAGCAAGCGATTCAGAATACGATCGTAGGGACGCAAACCACGATCGCCAACGGAACGGGCCCCGGGACCGCAGCAGGTACGACAACACCCAACGGCGGCAACAAGACTTCGCAGTTGCAGAACACCTCAGCGCCGCGATACTGATCAAAATGAGATAAAAGGACAAAAGGGACACAAAGGACATGAAGGACAAAAGTCACAATCCTTTTTGCGTCCTTTTCGTCCCTTATCTCCTTTAAGACCCTTTTTCTTGTCCCTTCTGTCCTAAACTTCTCGGTTTTATTGGAGAGCTCTCATCGCTTTATTCTTAATAGCCATCCTTCCGCAAATCTCGATTCAGCCTTAAAATCTCGCTCTTTCGTTTGTCTCTAAAATGAATTGCGAATAGGTCTTATCCATGTCTTCCGCCAACGCCGGGAAGCGGCTTTTTAATTTTTCGCCGGGGCCAGCCGTGCTGCCGGTTTCAGTCCTTGAACGCATCCGCGATGAAATGCTTTGCCTGCCAGGTGCTCCAGCTTCGATTTTGGAGATTTCCCATCGAAGCCCGCAATTCATCGCCATCCAAGAACGCGCTCAACAGCGTCTGACGCGTTTGCTCAATATCCCGTCGGACTACGAAGTGCTCTTCTTGCAAGGTGGAGCAAGACTTCAATTCTCGATGATCCCAATGAATTTGCTGCGAGGCCAAGCTGGTCCAGCTCAGTTTGTCCTAACGGGTTCATGGGGAAAGTACGCTCAAGCCGAAGCATTGAAAGAGGGACAGGTCGAGATTGTCTACAACGCCAAAGCAACGAATTACGATCGTTTGCCATCGGCGTCTGACCTTAAACTCAGTCCGAATGCGGCTTACGTCCACATCACCAGCAACGAAACAATTCAAGGCGTTCAGTTCCAATCCGACCTCGATTCGCCAGCTCCGCTCGTCTGCGATAGTTCGTCCGATTTCATGTATCGACCGATGGATATTTCGAAGTACGGCTTGATCTATGCCTGTGCTCAAAAGAACGCAGGACCGGCTGGCGTGACGGTCGTGATTATTCGAAAAGATCTTCTCGAACGATCCAACGATTCGTTGCCTGGTTACTTGAACTACAAGAATCAAGCCTCCGAAGGCTCGATGTGGAATACGCCGCCGACGTTCGCCATTTATACGATGGGATTGGTCGCCGAGTGGCTCGAAGAAACAATCGGTGGACTATCGAAGATGCACGCGATCAATCAGCAAAAAGCCTCGCTGGTTTACTCGGTGATCGACAAGTACCCCCAATTTTACCAAGGACATGCTCAACCAGAATCTCGTTCATTGATGAACGTAACCTTTCGATTCGCCGATGAAGACACCGAAAAGCGATTCCTGAAAGGTGCGGCTGCAGTTGGTTTAGATTCGCTCAAAGGCCATCGAAGCGTCGGTGGTATTCGAGCGAGTATCTACAATGCGATGCCGATGGCTGGGGCGCAAGCGCTGGCTGATTTCATGACTGATTTTGCAACAAAGAACGGATAGTCTCGATGGCCAAGTATCGTATTCTCGTACTCGACCCGATTGCCCAAGAGGGTTTCGACCTACTCAAAGCTGAACCTGACTTCGAATATGAAGTTCGCACGGGATTGAAAGGCGCTGAACTTCAAAAATCGCTTAAAGAATTTGACGGAGCGATTGTTCGGAGCGGTGTTAAGATTACTGCCGAGTCGCTCGAAGGAAACAAGCGCATGCGGGCGATTGTTCGAGCAGGCGTTGGAACCGACAACATTGACAAGGTCGCCGCCACGCGACTCGGAATTGTTGTCATGAATACACCGGCAGGAAATACGCTCAGTACTGCCGAACATGCGTTTGCTTTGATGCTCGCACAGTCGCGATCTATTGCTCCGGCTTATGCTAGTTTATTAGCCGGCAAGTGGGATCGTAAATCGTTCATGGGAGCCCAGCTCGCTGACAAGACGTTGGGAGTTGTCGGGATGGGACGAATCGGACGCGAAGTCGCCACCCGTGGCTTGGCCTTTGGTATGCGAGTCATCGCCTTCGATCCATTTTTTAGCGATGAACAGGCAACCAAACTGGGTGTTGAACGCGCAGCAACGGTTCACGAAATGCTCCCAAAAGTTGATTACCTTACCGTGCATACGCCGCTTACCAGCGAAACGAAGTACTTGGTGGGAATGAAGGAACTCGATTTGCTAAAACCGGGAGTGCGGTTGATTAACTGCGCTCGTGGCGGCATCTACGAAGAGGCAGCACTCGTCGAAGGACTCAAGAGCGGCAAGATCGCTGGCGTCGCACTCGATGTTTTTGAAACCGAACCGTGTACCGACAGCCCGCTTTTCGGTATGCCTGGTGTTGTCTGTACTCCTCACTTAGGTGCCAGTACCGAAGAAGCCCAAACGCAAGTTGCCATCGAAGGGATCCAACTGCTGATCAACTTCTTTAAGACCGGTGAAATTCGCCACGCGGTCAATGTTGCCGCCCTCGATCCGAAAACGCTAGATTCGTTGCGAGGTTATTTAGATGTCGCGCATCGCCTGGGTCGACTGATGTCCCAGTGGCACGAAGGAACCATCGAAGCTTGCCGGATTCTTTATCGAGGCGAAGTTTGCGAACGCGATACCAAACTGCTGACCGCTGGCTTCTGTGCGGGGTTGCTCGAATCGGCGATGGCCGATGAAGTCAACGTCATCAATGCCGAACTTTTATTGCGAGAACGCGGCGTCGAGCTTGTCGAAAATCGAAATCGTGAACCGGGAGCTTTTAGTTCATCGATGTCCGTCGAAGTTACCGGAAGCAATCAACAGGTTCGGGCTGGTGCCACACTATTCGGCAACAACATGCCGAGACTGATTTCTATCGATGATTATCGACTTGAAGCGTACCTCGATGGTCGTATGCTGTTCTTTATTCATACTGATAAGCCAGGAATTATTGGACGTGTCGGAACAGTCTTTGGCGAACATCAAGTCAACATTGCTCAAATGTCCGTCGGTCGCGAAGGCAACCAACCTGGCGGTCATGCGATCGGTGTTTTGAATCTCGATAGCGTTCCGCCGAAGAATGCTCTGGACGAACTCATGGCGATCGACGCGATCCGCAAAGTCCAAATGATCGAATTGCCTGCCGCAGGCGAGCTACCGGCCTGGCTATCGAGTTGAATAGCGAGTTAGGCTGGTCTTGAAATATACTTCGCTAACACGCCGCCGATGATCAGGCCGACGGCAAGAAATAAGACGAATGGAAATGCCGAATCACGCCAGCTCCAATTGTCGGTGAGTGTGGTGCCGAAGATAGCTCCAAGAGTTGCAAACGGAAAGAACAAGGCTGCCAGCATATTCAAACGATGCGCGGCTACCGACATCTGACGACTGGCGATCGCCTGCTCATCCGCCCGGCGGACCACCGCAACATCCATCGAGTTTTTTGCGTCTTCGTAAAGCAAATCTGCCTGTCGTGAAAGTTCATAGGCTTTATCGCGATGGTCGATAATCGAGCGATCGTCAGGGATGGCTTTTCGCGCTTCTTCCAGCGTCTCCAATAGATTCCTGATCGAGCGAGCGATCGGAGCTACGCCTTCTAAAATTGGCAGATAATCGTCGGCTCGAATCGCCTTCTCTTCCATCGAGTCGTACTCATCGAGCTTTTTCGAATAGCGGCTAAGATGGATCGCGATCGCTCCTTTCCCGAGATCCCCATTGCTCGACCGCCATTCGCTGGCACCGTCTCGCCAGAACAAAACGCCGCGCCGTCCGACCTCGTTATGCTCGGGAACATAGTGGGCGACGATCAAGCTATCTCGACCAGACTGCATGAAGCGTTGCCGACCTGCCGTCGAGCCTAATCGTTGGCGAAATTCGTCTGGCAGTTGCCAGTTACTCGGGATTAAGGGTGGTTGAGCCATAATGGATTAGAAAAAAGTTGCTGCTTTAGATTATCGATTTAGGTTTCTTCGATGTTGTCTGATTCCTGACTCGCTTCCGCTTCTAGGACTTCGGCTTCCAATGCGTGTTAGCGTTCCCTGCAGTCGTCGATGGCAGCTTTCAGTCGATCGTTCGATTTTGCCTGATTGACCGTTTGCTCCAGTATGGGCCTTAGGCCATGGTAGAGCAATTGGTATTGGCTTCGGATCAATTCAATCATAATACGCGGTACAGAATGCTGAACCATTACCTTTTGCTCTGGTAGTTGTGCGGGCGTTGAATCCTTGATATCGCCACTGCTGAGATGCAGTTGTTCTATGAGGCTTCCCAAGCGATCGCGGAACTGTTCCGGACTTCCGGTAAAAAAAGTATCCTTGATGTCGGTCGCAACTTTCGAGCTTCGCACAAATCGATGGTCGAGAAATCTAGCATTTTTGGTTTTACCCATTCGCAATGTCGACGGCTGCGAAATACAATTGTAGGGCAAAGACGATGCTTAAGAATATTCGCCAAGCAATCGATGCAAATGCCATTGATGATGGTCGGAGGCATTATCAATGGATTGCTTCAAGCTCAAGACCAACAAAGCTTTGATCAAGCGATCTCCGGCGTACGGCAACGTTACGATTCACTTTTTCAATCCGTTCTTCACGAGAAATTCTAGCAGTCTTTCGGACTCGAAGAATTCAGTATGGAAATTGTGACCTTGACCGGGAACGGTGATCAATTCCATCGAGCCGCCGAGGGCTTCATAACGTTTGGCGATGGCTCCGCTATTCTGTTCGATTGGCACGATCTTGTCGCTATCACCGTGAATATGAAGTATCGGAATCTTGGCTTGCGCGATCGGTGAAAGTCTCTCAACCGGCGTGTGATTGGCGATATCAGCTTCGAGTTCAGCCGACGTCATGCCGTAGGATGGTGCGGCTTTATCGAGCGTCGGATAGCTGCGCAGATCACCCACTGTATAAATCCCAGCGATGCACTGTACCCACGAAGGATGATCGGCGGCGAAGTTGTAATGATTCAAGCCACCTCGACTCTGCGCGATCAGGCAGACTTTGGGTGCAAGTCCGTACTGCTGTGTGGCGTACCGATAGAATTCGGCGAACTGCTCGCGACTTTTCGGATTCGCATACGTTTCCCCGACATAGATCCCGGCGACATAAAAGCCTTGATCCAGCAATCGAGTAATCAGCCATTGGTTCGCTTGGCTAGGATGATTTCCGATCGTCGGCGCGTACCAAACCCACGGCTTGCTGCCGTCAGTTGCAGGCTTGGTTGGATGAATGACAAACGCTTCGCAACCTGCCACTTCAAAGTCGTCGCGTTTGGCACCGAAACTCGACTTGCCATCGAGCGAACCTACCAGCCCATCTTTGCCATCGGTAAGCCATTCGAGATTGAATCGGGCGACGGTGAGGTATGCGTAGCTAGTCGATTTTTTTAATTCCATGTCTGAATCGCGACCACGTTCGTAAAGGCACAGGGCACTTCCATCGTGCGCTACAGCCAGATCGCTGTAGGCACCATAGCCCGCTTCGAGCGTCTTGTTGTACTTCCAGGTTTTTCCTTCGTCGTAACTAATCTTGATCGAGAGATTGCGTCGATCGCGAGATTTGCCTTCAGTCGCCTTGCCATCGATCCGATCGAGATTGTGCGGATTGGCGAAGAGGATTCGGTTTTTGTCCGACGCAGGCCGCATCGAATGCCTTACGATGCTTGCCATACAAATCGGTTCGACAAGGGCTTCGTCGAAGCGAGGTTTAGCCCACGTGTCTCCACCGTCACGGCTGAGGTTAACAAGCCGACGATGGTTCGTCGATTCAGTGCGGGCGTTGAGCATGAGTGTCCCGACCAGTGTCTCGACGGCTACGGTTTCGTTAGGAAAAATCCACTCGGGCGTATCTGGGAAAGCGATGCTGCCAGGGAGCCATGTCTTTCCATGATCGTCGCTGTGGATAGTGGCAGTTACCGAAGGGCGATGCGCGTGCCCGCCGGTTCCCAGAGATATCCAAACGGGGACGACGAGCCGACCAGTGCGAAGTTGAATTCCGTGAGCTGGACCGGTCGCAATGACTTTCCAATCATACTTCGGTTTGAATTTCTCGAAGGTGCTGGTGATTTCGGATGGCTGCGTCCAAGTCACACCTTCGTCGTCGCTGCGGATGTAATAACAGCGAGCGTATTCCAGACAGTAGAGTAAATGAATCGAACCGTTTTGGTCGGCGAAGGCGACTGGATTGTTGGCTGTGTTGTCACCAGGTTTATCGAGATTCTGCGCTGCTGCAACTGGATTGACCGACAGCTCGCCTTCGACATGCACGATGATCTGTCTTGGAAGCCAAGTCTTGCCGCCATCGAGGCTGCGCCGCATAACAATGTCCTGCTGCCCCCAATCGCCTTTGTCGCTTTTGCGAGCTTCGCAATACGCGAGCACTGTCCCCTTCTTCGTGACGATGATACCTGGGATTCGATAGAGCGCGTAGCCATCCTGCTTGGCCTCGAAAAGATCGGTTTTGTCCATTGCTGGTTCGGCAGCAATGATTGGTGCACCGACTGGAGCAGCGAGGATGACAAGAAAATAGATAATGAATACTGTCTTCATAATTAGAATGTTCGCTTATTAATGGCTCTTCCGCAGAATCTGTGGGGCAAAATTAACTATTTATCGTTACGAATAGAAAACCGAAGTTTCAACGGATGCCCGTTTCGAATTGGATTTTTGAGGCATCACTCCGATGTCCAAAGTTGAAGAAAAACTACCCACCAGACGATCAGTCCGGCGGGTTGCCGAGCGCCTTTGACGCATCGGAGACCGAGATATTCCTCAGCGAGTTGCTTCCCAGCAGAGCCCGCTTCCGCTTCTCCCGGCACAACCATCATGTCCGATCAAAGACTTTGTGGCAATACTTTGGACATCGGAGCCATCCCTTGTAAATCCATCCGCC
>Ga0163150_10005997_pt1 | contig 15159 bp, 11 predicted proteins | sample OliLakLV19P2IB_FD_148628 | JGI IMG/M metagenome (GOLD analysis project Ga0163150, IMG submission 148628) | Freshwater microbial mat bacterial communities from Lake Vanda, McMurdo Dry Valleys, Antarctica - Oligotrophic Lake LV.19.P2.IB | ecosystem: Environmental > Aquatic > Freshwater > Lake >...
ATCAAGAGCAGGCGAGAGACGAAACTCTATGACCCTGCAGCAAATCGCTTCGCGATAGTAAATAGAATAAGCAAAAGACAATAGAAAGAAATTTCTTTATTATTTTTTCTTTAATTATTTATTATTTCGCATTGCGTAGTGCTCCACTTTCGATAGATAATTGGTTCATTCTCCAAAAACTCTAAATAAAAAATGATAAGGCAGCTTATCGTTTTTTTATTACCTTATGTCTCTCCCTTTTGAACCAACTTGAGATGAAACAAACTCGTCAACTAATGCTACAGACTGGCAAAAGTTGCAAAATTTAACGCGACTTGCTGAATTATGGGCATACGCAGGTGATTACTGAAGCGACTCTAGCCCTAAAGAGACACGAGACATACGTACTGAAATACCGGATGAAGCAGGAAAAATAAGAATAGTGAAAGAGCGGAGAGATAGAGTATTGAAAATTGCCCGGACATTTCAAGTAAAAGGCACTGATGACGAAGTAATTCAAAAGATTCTTACTTGGGACTGATCTTCCTTCTAAAAATCCGTCATTATTCATTTTTCTTTTTTAATTTTTAATTCGTAGTAACTATGTTCAAAACTGCCGAATCCGTCTCCCCTGGTCATCCAGATAAAATGTGTGACCAAATCTCTGATGCCTTCCTCGATGCCTGTCTCACAGAAGACCCACTCTCTCGTGTCGCTATAGAAGTCATGGGTGGACATGGTATCGTCACGATTACTGGCGAACTCACAACGAATGCCTATGTCGATCCACAACTTATTGTACGAAGAATCTGTGGTGAAGGTGTGGGTGTCATGGCAAATATCGTGAAACAATCACCAGAAATCGCACAAGGAGTGGATACTGGTGGTGCTGGTGACCAGGGAATTATGGTCGGATATGCAACGCGTGAAACGCCCAACTATATGCCCCTCGAATATGAGCTCGCTCGCCGACTCAATCAATATCTCCATGCGCTCCATCCAAATGATGGGAAAACTCAAATCACCCTCGATAATGGTCAACTCATCGCAGTGGTCGCTTCTTGGTGTGGGATATCCAGACACAAGCTGGAAAAAGAAGTCCATGACTTCCTCAAACACGAAGAACTCCTCAAGACCATGGATAGTAGTGCTACTAAGTTTCACATTAATCCAGCATGAGATTGGAACATTGGTTGATTTACTGCCGACACAGGTCTCACTGGTCGCAAACTCGCTGTCGACAATTATGGACCACGAGTCCCTCTCGGAGGTGGTGCTTTCTCTGGAAAAGATCCGACAAAAGTGGATCGTTCTGGTGCCTACAAAGCTCGTGAAATAGCCGTGAAACTTCTGGAAGAAAAAGGAGCTGACGAAGTCCTCGTACAAATCGCATATGCTATCGGTGAACGCCATCCTGTCTCCGCGGTCGCATGGATTGATGGAAAAGCAGAAAATCTGGATATCCTCCGTGATGACCTCACACCACAGGGTATCATCACCTCGCTTGACCTCTGTCGTCCTATCTATGAAGAGACCGCTCGCTATGGACATTTTGGGAGGGGGTATAAGTGGGGGTAAATCTAATAAGATTATATATGTGTATATATTTAGATATTTTTGTTAATGCAATGCAAAACGCTATTCCTGTGGGTTTTATATTTAAGTGGCAAGAATTAATTGGTGCTTTCTTAGGGGTTTTTCTGCCATTATTAATTTGATTTGGGAGTTATTTTTTAAAAAGAACTGCGGAAAAGAAAGAAAAAAGAAAAGAAGCGATACAGCTTACTGAAATATATATTACTCAGAGCATCAATCATTCTTTGCTGTTAATAATACAAATGGAGGCCTTTTTGTTTAGAATAGAGGAAAGAATCACTGAGCTTGCACAAATTGATGATGATTTAACTTATTTTTCCCGAATCACTAATTTCCCACCAATTGCAGATATTAGCTTCAACGATAATTTATTAAAGCTACGAACTGGAAGTTCCTATCTTCACAATAAGATAGGGTCCGCAGAACATATTATTGGATTTACAAATGCTGCTATAAGAAAATTTGATACTGATTTTGCTAATCTAATTTCTAGAAATGAATCAAAAGTATTAAAATACAAACCTCGACAGCAAAGATCTGAATATATTTGAGATTTAAAATGATATTCAGGTATTGTGTTGGTAGTTATTAGTGATTTAAAAAATAATGGTTTACAGCTTTTAGCGGAAGCAAAAGTATATAATCTAAAATTAATGAAAGATTACAAACACACAAAAATATATTATGAAAAAGGAGAGATGGATTCCGAGAAAATGAAAAAAATAGACCAACTAATTGAGACAGAAGTCTCAAAAATTTTAAATGACACAAACTAACATGCCCGAAATCCTCGACATTATAAACATAGATGACCAAGTGATTGGTCAGGCAACACGAGAAGATGTGTATGCAGAGAAGCATATGCACCGTATTATCCATGTGATAGTACGGGATAAGGCCGGGAGGTTTCTCCTCCAGATTCGCTCCGAGACAGTGAAGTTCCGACCACTTCATTGGTCGACAGCTGCAGGTGGACACGTCCAAACAGGTGAAACCTACGAGCAAGCAGCGAGACGAGAACTCGAAGAAGAGATAGGATTGAAGCATGGAGAGCTACGTGAACTAGGAAAATTTTTCTACCAACCAAATGATCTACCGAAGTATTTATGAGTCTTTGAGTTTGTGGCTGACGAAGATATAATTATTGGTGAAGAGGTCGCAAGTGTACAATCTTTCTCGCCAGAAGAAGCCCATACACTCATCACCACACACGATAAAATTCATCCGGAACTGAAATTTTTGTGGGAGAAACTCTACACAAATTAGATTCCTGATCTATCTCTCAGCATTGTAAATTCTACCCAACTCTTCACTCCTCTTCGAGAATGTCTGTGCAGCTACCGCCCCAATCCCGCTCCAGAACCCGACCCATACCAGCATATTTCAAAAACACTTCCTAATCAGTACGATTGCGTATATTTTGAAATGCACTCCACACATTCTGATCATATTCAGACATATCTGGTGGGAGTAGAGTATCGAGTTTTTCCCAAACATCCTCCCGACAATGTATCAGGCTATGAAATACAGGACTAATAATATAGGATGCTGGGACTCCTCATGCTGTAAGCCTGTTGATGAGTTCAGCCACGTCTTCAAATGACCATGTTTCTATTTCATATCCGAAACACATATCTCTTGTTTGTAATTCAGCATTTCTGATAAGAAGACTCAAAGCAGTATCATAGAACCCATATTCATCGTGTATCTTTCTGTAACGAAGCATGTTAGAAATAGCTACGGCAGTGTTCTTCTTTGAAAAGATCATATATGGCATACATCCTACGAGAAGCTCTACTTCTTCCTGGTCAAATCTTTCAACACATGTCCTGTATCATGAAATACTCATCACCATATGTGCTATGGCATCACTGAGTGCTTCGGGCGCTTGTTTTTTCCCTTCCGTGAGAATATGTCACAAAGATGTCCCATCTCTGCGATGCATACAGTCTGCGATAATACTCTGCCAAATATTTCCGTACACGATAGAATGGTACTCAACTGTTGGCGTATATGGTGCAACTGTGTGAGAAAAATGATCTCGAAGAGTTTGAAATTCGGGGTTCCCTCATGTTACCATTGCCAGTGTTTTGATACCTTCCATAGGGACATTGAATTGCCTCAAAATAACTGTGTTGATGATGCCAGCTACCTCTTCTCCCGTGAGAGAAGTGCTGTTATCTGAATTCGTTCGGATACACTCTTCCCATCGAGCAACTATTGATTCTCTTAATGCAGGAAACACATTGTATTCCCATGGTCTTTCATATTCAGAATAGTCTGTTCACTGTCGTCTCAGGTCCTGTGTGATATCATAGAAATGAATCGGTGAGAGATCACTGTCTCAAGAGGCTTTTTTTGCTTGATCTGGATCGAGAGCTGCTAATACTCGGGTGAGAAATTGTAGCAACCGGCGATCGGTCATGAGCATCATCTCGTTATTCGGCAGTTGCCGAAATGGATATTGTCTTCCATTTGCTAAATTGTGATGCAGTGCATCTGGTATTTCAGACATACTAAATTGAATTAATTATTTATACTACTATTCTATGACGCATCAGATAACTCACCGCCTGTCACTCCCCATGCAGTTCCAAAACTATCTATCCTATTAATACCGTTCGGTGTCAAAATAATTTTTCCCAGACCATTACAATACGTAATTCTCTTGACTCATGTTTGGGGTTTTAATTCAATACTAGATTGTGCACTGGGATCAAAGAGTATGTCTGAAACTTTTTTTTTACAATGATCAAGCACTGCTAACATAATATCAGCTTTCCTGGTCTCATCATCAGTTTCCTCACATAATTTTTCAAAAATATACATACTGTTATAGTTAATTATAAATACAACTATATTTATATTATATATTTTGTCAATATTTTTTATTTCGAGAGTGCATATCCCACTTCTTCGATGGTCATGATGCGCTCTAAGATCATCACAAAATCTGTCCGAAATTTCCTCTCTCTAACCAGGGAATCCAGTTTTTTGGCATCCTGTCCTCTAGGATTGAGTATGAGAAAGAGTTTTCAAGGGAGGAAATGGAGATATAGGAGAAATAAAAATTACACTATTATTTCGTAGGATACATCTCTATGGCAGCGAGTTTGACTCGTTTGAGAATACGTAGATTAAGTGCTGCGGCAGGAGCACTATTATCGACTACTGTTCGCTTCCCGAGAGCCAAATCTCTCAGGACAGCTGCGACATTTTCATGCTCTATCCGTAATAATTCTGATTGTGCCTCTCATACACGTATATCAAAAACAGATTTTGTATGATGAGCATCTAGAGCATCAACTATATTATGTGTGGAGCATCGAGCAATAATAGACGCAATATTACATCTTTCCGTTCGTACTACTCTGCCCTTATCTAATTCATTTGTGACTATATGAACGGTGCTTTCTGTGTGCATCTTCTCTCGATCATCTTCTCATGATTCAAGGAGATAGAGTATCCGTGCCGCTGTTACAGCGGTACCGCACATTCATTTGCCTCAAAAATCAGGTGTGCCATCTCCGCTGAGAAAACCAGGATGTTGATTGTAAATACGATCAGCATAATAGTTTATAACAGTTTCAGGCGTCCAAGGCACCCATCAATTCTGGAAGACAATATTTGTGTTATGTTTCTGGAGCACATCCAATATCTTTTTGCCCCAATCGCTACCAAATTCTGCTTTTGTAATAACACATGTTGATATATCTAATTGTTTAGCTTTTCCGAGAGCACCGCAATCTCTGTCAGCAATAACGACCGCAGGTCGTATATTGCCGAGTTGATCATTGAACATACGGCGTGCGACATTATCCATTGTGGTGCCTCCGCCAGAGACGAGATGAGCGACTTTCAAGGGTTTATTCATACAAAAAAATGAAAAAATAATTATGCTGTAAGCCGACCTTTAATATCTACATATCTTTTTTGAGCCTCTTTGATCACTTCCGCAGAAAACGAAAGAGGAGGTTTGGTAACCGATGTTCAGCTTTTTTTCCATTGACGCATGGCATCATCACGAAGAGGCTGTTTATCAAATTGACTTGGTTCACTTCATTCGTTGACAGTATGAGATTCCCAATATCGAGACGAATCTGGCGTGAGGACTTCATCGATGAGAATAACATATTGTTCAATCGGTGCTCCTCAATCAAGAGCATCAAGGTCGAGGGCCCATTCAAGCTTTGTATCGCCGAGTGTGATATCTTTTTTCTTTGCATGTTTCTGCGCAACTTGAAATATCAATATGCTCTTTTTCTTAATATATTCTGCGATCTCTGTTGCCTTTTCTTGTGTAAGATATTGTCTTCCGTCCTTTTCTTCTGTCACTCAGGTTATAGATCGCGGACATTCCCAATTTTGGAAATGTTGTATCAACTGTAGCATGCCACCAGTCATATTTTCATCATGTTCGCCAACAGCTCATTTCGTAGAAGGTGCAAAAATCGGTGTTGGAAATTCGTAGCACTTTTGTTTCCCTGTCGGTACTGTCTCTCCACCGACAGTACCAAGAAGTGTATATTCACCATCTTCTTTCAAAACAGATCCGTACAAAAAACCTCGCACTATTGCTTCTGCAGGGAGAGCTGTCAGTTTCTTCACTACCATAGCCCGCTCCCGATGTTTTGTTGGGAAATCAGCTGGAAGCGAAATATTTTCATCAGGAATATGAGTTTTTATATCGGCAGTTTCGGGATTATTTTTCAAGAAATGGAACCAAAAATATGACATTTGTGTCAATACCACACCTTTGTTTGGGATTGCAGTATCATGGACGACATCATGTGTAGATACTCTATCAGTTGCCACAATAATCGAATACTTAGGATTATCTGGATATTCGTAGGTATCACGGACTTTCCCACTGTGAATTTTTTTGTATCTCGGAGGAAGTTCGATGGATTTATGAGCGGTATCTAGTCTACTTACTGCATCATGCGTTGCACGAGATGAAGGGCCTCTTAATCATCAAGAAATCTCTTTACAAGGCCGTTCAGGGATCTCAGCCATACAAGAAAAAATTAGGAAATAAAAGTATTTTTAATTCGGCATTAATACGCCTCCTTTGCTTCGTTGATATTTTGGTGTTATTCCATAGGCATCGGCAGCACCATCGAAGAGTCCCATATGTTTATTGCCTGGTACATTTTTGAAGACATTGAGTCCTGAACGCTCTGGATGAGGCATCAGACCGAGTATGCGTCCGTCAGGCGAACTGATGCCGGCGACGCCATGCTCAGAACCATTGTATTCATTTGTGGGATTGCCGTCTGCGTCGATGTACTGGATCGCAATCTGTCATTTTGCCAAGAGGTCCAGAAATTGAGCTTTATCACGGAATTTCATCGCTCATTCAGCATGAGAAATAGGTACAACAAAAGTATCACCGATATCAAGAGTATTGAAAAATGGAGAGAGAATAGAGGTGACTTTCTGGCCGACGAAATCAGTAACATGACGGCCGTTGGTGTTATGGGCAAGTGTCATGTCGGTTGCCTGTTGAAAATCTGATATTTCTCCATTTTCGAAGACTCCTAGTTTCATCAACATCTGAAATCCGTTACAGATACCAAGCGTTAGCGTGTCTGGTCGTTGTAAGAAAGCACTCATTGCATCTCGCACTCGAGCACTTCGTAGGATGACATTGGCAAATTTAGCAGACCCTCCTGGCTCATCAGCCCCAGAGAATCCACCAGGAAATACGACCTTATGTGCTTTTCAGAGCAGTTTCGCAAATTGTTCAAAAGATGCCATGAGTTCTTCTGGTGTTTTTGTCTTAAAGACAAATACTTCTACATCTTTAAATCATGATTTATGAAGTGCATGTTTCGTATCTAGTTCAGAATTTGTTCAAGGGAAGACAGGGATAACGACTTTTGGTGATTTTGTAAGTATGTTCACTCTCTCTGATACTGCTCCACCAGAGACAATTTCTCCATTTGGTCACAGAATGAGTGGTTTACGCTCCCTCGCTGCATTAGATGGCACGATTTCTTCCACCCGTCCGCCACCAGCTTCCATAGGATAGACTTTTTTGTGTGTTCATTCCCAGAAATTTTGTGCACCAGCGAGAGAGATGTGGAGTCATCCATTCCCACCCTCATGTGTGGTGTTCATAATTGTCTCTGCCCTACTTGTGTGTCAGAGGATTTTTCCTGCGCCTTCATAGGATACATCACTCTCTTCATTTAGCTCGATGAGGATGCCTCACATATCATGATTATAGGAGAGCATTCACTCATTGAAGACAAAACCTATTCGATTTCCAAAACACATTTTCGTAATACTCGCTGCCACACCACCTTCCTCGACGACACTTGACGAGGCTACCTTACCAGCATCATGTAACTGGCGTACTTCTGAGAGAATATCTCGATAGGCATCCCACTCGGGAAGACCATTTTCATCTCGTGGAAACGGGAAATAGACCACTTTTTTATCTCGTGCATCTTGGAATTCCGCGGAAACAATTTTTGCGCTGTCTTGAGGGCTATTGGCAATGGCTATCAGTGTCGTTGGGACATGAATCAGTTTTCCATCTTGCATTTTAAATGTTCCAGAAGCTGAGTCTTTACCACCTATTGCTGGCACATTGAGCTCGATTTGTGCACGGAAAAATCCGAGCATAATACCGTATATTTCACCCCAACGAGCATCATCTTCGCCGAGTTTTCAGAAATATTCTTGTGCGGTGAGCCATACTTTATTTACATCTCCACCCATCGCGACAGTACGAGAAATTGCATCGACGACAGCATAGATGCCAGCGAGGTAGGGGCTCGTACCAGAGAGATGCGGGTGTCCACCAAATGCTGAAAGAATAGCTGTTTTAAAATCGAGACCATTCTCATTATGCAAACTCGGTATTTTTGCTGCCATACCAATTTGAGGTGATTTCTGATGTTTTCCGCCGTAGGGAGCTAATATGGTGCTTGCTCAAACTGATGAATCAAATCTTGACCCAAGTCCTTGTTGGCTCGCAACTCATTTTCGAGCGAGATTCGCTAAAAAATTCCCTATATTCGTGCCCTCTTTCAATTCATTTGGTTTTTGTGTGAAAAAATCTGTCGTATTGGCAGTCACCGTTGCAAATAATTGAGTTTTTTTAGCACCGTTACTATTGAGAAAATCGCGAGAAAGATCGACGACATCATATCACTTCCAGTTCATCCTGAGACGGTTATTCGCTGAATTTTTTTCATCATCTGTGATAGTTGCTACACGCACTGCTTCGAGATTTTCTGCCTCTATCATCGCCATTACTGTCTCATAAAATTCCGGTTTTATCACGACAGCCATTCGTTCTTGGGATTCTGAATGAGCCAGTTCCTGAGCGGAGAGGCCACTATATTTCGTGCGTACTTGGTCGAGATCTATGTCGAGTCATTCTGAGAGTTCACCCACAGCTACAGAGACACCGCCTGCTCCAAAGTCATTGCATTTTACGATATATCGTGCAAATTTTGGGTTAAGAAAAAGGCGCTGGAGCTTGCGTTCTTCAGGAGCATTTCATTTTTGTACATGTGCTCACATCTTGCTCTTATCTATATGTGTTCCTTGCTCTTTGGAAGAGACTGTTGCACCGCCGATACCATCCCGTCCAGTACGACCGCCGATCATCAAGACGATATCACCTTTTTTGGGTTTTGATCGTTTATTGTGATTTTTTGGAGCAGCAGCCACGACATACCCGAGTTCGAGATGTTTTGCCGTGAATCCTGGATGAAAGAATTCTCGCACCATACCAGTAGCAAGACCTATTTGATTTCCATAGCTCGAATATCCGAGAGCACTCACAAGAGAGATAAATTTTTGCGAAAGTTTCCCTGCTATTGTCTCTCTTACTGGTTGAGTTGGATCGCCAGATCCAGTAATACGCATTGCTTGAAAAGTATAGGTTCCCCCACTGAGAGGATCACGGATACATCCACCAATACAGGTAGCTGCACCTCCAAATGGTTCCGTTTCTGTGGGGCTATTGTGTGTCTCATTTTTGAACATGATCACCCATGTTTCTTTTTCTCCCTTCTCATTTTCTATCTCTGTTTCATACGAACAGGCGTTGTTTTCGAGGGAATCATAGAGTGTCCGATCTTTACCGAGTTTTTTCTCTACATTGATTTTTCGAAAACCTGCTTGGGCGAGATTCATCAGTGTTTTTTCTTTTCCCTCAAGCGTTTCCTTAAACATCGTCTGACTTGCCTGGATATCTCGGACTATTTCAAGAACATCTCAGTCGATTCTTATATTTTTGATTTCGGTATTAAACGTCGTATGTCGGCAATGGTCTGACCAATAGGTTTCAATCAGTTTGAGCTCAGTAAAAGTGGGATCTCTTTTTTCCTCATCACGGAAGTATACTTGGACAAAGAGAAAATCATCTACTTCTAACGATATACCCTCATGCTTTGCAAAATCTCTATATCCATCTTGAGAAAGTTGATTAAATCCTTCCATTATTCTATAACTTTCGGGGCTCTTTTCAGGATCAGGAAATACTTTGTCATCTTTTTTTTGTTCAATTTTTTCCACTGGATTAATCACCCAATCATGGATCTTTTTTCGGACTTCTGGAGTGACATTTCACTTCAAGACAATGACATGATTACTCTTGCATTTTCCAGAAAAATCACGTCCTGTTTGCGCTAGGAGACTTTTCTCTACCGAGTCCGTTCTCTGGCTAAATTGTCCAGGAACATCCGCAATATCGATGATTTCTGTGCCATCAGTCTTGCCATAAAAATCGTTTTTCGAAAAAGTGTTTTCAAGAGGAAGCTCGGCGAAAATCGTTTTTCGTGCTAATTCAAATTCTGTATTGTCCAAACCATTGTCCTCATCCCCCCCATTTACATAATATTTATCGTAGACCTCAGCCGTCACGCCCACTATCCCGAGCTCCTCATTTATCACCTTGGTCAAAGCACGAGAGACACCGTCGTGAGTTCATTTTTTCTGTACATAGAGTTCACGGAGTTTTTTTCTTTCTCCTGAGTCTGTTGCAGCAGAAAGATGTGATGTGGAAGAGACCATAAAATGAAATTAAAAAATATTTTTATGCTACGATATGAGTTTTCCCTATTCAGACACCCTGTATTCGGAGCATTGGTTCTCAGTCTTTTTTTGCCTTTACCCTACCTATAATTTCTGCCTTGATTCATCGTGTCTCGGCTTTTTCTATGATTTTTGCTGCTTCAGCACGAGGACATGCAAAAACAGATGGTACTCACATATTCCACGAAGTCATGGCTTCCTCGTCGCTCATACCTGTTAGTCGCTGAATAATATCGATAACTTGTGGTATTTTTGCGTTTGTCATATCAATTTCGATGGCCATATTTTCAGCGCCTCTGAGGCCATCTCTTATTTTTTTAACAGGATTTCCTGTCACATTGATGATCGAAGAGATTTGTACTATTGGTTCGCCATCGAATCCACCCAGGAGATCTCGTGAGACAAAAGGATTGAAAACGGTCGACGTACCTGTTGCGATCTGACCGAGCAAGAGTCATTTGCATTCTTCTTTGAGGTAATCAGGCAGTCTTGCAGCTCACTCGTCACCAATATGTGTCAAAAAATCTTCGAAGGTCATTGTTGCCCAATCAGGTCTGCCGGCGAGAGCTTCCATATCCTTTCTGATCGATGTGATACCATTTGATCGAGGTCCTATAATCCCTGTCTTTGGGTCTGGTTGTTCATAAAGTGCGACGAGGACATGTCCTTCTTCGAGTGGTACGAGTTTTTCTCCTTGTATAAGTCATTGAACGGTACCACCGATATTAAGATCAATACAATTTTCGATATTTGCTATTGTGACTCAGTGCTCTGCTAAATGCTGATCAATGTATACCTGTTGTGCTGTTGTTGGATCGGGGAGCTCTTTTAAAATACGAGCCAGGATAGTAGCAGCCAATTTGTAAGAACGACTACCCATGCCTTCACCGAGTACTGCTGTTTCACCAGCGGCATTTCCGATACCGATTTCAGATGTCGCTCGTTCCATTGCCTCCTTCATGGAATCAGAAAAGAGTCGACCGCGCTCACCTCTGAGATGATTGATGTCGATGATATTTGTCACTGATACTGCCATCTGCCCATCACGGAGATCATCTGCGTTCATAGCGATGAGATCGTGAAGCATCGGCACCCAACACATATCTCTCCCCTGAGTGATACAATCCTCTTGCGATATTTTCCCATCACGATATTGGCAACAGAGCCACTCAAACATTTCGAGATATATCTGTACTTTTGTGCCCACGCCATCGATATCTTCTTTGACACGAGTCGGGGTTTTAGAAGGAGGTATCACTGATTCCCAGGCCCCTGTTGGAGTCTGTGCGATGAGACCTTCGTTAAATGCAGGAGTGGTTTTCATTGCCGCGTCACAGGCTTCTTTGAAATTTCCAGAGGCGTTATCACCGAGTTTGACGACGACATTCCCATATCCATCGAGTCACTTCGTGAGTTCGGCTGGTTGTCCATTGAGAGGGAAATCTATGTCATCAATTTTGATAGTGAGGCCTTTCTCAAATTGTATTGCTTCTCATTCTATGCCCGACCAGGTGATTTTGCCATCTATCAGATATTGGGTGATTTGCCATTGAATTTTATGTTCCATCGCGTTCACTCGTTTTCGGATGTCGTCCTGGCTCTTGCACCCCGTGAGAGAAATGGGTATCTGTACAATAATGGGGCCTGTATCCATCTCATCTTCTCTTCACGATGGGACGAAGTGCATCGTTACAGCACTAGAAGCAATTGCTCCATCAAAGAAGTCCTTCCAAATTTTCTCATGCACATGATCTCCATACATACCATCTCCTCCATATATTCCGAGAGGCCCTGGATGTATATTCACGACCTGATTAGGTGCGAGTCATATGACTTGTTTCATCCAGCCCGAGAGGAATACCCATTTGAGTCCATACTCCTGAACAAGCGATGCATAAAATCATGCTATACAGGCAAGTGCTTCCGGAGAAAATTTCTTGTCAGGACCTCTTTTTGGAAAGTCGTTCACAATCAAAGGAGTGATAGTTTCTGGGTGCTCTTGGGCTAATGTATGTGGTCCGTTATTTTCATAACTTGTAACAATCAGTCAGACGCGATCTGCGATAGCAAGATGTTCCATGAGCTTACTGAGGCCACTTCATCCTTCGCCAGGCTTCTTACCTCCTGTAGCGAAGATAGCTACATCTCTTCAGTCTGATTTCATAGTTTTTATTTTATTGGTAGTGTATATATTTATATTTCTACATTACCATTTGTCAAATATTGAAACCTCTTTTTATCTTGAAATATATATTGACAAGAGTATATTTGAATTTATAGAGAATATTATAGAAGCGTTATTTCTTCCTCTATTTCCTCCCTCACGACTCCACTCTGGAGATCGACCATACCAGCATATTTTCCTCCGAGCTTCAGAAGCTGTCGATGGGTACCCCTTTCGACTATTTTCCCTTTTTCAAGCACGATAATATCGTCAGCACTTTTGACTGTCTGGAGACGATGAGCGATCACAATCACCGTTCTGCCTGCAAAGAGCCGCTCAAAGGCTGTTGCTACTTTTTGTTCACTATAGCTATCCAATGCGGCTGTTGGTTCATCGAGAAGAATAATTTCAGGGTCTTTGAGAAATATCTTTGCAATAGCAAGACGTTGTTTCTGTCCTCCGCTCAGCCGTATACCTCGTTCGCCAATTTCAGTCTTGATACCATGTTCGAGCTCGTAAATAAACTGACATTCTGCGAGCTCTATCGCTTCTGCAATTTTCTTCTCTCTTGCTGGATCCTGCTTTATATTTTTATTGGAAGAATTTCTGGATACGAGGAGTGAAGAATGAAGAGCATTTTTCTTTTTCTCTTTTTGAGATGTTGTAGTATGTACGCTTGATTTTTCAGGTGACATACTGTAGAGCAAATTTTCCTCTATAGTTCCATCAAAGACCGATGGCTCCTGGGTGAGGTATCCAATATGCGGATAATAGCTCTCAAGACGAATATCAGTTATGTCCTGACCATCTATGAGCAGTTTCCCCTCCATAGGTCGCATATATCCTGCGAGAATTTTCATGAGCGTGGTTTTCCCACCTCATGATCGACCGACGAGTGCTGTTTTTTTCCCTCATTGAATCGTACAAGAAAAATCATCCAATACGGTCGTTGTATTTTGGTAGGAGAACGAGAGATTTTGGAGCTCATAATTTCCATTGTGAAATCGAAATGGTTTCCCCGTGTCGTATCACTGAATCTGGGGGGTCTGATCCATGAAATCCCAGAGTTTTTCTATGTGTACAAATGATTTGGTAAAACTTTCATAATATTCTATGACATCTCTGAGTGTCACTTCAAAGAGCGCCAACACGGTCAAGAGTCCAACCATATCGCTGAGTGAATATGTTTCACCCATGACTCGCACCCCCAGATAATAATATGCTCACACTATCCCACAGGAAAGGACAAATTTTGGTGTCTGAAAGAGAAGTGACGCCCAGAAAGTTTGTCGTCTCGCGAGATCCCAGGAATAATCATTGATGTCATCCATTTTATCTATTTCTTTATTCACGGAATTATTCTGTAAAATCTCAAATTTTGACATAATAACCTTGGCAAGAAGTCCCGTCATTTTGACATTATTTTCTTTGCGTTGTCGGCGGTAAAAAGACGTATGCCGATTAAAATATACCACTAAACCAAATATCAATGCGATCAGTCCCATGCCACCGACCATGATGCCCCACGGAAGTCATCGAACCATAAAAAATCCAAAAAGCAGCGTAAAAATAATTCTCGCAATATATCAGATCGTGCCAATTAACAGCGTTGTTGATTCATCAATGCCTTTTTGGATAATACTGAGTATTTTTCCCGTACCGAGTGCTTCTATACTTCCTTGTTCGAGTTGAATAAAATGCTTGAGATTTTTCCTGATAAAATACTTATCCCAAACAAACTGCTGCTCTACCCAATGATAATTGCGGAGAATATATCATCCAATCTGGAAGACTACCATGATAACCCCTGCCTTTATGATGATGCCAATAAATGCCTCCATATCTCGCATCTCAATGCTCTGGACAACTCCTCTGAGAAAATACGCCAGAAAAAGAGTAAAACAAATCGTAAAGCTCGATGTCAAAAATCGCAAAAAGGTCACAAAAGGATAGACACGACATGGCTCTAAAAATCGTTGTGTTTTTTGCCAAAGATTCATACTTCGATTGTAGAAATATTTTATCAGAATGCAAAGGGAGATATCAGACCTTCCTACTTTTCATCATAAATAGAAATGAGAGTCCGAGAGGAAATACTGTCTGAGCGGGATGAATAGAGATATCTGATGAAAACTGTTTATAGCGAGTTTATTTCCTTTCGGCAGTTTTGCAGTACTTTTGCTGTCAAAAGTACGAAAATGAAGCCATAGAATGAAGCCATAGATTGAAACAGTTTTATTACCTGGATTCCACCTCGCGCTCATGCCTCGCTCGTCACTCCAGCCTCCGAGGTGGAGTGGAATGACGGGGCGGGTAATTCTTTTTCTTGACTTTCACAGGGGGGGGGTAGAATGCTCTCATTA
>Ga0163150_10005999_pt1 | contig 15158 bp, 15 predicted proteins | sample OliLakLV19P2IB_FD_148628 | JGI IMG/M metagenome (GOLD analysis project Ga0163150, IMG submission 148628) | Freshwater microbial mat bacterial communities from Lake Vanda, McMurdo Dry Valleys, Antarctica - Oligotrophic Lake LV.19.P2.IB | ecosystem: Environmental > Aquatic > Freshwater > Lake >...
ATGAAACAGGTATTCGAATTAGATGAAACATTAGCAGGTGATGTAATTCAAATTAAAGATGATTTTGCTGTAGGCCCATTAGCGGCTATTGATACCGAAGAAGGCTGGCTGGCAAGGTTGGATTGGTGGAAAAGTGTGTCACAAGGCTCACCTTATGATACAAATCTTGTCGGAAGTTTTGACGACAGGGAAACAGTAAAAGAATTAAAGACAAAACTGGATGAGAACCCGCAAGAACAGTTATGGATATGGATGGGGCAGAACCAGCATGATGTGACCGGGTATTACTGGCTGATGCCACAGTTTAAAGAATACCAGGGTCGGATAATGATCTTGTATTTGAATAATCTTCCTTTTATTAATGAGAAAGGGCATATATTTTATCCATCCTGGCTGCAGGAGATTCAGCCAAAGGAATTTGTAAAGGCAAAAAAATTGGCAAGACCAATTACATTAAGTGAATTTGAAATAGACCCGGATGAATGGAGAAAGATTGCTGAAGAAAATGCAGCGGTAAGAATTTTGGAAGGGGGTAAGAAGATTGCCGGAAAGGAAGAAAATTTTTACGATAGCGAAATTATAAAAAACCTGACAGGTGAATGGCAGAAAGCTACAAGGGTTTTATCGAACACCCTGCACCGCATGAAAATAAAAACTGGCGATGTGTTTATAATGTGGCGGATGAAACATTTGATTATTGATGGAAAAATAGAAGTGACCGGTGATGTAACGAAGGGCTGGAAGGATTTTGATGTGAAGATAGTTGGAGCAAAGGCGGCAGTTGTTTCTGCGGAAGAAAATGTTAGTGAAAAGTGATTTTTGTAATGCAACATGTCGCCCCTACGGGGCTTGGGGTCGCTTTATGGCTTGTTTTCTACTAATATAACGCCCCGCTGGGGCTGAGGGAAAGCAGGGGTTTTGTTGTGAGGTTATATTTAATAGTATAAGGTTGAACGATATAGATGGCTCCAGAAGGACCAGCTGTCAGTAGAAAAAATTAGATAATAAGGTTAGAGTTTCTTAGGAGCGATTTGTTAAAGGGCAATAATTTTGAAAACAAATTTCTGTCGACATAACTCAAAAAGAGTTGAGGGGAAATAGAAGTTGTGCTACAGAGGGTTATACTGAATAGGGAAAGAAAATATAATGATGGGGATGGCCCCATCGGGGCAAGATGTTAGTAGAAAAAGAAAAGTTCAATAATAGGGTTGGAGCTCCGTAGGAGCGAAATGTTTTAAAAAGAATAACAATGCCAAACACATATTCCCAGATATACATACAAATTGTATTTGCTGTAAAAGGCAGGGAATGTTTTATTAAAGAATCATTCAGGGGGGAGCTACAAAAATATATGGCGGGTATTGTTGCCAATCAAAAACAAAAATTGTACGCCGTTTATTGTATGCCGGACCATACACATCTTTTATTAATTCTCAGACCAAGCATTTTGATAGCAGACCTTGTCAGAGATATTAAAGCAAACTGCACTTCTTTTATCAAAGAAAAAAAATGGGTAAATAGTTTGTTTAGCTGGCAGGAAGGGTATGGGGCTTTCTCGTATCATAAATTGCAGGCAAAAGATGTCGTGAATTATATTCTTAACCAACCCGAACATCACAAGAAAACTTCATTTAAGGAAGAGTACCTTAAATTTTTAAGCGAATTTGAAATTGAATACGAAGAAAAATATTTATTTGAATTTTACGGTTAGAATAATATGAGTGCAGCAAAGAATAAAATATCAGCAGTAGGAGCTAATGATAACGGTTTGCATGGTCAATACAAGACATGGTTTCTGGATTATGCATCTTATGTAATTCTTGAAAGAGCCGTACCGGCTATTGAAGATGGATTGAAACCGGTACAACGCCGCATCCTTCATGCGATGAAGGAAATGGACGATGGACGTTATAATAAAGTGGCGAACATTATCGGGCAGGCAATGCAGTACCACCCGCATGGTGATGCAAGTATTGGCGATGCACTGGTGAACATGGGCCAGAAAGATTTGCTGATAGATACACAGGGAAACTGGGGCGATGTAAGAACCGGTGATGATGCGGCAGCAGCCCGTTATATTGAAGCCAGACCGAGCAAGTTTGCATTGGAAGTGGCATTCAATGCAAAAACAACAGAATGGCAACTAAGTTATGATGGAAGAAAGAATGAACCTGTGACTCTGCCCATGAAATTTCCATTATTGCTTGCACAGGGTGCAGATGGTATTGCAGTTGGATTGTCCACAAAAATCCTTCCGCATAATTTCTGCGAAATAATTGAAGCTGCAATAAAACATTTACGGGGCAAACGATTCGAATTGCATCCCGATTTTCTCACAGGAGGCATGATTGATGTAACCGACTACAACCAGGGAAAACGAGGCGGCAAAGTAAAAGTAAGGGCACATATAGAAGAGGTAGATAAGAAAACACTGGCGATAAAAAGTGTGCCGTATGGCGTTACTACCACTCAATTAATGGAGTCCATTGTAAAGGCCAACGACCAGAATAAGATAAAAATTAAGAAAGTAACTGATAATACAGCGGCAGAGGTTGAGATACAGGTTGATTTGGCGCCCGGCATTTCTCCTGATATTACGATTGATGCGTTATACAAATTCACCGATTGTGAAATATCCATTTCTCCTAATGCCTGTGTGATTGTTGGACACAAACCGGAATTTGTTGGTGTGCAGGAGTTGATGAAATTGTCCGTTGACAAAACCAAAGACCTGCTGGAACAGGAATTGAAAATTAAACTGAATGAGCTGCAGGAAAAATGGCACTATACTTCTTTAGAGAAAATATTCTTTGAGGAAAAGATATATAAGGAACTGGAGAAAAAACATGAAACATGGGATAAGGTGCTGGAAGGAATTGATAAGGCATTTATTCCTTTCAAAAAGCAACTGAAGAGGGATATTACAAGAGAAGATATTATAAAACTGACAGAAAAACCAGTACGCCGTATTTATAAATTAGATATAGATGAACTGAATGCACAGATAAAAGGGCTGGAGGAAGATATTAAAGCAGTAAAACATGATTTGAATAATCTCGTTGACTTCGCCGTAGCCTATTATGAAAATCTATTGAAGAAGTACGGTAAAGGGAGAGAAAGAAAAACAGAAATCAGACAGTTTGAAATAATTGAAGCAAAGAATGTGGCTATCGCCAATATCAAACTGTATGTAAACCGGGAAGAAGGATTTATTGGCACAGGATTGAAAAAGGATGAATTGCTGTTTGAATGTTCTGACCTTGACGATATTATTGTTTTTGCCCGGCGGGGCATTATGAAAGTGATGAAAGTATCTGACAAAACGTTTATCGGGAAAGATATTCTTCATGCTGCCGTGTTTCAGAAGAATGATGAACGGACAACATATAATATGATTTATGCGGATGGAAAAGGAGGCAAGAGCTTTGCTAAACGATTTAATGTAACCGGTGTTACAAGAGAAAAAGAATACGATCTGACGAAAGGCGATGAAAAAAGTAAAGTACATTACCTGAGTATAAATGCAAACGGCGAAGCAGAAATCGTTAAGATTACACTTACACCCGGTTGTGCAGCACATAAAAAGGAACTTGAATTTAATTTTGCAGAACTGGAGATAAAGGGACGCAGCAGTATGGGCAACACCATTACCAGGTATCCTGTTAAATCTGTCCGGTTTAAAGAAGCTGGTAAGGCAACGTTGAGTGGACGAAAACTCTGGTTCGATGAAAAATTTGGTCGCCTGAGTGCAGAAGAAAAAGGAGTTTTTCTTGGAAGTTTTGAACCGGACGACAGAATTTTAGTTTTATACAATGATGGTAACTATGAAGTAACGGATCAGGAAATGACACAGAAGATTGACCCGGATAAAGTGCTGCATATTGGAAAGTTTGATCCGGATAAAATTATCACCGCCATTTATGTTGATAATGATAAGAAGCAATACATGGTGAAGCGTTTTAAAATAGAAACAAGTACCTTGAAAACCAGGTTCCTCTTTATTAAAGAAGGCGATGGTAACTATGTGGAAGCTGTAACTACTGATGAAGAACCTATACTGGCGATGCAACAAGGAAGAGGTGCACAGATAAGAAAAGCGAAACTGAAGATTGTGAAAATTGCCGAAGTAACGGGTTACAGAACTGTTGGAACCAAACTGGCAGATTACAGCAAGTCAACCGAAATGGAATGGGTGAAAGTAAAGGAAACTAACCAGGCAGAATTATTTAAATAGATATTATGATGGATCATTGGGAAATATTTGATGTATATAAAGCTCTGCTGGCAGTGGCAGCAGGTATTATATTGGGACTGGAAAGAGAAATGAAGGATAAAGTGGCAGGTCTAAAAACAATCACCATTATTTGCCTTGGTGCTGCATTGTTTGGAATTCTTTCTTACCGTATAGGTGGCGAAAATAACCCTACACAAATTGCTGCATATGTGGTTAGTGGTGTAGGCTTTATAGGGGCTGGAGCAATTTTTAAGGACGGCTTTTCTATTTCTGGCCTAACCACTGCCGGTATTATATGGCTGGCAGCAGCAGTAGGTCTCTCTATCGGTTTTGGTGAGTTTTACCTGGCGGCTACTTTTATGGCAGGGACACTTATAATTATTTTTATAACACCGTTCATTAATAAAATATTCCGGTCGAAAAAGGTGTCAAGGCAATTGCAACTTGTAATTGAAAGGGAAAATATTGAAATTAAAACGGATATATTTTCCGCCTTACATAAGGAAGGAGTGATTGCAGAGGAGAAAAAAATCACCCTGAAAGACGATAAACTTGAAATTTTGCTGGAGATAGTCCTTACAGAGGATAAGATTAAATGGTTACAGGATTACCTGTTGAGCATTAAATCAATTTACTCATTCTCTTTTTAGCAATCATTTTGGCACTTTTATCCCACCTTTCTTCCGCTTAATTTTTATGGTTGCATTCTTTTCAAGATTGCTTGAGAGCCTGATATCAAACCTCTTGGTACCATCATATATTACCATAAGGGCAGTATTGGGTGCAATGGCACCTAAATTTTCTGCAAACATCGTCAGCTCATTTATTTTTTGCAGAGAATCCAGTACCACATCAAAATGAATGGGTTTTGTACTTAGCTTCTGGTGAAAAGCCATCAGTTTTTTATTAAAGAAGATAGAAATAGAATCGCCGTCCACTTCACCGTTATCATAAAAATCAATTTTCAATGAATCTGATTCTACCTCAATTTCATCACTTACAATATTTTCTCTCTCCGTGTATTCTCTTTCAATCACATAATTGGTTACTTTCCGTTGTATAATAGTAACAGCACCGGCAGTGTCAATTAATGAAGGCTTCCACAACTGGTAGGTTTCTTTAAACTCTCTCATTGCTTTGAGTACAGAATCTTTTTTGCTGATATCTGCATTCATCCGCAGGCTGAAATTGATATTAGCACAAACGTTTTTATAATCGGGCAATGCTACAAAGGTACCCACAAGGTCTGCACCAGCCTGCGCCACCCGTAGTGTTGCCTGCATTGTCATAATGCAATCCACTTCAAATGCTGAAGGCGAACCATGATAAAGAACGGGAACATTGTAAAGGCTTAATCGCCGGGTAACAGGATCATAATTACCTTTTACCGGCAGGCTGCGGAAAGTATTTTTAAAGTAATAGTTGAGTATTCCAGACACATAATTTTTATCCGGTTGCAGGATAAGTTCAACCATATAATTATTGGCAGAGCTATTTGTTTTTACATTGGCATTACCATACCAGTAACCAAATACCGATTGGGAATGGGAGTGAAGAGAAACCAGCAGAAGGAGAAGGGCCAACGATTTCTTCATAAACGATATGCAGGGATATTTTAAGAGTATCAGAGGTAAAACGGTATTACAAGTTACTTATTTCATTTCAGGAACCGTTTCATTTCTCTTTCTACGTCTTTTTGCTTGATACTTTCCCGTTTATCGTGGTGTTTTTTCCCTTTGGCAAGGCCAATTTCAATTTTTGCTAACCGGTCTTTAAAGTAAATGCCCAACGGCACTAAAGTGTAGCCTTTCTCTTTTAGTTTGGCAGCAATTTTTTTGATTTCTCTTTTTTCCAGCAGGAGCTTTCTGTCCCTTACCGGGTCATGATTGTTGGTAGTGCCATGAGAGTATTCTGCTATATGCAATGATTTCAGCCAGATTTCACCATTATCAATCAGGCAGTAGCTATCGTTGAAACTTACCTTTCCTTGCCGCAACGATTTTATTTCAGTGCCGAGCAACACCATGCCTGCATCATATTTTGCATCTATGAAGTATTCATGATAAACCTGCCTGTTTTTATATTCTATCATCTGTAGTAGCTCATGGCTAATAGTTGAATTTTTCATAGTAAACTAACCAACTATGAAGTATCAACTATGAACTATTGTAAAATTAATTTTTGAAAAGTGTAAGCACCGTTGCCAGTTTATCTTTTAATTCTTTTCTTGGTACAATGAAATCCAGGAAACCATGCTCCAAAACGAATTCACTTCGTTGAAAGCCGGGTGGCAAATCTTTTTTAATCGTCTCTTTAATAACTCTTGGGCCTGCAAAGCCAATTAAAGCGTCAGGTTCAGCAATATTTAAATCGCCTAACATACCAAAAGAGGCAGAGATGCCACCAAAAGTAGGATCGGTGAGCAACGAGATATAAGGAATTTTCGCATCACTTAATTGTGACAACTTACCACTTGTTTTTGCCAATTGCATAAGGGAGAATGCACTTTCCATCATTCTTGCACCTCCGCTTTTACTGATGACCATGTAGGGCATACTCTGTTTTATACAATAATCAACAGCCCTTGAAAATTTTTCTCCCATCACACTGCCCAGCGAGCCGCCAATAAACTCAAAATCCATACAGGCAATTACTATATCGTTTCCACCAATTTTTCCGACAGCAACTCTCATCGAATCTTTCAAATCAGTTTTACTCCAGATTTCCTCCAGCCTTTTCTTATACGATTTCAAATCTGTGAATTCCAAAAAGTCCTTACTGCGGATGTTGTCAAACAGCTCTGTGTATTCCATATTGTCAAACAATATGTCATAATATTCGCTGCTGTTGATGCGGTGGTGAAAACTGCACTTAGGGCAAACAAATAAATTTTCCCGCAGTTCAGATACAGTACCAATAAAATTACAATCGGGACATTTTACCCAAAGTCCTTCAGGTGTTTCTTTTTTCTCAGAGGTCTTGGTGTTAATCCCTTTTTTGATTCGTTTGAACCAACTGGCTTTCGTTTCTTCCGACTTTCCTTCTTCACCCGCCAGGTTCGCATCAAAATCTTCAATTTGTTTCGCCATAACCGGTTGTTAAGTTACAAATATAGGGATTGTTGCCAGTTTCGGGTTTGGGGTTTAGTGTTTTGATTACCAGCAACATTACTACTATCATCGTCCCTTGCGTCGCACCCTTGTACTTTCGGTTCGCTATTGGGCATTTTGTAAATTTTCATATTACATTCAGAAATTTCCGATACTAAAGAACCCGAAACACAGCACCATAAACCGGTAACAAACTATTTTTTCAATACCGTTTCAAACAATTTAAATATTCTTTTATGCTCATCCGTCCAGCTACTCGGTTCTATAAAACCATGATCTTCCATTACAGGTGTTTTATTAGTTGTGGTTATATACCAAAGAGAATCATTTGGTACTTTATCCGGGTTCCAGAGAAAGTAAAGTGTAGTTCCGTCATTGCTGCAGAAAGTTCCGGAAGGAGAAGTGTCCATCCATTTGGGATCTCTCATTATTTTTTCAACAGTTAGTTTATCCAATTTTTGTGCAAACAAATTAGCAGAAACAAATAATAGCAGAATCGTTACATAACGTGTTAACATCGTAAGCAGTTTAGGCTATAAATATATCGGAAAGACGGCAAGAAAATTAAACTGCTGCCAGAAAAAATATCAGGAAAACGGGGGTTAATTGTTAGGGGCACCGCTGTCTATCCAGCAAAGAATTGAATTCTTTTGTGCGGTAGTAAGGGTGCTTCCCTGTGGCATTCTGCCGGAAGAAACTGCTGTTCGGATGGCAGAGGCAGAAGCAGATACTTGTGCATGATTGGTAATGGGGCCGGGACCATTAACACTACCGGCTGCATGGCAACCTGCTACATTACAAGAAGCCTGTATGATTGGGCTTATATTGGCTGCATAAGCTTTATTGGTAACGGTGCTGCAATCTAACGTGGTGCTGCCACCACCACCGCCATTGTCTTTACTACAGGAAATAGTGATGAAAACAGATATAACCAGTATGATTGTTACAACTAATGCCTTGCTCATAATTACTTTTTTTACAGGATTAAAACCCTCAGATGTAAATAAACGGAAAAAGTTTAATAAAGTTGCCTTGGCCGTTTCTGAGTGAAAACTTACCTATTCTGTATATTGTATTATCCCGGCTTTTTTAAGTTGTAAACCGGTTACTGTTTTTTCTAACGACCAATCATCTTTTGCCCATACTTTAGTATCGCTTTTTTTGCGGTCAAAAATGATACCTGCTGCTGAAAGACCGGGAATAAATAATTCAGCTTTACTACTGTCGCTATTAAATATGGCAAAAGTAGCCGTTGTTTTGTCTGTAACAACTTCTGCGGCGCTGAGCTTTGTACCGGCTTCAAAAATCCTGATACAATCATTTTTCAAGGAGGACCATTGGTAACCGGCTGATCCGATACAACCATGTTCATCCTTATCGTTTCCAACTAATGGTGCTTTTGAGGTATCAACAGTTAGTGGTTCATTTTCCTTCTTTTTTGTTTCAGCAGGTTTGTTGTTGCATGATAGGAGGAAGGCAGCCGATGCAAGAATCAGTGTAATTATTTTCATTGTATTTTTTTATAGAAAACGTATTAATTGGTTATTCTGCCTTTTTTATACTGACAATACGCCACTCTTTTCCCTTTTTAGGTTGTCCGCTATCATCATACGTATCTGTCATTTTATACACCAGTTCAGCAACATACTTAGTACCTTTCATTTTATTATTTACTTTATAACCGAAGGAGGTATTGTTGTCCTTTATCACCACCGGGATATTATCCAGGTTATTATCTTCCGGGTGCCCAAAATCATACTCATTGCTGGTACCGGTTTCTGTAAACAGCAGGTGGGCATAATCGCCTTCATCATATCCCGAGAAAGTCAGCTTAACTGTTTTTGTGGTATCAGCAGTGGTTGGCGGATTAACTGGTTGTTTTGTTGCTGTATCAGGTGGCGGAAATGAAATCGTATCTTTTGTAACAGGGTCTTTTTCTTTTTTGTCAGAGCTGCCGCAGCAAAAACTTAGTGTGGCGATACATACTGTAAAAAATAATTGACGCATAGCTTTTTATTTTCGGGTAAGATACGCATAAATATTTTCGGTGCCATAATGTAACATGGTATTACTGACGGTTATTTTTCAAACTTTACTTCATTGGTGCTTTGTACTCCGTTTTCAAAGTCGCTGATATTTTTGAAAGTGGTGGTAACAATTTGCTCTACTGCTTCCTTTGTAAAAAAGCCCTGGTGAGCAGTAATAAGTACATTAGGAAATGACATAAGCCGGGCTATTATATCATCCTGGATAATACTCTCCGATAAATCCTTAAAGAATAAATTTTCTTCCTGTTCATACACATCCATTCCCAGGTAGCCAAGTTTCCCGGTCTTTAATGCCTGTATAGCATGTGTTGTATTAATTACAGCACCCCGGCTTGTATTGATTAACATTACCCCTTTTTTCATTTTTGAAAAAGCATCTTTATTAATCAGATGCTTTGTGTCAGGTGTAAGCGGACAATGGAGTGAAATAATGTCTGACGTTTCCAGTAATTCATCTAACGGTTTATATTCTACCCCTGCACTCTTTAGCTCTTCAGATTCCAATATATCGTTTGCTATAACGCTGCATCCAAAACCAAGCATTATTCTGCAAAAGGCAGCACCTGTACGTCCGGTTCCAATTACCCCTGTTGTTTTTCCATCAAGATTAAATCCAAGAAGCTTTTCCAGGGAATAATTATTTTCCCTTATTCTGTTGTAGGCCTTATGTGTTTTTCTGTTTAATGTAAGGATAAGGGCAACGGCATGTTCTGCTATTGCCTGTGGCGAATACGCCGGTACTCTCAGTATTTTTATTTCTTTTTCGTTTGCGGCTTTTATATCAATATTGTTAAACCCGGCACAGCGAAGTACAATTAGTTTAACTCCATACGAACTCAATTTTTCTATTACTGCATTATCAATCTTATCATTTACGAATACACATACTGTTTCAAATCCTTGCGACAGGTTTACCGTGTTAATAGTAAGCGAAGCTTCAAAATAGGTTAACTGATTTTTGCCCGATGGATTAAATCTTTCAAAAAACTCCCTGTCATAAGACTTCGTATTAAAGACTGCTACTTTCATTGATGAAATTATTACTGGTGCCGGTACCAGGCTTTTGGTGAGAGTGGTTAATTATTATTCCGTTTTAGGATAACAATAATTCCTGTATTATGAAATTAAAGATAACTAAATAAGTTCTGCTACATGCTTATGAATATTATGTGCCAGTGCTTCCGTGGGTACATCATTCTGGTCGACACCGAAGGGGTCTTCAATTTCTTCGGCGATCAACTCAAGACTGGCCAGCACATAAAAGATAAAAGCAACTACCGGCACTACATAAAAACCCAACTGGAACACATAGCCAAACGGCAATGTCATGATGTAAAAGAAAATGAATTTTTTTATAAAGACGCTGTACGAAAAAGGGATTGGGGTGTTCTTAATCCTTTCACAGGCACCGCAGATGTCGGTAAAGGATTGCAGTTCGGCATTAAGGAACAATAACTGTTCGCCAGTTAGCTTACCTTCTTTATACAGTTGGTGAATATGCTGATACATTAAAAGGGCTGTTTGGTTAGGTACATGTTTGCTGTGGTCTATTTTATCAAACAGATGTTTGTGCTCTTTATCATCAAACAGTTCAATCCTTGTTTTTTCTTTTTGCAGGTGATTGTGCAGGGCATAGGCATAGGCAGGAATTATTTTCCGGAAAAAAGAACGTTGCACTTTATCATCTTCCGGAAGCAGTATGTTCAGCTTCATGGCAAAGTTGCGGCTGGTGTTTACAAGGCTTCCCCAGAGCCTTCTTCCTTCCCACCAGCGGTCGTATGCAGTATTGGTACGAAACACCAATAACATAGAAATAGCAAAACCCAGCAAAGTGTGCATGACAGGGATATTTCTTACATAACTGTTTGATGACATTTTCCAGAATTCCAGTTCCAGGTAAGCAATGATGGCAGAGTAAATACAGATACCAATTATCATTGGAAACAACTGGCGGAATGTATCAGCTTTATGAAATTTGAAAATGAAAGCAAACCAGTCTTTTGGGTTGTAAGAAATCATACGGAATTTGTTTGGTCAAAAATAGGTATTGGTTTTATGAAAAGGAGTAATACGTTTTATACGGCGACCCGATAGCTATCGGGTTCGTCAGATTCATTGGGTTATAAAGGCTGCTGACCAAAATATCGCCTGAGAATTTTTGTAGAGAACCGGGAGGGAAGTTGGGTTTTTACACAGGTCATGTTACAAGCCGGTTTATTTCTCGTTTTTCTTTGATCGTAATGCAAGTAGTTCAGTCGTGTTAATTAGTTTCTTAAAGTCGGTTTTCTTAAGTCCGTTGTGTAGAACAATATTAAATTTTTTGTCAAGTGTAATTAATCTTGTCTCATAACCGTCCAACTTGTATTCATTGTCAGTACTGGCAAATTAATGAGCTGGTGCTTAGCGTTCAGGTAAAGTTCTTTCACTTCGAGTTAAAACTGGTGAGTGTACAAAAGATAAATACGGATGAACTGCTGGTTGAAGTCCCGATAGTTGCAATACGGTATCAGAAAGGATGAGTTACAAGGAATTCCTGATAAGTGCTGCGGTAGTAAACCGATGCTGTCAGCATAATACCCGGTAAAAAGGCGGCATGATTTGTACACAGGCGTTATAGTGCAACAGGGGAGAGCCAATGATTACGAAAAAGAAACATCAAGGTGGAATTACCATCAAGACGATTATCGATTTAATTATTGGCAGTCAGACCAGTTTATAGTAGTGATGATATTGTATGAAAGTACAACGGAGCGAAGGGACTGGCAGTTGTGAAGCATTGAAAAGCAACAGGCACAACCTTCGGGGAAGATGCCGCTGCATTCAATCACCTATTTAAAAGGTAAAACACATAACTGAAGAGCCGTATGACGGGAGACTGTCACGTACGGTTCTGTGAGGAGCTGGGGATGAAATTCCCCTTGCTTACTCGACTAGCGGTAGTTTTTAGTACATGGCTTTTATTTGATCTGGGGTGAGTCTCAAAAATCGAGTAGCATTATTAAATAAAATGTCTCTCTTCTCTTCTTCAGTCAAAAATTTAGCATTATTAATTCTGTCTATAGCAATTTTTATTGTCTCTGGCCAAACCATATTGTCTGAACCAAACATAATTCTTTTAATAAATCCTGCATTTACTAGTCTTTCTAAATAGAAATAAAATTCCTTTTCTGGAATGTGATAACTAATGACACCTAAGTCAACATATAATTGTGGGTGGGCATACAACGTGGCCACCATATCATCTATCATAGGCCAACCTGCATGCATGGCATAGACCCTTAATTTAGGATGTTTTACTAATGCATTTTCTAATACAAAAGCACTATGTAGTGATGCTCTGTAATTTTTTGCACCCAAATATATAACACCTGGTGGCCCTGGGCCAACATGAATCCCTACAGGAATATCTAATTCTTCAGCCATTTTTAAATACGGTTCAAAAGCACTATCGCTTGGTGAAAAGCCTTCATATTGTATGGTGATTTCCCCAAAAACCTTAAACTCACCCGATTTAAATAATTTTGTCAATGAGTCTACTGTCAGTCCAATCTTTTTGACAGACTCAAAATCCCAAAGGATAGCTTTAATAATACGTTTTGGTTCTTCAGCATGCCATTTTTTTACTAAGTCAAATTGTCCGCTGGTTACTGCGTACACATTATTTTCTCTAATGGCTCTTAACGTTTGAATGCGTAACGAATCATCAGTAAGCGGCGACGTGGTAGATTTTTTGTTCCATTGCCCTGTTTTCATTGCCTGCATAAAAGTGGCACCATAGGGTTCCTTTGGGTCATGGACACCAAAATTATCAAATGGAACACCCATTTTTACCGGTGGAGGCCCTTGTTCATTAGCACCAATTGCATGAAAGTGCATATCAATTACTGGTAACGTTTTTTTTGTTTGGGCAAAACAAGAAATTCCCATTGCCAAAAATAAAAAGAGCAGTTTAAATTTCATTATAATTAAATTTTAAATAATAAAAAAGTTGTTCCAAAATTACCGCTAACGGCAGTTTGTGAAAAAACCTCAGCTGCAATATAAATATACACACAATGTGAATAGAGATAAACAGCGTATGGTTTTTGCAGATACTGTTTATGCAATTTATCCAAGGAAGTTCCCGCCATCAAACTTATTTTGCCACTTTAGAAGACCAGGTGGCAAGCGATAATACTGTAAAACTCATGGATGCCTTTATTGACAAACTGGATCCGATAGCTATCGGATTAGCGCAATTAGGTTTTAGTACAAAAAGCTGAGAATATATTCGTCGCCCTGCCATATTGCCAAACCGATGTTTTGCGGTCGTACTTTATCCACTAAATTGTTTCAAAGCACTCAATAAAGGTTTTTATTCCAACCAAAATAATTCCTTTCTTCTTCTCGTCCATTTTTGATAACACTGGTCTGTTATTGTATCTAAAAAGAACCGCTGTTAGTAATGCCTTAGATTTTAGATTTTGCAAATTACTGGTATAAATTTTCAGTCTGTCATTCTGTTCTGGCTCGCCTTCAACATACTGCAACATATGAATATTTCTGTTTTGAATTGTCTCAAAATAAGCTTCTGTCACTTTTTTTGTATGAACGTTTTTGGTTTGTCTAAAATATTCCCAAATCAGAAAGTATATTTTCATAATCTCTTCCAATTCTTCCGTTGATGTGTCCAGACGGTAGCCTAGCAAAACAGTCAGGAAAAATGGTTGTTGTTTGAATATTTCGTCTGAAATCTCATTGAAATATTCCACACCTATGTTATCTATTTTGGTCAGTAGTCTCGCTAATTCGATTGTTTCATTTAAGTCCTTTTGTGTAATATTCATTCCAATTATTTTCATTTTTGGGTCTCGTTAGTATGGCAACGATTGGGTATTGCTGCAGGCCGGGAATTCATTGCTGGTCTGCCCGGTACAAATGCCCAATTGAAAATATATTGTTGAAGTTAACAACTAAAAGCCAAATTTATAAATATCAGTCGGAACCAATGCTGCTGCTTGTACATTGCTGATGTGACATTGTCCTGCCCTGCTTTTGCAAATACTTTTGTGTGTGTCCAGCGAAGCTGCCTTTGTGATGAGAGCAGGCCTCTCGATGGAAGAAGAGGAGCAACCTTCATCCGCCAGCTGGCGGATTGTATGCTGCGTTGCTCTAAGGGGCAAGGTGGTGAACGATACAACAGGTGCGTCTGTAAGAGCCGATCCGCCAGCTGGCGGAGAAGCGGCTGTGAGGTCTCGATAATTGTTACCGATGCAAAAAGAAACGATGCACATGATTGTTTCGACAGAGTTAACATTCGTTACAAGTAGTTGCCAGAAGTGTTAGCTGCATCCGGGATAAAGCCGCCGGGACTTACAGACCTGCCTACCGGCAGGCAGGCAGGCGCAAGGGCGGAACCCGATAGCTATCGGGTGGAGAACCTGAACTGGTTGAATATGCTTAATAGGTAAAATCGTTTGAAGGATTACCAGAACGTACGAAAAGCATAGAGGTGGAATCATCAAGCGGAGCACCCGTAAGATGTAATACAGCTTCACAAACCAGGCACAGGGACGGATGTACCCGTAGTAGTGCTGATATCCGCCGAAAGGCGGAAGTAGCGAAGGGGTACACAAGATGCAAAATTGGTAAAACACAAAACAACCGCAAGGAATGATTAAAATGTTTATCCAAACAATTGGTAAGCGAAAGTTTACCAATTGGTCGAGGCATCTTGAAGAGCCGTATGAATCGAGAGGTTCACAGCTTGTCCCGAACCTGATTCGG
>Ga0163150_10006003_pt1 | contig 15144 bp, 8 predicted proteins | sample OliLakLV19P2IB_FD_148628 | JGI IMG/M metagenome (GOLD analysis project Ga0163150, IMG submission 148628) | Freshwater microbial mat bacterial communities from Lake Vanda, McMurdo Dry Valleys, Antarctica - Oligotrophic Lake LV.19.P2.IB | ecosystem: Environmental > Aquatic > Freshwater > Lake >...
CGCGCTCATCGCGCTTGCGCGCGCGGATCTCCGCAATACGGTCGGCGATAGGGATCTCGAGGCGCTCTTCGACCTTCGCACGATAGTCGAAGTCACTCAGGACCCGACGCTCGATGCGCTGGCCGACCGCACGCTCGATCACCTTCATGTCGTTCTCTTCCTCGGGCGATACGAACGTGTATGCATCGCCGATTGCGTCCGCACGCGCGGTACGACCGACGCGGTGGATGTAGTCATCGGCCACGTTCGGAACGTCGAAGTTCACGACGTGCTCGAGCGCTTCCACGTCGATGCCGCGGGCCACAATGTCCGTCGCTACCAGCACGCGGTAGCGGCCAGTCTTGAATCCGCTCAGCGCATCCGTGCGCTGCGACTGGCTGCGGTTGCCGTGGATGCGACCTGCGCTGATGCCGGCCTTCTCCAGCTTTTCGAAGAGCCGGTTCGCGCGATGCTTCGTGCGGCAGAAGATGATCGCATTGCCGATCTCGTTCTTCTCGAGCAGGTCGATCAGCAGCTTCGGCTTCAGTGCCGACGGCACCGGATAGATCGCCTGCGTGATGCCCTTCGCAGGACCCGCCTGGCGCTCGACGTTGATGCGCGCCGGGTTCGACAGGATCTCACGCGAGAGATCGGCAATTGCGCTCGGCATTGTCGCCGAGAACAGCATGGTCTGGCGCGCACGCGCGGGCAGTGCGCGCAGCACCCGCTTGATGTCCGGCAGGAACCCCATGTCGAGCATGCGATCCGCTTCATCCAGCACCAGGATCTCGAGGTGCTGGAAACGCGCATAGTCGTACTGCATGTGATCGAGCAGACGACCCGGCGTTGCAGCAACGATGTCCACGCCCTTACGCAGCGCGTCTTCCTGCGGACGCATACCTACGCCGCCGTACACCGCCGCACTCGTGATGCGCGTGTGCTGCGACAACGCCGCAATGTGCTCCTGGATCTGCGCCGCGAGCTCGCGCGTCGGGCTCAGGATCAGCGCGCGCGTACGGCCACGAGACTGGCCATGAAGCCTGTGAATGATCGGCAGCGCAAACGCCGCCGTCTTGCCACTGCCCGTCATCGCGCATGCAAGCAGGTCCCTGCCCTGCATCGCGAGAGGAATTGCGTCCGCCTGCACCGGCGTTGGCTTCGTGAAGCCTAAACTTTCAATGGATCGGTTGATGTCGGCGTGCAGTCCGAATGTCTGAAACGATTCTGTCAAAATACCTACTGTCTAACGGTTGATATGCGCGGCGTTTCCGCGCCTGCCGCGAGAGGCGAATCCTCCGCGAATACAAAAAGCCCCACTTCGTGCGTCCACCGGGTCGCACGCCGCGGGACTTCATTTACGCCAGCCGGAGCCCTTTGCTCCAGCGATACAGTACTAAGATAACACTCTCCTGACCTTCTGGCTAGCTCACCAGTACAGAAACAGACCTGTCCGGTTGGGGTTTCGCGATTTTTTCACCACAGAGGGCGCAGAGAACACCGGAGGTAACGCACCTCAGCCGCGAGTCCATCCATGAATCCGACGTCCGCGGCGAGGATATAATCTGTTTTTCTGTTAACAACAGAAAAGAGAGATTACTGCCTCGGGAACAGGGCAGCGGTCTCACCGTGCGTTACCTCCGTGTTCTCAGTGTCCTCTGTGGTGAAAAAGCACGCACACCCTGCAACCGCGAACCTCGAAGTACTCGAGACCCGGCTACAAGATCGGCCGCTTCTTCATCTTCACGATAAAGAGTCCTTCACGAATCGATGTGAAGATAATCGCGCCGCTCTTGAAGTATGGATAGTTGCTCCACGACCCGGTGAACGCCACGTCATTGTTTGCAGGAACGCTGTCGAAGAAACCGACTTCCTTCGGATTCTTGCGGTCCGAGATATCGATGACGCGCATGCCGCTGGAGTAGTTGGACTGGTACATCGTATCGCCCTTCACGTACAGGTTGTGATCGATCGCAGGCGTCTCGCCGAGATAGAAGCCTGCAACCTGCGGGTCGTCGAGGTCGCTGACATCCCACATAATCGTGCGGGTCTTCGGAGTTACGCCCGCCGTCTCGTCACCTTCATCATTCATGTAGAAGAAGCGCTGGTCCTCGGTGAGCCAGCCCTGGTGGGCATAGTTCACGTTGGGATACGCCGCACGCGACACGGCAATCGGCTTCTTGCGGTCGGTCACGTCGGCGATGCTGATCATCGTCTCGTTCGAGCCGAAGCAGATCTCGCGGCCCTTGTACTTCGAATCCGGCCCCTTGTAATTGACGCACTGTGCATCGTGCGAGTAGCCGGTACCGGCATTGCCTGTCTTCGCGTCCTGGAAGCATCCCAGGAATGTCGGCTTCTTCGGGTCGCGAATGTCGATCATGTGCAGCCCGCCGCCGCAGGTATCGCCGCCGCTGTTCGCGCCGACGGCGTAAGCGGTGCCCGTCTGCTCGTTGATCACGATGTTGTGCGCGCTCGCGACTCTGTCGTACGTCAGGTCCGCTGTGAACTTCTGAGGCGTGGTGATCTTGCGGAGCCGTGTCAGGTCGAAGACCTGCATACCGTGGTTGCCTGCGCCGTCAGCGACAATGTACGCGTGGTTCTTGTAGACCTTGATGTCGCGCCAGGCGTTCGCCCGCGCACCAGTCGTCATCGGCAGGTCGCCGAGATACTTCGGATTCGACGCATCGGACACGTCGACGAACGATGTTCCGTTCGTGCGGCCGACGAGCGCATACTCCTTCCCGCTCGACGGATCGGTCCAGCCCCAGATGTCATTGAGGTTGACGCCGCGCTCGCCGCCGATGTCCTTGATCGGCAGGAATCCCTGCAGTTCGATGTTGCTGCACTTGAAGTCAGCAGCGACGTCGTTCACACAATCGACCGGCTTCCCGGTTACTGCTGCAAACGATTCCGTCTCGCTGAACACTTTGTTGCGCTGTTCCCATTCCCCGCTGCCCGCACGTGCGATCACCATCGCCGTGCCCTCGCCGCCGTCATCGCCGGGGAGACCGGCAATTGCCGTGTTACCGGCGACAGCGAACGCCGCGGAATAGCCCGTGCCCGGGGCGACGCCCTGGAGGGACAGCTTGCTCACGCCCGTCCAGTCGTTCTTTGCGGCATCCCAGCGATAGCGGAACACGGCGCCGCCGAAGCCATCCGCGCCGGGAGCGCCGAGCCACAACTCGTTACCAACGAGGTTGATCGACGCGCCGAACTGCGTATTGGATGTCGCTTCGTAGGGGAAGAGTCGCGTGAACGCCGCATAACCCGGAGCGTTCGGGTTCCTGGAGAAGATGTAGACGGCGCCCGTCGCTTCATCGCGGCCGGGTGCGGATGCAATGACGTCCTGGTTGTACAGCGCCATTGTCGCGCCGAGCAGGTCGCCTTCCTTCACCGTGCGCGCAACGGCCTTGGCGGTTTCCGTCCATTGGCCGCCGGCATTATCGAAGATGTAGATCGCGCCGCGGGCCTTCTCCTGTTGCGGCGCGCCGACAGCCACGCGTGTCGGCGAAGCGGCAAGCGCGCGCCCGAAGCCGTCACCCGCCTTGGCGTCGGAGCCCGTGAGCTTCGCCTCCTGTGTCCAGCCACTCGCGCCGCGGCGGAAAACGTACACGGCACCATTCCCGCCGGGTGCACCGACAAGTGCGACGTCACCGCCGATCGCGACCGCGCCGCCGACGCTGTCTGCCGCCGCTGCGTCCGGCGGCGCGAGTCGCGCGACTTGCTGCCACGTGTCGCCGCTCCGCTCGAAAATGTATGCGGCGCCCGCGGACGCGTGTCCGACGATCAGCATATTGCCGCTCGCGGCAAGCGCGTTGCCGAACCGATCGGACTTCGCGCTGTTCGGCGCCATCAGCTTTGCGAACTCCGACCACTTGCCGTCGGTGCCCTGCCGGTATGCGTAGACGATGCCCGGCCGCGCGGTACTCCTGGCTTCCGCCACGAACACGACATTGTCCGTCGCAGCCACGTTCACGCCGTAGTTCTGCGCTGCAGCCTGCCCGGCACCGGCACCGAGCGCTGCAACCGTCAAGGCGACGATTCTTTTCATGGGAATCCCTGTCAGCTGTGAATGACGCGCTTCCGCCTGCGGCCGCGCTCCAACCCCGATAATACCGCCCACGCCACCGCCCGGGCCACCGCGCCGGGATCAGCCAACTGACTATTGGTGCCAGACACCCATAGCTAGACGGGCATGAACATGAGGGCGAGGGCGATGCCGGTGAGGATTACGGGCAGCAGCATGATCATGTAGGCGATGCCGAGCACGAACAGCTTCAGGATGGTCTTGAGGAGGGTTTGTCCGTAGACGCGGCGCAGCGCGAGCAGAGTGTACACCGCAATGCCCGCGGCGAGGATCATCGAGATAGTCTTGTTCGTCATGACCATCACGGACACGGCGAGAAAAGCGAACGCGTGCACGTGCAGCGCGAAGATGAAGTGCTCGACATATACGAGGTGGTGGCGCCAGTACAGCAGGCCGATGAGCGCAGCAAAGCCGGGTACGAGCAGGATGATGACGATGGGAAGCCGTCCCCAGAACTCACGCGCGAACAGGCGGTTCATCTCAGCGCCTTCGAGCTTCTTGATGCGATCGATCTTCGCACGGGCGCGATCCTCGAGCGCGCCATCACCAAGCGGCAGGTTGAAGTCCGTCGTGTCACCTGCCGTGACCCGCTCCTGCCGGGTGGAATCGACGCGCGCGACGCTGGCTGAATCAGTGGACATGTCGGCGGCGCTGAACTGCACGAGCGCACCGCCGCGTCCTCCGAAAGTCTGCAGGACGAGAAACATCAGGAAGCTGGTGATGAGATAGAGACGAAACGGCGGAATGTAGCTGGCAATGCGTCCGCGCAGGTACTCGACCGTCAGGTGGCCCGGCTTGAAGAGGAGTGAGCGGACCGTGCGCGAAAGGCCGGAGTTGAATGACAGCTGATCCTCGATCGCGTCCTTCAGCACACGCTTCAGCGTGAGCTTCCGCTCGGCCTTCTGCTGGCCGCACGTTGGACAGTAGTTGCCGGTTGCGGTATCGCCGCAGTTCGGGCATGGCTCCTGCCTTGGATCGGGCGCGACTGTCTCCGTTTCTGTCATACCGCCGGGCTGTCTGGTGTGTGAGTGACTGGCCGGACTATGCGCACGAGTACGCGCGCAATATAATGCGGTTGCATCCGCCCGGAGGAACAATGCCCATTCACGAAAATGCCGGTCGTCCGGCGCCGCGCGAGGTTCTGCAGAACATCCCCGACCTCGTCACGCAGTACTACGTGAACACGCCGGACGTCTCGGCGTCGGGGCAGCGCGTTGCGTTCGGCACATCGGGGCATCGAGGCTCATCGGTCTCATCCAGCTTCAACGAGCAGCACATCATCGCGATCTGTGCTGCCCTGGTTGAGCATCGTCACGCAAGCGGTGTGAATGGCCCGCTGTTCATCGGGCGTGACACGCACGCGCTTTCAGAGCCCGCGTACGCGACCGCGCTCGAGGTACTTGCAGCGCACGGCGTCGCACTCGTGTTGGACTCCGGTTCGCGCTATACGCCCACGCCGGTCATCTCGCACGCGATCCTCGACTACAATCGCGGCCGCACGGGCGGCTTCGCCGACGGCATCATTATCTCGCCATCACACAACCCGCCCGAGGACGGCGGCTTCAAGTACAACCCACCCTCTGGAGGACCTGCAGACACCGACATCACATCGGCGGTCCAGAGGCGCGCCAACGAGCTGCTCGAGAACGGCGTACCGCGCGTTCGACGCATCTCATACCGCGCTGCACATAATGCGGCACAGCATCGCGACATCGGCGCCGGTTACATCGCCGACCTGCGCAATGTCCTCGATCTCGAAGCCGTAGCCGGCGGAGACATCAGCATTGGCGTCGACCCGCTCGGAGGATCGTCGATCGACTACTGGGATCGGATTGCGGATGCGTATGGCCTGCGCATCGATGTCGTGAACCGCGTGATCGATCCTGCCTTCTCCTTCATGACGCTGGACTGGGATGGCCGCGTGCGGATGGACTGCTCATCACCATACGCGATGGCGGGCTTGATCGGATTCAAGGATCGCTTCGATGTCGCGTTCGCGTGCGATCCGGATGCGGACCGGCACGGCATCGTCACACCGACGGTCGGATTGCTCAATCCGAATCACTACCTCGCGGTCGCGATACGTTACCTGTTCGAGAACCGCGCTGGCTGGAATGCGGGCGCGGGCATAGGCAAGACACTCGTATCGAGCTCGATGATCGATCGCGTCGCGCAGCATCTCGGGCGGCGGCTGATCGAAGTGCCGGTCGGCTTCAAGTGGTTTGTCGATGGCCTGGTCACTGGCGACATCGCGTTCGGCGGCGAGGAGAGCGCGGGTGCGTCGTTCGTGCGTCGTGACGGTACGGCGTGGTCAACCGACAAGGACGGCATTCTGCTCGCCCTGCTCGCTGCCGAGATCACCGCGCGGACCGGACGTGATCCCGGGGAGCACTATCGCGCACTGACCGGGCAATTCGGGGATCCGGTCTACGAGCGGATCGACGCGCCGGCGAATGCGGCCGAGAAGAAGGCGCTGGCGAGGTTGTCGCCAGACGCAGTTCGTGCGGACACGCTCGCGGGCGAGAAGATCCTGGCGCGCCTCACTGCCGCGCCGGGCAACCAGGCGCCGATTGGCGGGCTCAAGGTCGTCACGGAGAACGGCTGGTTCGCGGCACGACCTTCGGGCACCGAGGACGTGTACAAGATCTACGCAGAGAGCTTCAACGGCGATACGCATCTTCGACAGATCCAGGAGGAGGCTCGGCAGATCGTCGCTACTGCGCTGACGGCGTCGGTGTAGGCGGTGCTGGTACTGGTACTGGGCCCTTCGTGGCGCCAGCGGCTGCGACTGTCCCTCGCCGGTGGCACCCAGAGCCGGCATGCCTTAACTTTTTCGTTCTCAACGACATCTCTGGATGCTGCACCAAAGCGAGCGGATTCCCGCCCCCCACACGAGATCGGAGTATTCATGGTCAGGATCACGAACAGGATATTGGGAGTGCCGCTGGTGCTGGCGACGCTCTGCACGGTGCCGGTCGCCGCGCAGCAGCTGCCGCTGAAGCTGGCGCCCAAGCCGACGACGCAGTCGATCACCGAGACGGATCTGATGACCCGTCTGTATATCTTCGCGGATGACTCGATGATGGGCCGTCAGTTCGGTCGCGAAGGCAACATGAAGGGCACCGAGTACATCGCTCGCGAGCTGAAGCGCCTCGGCGTCGAGCCGGCCGGCGACAACGGCACGTACTTCCAGAACCTGCCGGTCGTCGTGCGTAAGTACACGGACAAGTCCACGATGTCGGTTGGTGGCCGGGCACTGCGCTGGAACGCCGACTTCGTTGCGACACCGGCGCGCATGCCGAAGCTGTTCTCGACGGCGCAGGTGATCTACGGTGGCGTCACGGGCGACACGACGCAGCAGATTTCGCGTGAAGCGGCTGCGGGCAAGATCGTCATTATGGCACCGCGTCCGGCGGGTGCTGTCCCGGCGCAGCAGGCTCCCGGTGGTGGTCGTGGCGGGCCGGGCATTCAGACGCCGGCGCAGCGTTTCTCGAACGCCGCGGCCATCGTCTCGATCGACCTGAACCCGCTTTCGCCAAGCCAGCGCGCGTACCTCAACGACCCGGCCGGTAGCAACAACCTGCCGCCGGCACCGAACGCACCCGCAATCGTCGCGACACCGGTCAACCTCCGTGTTACGTCTGAAGCAGCGGAGACACTGCTCGGCAAGCCGCTCGCCGGCCTCACGCCTGGCGCCATCGGCGGCACGGTCACCGTCAAGTTGGACTGGGTCGAGACGCCGCGTCCGCAGTGGGGCCGCAACGTCATCGGCATCATCCGCGGCAGCGATCCGAAGCTGAAGGGGCAGTTCGTCGCAATCGGCTCGCACAACGATCACGTCGGATACAGTGCGACGCCTGTCAATCACGATTCCGCGTATGCCTACACGCACGCGGCGTTGATCGCGAGCATCGTCGGCAAGGACACGATCAAGACGCTCACGCCCGAGCAGCGGGCTGCGATCCGGATCAACGTCGACAGCCTCAACAAGATCCGCCCGGCGCGCATGGACTCGATCCGTAACGGCGCCGACGATGACGGCTCCGGCTCGATGGCGGTTCTCGAGATCGCGGAGGCGGTTTCGAAGATGGCCACCAAGCCGCGCCGCTCGATCATCTTCGTCTGGCACACCGGCGAGGAAGCAGGACTGCTGGGTGCGAAGTTCTTCACGGCCAACCCGACCGTACCGAAGGACTCGATCGTCGCGCAGATCAACATCGACATGATCGGACGCGGCCGCGCGGATGACATTCCGGGCGGAAGCAGTGACTTCCTCGGCGTTGTCGGCTCGAGCTTCATCTCGAACGATCTCGGTGAGGCCGTGCGCACAATCAACTCGCGCCAGACAAGGCCGCTGCAGCTCGACTACCGCTTCGACCAGGATGTGTCGAAGACGCTCGGCCAGAGCTACAACAACATCTACGGCCGCAGCGATCACTACGAGTACGCGAAGCTGAACATTCCGATCGCATTCTTCTTCACGGGTCTGCACGCCGATTACCACGCGGTGACCGATGAGCCGCAGTATATCGACTACCCGCATTATGCGCGGATCACGCGTTACCTCAACGACCTGCTCGTTGAAATCGCGAACCGCGACAAGCGTCCGAACATCGACAAGCCGGTGACGGACAACTAGGCGCAGGGTGTACAAATGAAAACGGGCCCGTCGCAGTGATGCGGCGGGCCCGTTTGCATTGCAGCAGGAAACCGGGCCTTCCTCATGCGCCGATTTCAGCCAGCAGCTTCTTCGCCTCGACCAGCGCTGTCAGACCAGCGTCCGCCGGCTCGAGCGTCTTCAGCGCGTTCTGCACTGCAGTGCGCGCGCCCGCCTTGTCGCCCTTGAGCAGCTTCACACGCGCAAGTTCGATATTAGATTCCGCCGACATCGGCACGACCTTCAAGTGCGCGTCGAGTGCACGCTGGGCATCATCCAGCTTGCCAAGATTGCGATACGCCCGCGCGATGTCGCGATTATAGGCGATCTGCTTCGGGTCCAGCTGAAGTGCCTTCTCGTATGCAGCGAGCGCAGCCGGCCAGTCGCCGCGGACTTCCTGCAGCAGGCCGTCTCCCATGGCGACCTTCGAGTTCAGGAAGTCGAAGCGGAACGCTTTGATGAGCGACTGCAAACCCACCGTTCCGTCGATGATCTGCGTGGTGTCACGTGTCTCCAGCGCCATCTGGAACTGGCCAATGCGCCAGAACTGATCGAGCGGTGGCTGCAGTTGTGCCTGCACCTGCTTCATCAATGCCTGCGCCTCTGCCTTGCGACCGGTCTTCACAAACAGCCCGAACAGGTTCATGCGCGCCATCATCACCTGGATAGGCGGAGAGAACTCGGCGAACGCAACCATCTCCTTCATTCCGGCGTCGAGCGCGAGGCGATTCTGTCCACGGAACGAATGGAACGAGCGCTGCGCTTCATACGCACGGTTACGATCCTCCGCTGTGCGCGCGCTGCGTACCGCCTCTTCCAATCCAGTCCACGACTTCTCGAAGTCGCCCGTGTTCCTGTCGATCGCGGCGAGATCGACGAGAGCGGCAACGTTCGACGGCGCAATGACCAGCGCGCGATCGAGCGTCGCACGCGCATCGGCGTGACGGCCAAGACGCTGCTGCACGCGCGCTACCGGCAGCAGCGCGGATACATCCGTCGCAAACTTCTTCGCGTACGCCTGGTACGTCGCGAGCGCGGCTTCATCGGCGCCCTTGCCCTCCTGCAACTCTCCGATCCTCAGCGCCTGCTCGTACTGCTGCGGATCAAGCGCGAGCACCCTCTTCAGCGATGCGATCGCGCTGTCCTTCTCATCTCGCAGACCCTGTAGCTGCGCACGGCCCATGTGGCCCGCGATGTCGTCCGGATACAGTTCCACCATCATGTTGAACACGGCCATCGCCTTGTTCATGTCCTGCTTCATGAAGTAGTGGTCTGCCTTCACCATGAAGCCGATGCGCTCCGGCATCCGCTTCAGGTGACGCATCGCTGCATCGAGCGGCGCCGTAGAACCCTGTGCATCCCCGCGCATCAGGCGCGTCTGATACAGCGCGTAGTGCGCCAGCGCGAACGTCGAGTCGAGCGTCGTCGCCTTCAGGAATCCCTTCTCGGCTCCTGCCCAGTCATCGCGCGACGCCGCTATCGAACCCTCCGTCAACGCCTGGAACGCACCCGGCTTCGCCGATAAAAGCTCCGCAACCGGCAGGTCGATCACTCCCTGCGGACGCGTGGTCGGCAGGTCGAGATCCTGTCGCACCTGCTCGGATAGGTCATCCACCACCTTTAGCAGGTCGTGGCCCGTCGAGACACGTTCCCTGATCGCCTTGCCTGTCTCAGTCGAGTACACAGTCACCCGTACTGTGCGTCCCTCCAGGCCCGTCTCAACGGTACCCGCGATGAAGTACGGGAGGTGCAGCTCCTGCGAGATCTGGCGCTTCGCGGACAGCGGGACATTGAAGCCATCAGCGTAACCGGCCTCACGCAATTTTTCGCGGAAGACGGCCTGCGGGCGCAGGTCAATGAAGAGATCCTGGGCCAGGTCGGCACCGAGGGCCGAGGTCGCGCCGTCGCGCAGCCATTGGAGAGAGTCCGGCAGCACGCCGTCGAAGTTGAAAAGCGCCGCCCTGCGCCGGAACTCCGATTTTGCGACTTTTCGCTCAGCCGTCACCCCGTTCTCGTCGGTGACCTCGACCGTCGTGACCGTAGCGCCCAGATCGCGACCCGCGCCGGCAATCAGGATCGCCAGCACGAGGTTCAACGGGATGGCGACTCTCTCCAGGCCGGTCCAGCGGTCCTTCCCCGGGCGTCCGTGGTTGAACGTGAACATGAGGACGCTCGGCATGAACAGCAGTGTCGCGAGCAGTGCCATATTCGCCCAGCCGGGCGAGATGCCGAACCGCTCGAAGAAACTGATGAACTGCACGAGGCCCCAGCCGATGCCGACGTACATGACGAGGTAATGGGGCACACGACGCTCGAAGAGACTCGAAAATCGACTCGACATGCCTGGGCTACCGTTGCCTGGAGGAATTCTGCTGGTGACTGGTACCGTCTAATATCGCCAAGTGGTTGTCAACTCGGAAGGTTGACGCTCCCATCGTACCGTGCATCCGCCTGAATCTCGACTCAGCAGGCGCTCGTGCCCTGAGGCCGCGTTACTCCATCCCGTACTTCTTGAGTTTCTCGTATAGTGTGCGTACGCCAATGCCGAGTCGTTCGGCGGCGAGGCGGCGGTTGCCGCCGACATCGCTGAGTGCGCGACGAATCGCATCACGCTCGATGTCCATCATGCTGCTGCCGCCCCCGCCGTCTGCATGATCGGGAGTGAGCATCAAGTCCGCGCCGCGGATCAGCTCGCCCTCGGCCATGATTGCGGCGCGCTCGAGCGTGTTGGCGAGTTCTCGCACATTGCCGGACCAGTGCCCCGCACTGATACGCCGGACCGCCTCGGCATCGAGGCGCAGCGGGGACCGGCCCAACTCTGCGCTGATGCGTGCGAGCAGTGCTTCCGCGAGTGGTGCGATGTCGGAGCGTCGCTCGCGCAGCGGCGGCAGCTGCAGCGGAAAAACAGCGAGACGGTGGTAGAGGTCCTCGCGGAACTGCCCTGCGCGAACCATCGCGTCGAGGTCACGGTTGGTTGCAGCGATCCAGCGCACATCGACCTCGATGGTGCGCGTGCCGCCGACGCGCTCAAAACGCCGCTCCTGCAGTACGCGCAGCAGCTTGGCCTGCAGTTCCTGCTTCAGCTCGCCGATCTCATCGAGAAAGAGCGTGCCGCCGTCCGCGAGCTCGAGACGTCCGCGCCGCGCGGCCGTTGCACCCGTGAACGCGCCCTTCTCGTGGCCGAAGATCTCGCTCTCCATGAGGTTCTCGGAGATTGCGGCGCAGTTCAATGCAACGAACGGCTGTGCGCTGCGACGGCTGCGCTGATGAATCGTCTGCGCGGCTACTTCCTTGCCCGTTCCGCTCTCGCCGATGAGCAGCACCGTGGCATTGGTGGGCGCCACCTTCTCGATGCTGCGCATCACGCCTGTCATCACCGGATCGCCGTAGGTCAGCGGCGGCAGTGATGTCTGGCGTTCGGCGACATCTCGCAGGCGCACGAGCCTGCGGCGCTCGAGTGCGCGACCGACAATGAAGCGCAACTCGGACGGACTCGACAACGGCTTCTGCAGGTAATCGAACGCGCCGAGCTTCATTGCCTCGACAGCGTTGTCGACGGAACCGTGCGCGGTCAGCATGATCACTTCCGCGTCCGGCTGATCCGCCTTCGCCTTGCGCAGCACATCGGTGCCATCGAGCGCACCAGGCATTTTCAAGTCGGTGATGACCAGGTCGAACGTATGCTCGTGAAGCTGCTGCAACGCCTCCATGCCATCGGATGCCGTCGTGATCTCATGGTCATCATCGCTGAGCGCTCCCGCAAGAAACTCGCGGATGCCCGCTTCATCATCGACAATCAGGATTCTCGCCACGTATTGCTCCAGTGCCTCACGCGGGGCGCGGCAGTACGATCCGGAAGACAGCGCCGCCTTCAGGATGGTTCTTCGCGGAAATGGTACCGCCGTGCAACTCGACCGCGCGCCGGGCAACGGCGAGGCCGAGACCGGTGCCGTTGGTGCGGGTCGTGAAGAAGGGATCGAAGATGCGTTCCGCCGCGTCGTCCTGGAGTCCCGGTCCGAAGTCACGCACTTCGTAGACGAGACTGGATCCCTCGAGGGCGACGCGTGCGGCCGGAGCGCGTCCATCAGGCGTCGCCTGGCGCGCGTTCTCGAGGATGTTCACGAGCGTCTGCCGCATGCGCGTCGCATCCATCGGCCAGGACGGCGGCGCCGATGTGGCGTCGAGCGTGAATCCATCCTCTGCGACGTCGCCGATGGATGTGGTCATCAGCTGTGCAGGATCCGTGTCCCGCATCTGACCGGTTCCAGTGCGCGCGAAGTCCAGCAGGTCCGTGGTCAGTGCCTCGAGGCGAGTGGCCTCGCTCACGACGCGGTCGGCACGCGCCTTCTCTTTCGAGTCAGCCGGCATGCGCTCCGCGAGAAGCTGCGCGTTTCCCTTCAGGGATGCGAGCGGATTGCGGATCTCGTGCGCGAGCACGGCCGACATCTCGCCGAGAACAGTCAGCCGGCGCTGCTCCTCGAGACGCACGCGCGCGGCTGCGTACTGCTCCGACGTGCGCCAGAAGAGGAGCGCGGCGAGTGTCAGGATCGTCGCACCAATGGCTGCAATTGCAAGCGACCTCTCGGCGCGCGTGATCAATGCATTCGCGAGCACTGGTTCAACCTCGAGAATCACCCAGTGGCGCATGCGGTCGAACTGGCGTCCCTGCTGCGATGGTCCGCGACCGTCGGGTAGTGACTGTGTCACCTGCACCTGGCGAGTCACACCCGGCATTCCGTTCCTGAACGTCGAGTCTCCCGGAGCCCCGGTGAAGCGACGAACGCTCGGCTGCGGGAACACGACGCGCACGCGGTCGCTCACCGGTGTCAGCGAGTCGTCGCCATCGGGCCCCGGAGGACCGCCGCGAACCGGCAGCGAGAAAGGCAGCACGGCAGTACCGGCGCTGTACTTCACAGCACTGTCCTCCGTAACTGCGACGTAACGCAGCCCGGCCGCTTCGTGCTGTATGGTAAGCTCACGAAGGTCCTGTTCACCGATCGTGCCATCCTCCGGACGCATCAATGCGTCTCGTACTGTCGCTTCCAGAAGGACGGCCTGCCCGCGATTCAACGCCACAACCGCCGAACGCGCGCCGCGGTAGTTCAGCCATGAGCTAACCACCAGCGCTGTCGCGAGCGCAATTGTCGTAACGAGCCAGCCCAGGCGCGCGAACGCGCGACGCGGTCCCTTGCTCATGTTGTCCGCTTCAACCCGGTTGCCGTGATGTCATACACCCAGCCAAGCACCACCACGACCGGGAACCCCGCCAGCATGAGTCCCACCAGCGCGGGGTACGTCCAGCCAGGCAGTCCCGGCGCCGCAGGAATCAGCAGCTCCGCGCTCTGCAGGACGATGAACGCTACGGCTGCATAGGTGGCCGTCACGTTGTAGACATGCCGGCGCTTCAGCTGCCACATGAAATTCTTCAGCCACGACCGCGGCTCTTCCGGCTGCCACAACGCCCCACCCAGACGCTCGTTCACGTCCGCAAAGCTACGCACCCGGCCGCCGCGCCAGTTCAGCGCCCGCGTCACCAGAGAGCTCAGCTCCGCCGGCCCTGCCAGGGGCTTCTGCAGGAAATCAAATGCGCCCAGACGCATCGCCTCGACCGCCATCTCCACCGAGCCATGCGCCGTCAATACGATCACCTGCATCTCCGGAAACTGCGCCCGCGCACGACGCACCACGTCCATGCCACCCAGCTCGCCAGGCATACGCAGGTCAACCAGCAGCAGATCGAATGGCTCATTCTCCAGACGCGCGATCGCTGCCGCCGCATCCTCTTCCTGCGCGACGTCGTGACCTTCCTCCGTCAACACGTCCGCCAGGAACTCGCGTATGCCGCGCTCATCGTCAACCGTCAGAATCTTCGCCATGGCCTGTTTCCCCCGAGTTTCCACGTGCTCCGGAACAGTCGCCCTCAGGGGCACCAACCATTCCAGACATTAATGCAGCATTTGCAACGACTTACACTGCGTGCACCACGTCACGGCATGCGCGATCCGCACGCCCGGCATGCGGATATCGCAGTCGAGGTCAGCCGGACCGTTTTTGAGCAGACCTGGCGCAGCCGCCCGCATAAACATCTGTGGGAAACAGCCCCGGATCGACGGCCTCACGATTGCAACTATACTGGGCAGAGCGCAGGTGAGCATTCCCGGCTCGCAAACGACAAGCCCTTGCAGTAAACGCAGTTACGCAGAGAAGCGAGTCCCGGCCAGCCGAGCGGGTTGCAGCATTCGTACAACAGTTCCTGTGGCATTTGTGCGACGAATCGCAGCAGCGATCCCTCGGTTGTCCTTGAACTGGGTAAGTTCACACCTGATCGCAAGTGGCGACGGGTGTAAAAGCGTTCAGGCCGGCGAGGCCCGACGCAGCGGCGCGTGACCTGGCCGCAATTTCGTGCAAACCTTTCGTACAAACC
>Ga0163150_10006006_pt1 | contig 15139 bp, 11 predicted proteins | sample OliLakLV19P2IB_FD_148628 | JGI IMG/M metagenome (GOLD analysis project Ga0163150, IMG submission 148628) | Freshwater microbial mat bacterial communities from Lake Vanda, McMurdo Dry Valleys, Antarctica - Oligotrophic Lake LV.19.P2.IB | ecosystem: Environmental > Aquatic > Freshwater > Lake >...
ACCTGAGGTGCAAGAGGATGTTATAAATGTACATGCTGAAGAACAGCTAAGAGAGCCTCCGGTAAAGCCGAGCGTCGAGCATGATGACCCACCAAGATTTGACCCATCGCACTGCTCGCTACCACTAATAACGCCATCGCCACAACCCAGCACTGTTGCTGTGATCTCAACGGTTATCGCTCCTGTGGCAAGGGGAAATAGGAACAGAACGAGACAAGTAAGGGATAGAAATGAATGGCATTTTGTGTTCATTCATTTTTGTTGCAAAGCTTCTGCGATAATCTGACGCTTGTATCGTCTGAGCATAATCCTGCCTATAAATCCGATGACAGCCACAATAATCAAAACGATGGTTAGTAATTGCCACGGCAGTACAAAGAAGTTATAGGAAGCATTTGCGGTCTGACTGCTTGCTCCCCAAGACAAGTCGAGCTTTGCGGTATACCAGCCAAAATGAAAATCTTTAAGTTGTTGTCCGGCTATTGCAAGGAAACTCCCACGCTCTTCATCATTCTGTTTCTCCCCCCATACAACTTCAAATCGCCGCGTACTGTTTGGCAAAATGCTTCCCTCACGCTCGTTTGCAAGGAGTGTCGCCGACGTCAGTTGTAATGTGTTTTTTATCTTAATCTCACCGCGAGGGACCGCTCTGTCGCCACCAGTATTGTTAAAACCATATTCAAAGGTAACCGGCGACATAATGAAAAATCTCTTTCCATCCTTTGTGCCAAAATCAACAAGACCTGCCGACTCTTCTACTTCGCCAGTTACTCGCAGAAGAATGAGGACGCCGATCTTGCCCCCGATCGTCACCTCGCCTCCACCGATACCCTTTGGCGGCTGACTGCCGAAGAAAATCGCGGCAAAGTAGCCACCCGGTTTCGCATTTGGTGGAACGGCAATGGTATAGGGCACTTGTATACGCTTGCCTGAATCTATTGACACCTCCGGAGCAGCTGAAATCCATGTCGCCAGGCCACTTTTGGCACCGATAAAATACGGCGCCCCCGAGTCGCCCCGCGACTCAAAATTCTCGTACGAGGTAAAGAAAGTTTTTGAGTCCGCTTGCTCGTTAAAGATTTCTATCTCCCCCCGCAGGGTTTGACCAGGATCAGCCTGTATTTCAATCTTTGCGGGCGAGACGGTAAGTGCCAAAGCGGGGCTTGTTATGCCCGCCATAAAAAAAAGTATGAGTGTTAAAAATAATGTCCTTTTCATAGGTGATTGAGCAACGTACCGCAATTTCATACACCCATGCTAGAAGTTAGCAGTGGCAACGTAAGTAAGTGTTGCAGTATAGGCACCCGCTTCGGTTTGAGCTGTGATGTTACCAAGGTATCGCACTGAATAGGTAGTGTTGGCAGAGGAAGCAGAAGCAGAAGCAACTTGATCTGGGAATGCAGCAGTATCAAACGCAAATCCGGAAGCGGCATATGGTGCAGTGACCGCACCCGAACCACCTGACGCTGTCATCCTCAACCCAAACTGCTCGGTACCAACAGCAGTCGCGGTATTTGTAGAGCCAATAGCATTGATCGTGTCACCTCCAGAGGTAAGCGTTGCGCCGTTAAGCGATACAGCATAACCGCTTGAAGCATTTGTTCCAACAATAATATTGTGCGCTTCTATTTCTGTTGCCGAACCGAGAGTATCACCGCTCGCAAAGAAATCATCCGCTGAAGTGAGGGTGCCGAAGCCGATAGTGCTATCGGAAATACTAAACGTAATGGATTGGGCGACGGTCGCTGACACAGAAACCTGATCGTCATTCAAAATATTGACAGTAGTAGTTCCAGTATCGCCAAATGTTCCCGTATAGCCTGTCGCATAGGAAGCAGCCGAAGAAGGGTTGGTGGAGTTAGTGCTGTTGTAGGTAATTATCACCTTGTCGTTTGGCGCAACCACTGCCGTTCCTACTCCGTCAGTCGGCGCTGTCAAAGTGAGGATACGATTTTGCGTACCAGAAAAAACTGCGCCCCAAGCAGTGCCGCTTGGACTTGCGGCCAAAGTTTCCGTGCTTTCAAGGCCTGTTGAAACACCGTGGGTAAAGGTAACAGTGCCTATCGTCTTGCTTGTGAAGTTGAAGTCAGAAGGAAAAGTGATAATGATGGTGTCGGTGCTGTCACCGGCTCCCGTAGGGGTAGTAAACTTGATGGTATGACTTGAGAGCGTGCTAATTTTGGCAGAAGACAGTGTGTCAGAAAGTGCTGTGAGTGCGGCGGCGTACGCCACTTGTCCACCCGTCATCACAAGTAACCCTACTATCAAAAGTAAACTGGCAAGCGAACGGATTTTTAGAAATTTTTTTTGGCTCATATCAGAGTTAAAATTAAAATAATAAATTTAGTTTCGAATTAAAGATTATATGCCTCATAAGTATAGCATTAAAATTAAATGTTAATTTTTGGCTATGGATAACTAAATGTGGACAACTAAACTTAACTAGAACGATGCTGTAATAGTGTATGTCAAGACGGCGCTATAACTGCCTGCATCAGTCGCGGCCGATATGTTGCCAAGATAGCGGATAGAATATGTTGTTGTTACATCATCTCCGTCAGCGTCCGATGCGATTTCGTCGGAAGTCGCTTCATCTGCCGCGTAAGCGTAGTTTGAGGCATGATTGTACGGCGACGTTACCGAGCCATTGCCCCCGCTCGCAGAAATACGCAAGCCAAATTGCTCTGTCCCTGGGTTTGACGCCGCGCTCGTTCCGCCAATGGCGTTGATTGTAAAACTTCCGGCAGTGAGTGTCACGCCTTGCACGGTAATCACATAGCCGTTCGTCGCATTGGTGGATGCGGCAATGGTATGCGCCACCGTCTCGCTCGCAGAACCGACAGTATCACCAGTCGCATACTGCGCCGCGCCTGAAGCGAGCGTGCCAAAACCGATGGAGTTATCGGAAATACTGAATGAAAGCGTTTGAGATGGAGTAGCAACCTGTGTCTCCACCCACCGTATACTCATCATTGCAAAATCCCAGTCCCCCACATCTCCGCTTGTGATGTCAGTAGTGACGGATGTACGCTGTCTTAGTGCACCCAAATTGTCCACCGTATCAATATAATCCTCGGGATTGACTTGGAGTTCAGCAGATTGCCACGAATCAGTCCAGGTATAGGTGGTAAGAGCATTCGTCGTGCCGATAGTGCCAGACCATCCTCCGGTGGTGTTCACACCGCCGTAATCTCTGGCATTGAATGCAACAGTCTCTGTTGTCACGTTGCTTCTTGTACGCGCAGCCCAGTGAATGCCAGTCACCGCCATACCAGAAGAAACGGTGATAGGGAAAGAAAGATTTGCTGCTTTTATGGCTTCGGCATCGATAGCATTGTCGTCATCGAGCGCCCAACGAGTATCGGGATATTCGAGTACTGATGTGATTTGCCAAGTGTTGGTGTTTGCGGTAGAGCCGGTCTCCACGTCAGCAACAGTTCTGGTGTTGGTACAGTTGGTCGCGGTGCCGGTACCAGCAGAGATCTCACAGAGAGCCGAGTCGTCATTTGTGGAGCCGACCATAATATACAGACGATCAAGCTGGAACGTGTTGGTGTTTGCGACTGCGGTGTTGAATCTAATACGCACTTCACCTGAAGAAACGTAGTCCGTGAGAGTTACGTTGTTTTTAGCATAGGCATAGGGCGTATCGGTGGCGCAAGCCGTGCCTGTTACCAAGGCAGTGTTGAGTTGCTCCCAAGCAGAAGAGGTAAAGTTCCAAATCCACGTATTGAAAGTAAGCGCCGTGGTTGAGACGCAGATTTCTGGTTTGACCACAATAGTGTTAGCACCGGTATAAGTGCGAACTCCGGTAAAAGAGAAGTAGACATTCATGGGATTGGTGGCATTGTTGGTGATGGTGAATTTGTTGGCGTCTGATGCAGTATTGCCAATCATATCCGAGACGAAAGCGGTAGTAGCACCAGTGAATGGACTGATTTCGGTAAAGCTTGATGCTTCATACACTGGGTCAATGGCCATTTCGATTCTGGCTTCATCCATATTGTGTTGCACTGCGGAGTTGACGGTGGAATATACTCGGATGAGAACACGTTTGGAGGCATCAGTTGTGATGAAGTTGGAGATAGGTGTGGCCACCACTGTGCCCGGAGTAGTGGTTCTGTCCCAGAAATATCCATTATAGATTTCGTAGGTGCTTGTGGTGTCAGCCGTGCTCGTAAGATTTACTTTACGCATGGTGAGCGTTCGCCATCCTCCGCCGGTGCAGTTCCCTCCAGCGGCAGTATCGACTAAAGTAGTTGATACCCAGTCACAGATTTGATATGTAAAAGCGTTTGCGGTGGTGACGTTTGCAGACTCAAGAGTGATGATCATTTTGTTAGCATTGTTTTGAGCAACACCGTCAAAGAAAAGCTGTTTGTCGAGACCAGCGGCAACACGAGTAGTGGACCAATACCGGCCGTCATTCCCGACCGTTCCGCGCCAGGTGCTTATGTTGGTCAAACTGGCAGCGACTTCATTGCCGGTGACAAGAGAGCCACCTGTGGGGGAGAATTGGTAAACCGCCCTAGCTTCTTTGAGTCCGATAGCATCTTTGATTAGTTCTGGAGTTTGTTTAGGAAAAAAAGATGTCGGTACATTAAAAATCCCTGACAAAATCAATGTGAGTATTAAAACTAAAGAAAATTTATTCGGCTTCATTTATTATTTCTGGAGTTAGAGTTATCTCTTGATCACTAACTACAAAAAGGTATTTTTTAGAATTATGCTCAATAAAGGTTTGGCCATTAAGCTCAATGGTTTGAGAAAAATTTTCTTGACTTAAAATATCAAGCCCAACGAGAGCTACACTGTCTGGAGACAGCCAAAGAATAATATTATTTTCAAAGCCAATTATGGAAGAATTTTGAGATAGAGTGTCTTTATTAGCAATAATGGTCCAACCACTAGAAGAGTATTTAGGTGGTAAAATTTCTAAAACTTCTTTAGCTTCATTCCCTAATGGTTCTTCTTCGGATATTAAAAATGTGTCAGAAGAAATGCTCGCAGTCGTCAATATTTCTTCTGGTGTACTTATGTCAGTGATCACAATACCCTCTTTTATTGACTCATTAATAATTACTGCTTCCGTCGTTTTGTCTAATGATATATCATCGTGAAGCCAAAGCTCTGTGGTTGTCCCCGTATCGCTCTGACGAGCAACGAGTACGGCAGTTTTTGAACCATCGCGAATTTCTGAAAGAAACACGTCTCCGCGTGCAAGATCGGGAATCGGATATTGTTCTTCTCCATACTTTTGGTATTCAACCTCAATCCAAACGGAATCAAGGTGGATGATCGGTGCGACGCCATCAAGGACTGGAACGCTCTGGATGCCGATTTGGATTTTTGAAATATCTTCCCACTGCGATGCTTCTTCTATCGGTATTTCAAAATGTTTACTGCTAAATTCGTCCTTTTCTACAAACCCCAGACTTTTCCACTCTACACCGTCAAGAGTATAGAGCACTTCCACCAAACCGTATGAAAGGCTCGGTGTGCTGCTGGCAACATCAAGCGTCGATGTTGACGCTGAAAACTCTTCAACGGGAATTTCTTGTGCGAGAGCAACCATCGCAAAGAGATTGAAAATAGACGCGGTTGGCTCTTCTGGCGATGGGCTGGCCTCCGGCGCAGGTGGTGTATCTGAAATCGATTCCGGTACGGACTCTAGGGTTGGTTCAACACTCTCCGAGCTCGCTGGTTCTGTTGGGGTTGGCTCCGTGTTGGTATTTTCTGGCTCTGTTATTTCTGGTTCCGAAGGTGACAAAGCTTCTATAGGAATTGCTTCCCCCTGCTCGTTGACGACATTAGAAGTACTGGTGGCCTTGGTTTTCTTCAAAGGAAGTGTCTCCAAGGGAGGTATCATCGGATACTCAACTGCCCAGGAAAACTTGACCAGAATCTTTTTTGGAATTGTGTCTTTGATAATATCTCCGTTAAACCCCCCACAATATATTTGGGCGTGCGCGTTACCAACAAGTCGTGCCGAATTGGTGTCGTTAAATATTGGGGCTCCGCCAGATACGGTAGCCTCCGGACTACCCGCGGCCAAATGCGTGTTCTCCCAACCACCGAGACATGATGAAGTATAGAGTGTAGAGATGCTGGCGCGTGCAACCATCGCATAAAACACCACGGCAAAAATACCTGCAATAACTGTGAGAGGTATACCTATCAAAAAAATCCTCGGGGATGAAATACGCATACTATAATTATATCAGGTTCGCCATAATGATTATAGTTTATATCCACTGAGCCCCTTTTTCTTTCTTACAGAAACTGTCAATTTTAAAAAATCACTCCACGAATCCCAGCAGCAAAGAGAATCTTGCTACTGGACAAGAAAGAAAAAGTATGGAAAGGCAGAAACGGGGCGAGAGTGAGAAACGAATACGTGAAGCTTCCCAAGACCAGAGCGAGCGAAGTTAGCCGTCAGTCGGATTGTTTTGGAAGAAAGTTTGGATTTTGTTCAGGAGACACAGCAAAAAAATAGAATCGCCGTTTTCGCCAAAATACGAATTCTGTTTTGTGGCTGCGGGGCTTGGACTCGAACCAAGATAAACGGATCCAAAGTCCGTTGTCCTACCATTAGACGATCCCGCAAATATCTTTTATTTACATATCCCCTTTATCCAACCAGTAACTTTTCGATTTAGGTTGCCACTTTTTGGCATCCTAATTCGAATTAATCCATTATACATATTTCCAGTATTTTTTCGATGTGGTTTTGGATTATGTCTCTTAAAATATACTTTTATATCTTCTGGACTTAATTTAAGAAACTCTGCCCACCACTTTCTGGCCCGCTTCCAATCTGCTTTTTCGTGAATATAAAGGCTATATTGTAATATGCTCTTTTTTACACTGAATGTCTTAGTAATCCATTTTGTAAAATATTTCACCATTAATGAGTCAGAATTTGAAAAAGTTAATGAGCGAGCATTTGCATAAATTTTTTCTTTCGATCCTTCGGCCCAATACAAACCGATCCCCAAGATCCAACGTTCTCTTTCTGACAAAAGCCCGATTTCACTAGATGCTTCGGTAATTATTTTGCGAGTGGTTTCTAACCTTTGTTCTCGGCGTACATGTGCACCTCTTAGGGAGGCCGCAAGTCTTTTCTGAGTTAAACGTTGTTTTTGCACCTTACTTAAACCAACTTTTCTAAGCCATAAAGACAAAGTTGATTTTGCAACAGGAATCTTTTCAAGAATTTCTCTGTAAGATAATCCCTTTCTCCTTAACAAAATAGCTTCTTGTTTTTCGTTATTTTTTGGTATCATTCGAACCATGATTATAATGTATATTATATCATAATCTTGGTTCAAGAATTACGGTGTAAGGAGAAGTAAAATCTTAAGGCTTCTTTATTCAAGTTTTTTGCAAAATACTTGAATAAGAAAAAGAAGATTGTGAGTTAAATTGATACAGGCACAAATAAGTTAGTTGACTGATTTGTTTACAGAAGAGATATTTTCAGTGGCAGAGGTGCCGGCTATATAGCCAGTAGTCCAACAAAGTTGAAGACTATATCCACCAGAAGGTCTATCAATATTTAAAATATCCCCCACTAGATACAAATTCGGGAAAAGCTTTGAGCGCATAGTCTTAAAATCAACCTCATCAAGAATCACTCCGCCACTTGAAATAATTGCTTTATCTACTCCGAGAAGTTTGTCGACCTGCACTCTAATACTTTTAAGTAGGTTCACAAGTTTTATACGATCTTCTCGCGAAATACTGCTGCAAAGTATTTCCGGATCAATTTGAGAGAGTTCTACGACAATTGGAGCAAGTGCACTTGGAATTATTTGAGAGAGAGCATTTCGAAACTTTTTCTTGGCGTGATTTTTGAAAAGATCTTGGAGCGTTTTGTTAAGCACTCCATAGTCTTGCTCCGGCAGAAGATCAAGAGAAAGTACTACCTCACCATATTTTAAAAGTTCACCAATGTCCTTACTCATGTTGAGAATTGTCGGCCCACTCACACCAACGTGGGTAAACAAAATTTTACCTTTCACTACTGCCTGTTTTTCATCATTTTGAAAGATTGTGAGCTTAATAGAATTCAAGCTCACGCCAGCGAGTCTTTTTACCCAAATATCCTTCACAGCAAGAGGCACGAGAGATGGAGTCGGTGTAATAACTGTATGCCCAATGTTCTTGAGCCATAGGAAGCCATCTCCAGTTGAACCAGTTTCTGGACGTGATGTTCCGCCAGTTGCAATAATAATTGACCTGGCGCGTATTATTTTTTTATTCTTGAGCTTGACGCCAACTAGCACATTCCCCTCCTTCACAATTTCGGTAACGGGTGAATTAGAAAGTATCATCACCTTCTTCTCTTCTATGTATTTCGTGAGGACATCCCATACAGATTGCGCAGAATTTGAAATAGGGAAAGTACGTAATTCCCTTTCAACTTTAGTCTCCATGCCGCGATTGTGAAAAAAATCCAAAGTTTCCTTTACTCCATACTGCGAAAAAGATGAAAACAAAAATTTCCCATCTTCTTTAAACTTTTCCAAAAATTTTCGAGTATCGAATTCAGAGTTTGTAACATTACATCTGCCTCCCCCGGTAATTAAAAGCTTCTTGCCGAGCTTGTCGTTCTTTTCAATAAGAATTACCCGTGCGCCAAGTTCTGCTGCGCACCCAGCACTCATCATGCCAGCGGGGCCGCCACCAATGACGGCTACGTCCCAGATTTCAGGCTCATTTTTGGTATTTATATGCATTGTTTAAGTATCCTACCACAATAGGCAGAATTTAAAATTAGTGTTATGGTAATTGCTATGTCTCAAAACGGAACTGTAGTTAGATTTCAAGATGTGTCATTTGAATATGGACACAACAAGCCCATCCTCGATGAGGTAAGTTTTGCTGTAAGAAGCGGATCAAAAATTTCAATCATGGGTCAAAACGGCGCCGGCAAAACGACAATTTTTAAACTCATGACTCAGGCGCTTACCCCAGAAGAAGGCGTTATCCATATAGGTCCCAAAACAACGATTGCGACTTCAAGACAGGTCATCTCGAGCGAGGAGCTTCCTCTCACTGTCCGTGAATTTTTTGAAAAAAGTTTTGACAAAAAAATTTACGACATCGATCCACGAATTGATGCGGTTTTGGAAGTTGTAAATCTTCATGCGCCTCACGACAGAGTTATCAAAACTTTTTCGGGCGGACAACAAGCAAGACTTCTTCTTGCGAGCGCCTTGATTCAAGACCCGGACGTGCTCCTACTAGACGAACCGACTAATAATCTTGATAAATCGGGCATTGCTCACCTTATTGAATTCATAAAAAATTATAAAAAGACCTGCTTTATCATTTCTCACGACGCAAAATTCTTAAATTCATTTACTGATGGTGTCTTATATCTAGATGTCTTTACCAGAAAAATAGAACAATACGTGGGCAATTATTTTGACGTTCTAAAAGAAATTACTGCTCGAATTGAAAAAGAAAACCGCAAAAATGCCCAGCTCGCCAAAGAAATTCAAGAAAATAAAGACAAGGCCAACTTTTTTGCCAACAAAGGAGGTCAAATGCGTCTCGTAGCAAAGAGGATGAGAGAAAAAGCAGACGAACTTGAAGAAGAGAAAGTTGATGTGCGAAGAGAAGATAAAACGATTCGGCCTTTTACTATTCCATCTCAAGATGATCTCTTGGGTGATATTTTAACTTTGACCTCTTTTACAACCATAAATCCAAAAACTCATAAACCTGTTAGCCGTAAAACAAAAATAATTTTAAAAAGAAAACAGCATCTACTCCTTGCTGGCCCAAATGGTATTGGTAAAACTACTCTACTTGAGTCTATTGCACTTGGAACATCAAACGGAGCAATAATTAAAGAAGGAGTGCGGGTCGGATACTACCGCCAAGATTTTTCTACTTTAAATCCCGAAGATACGGTTTATGATTCACTTAAAAGCGTAATGGAAAAACACGTAAACCAAGACCTACGTTCCACAGCCGCCGGCTTCTTAATTACCGGAGAAATGATTGAGACAAAGATTGGTAGCTTATCCCCTGGCCAAAAAGGTTTGGTTGCTTTTGCTCGTCTTGTTCTCCAAAAACCAGGACTCTTAATTCTCGATGAACCAACAAATCACATTAACTTTCGCCATTTGCCGATTATCGCCGAAGCGCTCAACAAATTCGAAGGCGGAATGATTTTAGTAAGCCACGTTCCAGAATTTGTCGAGAAGATTAGAATAGATGAAACACTAGATCTTGAAAAGTAAATTATTTCTTTAAAATTTTAAGGAGTGCGAGTTCGAGTGGTAGTTGCGGTACATAAGACGAACCGATACGGTCGTAAGCTTCGAGAAATTCAAGAAGAGATTGAGAATTAACTTTTGATTCCTTTTGAATACTCAATTTTTTTAAGAAATCAAAATCTTCTTTTCGAAGTTCTTTTTCAATATCTGCGTCGAGGCCGGCCTTGAGGCGAAGAAGCATGACAAATCGGAGTCTTTGCAAAATTAATTTAAGAAAAGTTTTCATATCAATATTTTGTTCTACAGCAGTCGAGATAGTCTGTAGACCAACTTCAAGTTGGCTATCTGAAAGTGCTTCGACAAAAGAATTAATAAGTTGGCTTTTAGGAGCACCCGTTACAAGCTCAACTTCTTCTAATTTTATTTTTTTATCTTCTGAATAGCTTAAAACTTTCTGAAGTGTTCCTTGAGCATCACGAAAAGAGCCTTCGGATAATAAGGCAATCAAATCCGCTGAGGCTGGTTCTAAATTAAAACCTTCTTTCTTACCAACATTTATTATCATCTCTCGCAGAATACTGTGGCTCGGCTTTTTAAAATTAAAAACCTGACATCTTGAAACAACGGTTTCTGGCAATTTCTCTACTTCGGTGGTAGCTAAGATAAAAACTACATAAGTTGGAGGTTCTTCTAATGTTTTAAGAAGTGCGTTAAAGGCATCTTTGGTGAGCATGTGCACTTCATCCACAATATAAACTTTATAAGGCGATTTAAAAGGAGAAGCTGAAACTGATTCTTTAATTTCTCGAATATCATCAATTCCTCTGTTTGAAGCGGCGTCTATTTCATACAAATCTTCGCTCTCACAACCAATTTCTCGAGCTAGAATTCTTGCGACACTTGTTTTTCCCGTCCCCCGAGCGCCAGTAAAAAGATAGGCATGCGAAATTCGTTTAAGTTTAATCGAATTCTCAATAACTTTTATTATATGATCTTGACCCAAAACATCACTAAAACCTTTCGGTCGGTATTTTCTGTATAAAGCAATGTCTTGTTGAGCCATAATAAAATAGGGGTTAGGTGCTAGGGTTTAGAAAGTTAGGAACAAGGGATAAGAACTGAAAGAGACCTTAGTATTTTAGAACAGAATAGAAAAGAAACAAAACGATTTGAAAAGTTTGGAAAATAGACAAAAAAAAGAGGCGTATCGCAGTTGTTACACTACGACACGCCTCATCACAATGATCGAGGTGTCTGCTTTGCACGAGCCCTTGGAATTGCCAACTGAGTCCTATAACCCGACTAGCCTTCCTTGGGTACCACGTTGCTCTTCTCCTTTTCGAGGTTCATGGTGTACGTGACCAGAGCGATGTGATTGATGTTAGCGCACAGATCGGCGCACTCTTACCAAAACACACCCTTGCCCTGTCCTCGTATAAGTTATCATAAAGCAGTATGTTTGTCAAGGACTTTTTTGGATATTTTTAAAATAGCTAGTATTTAAGGCGTATTTTCATCGTCTAGCGGAGTGAGAGAAGAGGAAGTGTGCCACTTTCTCTTCCGAGCGAGCGACGACGTCAAAGGGTGAGTAGAAAGAGTGAGCGAAGCGAATACAAACGGTAGCAGGGCTTGCCCTGCGATTAATACCCTTTATGATTCAATTGTAGATAAGTAAGCTTTTATTATATTTTCAACTTCCTCATAGGTCTCGGTGTCCATTAGTTTCATTCGAAGTTCTTTGGCTCCGTCCCAACCACTCACATAAGCCTTGAAGTGCTTTTTCATAATGGCAAAAGGCTTGATATCTCCTAAAAGTTCCTCGAAAAGTTTGATGTGCTCGAGCAATACTTGTAGTCGGAGTTTTGCCTGAGTTGTTTCATCAGGATTTTTCTTAACAGCGAAGAGAAATGGATTTCCGAAAATTGCTTTGCCGAGCATTACCCCATCACAGCCAGTTTCCTCCACTTTTTTCCTCGCATCATTTAAATCCAAAACATCCCCGTTCCCAATTATTAAAGTTTTCGAATTTAAAGAATTGCGAATACCTACAGCATCTTTTATTCTATTCCAGTGGGCCGGAACTTTTGACATTTCTTTCCGTGTGCGGGCATGGATAGTTATTGCCGCAACATCTTCAGCCAATAATTCCGGGAGCCACTCTTCTAAAATATCTTTGTTGTAACCCAAACGAATCTTGACTGAAACAGGCAATTTATTTTGACATCCGATTTTGGCGCTTCTGATTAATTCCCGAGCAAGAGGTGGATTTTTACATAGAGCTGCTCCCGAACCCTGCTTCTCGATTGATTTATCAGGACAGCCCATATTAATATCGATACCGTCGAAGCCAAGTTCCAAAGCAAGTTTGGCTGCGTATTCCATCATTTGCGGCTTGGAGGTAAAAAACTGAGCGACGATTGGCTTTTCATTTTTGGTGAAAAGTAAATCTCGACGAAGTACCCCGCGACTATTTTTATCTCCCAATTCGTCTCGATGGAACAAACCATCAGCAGAAACAAATTCAGTCCAAAAAACATCCGGTTTTCCGTATTTTGCAATTACACGTCTAAAAGCCGCATCAGTAACATTAGCCATTGGCGCCAAGCAGAAAAAAGGTCGTTTTAATCTTTCCCAAAAATTATTCATACAGAAAACTATCTTACCTTATAGAATATTTTATTGCCAAATTGAAGATCAACTTTTTCTAGAGAATTGAAGGAGTCAATTTCTTTTTGAGTTTTGAGTTCATTTACAAGTAAAGCTAGATTTTCAAATGCTTTTTCAAAATCGTTATCTAGATCTAAAATTAATTTAGTCTCAACATTTAGAGATATTTCGAGATTTTCCGAATCATTAATGACTTTTACAACTTTTACATCGAAAGTCTCTGAGATATTATTTAAAAAATTATTTAATTGTTTAAAGTCCTCCACTTCCAAGAAATAATTGTCACCATCCCTGGCGGACGCGGTACTATAATATTTTACAAAAGAGTTACCACTAAAATTTGGAGCTTCACCAAATATAAATCCTGTTTCATCCAAATAAAAACATTCTTCATCGTTATTCTGAGGTGATACTTCGCAGTACAGGGCAAAAGCCTTTCTCTCTTCTATTTCAATATCCATAATTGAAAATTTTTCAATTGAAACCGTAACATCCAAAATTCTCTTAAACTGATTCAAAATATCAATCTCGATTTCATATCTTGGATAAAGAAGAATATTAGATTTTGAAAATAAACCGAGCATAGTACCCTTTATCTTATTCTCAGCAATTTTAATTATTTCTTCTTTATTTACAGAACCTTCTCCTATTATTTTTATCTCCTTAATGCTCAAAAATTCGGCACGAGAAAGAAAAGATAACCCGCCGACAAAAGCAGAAATCAACAAAAAATATAAAATTACCTTGATAATAATTTTCTTTCTTCTCTTTTTGAGCAGTTTGGAAGTTTTAAATTTTAACTTTGTACGGAACATTTAATAATAGGCTTTAGACACTAGGTTCCATCTGCTTGTCGGCAGGCAAATACTCTAGGAAAATTAAAGTTTGAACTTCTTTATTCGAAATATTCCCTGTTTCCCAAGTAAGGCTTCAAGACCTCAGGTATTTTTATTCGTCCACCTGCTTCCTGATAATTTTCCATAATAGCAATAATTGGTCGGCCGGAAATAGCGGTATTGTTTAGCGAATGAACAAATTTTAGTTTAGTTTGTCCACCAACGATTGCTGGATCACTATCTCGATATTTAATATTAAGCCTTCGAGTTTGAAAATCATGGAAATAAGATGAGGAATGAGTCTCCCGGAATTTTTTCTCTGAAGGAATCCAAGCTTCAATGTCATACTTTTTAACCTGACCGAGTCCCAAATCCCCACCGCAGTTTATAACGACTCGATATGGAAGTTTGAGGGCCTGCATAATTTCTTCGGCATTTGCGGTAATTTCTTCGTGTAATGCAACCGAAGTCTCGTGACTGGCCTCGCATAAAACTACTTGTTCAAACTTGTAAAATTCATGAACGCGCATGATGCCTTTAGTATCCTTCCCATGACTTCCAGCTTCACGCCTGAATGCTGGAGAAAATGCCAAAATTTTAATTGGCAAATCTTTTTTATCTATTACTTCATCCATAAAATATCCCATAGTGGCCACTTCAGCAGTACCAGAGAGATATTCTCCATCTTGAGTTTTGTACAAATCTTCTTCGCTCTGAGGCAAATATCCGGTACCCATAAAAGGTTCGCGTTTGATGAGAGATGGCGCAATCATCGGAGTAAAACCTCCTTTTTTCAAAAAGAAATCATTTACAAATTGCCACAAAGCAAATTGGAGTCGAGCACCGTCATTTTTTAAAAAATATCCACGAAAGCCAGCTACTTTTGTACCACGTTCTAAATCAAGCATTTTTAAGGAATTCATGAGTTCGACATGGCTCTTTGGTTCGAAATCAAATTTAGGAATTTCTCCCCAGGCTTTTACTTCCTTGTTTTCAGCATCGCTCTCCCCATCCGGCACAGAAACATCCGGAATGTTTGGCACGCTTACCATAAGCATTTGCCAGGACTTAACCACCTCTGCAAGATTAGTTTCTTTTTCTTGAAGGTCGCCTTTCAAAATCTTCATCTCCTTTATAAGCCGCAGTTTCTCATTTTGATATGTGGTCCGACTAATCAAATCTGTGGCTACGTTCTGTTTTTTGCGCAATTCTTCGACAATCAAAATCAGTTCTTTTCTTTTATCATCTAAGACAAGAAGTGCTTCCACATCAAATTTGATGTTTTTTTTCTTGGCACCAAGAGCAACCAAGTCTTTATTTTCTCTGATAAATTTTATATCTAACATAATCTGGCATCATTTAACAATTTGACGTTCTCTGAATTGTAACAGAAATGTTATTATT
>Ga0163150_10006007_pt1 | contig 15139 bp, 8 predicted proteins | sample OliLakLV19P2IB_FD_148628 | JGI IMG/M metagenome (GOLD analysis project Ga0163150, IMG submission 148628) | Freshwater microbial mat bacterial communities from Lake Vanda, McMurdo Dry Valleys, Antarctica - Oligotrophic Lake LV.19.P2.IB | ecosystem: Environmental > Aquatic > Freshwater > Lake >...
ACACATAGGCTCGAATGCGCCGGCGCAGCCGCGCCAAGAGCGACCCGATCGTCGGCTCCAGTCGGCTCGGTGGTGTTTTGAGTTCTGTGGTTGCCATCGTTTATTCGAAAAACTGGTTCGTCGAAAAAGTTCACGGCGGCTCACGCAAGCCGCGAGAGTCTCCGGATCAGCCACTCCAGGCACAATGCGCCGCAGATTCCGATCAGCAGGCCCTGCATCCAATCGTGCTCAAAGTCGCGATCGGTAACTCCGGCCAGATAGGTCGTTTCCGTGTGGTCTTGCAATTGATTCACCAGGGGCGGCACTCCGCGCGTGCCCAACACGGCTTCGGTGCCGACGTAGTACAATCCGCCGGTGCGCTTGGCGATCTCGCTTAGAATCGCGTCGTTGCGCTCGGGGTTTTCGCGTTCCAGATCGGGAACTTTGACTTGAATGCGGCGCGTCAGTTGTTCGGCGTCGCTGTCGGGCACCGCCATTTGCAGGCGATAGGTCCCCTCCTGAAGCGCGGTGAACTGGCCGACAAACATTCCCTTGCGGGCCGGGTCGGCCGCCAGTTGCAACGTCTCGCCGGTGCTATCGGGACGCACGATTTCGAGCGCGACGCTGGGAACATCGAGCGGCTCGAACTGCACGGTGCTCAATTGGGCCCGCACCACGACCGTATTGCCCAACAAGTAGCGATCGCGATCGACCAGCAGCATGCCGCGGCTGGAGCCCAGCAGCAGCCGGCCTTGCGAAACATGGCGAATCAGCTTGGTGTAGTACTGCTCGAAATAACTGTCATCGAGTGCCCGCAGCCGCCACATCTCTCCACTGCCTTCGTAGAACACTCGGCCGGCGCCGTAGAATTGCCCGACCATGTAGGCCGGCTTCTGGTCGCCGGACATGGCGTCGGGATCTGAATAGCGGCCGTAAACGGTCGCGCCAGGCTTGGCACCACGCACGCCGTAATAGCCAAATACACCCGGAAAGCTCGCCCAAATCTGTTGACTGCGCGGACCATTGTCGGCCAGCCACATGAACTCGGCTTCAATTCCCTCGCGCGTGAAATCGACTGGCCAGGGAGTGGTCGATCCGAAGCGGCCTTCTTCCATCAGCGACAGCCGGCGGTTGAACTCGACGGGATACAGGCCGCGAAGCTTGGCGAGCTTCGGATCTTGCACCCAGCGGTCCATCTGCACCGGCCCGGCCACCGCGATCAACCCACCGGCCTTTTCAGCGACCCAGCGCTCGAGCAGGTCGACTTGCCCGGCGTCGAGCGCTTTCCAATCGGGATCGAAGGCGACGATGCAATCGTAGTCGAACAGCTCCTGCGGCGTGCTGGGAAAGGACTCAAGGATCTTGTTGGCGTCTTGCGACACGCCCGAGGGCGCCGATTGCAGCCACACGTCGACGACGGTTTCTTTGTCGCGGCGCAATTGATTGCGCAGAAAGATATATTCGCGCGTGGGACCACTGGCAATCAGCAGCACTTTGGTTTTGCGGTCGACGATTTCGATGTCGACCTCCTGCTGGTCGTCGTTGGCGTTGCTATCGTCCGGCGGAGCTTTGACGCGCAGCCGGTACATCCGCCGGCCTTTTTCGGCGGGCGTGATATCGAACTTGATCGGAACGACTTCGCCGCGACCGCCCAGCGTGATGCGCTGGCTGCCTTCGACCTTGCCCTCGTCGACTTTGCCAGCCTCGCCCGTGGCTCGCGACGACAGCTCGACGCTGACCGCGCGGTCGGCCAATCCCTCGGATTGCAAGTAGCCGGTGATGTTAAAGCTGTCGCCGGGATAGGCCCGAGCCGGCGCTACCAGATCGCTGACGCGGACGTTGGCCGGACGCTTGTCAGAGCCGATGCCAACGGTGAAGATCGGCACCTTGGCATCGCGCGCCACGGCGATCGCGGTCGAGGGATCGATGCCCGAGTTCTGGCCGCCGTCACTAAACACGATCACGCCGGCCAACGGCGTCGAGCGTTCGTCGTTGATCAATTGTCGCAGCGATTGGCCCAGTCGAGTTTCGCTGCCTTGCGGCAAGAGCGCCGCTGCCCAATCGCCTTTGGGATCCGTGATAGTCTTCGCGTCGGTGGCTGCTGCAGCCGGCGCTACCGATTTCGTATCTGGGCTGGCTTGGACTTCGAGTTTGCCGAACGACGCAATGCGGCTGAGATCGGAATCGAAGCGGCCAATCGTGACGTCGTGCTTTTCGCGAAGTTTGTGGAGCAGCTCTCCCTCGGTGAGCACCGACACGACCTGGTCGAGCCGGTTAGGCGTGGCGGGCACCGCCGAGGCTGTTGTGTCGTGCAAACCCATGCTCAAGCTGGTGTCGACCAACACCAACACTCGCGAATTGTGAACGACTTTGCGCTCCGTTCGCTTCTCCAAATGCAGGTAGAAAGCCAACAGGCCGCCGAGCGCGAAGATGCGCAAGGCCAACAGCAGCCAACTCACGCCAGGGCGCAACTCGACGCTATCGCGCCGGTACATCCAAATGGCAAATGCCACGATCGCAGCGCAGAGCAGGGCCAACACCAGGTAGTGCCAGCGCTCGGTATAGGCCTGAAAGCGACCGAGCTCGAACGTCGTGCGCGTCGTGGTCTGAGCCAGCAGTGGATTGGCAACCAAGGAACCGACCATCAACGTTTCCCTCCTGGAGAGAACGGATGGTAGCTGCACGCGTATGCCAAAACTTGCTCAGCCAACAAAAGCCCCACGAGAGCGTAGAGTAAAGTCTCGCTGAGATTGAAACCGGCCAACTGCTGCGGGTTGTAGTTAATGTCGCCGGCCTGATGGAATTCGTAGCGAATGCCTTCCAACTGGCCGGCCAGCTTCGTACCGTCGAGGCGGGTCAAATCCCCTTCTTCCGGCACGACGTTAAACGCGAACCGCTCGATTTTCTGCGATCCGTCGGTCAGCGTCAGTTGCGCCTGGTAGATGCCGCTGGTGTCGGTGTCCGATAGAACCGCCGAGTGTCCGCCCGGCGACGCGGCGGCGTCGACCGCCAGCGTGCCGCCGCCACTTTCAGTTGGCAAGGTAAACCGCACCTGCGGCAGAAACTTGGCCACGTCCAACTTTACGTCCAGCGGCGTGCCGACCAGCCGCGCCGTGTCGGGATGGCGCCCGCTGGCCAGATACGATTGCATTTCCAACATGGCTACGACGTAGCTGGGATTATTGCGGCCCCAGTTGTTCCAACTGCCGAGCGACGTCTCGAGCGGCGAAGCCTTGGTCAAAATGGCCACTACGCGGCCGTCGCCAAATTTGTGCTCGACCGCCAACGGCGCCTTGTTGCGCAGCCGAGCGATCACGCGCGTCGACGATTCGGGCTCGGGAGCCCAATCCTTCTGAGCGCCGAAGTAACGGCTGACCACGACCGTGCTCAAAAAGCTGTTTCGCTCGCCGGCAAACACCGAAAAAATCGGATGATCGCTGACTTCCAAATCCGCTGATTTTTCCAAGCGATCGACGACCAGCTCGGCTGGCCCGGAGAGCGGCAAGGGAAACAAACCCTCGCCGCCGCGATAGAGCTGGTCGTTGAAGAAATCGGCGCGGCACAGGTCGCCCAGGAAAAAGCCCACGCCTCCGCCAGCCTTGACATAGTCCTCGAGCGCGGCGATCTCACCCGACTCGAGCCGTGGAACATTGAGCAGGAAGATGGTTTCGAACTGGTCGAGAGCGTGATCGCGCAAGTAGCGGGGCGATTCAATGAGCGGGCGCAAACCGCTGGTGATCTTGCCGCCCGGCGCCAGCGCCGTGCTCAGGAAAAATGCATCTTGCCCCTTCGCGTCGCCGTCGATCACCAGCACGTCGACCGTTTTGGCGATGTCGAGCACCAGCGAGCGAACGTTGTCGGCCGCGATCGCATCGGTTTGCAGCCGCGCCGTGATTTCGTGCTCTCCGGCCGTGGCAAACAGCACCGGAAAGCGCCGCGAGAGGCTCTTGCCCGGCGGAACGTCTTCGAGCACGATCGCCGGCCGCGCGTGTCCGTCTTCTTCGAGCGAGACCGAGACCTGCCGTGCAGGGGTCGAACCAAAGTTTTGCACCGACACTTCGACCAACAGCGGCACGCCCGCGGCTCGAGTGCCGGCGCCCGGTCGCAAGGACGTGATCGAAAGGTTCTGGTGCACCGCATCGACGCAATTGATCAGATGCAATTGCGCGCCGGTTTCTTCCAAGTGCGTAAGGGCCTTGCGCAGCGCCACCGGCTCTTGCCATTGATTGGCGCGAAAGTCGGAAACGAGATACACCACACGGTCTTCGTCTTCGCCCTTGGCGGGGAGCCGATCGATGGCGTCTAGCGCGTCCTGAGGCTCGGCGGCAGTTTCGGATGTTTTTAGCGAGCCCAGAACTTTCTCCAGGTTGGCCGGCAACTTGGCATCAACCGCTTCTTCGAGCAAGTCGGGCTGGGTGCCACGGCCTAGTTGGCGAGCGCGCGAAAACCGCAAGACGGTGAACAGTTGCGGCGTGTCCTGATGTTCGGCCTGGGCAGCCAGCCGCGCGATGACGAGCTTGGCCTGATCGAAGGCGCTGGTATCAGCCCAATGGTCCGACATCGAAAAGCTGTCGTCGAGCAGAACAATGTGATGGGTCTTGGTGCCGCCAAACAGCGCGCCCCACTGATTACGCACCAGCGGCTGGGCCAGCATACACACGACGGCCGCGACGGCCGCCATGCGCAACAGCAGCAGCAACAGCTCTTTGAACAGAATCGATTTCTGATGGCGCTTCTGGCTTTGCAGCAGAAACTCCATGGCGGCCCATTTGACGCGGCGGTGCCGCATCAGATTGATCAGGTGGATTAGCACCGGCACGCCGACGAGCGGCAGCCCCCACCAGAGCAATGATTCGTGAATAAAACTGGGCATGCAGAAAACGTCTCTAAAACAGCTTTTACTTTCGCCGCGCTTTTTCCCGGTGACTCAAGAACGCGGCCAGCGCCGCATCGAGCGGCTGGCTGGTGCGCAGCAATACATAATCCACTCCGTCGGCGGCGCACCCGCGGCGCACTTCTTCGAGATACACTCCTAGCGCCTCCATATAACCCTCGCGTAGTGCCCGAGGGTTGCAGGCCAGATGCTGCGGCAACTCCAGGCCTTCGAATCGCGTGGGTCCGCTGAACGCAAAATCGAGCTCCTGATCGTCCATCACGTGAAACACGATCACGTCGTGGCCGTGCTGCCTGAGCAGCTTCAGCCCTTTGAACAAACCGGCGCGATCGACGAGCAAGTCGGAAATCAAAATCATCAGCCCGCGGCGGGGATAGGTTTCGGCCGCGGTGCGCAGGATCGGCGGCATCTCGGTTTTTTCGGCCGGTTCGCTGGCGCTCAACGCCTGAATGATCGAATTCAGATGACTGCGCCGGGTTCGCTGCGGAACCTTGGCTCGCACTGCCTCGTCGAAGGCGAGGCAGCCGACGGCGTCCTGCTGTTGAAGCAGCAAGTAGGCCAGGCTGGCGGCAATCGTGCAGCCGTACTCGTATTTATCGAGCGCGCCCGAGCCGTAGCGCATGCTGCCCGACACGTCGACCAGCAACGTCGACCGCAGGTTCGTGTCTTCCTCGAACTGCTTGACGTAGTAACGGTCTTGCTTGGCCCAGACTTTCCAGTCGACGTGGCGCAGATCGTCACCGGGCGTGTACTCGCGATGCTGAAGGAATTCGACCGACTGACCGAAGTGGGGACTGCGGTGGATGCCGGATAGAAACCCTTCCACAATGTGGCGAGCACGCAAATCTAGCCGCGCAATGCGACCGATCGCCTCAGGATGCAAAAATCTTTTGGAAGCGGGCATCACTCGTCAGCTCGTCCTCTTTGGTCGGGGTGATCTCCAGCAGTCGATCCACAATGTCGTCGGAGGTCACGCCGTCGCTCTCGGCCGAAAAATTGACCACCAACCGATGCCGGAGCACCGGCTTGATCAGGGCTTGGACGTCCTCGGTCGAAACGTGCGTGCGGCCGTGCAATAGCGCGCGAGCCTTGGAGCCCAGAATCAGGAATTGCACGGCGCGCGGGCCGGCGCCCCAGCTCAATTGATCCTGAACAAACTCGGGCGTGCCGGCCTCGCCCACGCGCGTCTGGCGCACCAGGCTCAGCACATAGCGGATGATGTGATCGGTGATCGGCACCTCGCGCACGATGCGCTGCAATTCCAGAATCTCCTCGGCGGTCAGCACCGGCTCGATATGGTCGGTGACCGTGGTGGTCGTGCGGCGAGCGATTTCGAACTCGTCGGCAAAGTTCGGGTAGCGCACGAAAACCTTGAACATGAAGCGGTCTTGCTGCGCCTCGGGCAGCGGATAGGTTCCTTCCTGCTCGATCGGGTTTTGCGTGGCCAGCACGAAGAACGGATCGGACAGCTTGTGGCGCACCCGACCCACGGTCACTTGCCGCTCTTGCATCGCTTCAAGCAGCGCGGCCTGCGTTTTGGGGGGAGTGCGGTTGACTTCGTCGGCCAGGATCACGTTGGAAAACAACGGACCCTCGAGAAAGCGAAATTCGCGGCTGCCCGTGCTGCGGTTCTCTTCGATGATCTCCGTGCCGGTGACGTCGGCGGGCATCAGGTCGGGAGTGAACTGGATGCGACTGAACGACAGGTTGAGCGCCCGAGCCAGCGTACTGATCATCAGGGTCTTCGCCAGGCCGGGCACGCCCTCGAGCAGGCAATGGCCGCGGCTAAAGAGCGAAATCAACAGCTCTTCGATCACTTCGTTTTGGCCCACGATCACCTGGCCCAATTGCGCGATGACTTTCTCGCGCGCATCGCCCAGCCGATGGATCGCGGCGGAATCGTGAGACGTTACAGCATGATCGGTCATTCGCAAGCTCCCTTTGTCGTTCGAGTATCGCGCGTCTGGGGTGCGTCTCTGGAAATTCATCTATTGGACGGTGCTAGGGATTAAGGACAACAGCGGCGGGGCGCACGTTCAACGTTGGTAGATTGGCAGCGCGCCATTTTCGAGTTGCAACATGGTGAGGTTGATGGCGGTGGTGTAGATCGGCCCGATGTAGCCCTGATTCCACACGACATACTTGCCGTTTTCGGTGGCTTCGCTGGCGACTTTATTAAACAGTTTGTCTCGGTAGCTCTCCCAGTCCTTGCCCCCCTCGCGGTAGCGCACCTGGGCGTAGTAGTAGTGCGCATAGTGCCAGTGGCCGAAACCCTGGTTAGAGATATCCGCCAGGTTTCGCCGGCAGTAATCCTGGAGCTTGGGCACGTACTCGCTGTCGTAGTCGCCGGCGTTGAACAGACAGGCAATGGCCGCGGCCGAGATGGCTGGGCGGCCTCCGCCCCCCTTGGAACTGTATTGTACTCCGCCGTCCGGCAGGGTGCATTTGCGGATGTAAGCAACCGCGGCGTCGACGATTTCCTTGGGCACCGGAACGCCCGCATTGCGGCAGCCGCGCAAGCCCTGAACCTGCGTGATCGTGGTCGAGCCCTCGTCAAAATCGTTACCATCCTTGGCGCTGACATATCCCCAACCGCCGGCCGCCGTTTGCGCCTGTCCGGTGAACACGACGGCACGGGTTAGCACGTCGATCAATTCCTTGCGGCGACTCTCGTCCTCTTCCTCGCCTAACACTTGCGACAGGAAAAGCATCGAGTAGCCATGGCCATAGGTGTAGCGATCGTCGCGGCCCGGATCGCCAATCAGGCCGTTGGCCCGGCTGCGCGAAAGCAGATAGTCGACCGCCATGCGAATGTTCTTGGAATACTTGCCCTGCGTGGTCGTCGAGCCTTCGGAGAGGAGTGCTACGCCGGCTAGCGCCGTCATCGCCGTGGGGTAGCGGTTGTCGTTGGCGTTCCAGTGGCCGAGGCGCGACTGCGTGCTGGCGATCCAATCGAGTCCGCGCGAAATTAGCTTTTGCAGCTTCGGATCGCGAGTGTCGGCAAGCGCCACGCGCGGCGCAACCGCGACCACCAGGGAGGCAAGCAAAACCATGGAGAGCGGCAAACGAAATCGAACCATCTGAGTATCTCGCAGGTTTATTGCGAACTTGAATCTTCAACCTTGGTCTTGATCGGTTCCGCGTCGCGTGGACGCGGCAGTTCCGGCTTCGAACTGTCCGGGGCAACCGCGGATTTCAAAATCTCGGGTCCGGCGGCCAGGTCATCGGTGAACGTCAGGGTGATCAGCGTCGGCGCCAGATTGAGCGTCACCGTGTGCGTGGCGGGGTCGCCGGAAAGTTCAAAACTGCCAATCATCGACGCCGGAAGTTGATCGTTTTCATACACGACGCGCCCCGTGCGCTTGTCGATGCACAGCACGGAAGCCTTGGGGTCGCTTCGAGCGCCGCCGGGTGGAGCGCGGTGAACCATCCGCACGAAGACCAGCACGGGCAACTGGCTGGGCTGATTTAACAGCATGCCATATTGGGCCACCACCGCCGGAGCGGGCCAAAGTTTCTTGCCGGTCGTTCGGTCGAAACCGTAAACCCGGCCACTGATCAGCGGATTGTTGACGACGCTCGCCGGGATCGGTTGCACCGTTACGTTGTGCTCTTGCCGAACACCCGTGTTGACGACCAACAGATATTGATCCTGCGAGGCCAACAGGTGGATGCCGATCAGCGAGCTCTCCGGCTCCAGTTTTTCGTTCGCCAGAAGTTTGCCGTCGCTGAGCCGAATCAAAAAGAATTGCCCATCAGGTTGGAACACGCCTGCGGCCTCATGGGAGACCAAGGCGGCTTTGGTCCCGGCGGTGAACGGGAACGACCAGAGTGTCTTGTCTTCCCAGGGATCGCGCATTTGCATGATTTGCCGGCCATCTTGCGGCTCCCAAGAAAGCACTTGCCGGCCAATGGTCGTGATGCGCTTGTCGAACGATGCAATTCGCCGATCGCCCATTTTTTCGCCGGTCGCCGCGCGCAACACCAGCGTATCGCCGTCGCCCGGCGGCGCTACGAACAGCAGTTCTCCGTCGCCGAACAGGTCGTTGCCGAGCGCCGCGTTTTTTCGTGTCCAAATGGTCGCGCCCGTGAGCGGGTCGACACAGTGCAGTTCTCGCAACCGCTGGAAGAACACTCCGCCATCGGTAACCGGGCCAATCGAGCCGTAGCGGCGACCCATGGCGTCCTCGGGCACGAAGCGGCGCCCGCCCCACGGCAAATCGACCGGGCGCGAAAAGATGCCCTGGCTCGTGGGGAAGCCGCCAATTTGATCGCTGAGATCGTGGGTCCAAAGAACGTGATTCGTATTGTCCGGACCGCGCAGCGCGTCGACCGCCATCAACTGATTGCTGGTCGACAGCACCATCAGTCCGCCGTTGACACTGACATAGCTCAAGGGCGGAGCGTTGTATCCGTTGGGTCGCGGAAAGCGGCTGTTGGACTCCGAGATCTGAATGCGGAACCGTTTTTCACCCATGCCGTCCTGGCCGACCAGAACCTTCTGCGCCGAATCCAGCACGATATTCATGTTCTTGAAAAGGGGCCCGGCCGGCCCAACGATTTCCAGATCCGCGACGCGCTGGGGCCGGGGCGTTCCGGTGCGAAGATTGGATTTTTCTTCGCGCGTGACCACCTTGCCCAAAGGCCAGGGGCCGGCGCTGGCAAGCCACTTGCGAATCGGCTGATCGGCGGGCAATTCGGCCACGATCTGCCCGCCAGTCTTGCCATCCAGGCAATCGATCTTGGCGAACCGATGGGCCAGTTGATCGAAGTAGAACGCGGCCACGTCGGCTCGACCGGTCTCGCGAAGCAGGCTCGCCACGCGCGCGACGCCATAGGCAATCTGCGGTTCGGTGCCTGTTCGTTCAAGCTTTCTCAGCAAGCCGTCGGCTTCCAATAAGTCCGTGTTGCCAAGTTTCGTCAACAGCGACTGGCGAGCTCGATTTGCGAGCGCATGGCCCTCGAAGATGGCCAAGAAAGCTCGCAATCGCGCTGCCGAGTTGGACTCGAGCGCCGCCTGCAGGCGGACCGCCACTTCCGCGTCCATCGTTTGTTGCTGGTCTTGGCTCGCCGCTTCTTGTAATCGCTCGAGTTGCGTTTGAATCCAGCGATCTCGCCGCGTGGTGAGCCCCTCTTCGATCGCATCTAACGTGAGCGAAGCGTCCTGATCCGCCAGCTTCAAGTAAGTCTCGAAGGCGGGCAGAACCTCGCCAGCCGATTGCAGACCAAGGGCCATCAGGCGCAAGTACTTTAGCCGCTGTTCGTCCTTTTCGATCAGCTTGTCGAGCTCGGCCAGGCTGCCACGGTGGGCCGTGAAATCGTTGCGCAATCCCTCGAGCATGGCCTCGACCAATTGTTCGCGCGTCGTATCGTCCGACTTCAATCGATAGGAATTGCGGAACAGCTCGATCGCTTCGCCCAGCGCGCCTTGATCGAGCTTAATTTCGGCCAGCGCCGCCAGAGCTTTAGCATCCTCGGGCTGCGCGTCCAGGGTCTTGGCGATCTGCTCTTTCAGCGCGTCGAGTTGATAGTAGGCATCGAGGTAGTCGGCGCCTTGCGAGATAATGCTGCCGCGATAGCACACCAGGTTTCCGGGCACGGTGCCGGTGCGAGATTTGGACCGCTGCTGGATTTGCCCGGTCTTCAGGTTGATCTTGGCGACTTCGGCCGACGTGAGCGGGAGGTAGTAGCTGTCGCCGCTATAGAACCCGCGGCCGCTGGGCATGGCGCCTGCCGGCAGCTCCAAGTCCTTCCAGGTCTTCTCGCCATCGGCCAGTTTGATCGCCGAAACCGTGTTACGGCCAACCAGAATCACGTTGCCGCTGTGTACGCAGGCCACATAGAAATTGCTGCCGCGGTTTTGCTTCCACAGTTCTTTTCCATCGGCCAGATTCAAGCAATAGAGTTGATCTGATTCGATGGGCGTCAGCAGCACGCGGCCGTCGGAGATCGTCGAGCTGCCGTCGGCCCAATGTTCGTTGGCATGCCGTTCGGTGCCCGGATAAATCGCCAGTCGAACGGCATTGAATCGATCGGTGCTTTGCTGAGAGCGCGGGTACTGATAGCCCCAGAGCAGCGAGTGCGTGGCCGAATCGATGGCGACGACCGCTCCGGCAGAAGTCGGACAAACGATCACGCCGTCGGCAAAGCTGGGCGTGGCGCCGGCGTTGCGGCGGTTCGTGTCCATGGTGATGGGGGTTTCCACCACGGCCAGTTGTTGCGACCACTCCAAAGCGCCGGTCTTGGACGATAGCACGACGAGTCGAATTTCCTGGCTCTTCATTTCGGCCATGACATACAAGTGGCCCAGCAGCGGCAGGGGTGGGCCCAGAAAAAAAGCACCCGCCAGCTTGGGTTCGTCGCCGCCGGCGATGCCACCGACTTCCCACTTGAGTTTGCCCTGGGTGCGCAGCTCGCGCGCGGCCAGACGATTCGCGTTGCGCGTGCTCACGGTCAGCCGGCGTCCATTCGGAAGAAACGTGACGAGCGGACTAGGATTCGTTCCGAGCCCCAGGTCTTCGATGAAATAGACCTGGTCGCCGTCGCTACTCAGTGTGCCGTAGGTGGCGTCTTCCCAAATTCTCTGATCGAGTCCCGAAAACAATTGCACGCTTTGGCCGGGCTGGGCGGAGCTGCCGGCTTTGAGAAATTGATCGAAGGAGTCGTCGGTGGCCGGATAGCGCCAAACGAGCTTGCCGTTTTGGAAGTCCACGGCCTGTACGGCAAAGGCGGTTCGCATCAACACGACGTCGCCGACCGCCAGCGGTTGAAAGCTGGGCAACACCACGATTTCCTGGCTCTGATAATCTTGCCGCAGCTTGGTAACGAATTTTTCGACGGCTCGGTCGTCGGCCGTGCGCTGTCGCCAGCGCGCGCTCAATAGCGGCTGGCCGCCAACGCTGGGCGCATTGCGCGCTTCGTTGCCGCGAAACAATGTCCAGCCGCCGGCTTCCGCCAGATGTTGCGAGTGTTGCGAGTGTTGCGGGCCGAGCTTGTCTTGCAGCCAAGCCAAGGCTTGTGATTCGTTGGCAAACAATTTCATGCTCTTGCCGGCCAGCACGACTTCGGCGCCAGGATGAGTGCGCTTCAGGAGCACCAGGGCCTCGCGCGCCTTGTCGGGCTTGCCGGCGCGCAGCCAACAGGTGGCCAATGACAGCGAGAGCACCGGTTCGAGCGAATCGCTGGCCCGACCCAAGGCGCGCAGCCGCTCGAAGCAAAGCGCAGCGGCCAGCGGACGATTCTGATCCAAGTGGTGGCGACCGAGCAGAAACGTCGCTTCTTGTCCGGCTTGGGTAAAGAAGAACTGGCGCGAGACTTCGGCGAGCTCCGTGAGATTGCCGTTCTGCGCGGCTTGCTTCAACATTTGGCGCGCACGCGAACCGAATTGCAGCTCGTACGACTGGCGACCTTCGGTGGGCAGCGCGGCAATGAGCCGGCCCGCTTCGGCCTTCAGGCTGCGGTACACCGACTCTTCGGCGTTGGGCTTGAAAAAATAATCTTCCGCGTTTTCCAGCAGCGTGCCCAGCAAACGCACGGCTTCGCCAAAGCGACCGTCGTCGATCATTTGCTGGGCCGATTCCAAGCGTCGCTTGGCGGTGCGGTCGGGTGGCAGGAACACGCCGTCAAGCGACAGATCGTCTTCGGGGCGGGGATCGGCGCGAAGTCCTCGGCCTGGCACGGGTCTGGGTACTTGGGCCAACTGGACGGCCGGCACCAAAGGTTGCGGCGCCTGGCCGAAGGCCAGCAATGCACCACAACTCCAGAGCCCCAACCCGACGGCCGCCACCCGGTTCCACACGCTGGGTCGCTCCATGGGTGTTTCCCTCACCTTTGAGTTCCTGCGGCCAATGCTCGGCGCCTCCGAAGCTGTCACGCGGGTGACGCTTCACAAGCGAATCCATCCTCACAAGCGCTCGACTCCTATAGCATCCCTCTATCTTAATGTTGCGGCCCACTATTCACAAGTATTTGGTACTTAGCAGGTTAAAAGCAGATCACCTAATGCCGGCTCGGTGCTGGAGAGAAGCGATGCGGAAGTTCAGGAATCACGCCCCGGCTCGGCCGTTTGCTGGTTTGTCGTCGGAGATCTGGAAGGATTGTTTCTGCCCCCCTCCTGCAGTGAGGCCATCGTGGAAACAATGGGCCGGCGAACGCCGAACTCGCGTTTCGCGGGAAATAGCTGTGCGAATTCGTTGGTTTTCGCGATTTTTCCGGGAAATATGCGGTTTTGTGGCTTGCAATTTTGGTGGTGTCGATTTTAATCATCGCGTCCCTTAGCGCGGACAAGTGTTTTGTTTCCCCTGCAAACCCACAAGGAGGGTCAAAGATTATGGCGAAAGCCGCAGCTCCCGCGAAGAAAGCCCCGTCGAAATCGGAAGTGACCAACAACATTGCCGAAGCCACCGGTCTGTCGAAGAAACAGGTCGGCACCGTGCTCGAAGCACTGTCGAACGAGATCAAGAAGAGTCTCTCGAGCAAGGGCCCCGGCGTGTTCGCCGTTCCCGGGCTAGTGAAGATTGAAAAGAAGAAGGTTCCCGCTCGCCCCGCTCGCAAGGGTGTTCCCAACCCCTTTAAGCCCGGCGAACTGATGGATCAACCGGCCAAGCCGGCGAGTGTGAAAATCAAGGTCCGTGCCTTGAAGAACCTGAAAGACATGGTCTGATCGACCGAACCGAATTCAAGCCGGGCGGCCAACTTCAAAATGTCGCACGAAATGAGCTCTTAACGGTGAGCTCCTTGGACACGGCCGCTCGGCCAGACTCGCCTCTCCAAAAATGAGAGCGAGTCTGGTCGGGCGGTTTTTTTTTGCGCTGTGACGTCTTTGCCCGAGAAACGTTGTTGCCGTTCTGGCTGATCTCAACGGGGCTTCGCGCGCGAACTTGTTCGTCGCGACCGCTTTTTCTTCGGTTCCAACAGGTCGAGCAGGCTGATATCTCCCAGCTCAGCCACAAACAACTTGGTGCAGCGGGCACAAACTCGATTGACCTCATCGATCGCTTTGCGTTGTTTGTTGCAAACAGGCGTTAGCACGCCAGCCTCGGGAGCCGATTCTACAGCGCTGACGATATCGAGCAGCGTGATTTTCTTGGGCGGTTTTCCCAGCGCATAGCCGCCCCCCGGACCCGAGGTTCCCCGCAGCAATCCGGCGTCCACGAGCCGCCGAAGAATGCGGTAAAGAAAGCGGGGTGGAAAGCGACAACCGCGCGAAATCCGCGCCGCCGTCACCTGGCCCTCGCCCGCCAACTGGTGGATCTGTACCAGAATTCCAATCGCATAACTGACCGAGCGGGTAAGCTTCATACCAACCTCGTCTCAGAATCGCTCATTTCGGCGAGAGAAAACTCGCCCTGCGGTCCATCACGAAGTCCCGCACACCTATGATACTATTCGCTCACTGGAAAACGGACCAGCGGCAAGGCCGAATCGCCCGGCTTCGCCAGCGCGCCAATGCACATTGGTCCGGTTGAAGCCAGACTGAGCCGCGCTCGCGCTACAATGAGCCTGGCAAGCGATGTAGCCACACGACTTGCAGCGGCACCGCATTTGCATAGCAGAGCGATGCTACGGATTCTTCCGACCTCCGAACGCACGCGGCGTTCCAGTCAGTCACTGCGAATGATTTTGAGCAGTGCATAGCCAGCGAAGACTGCTCGTGACTGAATTTGCGAACAATTGACCGCGGTTGCTGACTTCCACTTCGTTCGGCGCGGCACGCTCTCTTTTGGCTGCGCGAGATCGGAAATACTTCATCACCTGATAAGGGAATTCGTATGCGCCTCTTACTCTCCGTGTTTTTTCTGATTGCTTTCGTTTCCGTCGCACATGGGACCACGATCGTGGCTCCCGGAAGTTCGGCTTACATCAATGGCAACGCACAGGGACAAAGTCCCTTGCGATCCTATGGAATTGGCGGCAGCCGCGTGCAACAAGTTTATGACGGCTCGCTTTTCAGCAGTGCCCATCAAGCCCAGTTGATTAGCGCCATTCAATTTAGGCCGCTCAATGGGAGCCCTGGCTTCCTGTTGGGTAGTACGGTCTCTGTCTCCAATATCCAAATCGAACTTTCCACAACCCAGCGTTCAGGCGAAGGCGCCAACCCGCTTAGCAGGATGTTTGCCGACAATGTTGGACCTGACGCGACGCCGGTCTATTCCGGCTCTCTTAGAGTCTATCCGAATACTGGCGTTGCCATAAATCGTGAAATTACCGAGATTTTGTGCATTTCCTCCCGCCGTTCCTGGAGTGCACGATCATGCGGTTCAAAAC
>Ga0163150_10006010_pt1 | contig 15131 bp, 13 predicted proteins | sample OliLakLV19P2IB_FD_148628 | JGI IMG/M metagenome (GOLD analysis project Ga0163150, IMG submission 148628) | Freshwater microbial mat bacterial communities from Lake Vanda, McMurdo Dry Valleys, Antarctica - Oligotrophic Lake LV.19.P2.IB | ecosystem: Environmental > Aquatic > Freshwater > Lake >...
CGCCAAGGTCGTGAAGGCCGACATCGATTGCACCAATGGCGTGATCCATGTCATCGACACCGTGCTTCTGCCTAAGTAGACAACCAAGACGCGCCTTGCTCGGCCATGTGCCCGGGGAACCCTTCGGTCCTCGGGCACGTGGCAAGACGCGTCGCCGCGCTACCCGCATCGACTGAGGAAACGTCACCACCCCTATCGCGTCCCTGCAGGATCAAGCCATGCCCTCCGCGACGTGCTCCCCACCCGCTCGAACCTCCGCGACGCAAGTAGCCTTCCGCGCGCGCCGGCAGGAGGTTACCGAGGACTTGCATGACTCGCCTGGTGATGCAACGTCTTCAACCGCTCCGTTTCGACGTCCACGGGCACAGTCGGCGCCCGCCCTCGATCGCCGCGAGCTGCTCGCTGTCGCGCAATCGCTGTACCGCACGAGGATTGAGTACGTCCCGCACGAGTCATTTACCGAGCCTTCGCCTAACGCTTCGCTTCGTAATCGTCGTGCTACCCTTCGAACACCCGCGGAGCCGGAAGACCACTCAGACGCTCCGCTGACCTTCGACGACCCCGAGCGCTTGCTGACGCGAGACGAAGAATTCAGCCTCTTTCGCCGCATGAATCATCTCAAGCATCGGGCCGAACAACTCCGCGCGCAGCTCAATCCCCGCAGGCCCAAGGCGCGCGACGTCGAACTGATCGCGCAATTGCTCGGCGACGCGGTCGCCATTCGCAATCGCATTATCGCGGCGAATGTGCGGCTGGTCGTGTCGGTCGCCAAGCACCACGTCGACACGGCCAACACGCTTGGCGAGTTGGTCAGCGACGGACACATGTCCCTCATGCGGGCCGTGGAGAAGTTCGACTTCTCGCGCGGCTATCGTTTCAGCACGTATGCCACGTGGGCGTTGCGTTACAACTTCAACCGGGCCACGGCCACGCGACGCAGGCGGCAGCAGCGGTTCGTCAGCGGCGAGGACCACATGCTCGAAGCGGCTTGTGACGACCCGCCCGAGATTTCGGCCGCGTCTCGGCGGCAGCTCAAGCAGTCGCTCGCGCAGTTGCTCGAACAGCTCGACGCCCGCGAGCGACGGATCATCACGTTCCGTTTTGGGCTCGCCGGAGAAAGGTCGCCCGCGACACTGGCTCAACTGGCCACGAAGTTGGGCGTGTGCAAGGAGCGCGTGCGGCAGTTGGAAGCGCGGGCATTGGGTAAGCTCCGCGAACTGGCCGCCGTTAAGCATTTGGAGCCGCCGGAGTGAATTCAAGTTGATCCCCAGCTCCGCCCCTCGTTTTGCAACGGTCGCATGGTTCAGTAACGTGGCATTTTGATCCCAGGCTATGCACCCGGGGGAGGCCGTTTCAAAAGTCGCCGATTCCGACGGCGTGTGCTGTTTCAAAAGTCACCCCCCGGTTTCATAAGTCCGCCGCGCCGCGAGCGGCGCGATTGCGCCGGCCCGGGATGACGGGTCCCACCCCCCACGCCAAGTCGCGCGGCATTCTTTGCGCCAGGCCGCTGGGCACTCTTTCGATATTATATACAAAAGAGTGAACATAATAAAGATCGGTTATGGCCACGGCGCCTGGTGATGCGCGGATCGCACTTTGCGGTCAAGCACCCGGGACGTCATTGAGGCCAGCGTGGATCTCGGTCATTTTCCTCAGCCCAGGCATTCATGCCTGGGTCTTCAACGCCCCCATCACGTCGTTGTCCGCCCGCTTCAGCGGGCCGTGCCCCATCGCCAGGTCGTTCCGCCCTAGAAGGGCGTTTACGACAAATTCTATCGGTCCCGCTTTCCTAGGCATGAATGCCTGGGCTGGGGAAAAGTGTGCGCTGACTCGAGCGAACAAACTGCCGTGCGAAGTGGAATCTACACCGCCGGCCGCGGGATGCCAGTCGCGGCGGGCGAGACAGGTTCAGGCCGTGGCATTGTCGCGGTGATCCCCGTACGTGCGGCGTCCTAGGCTCCCTACCGACCCCGACAGGGGTCGTAGCCATTAGGCGGGAGTTGAGCGCAGCGACACCCCCGGATGGAGTCGAATCGTTGACCCTCACGACCCCGGCGGGGTCGCAGCGCTGGCCAAGATACCGACTTTGCCGTCGCAGGGCTGTCGCCGGGTGCCATGCTTTCACGACGCCTGCGTCGGGTAAGCATGCCTGCACTTCGCCGCGACGCAGCATGCCTACCCGGGCTAGCGCCCGTGAAGGCATGGCACCCCGATGGTGATTTTCTTCTCATGGGCAATTGATTCACACGCTCTCAGGGGTCGAATTCGGTTCGGCGCCCGTGACCGGTGGTGTCGCTGGGCTTCGACCACCGGCTAATGGCTGCGACCCCTGCCGGGGTCATCGATTCGTCCCTGGCCTCCCGGATTCCTTAACCTCAACGTATCTCGCATTCTCTGCGTCTCTGCGCCTCCGCGGTTCTAATACGGCGGCACGACTAGTGGGCCACGGCGGGGCTGTCATCGCTGGACCTGGGCTGAGTTTCAGACGGGGCTTTTGATTGAAAAGGCCCCTCTTTTCAGGGGGGTGCGCCTGCGCGGTTTGCCCAGGCAGCAGGGGCCGTGATTTCGGCTGGGGGGATCTTGTAAAAATTCATGGCTTTTTTCCCGCGATGTTGCTAAACTCAGCAGTGGCCTGTCTTTCAGGGGTGCGCTCGCACACATAAACAGGAACGAATGGAAAGAGGTACGCACATGGTCCGGCCAAGACGCTCGGGGTTTACGCTCGTCGAATTGTTGGTGGTGATCAGCATCATCGGGACGCTGGTTGCGCTGCTGTTGCCCGCGGTGCAAGCAGCACGCGAAGCAGCCCGGCGTAACACCTGTCTGAATAACCAGCATCAACTTAGCATTGCGGTTGACACGTACGTCGGCGCTAAGAGGTTCTATCCCGGTTACCGCACCGACCTTGCCACGACGGCCAGTAAATACGTGCCGGCGCATGCTCCCGTCAGTTGGGTCGTGGAACTGTTACCGCAGTTGGAACGGCAGGAGCTATACGACCTTTGGAAGGTCAATCCGCACGGCTGGAAGGTCAATCCGCACGGCATCGACCAGATTAGTAATCTACAGGATCCCCGCACGATCTTGGTGCAGTTGCTCATTTGTCCCAGTGACGCTCGCGATACGTCAGGGGGACCGCCATTGAGCTACGTTGCGAATGCGGGCCAAATGGACGCGATGCTATCGAATTCGAACAAGACGCTGCCGGGCGATCATGCCGGTAATGGTGTCTTTACGAGCCGCTGGGAGGGCGATCCCAACGCGCCGGTCCGTCCGATTGTCAAGACAACCAAAGACTCAATCCTCGACGGAACGTCCAATACGTTGCTGTTGTCGGAGAATCTCGACGCACAATACTACCACGATGCGGATGCCGGTAACATACTAGGTTATGCCAACTCACCAGACCCGAAATCTCCCGAACGGTATACGACATTCGTTTGGTGGGGACGACTTTCCCCGCAGGACCTCGACCAAAATTCATTGGCCCCGTTTAACGCGCTTCGAAAGATCAATGGCAAGCCAGATGCCGGCTCGACGGAGTCGCTCCAAAGCATGAGCTACGCCCGTCCGTCAAGTAATCACCCTGGCGGTGTTAATGTGACCTGGTGTGACGGCCGCTCCGGCTTCATCAGTGAGGGAATCGAGTACGGAGTCTATTGCTTGATCATGTCGTCGAATGGCAAGAAGGTGAATCCAGCGGGTCTTGACTTCGATCCGACGCTGGGCAATTCCAAACCGTACTTCACGCTTCGCACGAAGGTTCTCGACGACAAAGAGATTTTCTAGACAGCGATTTATTGGACATCGATTCGTCGTTTGACGTATTGCTGATGTTTACGCACACAAAAGCCCACGGGTTGCAACCCGTGGGCTTTTTTCGTTGGAAGGGGTTAGCTCGAAGCTTGGGGTGAGCGAGTCCGTGGTGTTTGGAACCGTTGACTATCGATGCACGACGCAGCGGGCGGTGGCTCGACAGTCAGGCGTTTCGGACACCCTTGCGGATCATTGCGAAGCCATTTTCTTCGCACCGCCGGGCGTGTGGCGAAGTATTGTTCCCCTCACCCTGCCCGCTCCCGCAAGGGGCATTGGTATCTACACATTGCAGCGGAATATCGCGAGCTATTCGTGGTGTGGAAGGCAGCAACTGCCCCGAAGGGGCAAAGGCATTTAGCCGTGGGCGAAAGCCCACGGACGTGAGCGCAGGAGCACGTCGTAAGCCGCGCAGCGGCGACGGCGGCTCGATCTCTACAACGACGACGCCGCTACGCGGCTCGAAAACGATATTGTATGACGTGGTTCCGTGGGCTTTCGCCCACGGCTAAATGCCTCCACCCCTGCGGGGTTTTTTGAGGGCGCAGGTTGGAGCGGATCGTAATCGTGGCATATCGTTGCGGCATATCTACGGTGCTAATGCGTCGCGGTAAACGCGAGCTATACTTTGGCGCGCGGGGGTCGGCGGTTTTGCCGACGCGCGCTCCCCTGCGGGTCGCGGCTAACCGTGGACTCCCGTGCTTGCCGGTGTGCGCTGCGAAGAACCCGGAAGCTTACGCATCCGGCTCGCCAATCCGCGGGGTGCCATGCCTTCACGGGCGGTAGCCCGGGTAGGCATGCTGCGTAGCGGTGCCATGCAGGCATGCTTACCCGACGCGTACGTCGTGAAAAGCATGGCACACCGTCAACATGGCACACCGTCAACATGGCACACAGTCAGATTGATTCACCAACACCCCCTCACCTCTCACCCCCTCGCTCCGCTCATGGACATTGCAAGCGTTTGGCACGATTACTTTGTCAACTGGCCCAAGGAACTGCCCAGGCAGGGCGTGCTGGTCACGAACCTCGACGAGCAAATCGGCTTTGCCGGCTTCATGACCAGCGCCACGATGCTGCTGATCGATCGCCGCGCGCCCGACACGGTGGGCGCCCGCAAGGTGATCCTGCCCTACGCGAACATCGCGGCCGTGAAGCTGGTGGACGTCGTCAAAGCCAAGACGCTACAGAGCGCGGGCTTCGTGGGCGACTTGCCGAATCAGTGAGGAGTACGGTTCGACAGTACGAAGAGTTTTAGACAGGATGTACAGGATTGACGGGATGAAGAGGGACGGACAATAACAAAAGCGACACGATCGGGTGATTTGGGTCGCCTCAATGCGGCGATCGATCCCGCCCGCCGCGCTCCTTCTCTCTCCCCCATCCTGTAAATCCTGTTGATCCTGTCTAAATTCCGTATTTGTCGGAATTCCGCGTAGGGTCGACGTCGTCAAGGCCAAGGCGCTCCAGAGCGCGGGCTTCGTGGGCGACTTGCCGAATCAATGATCGTATGGTTCGACAGAACGAAGAGTTTTGGACAGGATGTACAGGATTGACGGGATACGGAAAGGGAACAAAAAAACGAGACCATAAACACGAACGGGCGTTGTTGGACGCCCGGATGCGGCGATGAGGTTCGCTCGCGAGCGCGGTCGCGCTCGTTCCTATCCCGTAAATCCTGTTGATCCTGTCTAAATTCCGTATTTGTCGGAATTCCGTGTAGGAATGTTGATCCTGTCCGACGTCGGTGTCGTACTATCAAATCTCACGAAACGGGGGCCACCGTCGTGTTGCACAAGGAGCTCACGGAAAGGATCATCGGGTGCGCGTTTCGCGTGCATAACAAGATGGGTTTCGGTTTTCTCGAATCCGTTTACGAAAGCTGCCTGCTCATTGAATTGCGTCGAGCCGGTCTTTCGGCCACGTCACAGACGCCGATCAACGTCTACTACGACGACGAGCTTGTGGGCTTGTTCGTTGCCGACGTCATGGTCGAAGATGCCGTGATCGTCGAACTGAAGAGCGTGCGGACAACGGCGGCTGCGCATGAAGTGCAGTTGGTCAACTACTTGACCGCGACTGGCAAACCAGTTGGACTGTTGCTCAATTTCGGCGAGACGAAGGTTGACGTAATTCGCAAAGTGCGGACGCTGGCAAGCGAGCAGCCGCCGAGCCCATGACAGAGTGGTTTTTGGACAGCATCAATAGGCTTGGACAGGACGAAGAGTTTTAGACAGGATGAACAGGATTAACGGGATACGAAGAGTGACGAAAAAAAAGAACGAGAAAATAAACACCAACGGCCGTAGACGTCTTATTGCGGTATTGTGGCCAGGCCGCCGAGTTCCTGCTCCTCTCTCATCCTGTAAATCCTGTTGATCCTGTCTGGATTCCGTATTCGTCGTTCGGTCCTGTCGGCAACGCGCCTTGAACTTCGTAGCCCCTATTTCCGCACGTAGATCGGATTCGACAGGATCCAGGGTCGCGATTCGCCGGCCAGGGTGAGCCAGACTTCGACGCGGTAATTGCCGGGCTCGTCGATCGTGGTGTCGAGCGTGTCGCTCTCGGTGCGCGAGACTTCCTTGCCATCGCGGAGGAGCTTGATCGTGCCGGGCAGCGGCGCCATGGCCCGCAGCTTCAGACCGGCGGCGCCTGGCACTTCACTGCCCATGGGAAACGTCGCGTTGCCGCGATCGGCCCGAAAGACAAAACCCGTGGGGTCGGCCATCCAATCGAAGGCTACGTAGGCCCTACCGGACTGGAGTGCGTCCCAGACGGACTTTTCCGTGAGCTCGTGCATCAGTAGATGCGTGCTTACGTGGCGAAAGCTCCGCTCGTAGGGATCGAGGTCGAGCTCGAACACGGCTTCGCCGGGTTTGTGGCCTTCGGCGAGTGACTTGAGCGGCGGCAGCTTGGCCGGATCGAGCGTGAGCAGCTTCTTGCCCAGGCGGTCCTCGAGTTGGATCTTGCCTTCAAGGGTGAGCAGCCCGCGGAAGCCTTGGTTGTGGTGGGCGTCGTTGGCCGAGACGCCGGTGAGCCGCGCTTTCTGGCACAGCTCGTCCCAACGCTTGAGATACGCGGCCGGGTAGTCCTGCAACGCAGCGAACGTCTCTTGCGGGTATTGCTTGACCGCGGGTGTCACTTGCAACAGGCCCAGCGGCGAGCGCAGCAGCGCGAGGAATCGCAGTTCGTCTTTCACGTCGGCGTGCGTGTTGTAGATTTCGCTGCCGGTGAGGCCGGCGATGTCCCAGTCCAACCGCTCCTCGAGATGGCAGAGAAAAATCATCCCGTCGTCGCGGCGGACCACGTCGGCGAACTCCTGCGGCGTGTTGGTTTTGTCGGCCTTGAGGCTGCGGCGGGGATACGCGAGAAAGCCGCCGGTCTCGGCGCCGGGGATCAGCAACAGGCCGTCTTTTTCGCCGCGATGGCCGTCGGTGAAGTAATCGTAATGGTCGGCCGGATGCTCGCTGAAGAGGATCACGCGGACGCCCGTGGCCTTGGCCGCGGCGCGGATCTCGTCGATCGTGCCGCGGCTGTCGTGCGAGAAGGCCGAGTGGACGTGCAGCAGCGCGCGGTAGTCCTGGTAGCCGCTGTCGAGCGTGACGGGCTTGCGCTCCTTGGCCAGGGCGAGCACTTTTTCGTGCGTCGCGCGCAGCCGCTCGAGCGAGAGCCGTTCAATAGCGTCGGCCGTGGCCAAGCGGGGCAGTAATAGGATGGTTACAAGGACAAGCGAAGAAGGCAGACGTTTCATGGCGGACAATTCTCCTATCGCGTGCGCGAGCATCGTGGTGCGGCATGTGTTATCCTAACGCGCACGATTCGACGTTGGCATGGGGAAAAGGGGATTGTCAATATCGTCATTCCCGCGCAGGCGGGAATCCAGCGAACCGCAAGACGGCACTGCACGAACCTGGCTCGCTGCGCGGGTTCGAATTGGGAAAGTCATTCGCGTCCATTCGCGCGTATTCGCGGTTCAAGAATTCAACCGCGAAGGGACGCGAATTCACGCGAATGGACGAGCCGGAATCAGGCGCCCGAGGTTCCTGGATTCCCGCCTGCGCGGGAATGACGTCCGAGTAGTAAAGTCAGAGGTAGTAAGGTCGACTAGAAGAGTGGAACCATGAACGCATCTCAGCCTCCCTCCGATCCGCTGGCGGAATTCCCCATCGTCATCGCGCAGCCCGTGCAGTGGGGCGACCAGGACTCGATGGGACACGTGAACAACGTGGTGTTCTTCCGCTGGTGCGAGTCGGCGCGGATCGATTACTTTGGCCGCATCGGCATGCCGGGCAAGCGTGCCGGTGGCCAGGGGGAGCGCGCGGGCGGGCAGGGAGAGTTCATTCTGGCGTCGATCCGCTGCGATTTCCGCCGGCAGGTGAACTTTCCCGATACCGTGCGGATCGGCGCACGGATCTCGCGCATTGGCCGCAGCAGCATGACGATGGAGCACGTCATCGTGAGCCAGGCCCAGCAGGCCGTGGTGGCCGAGGCCGAATCGACGATGGTGTCGTTCGATTACACCGCGGGCAAGTCACAGTCGGTGCCGGACGAGGCTCGCGCGGCGATTGCGGGGTTGGAAGGGCGCGCGGTTTGACGAATCGTCGCGCTGGAAGGTGTCACCGCCTACTTCGGCGCCGGGTGCCATGCTTTCACGGGCGCTAGCCCGGGTAAGCATGCCTGCAGTTCGCCGCAACGCAGCATGCCTACCCGGGCTAGCGCCCGTGAAGGCATGGCACCCCGATGGTGATTTTCTTCTCATGGGCAATTGATTCACACGCTCTCAGCCGTTGCACGTCGCGATTTCGGTCAATGGTTCCAGGCACCGGCGTTGGCGTTACTTCGGCGCCATGCGGATTGCGCCGTCGAGCCGGATGGTTTCGGCGTTGAGCATGATGTTCTCGACGATGTGCTTGACCAGCGCCGCAAACTCGCTGGGCTGACCCAACCGCGGCGGAAACGGCACTTGCTGGCCCAGCGACTTGCGGGCCTCTTCGGGCAATCCGGCCATCATGGGCGTGTCGAACAGGCCGGGCGCGATCGTCATCACGCGGATGCCGAAGCGGGCCAGCTCGCGGGCGATGGGCAACGTCATGGCGACCACGCCCCCCTTCGACGCCGAGTAAGCCGCCTGGCCAATCTGACCGTCGAAGGCCGCCACCGAAGCCGTGTTGACGATCACGCCCCGCTCGCCGTCGGCCAAGGGTTCGGTCGTGGTCATCGCCGCGCCCGCCAGGCGGATCACGTTGAACGTGCCGATCAAGTTCACTTGAATGACGCGAGTAAACGCTTCCAGATCGTGCGGGCCGTCCTTGCCGACCACGCGCGTGGCGATGCCGATGCCGGCGCAGTTGACCGCGCCGCGCAGCGGGCCAAAGGCCGAGATGGCCGCATCAATGGCAGCCCTGACGCTGGCCTCGTCCATGACGTCAGTCTTCTGAAAGCGGGCCTTGCCGCCGAGTTCTTCCGCGGTGGCGCGGCCTGTGGCTTCATTCCAATCGGCGATTAGCACACTGCCGCCCGCGGCGACCAGCGTGCGAGCCGTGGCCGCGCCGAGACCCGAACCGCCGCCGGTGACGAGGAAGGTGGAGTTGTTGATTTGCATAGCGCGGAGATCGCGAAAAAATTAGGTTAGGGGGCCACGGATGGAACACAAATAAAACCACGACGACGTTGATTCGCGTCGCCGCGTTAGCCGCCCCGCTTGCGGGGCGCTCCGCGGTTGCAGCGCGTCACGCAAGCATTCGATAGAGCGGTTGACGGTCGTGAACGGCGGAGCGCCCCGCGAGCGGGGCGGCTAACGGCATGCTCTTTTTCTAGTTCGACTTCATCCGTGTTTCATCAGTGTTCAATCCGTGGCTAAAAACCGAGCCTCTGAATTCGACGCAGCGCAACTGAAACCCTACACCCGTTCGATAATCGTCGCCGTGGCCATGCCGTGGCCGATGCACATGGTTTGCAAACCGAGCCGGCCGCCGGTGGCTTCCAGGCCGATGAGCATTTTGGCCATCAGCCCTGCTCCGGTCGCGCCCAGCGGATGCCCGTGCGCGATCGCGCCGCCCCAGGGGTTGACCTTTTCCATGTTGGGCTTCAATTCCTTGGCCCAGGCCAACACGACCGTGGCGAAGGCCTCGTTGACCTCGAACCAGTCGATATCGTTGATCGTGAGACCGGCTCGCTTGAGCGCCTTCTGCGTGGCGGGAATGACGCCCGAGAGTTGCAGCATGGGATCGGAACCAACCGCGACGCGGGCCAGGAAGCGGGCGCGCGGGCGGAAGCCGTCGCTCAGCGCGGCTTCGCGATCGGCCACGAGCATCGCGGCCGCGCCGTCGGAAACCTGGCTGCTGTTGGCTGCCGTGACGACGCCGTTGCCGTCGGGCCGGAAGACCGTCGGCAGCGAAGCGATCTTGGCCGGATCGAGCTTGTCGCGGATGCCTTCGTCGCGCGTGAGCGTGATGTGGGCAGCAGCTCCTTATTGTGCTGCTCGCTCGCGGCGCGGCTAGCGCGGCGGTGGCTCTCCATCGAGAACTCGTCGACGTCGCGGCGGGTGATTTTGTATTTCTCGGCCAACCGCTCGGCACTTTCGCCTTGATGAATCAGGTCGAACCGCTCGAAGAGCAGCGGGTTCATCTTGTCGATCGAGCCGATGTCGCTGAGCATGGGCACGCGGGTCATGTGCTCGACGCCGGCGCCGATTGCATAAGCAGCGTCGCCCGCGGCGATTTCCTGAGCGGCAAAGTGGATGGCCTGCTGGGCCGAGCCGCACATGCGATTAAGCGTCACGGCCGGCACTTCGATGGGGAAGCCGGCCAGCAGCACGGCCAGGCGTCCGATATTGGCGCCCTGCTCGCCGGCCTGCGTGACGCAGCCCGTGACGACGTCCTCGATTTTTTCGGGTGCGATCTTCGCGCGTTGGGCAAGCCCCGCGAGCGCGTGGGCCAGCAAGGTGTCGGGACGCTCGTCGCGATAGGCGCCTCCCTTACGCCCGAAGGGAGTGCGAACGGCTTCGATAATGACGGGCTGCGGCATGATATGACTCCTTTGCTTGGAGACCGCGGACGTGCGATGGGCGAGCGATCGACGTGAGCCGGCCGGCAGGGGACACGAGCAATTATACCGTTGAGTGGCAAACTATGGCTGGGGTGCCATGCTCACGCTGGCGTCGCCGAGTCTCGTTTCGGATGGCGGCTGGTTGCCGCGCACCTACAATTAAGACACAGAATTCACGGACGCCGGCGTGAGCATGCGTTGACCTGTCGCTAGATTTTCCGGACGAATCCCGCATGCCCACGCATGGTACGTTTGTTCCTGGTACGTGCCGACACAGATAGTCAGGACCCCACAATTCGTCTCGACGGCAATAATTGCGTGGGCATGGCACCCAGCAAGCGATGGCGGGCGAGACGCCCGCCCCCCAGCCCAGTTTACGAGTTATTCGTGGAAACCGCGGCGTAATAGTCGCGATAGGTCTCGCGGAGGGCCGTCTTCAGGAACTTGCCGGCTGACGTGCGCGGGATTTCGTCGGCGAAGGCTACTGCGTCGGGCAGCCACCATTTGGCAAAGTGCGGTTCGATAAACTCAATCAGCTCCTTCGGCGTCGCGCTCTCGTCCTTCTTCAGCACCACGACGGCCAGCGGGCGTTCGTCCCATTTGGGGTGCGCGACGGGAATAACCGCGGCCTCGGCGACTGCCGGGTGACCCATCAGCGCGTTTTCGAGCGCGACGGAACTGATCCACTCGCCGCCCGACTTGATGACGTCCTTGGCGCGATCTTGCAGTTGCAAGCAGCCGAACTCGTCGATGGCCACGATATCGCCGGTGCGAAACCAACCATCTTCGGTGAACGAACATTCGCCTTCGGGGCAGTTGTAGTAGCTGCTGGCGATCCAAGGGCCGCGGACTTCGAGCTCGCCCATCGTTTTGCCGTCCCAAGGGATCAGGCCGTCTTCGTTGCGGCCGCGCGTTTCAATCAACGGCGCGGGCCGCCCTTGCTTGGCGCGGAAGGCATACTGTTCATTTTGCGACGCGTCGACCAGCCGCGCCGGCACGTTGGCGATAGTGCCCATCGGGCAAAGCTCCGTCATGCCCCAGGCATGCACGATGCGCAAACCGTGCCGCTCCTGGAAGCCGCGGATCATGGCCGCGGGCGCGGCCGATCCGCCCACGATCATCGACCGCACGCTCGAAAGATCGAAGGCCTTGGGATTCTTATCGAGAACTTGCAGGATGCCCAACCAGATGGTCGGCACGCCGCCGGCGACGGTGACGCGCTCGGCGACCATCAGCTCGAGCAGGCTCTGCGGATCGAGATGCGGGCCGGGGAACACCTGCTTCGAGCCGACCAACACGCCGACAAAGGGCAAACCCCAAGCGTTGGCGTGGAACATCGGCACGACGGCCATGCTGACGTCGCGCTCGCAGGCGGCCAGCGTATCGACCATGCCGTTGCCCAGCGAGTGCAGCACGATCGCCCGGTGCGAGGCCAGCACGCCCTTGGGCATGCCGGTCGTGCCCGAGGTATAGCACATGGTGGCTGCCTGGCGCTCGTCGAGATCGGGATAGCTGAACTGGCGAGGGTCGACCGAGGCCAGCAGCTCTTCGTAGTCGATGGTGCCCGGCGGCGCTTTCTGGCCGGAAGTGGAGAGGACGATCACGTGCTTGAAGTCGACGCTCGCACGGAACTTCTCGAACAGCGGCCAGAGCACGTCGTCGACCAGCACGACCTTGTCGGCGGCGTGATTGGCGATGTAGGTCAGATCGTTGGGGTGGAGCCGCAAATTGAGCGTGTGCAAGACGGCGCCTGCCGTAGGGATGGCGAAGTACGCTTCCAGGTGCCGGTAATGGTTCCAGCAAAACGTTGCGACCCGGTCGCCGCTTTCGACACCCAACTTCGCCAGCGCCAGCGAGAGCCGCTTGGTGCGCTCGATCATGTCCGCATACGTGTAGCGGTGGCAGCTCCTATCGGGCAGGCGAGTGACGACCTCGCGATCGAAGTGCAACGTCTCGGCGCGGCGCAGCATGGCCGGGATCGTGAGCTGATAGTCCATGATCAGGCCGTTCATTTGCGCTCCTCAGGCAGACTTGAAGTCAATCGAGCAAGAGATGCGGGACGAACTGTTGCGCGTCGAACCGCTGGTATCGCGACGCCCCCCGGCGTCGAAACCATGCATCGATTGTAGCCAAGAGCAAAGCGCGATCCTACCCCGAGCGATCAGTTAGACCTGCCGGCGCGCGCTTGCGGATGCGCATTTAGCAGAAAGTTCTCGGCGCGAAGCGCCTCGCAAGCGAGGCGGCTAAGGGTTTCCCCGATCCCCGATCCCCTACACGTCCGTCCAGCGGCCGCTCTTTGCGCTGGCGAGGATGGCGTCGCACGCTTTTTGGGTTTCCAGTGCCGAGCGGAAATCGGGTTGCGCGGGCTTGCCCGTGTCGAGCCCTTCCAAGAAGTCGGCCACATGATGCACGAAGCTGTGCTCGTAGCCGATCTGCAAGCCCGGCACCCACCAACGATCCATGTACGGATGGTCGCCGCCGTGGTCGGAGACGTGAATGCTGCGCCAGCCGCGCAGGCGTCCTTCGTCGGCGTGCTCGAAATACTGCAAGCGGTGCAGGTCTTCCAGGTCCCAGGCGATGGACGCGTTCTCGCCGTTGATCTCGAACGTGTACAGGGCCTTGTGCCCGCGGGCATAACGCGTCGATTCAAACAAGCCCAGCGACCCGTTGCCGAAGTGGCAGAGGAAAGCGCAAGCATCGTCGATGCCCACCTTCTCGACCTTGCCCGTGAGCTGGTGCGTCCGCTCCTTGACGAAGGTCTCGGTCATGGCGCTGACATCGCGGATGCCGCCGTTGATCCAAATGGCCGTGTCGATGCAGTGGGCCAGCAAGTCGCCGGTCACACCGCTGCCGGCGGCCGCCACGTCCAATCGCCACAGCGCGGCGCCGCCTTGCGGCAGATCGGCCGAGATGGTCCAGTCTTGCAAGAAGTTTGCGCGATAGTGGAAGATGCGACCCAAGCGACCTTCGTCGACCAGTCGCTTGGCCAGCGTTACGGCCGGGACGCGGCGATAGTTGTACCAGACCATGTTCGGCACGCCGGCCTTCTCAACCGCGCGGCACATCTCCTCGCCTTCGGCCACATTCATCGCGAGCGGCTTTTCGCAAAGGATCATCTTGCCCGCGGCGGCCGCGGCCAGGGCGATCTCCTTGTGCAGATTGTTGGGCACGCAGATATCGATGGCGTCGATGTCCTGGCGCGCGACGAGCTTTCGCCAGTCGGTCTCGATCGACTCGTAGCCCCAATTGTCGGCAAATTCCTTGATCTTCGCCTCATCGCGGGCACAAGCCGCCTTGAGCACGGGTTGCCGCTTTGACTTGAAGAAATTGCCCACGGTGCGGTAGGCGTTGGTATGGGCCCGGCCCATAAAGCCGTAGCCGATCATGCCGATATTGAGGGGGGTGGACATGCGAAGATTTCCTGATTACTGCGTGTATAAATCGACATCCCGATGGCGGATCGGATTGCGACGCTCGATCAAAAACGAAAACGCCCCTCGAAGTCGAACATTTTGCGATTAACACTTTTCCCTAGCCCAGGCGTTCACGCCTGGGATTCGCGACAACCAACTACGTTGTTTCTTCGTCCCCTTTAGGGGACAGGTTCACGGCGTCCGTCGAGGCCTCATCACTCGCGTCGACGGTCTCCAATAGTTTTGACAATCGCCCAGTCCGGTGATGCTCCTCTTGGTTGTCAATATAACGACTGACGCTCTCTAATTCATCGCGACGCAACGTCAATACGCCATATCCTTCTTGCCAAACGAGCTTGAACTTCGGATTGAGGTCTCGGTTCGCTCGAAACGCGGTCGCGCCTTTCACCTGGCCGATGAATTCGCTCACCTTCACGGTCGGAAGAAGACGCACGAGCAAATGTACGTGGTCTGGCATTGCATTGTGTCGGATTGGCTCGCCGCCACGTTTGTGTGTTTCCTCGTTCAGTATGGCAAGCATCGCGGCGCGAAACGATCGATGAATATGAGGATCGCGGGCATGCGTCGTCCACACGAAATGGTAAAAGAGTTCGTGAAAAGCGTGGCCCATTTGGTTGCCCTGTCGATGGTCAGACGATGTGTCAATTTAAGCCCCCTGAAGGGGGCTGATGACGACAATTCAAGCGGTACCCTGAGTCCCAGGCGTGAACGCCTCATGGTTACCGTCATTTTTACAATTGCTAGAGGTGCCAGCTGACGCTGTAACTCGTTGGCTGATAAGCGTTGCGTGGGTTGTCGCGGCATTGGCATGAAAAGTGTTTCGTATCGAGTCTTTCC
>Ga0163150_10006011_pt1 | contig 15129 bp, 9 predicted proteins | sample OliLakLV19P2IB_FD_148628 | JGI IMG/M metagenome (GOLD analysis project Ga0163150, IMG submission 148628) | Freshwater microbial mat bacterial communities from Lake Vanda, McMurdo Dry Valleys, Antarctica - Oligotrophic Lake LV.19.P2.IB | ecosystem: Environmental > Aquatic > Freshwater > Lake >...
GAATTAATATCAATAGTATAAGCACCTATCATATTAAATTGAATTATAGTTTTTGATTCAGCAGAATTATTATTTTCGGAAAGTGAATTTTTTAATATTGCGGGTGATGATATTCCAAAATATCCAAACTCATTTTCCCAAACCAAACCAAAACCCAAATTAAATAAAAATAAATTGATATCTGCTGCCAATACAGGATCACCCGGATCTTTTGGCAATGCATTGGAAAGATTCTGCGTATAATTTTCAAAATTAATATTAGTTCCTGCAGCTATTCTGCCGATTTTTGTTTGAAATCTGTAGGCATAAAATATGGATGCATCAGTTGCATTCGAAAGTCCGATATAGTCATTCATCAAACTAACACCAATTGATGAGGCCGATAGCCCTATAGGACTATGTGCCATTATTAAAGCAGTATTAGGCCCTAATCCAAGACCTGACCACATGGATCTGTATTGTGTTCTTATACTTAATTTATAATCACTTCCTGTAAAAGCAGGATTGCTGTAAACGGGATTAAAATAGTATTGTGAAAAAACTGCTTGTTGAGCATAAGTACAGGAAAAAACAATAAAAAACAAACCGGTAAAACAGAAATTTTTTATTTTCATCTAATTATAGTTAGGGCTCCTGTAATGGATTCTTCTTCACCAATCCCATTTAATTTTATTATATAAACGTAAGTGCCAACCGGAAGATCACCTTTCGTTTTATCCCAGGTTCCATTCCAATTATTATCATATCCGAAAGCCTGATAAATTATTTCTCCCCATCTGCTATAAACCTGAATTTCATTGCCGGGAAAATTCTCTATACACTCAATTACCCAAACATCATTAAAACCGTCACCGTTTGGTGTTATTACATTCGGAATAATAAGTGAATCGCAAACTCCGGTTTGTGCCTTAGTGTTAAAAATATTTAATATAAGAAAACTAAAAACCAGAATTATTGTGCGCATAATATCTTAAAAATAAACAATTAATGATTAATAATAGCAACCGGGCGAAATCCGATATAGGGTGAAGGCTCCGAAATACCTGCATATTCATCTTTAGAATCAATTTCTACATAATTCAGCGGACTATTCCAGCTTCCACCTTTGTGAAGGCCTTTTTCTTTCAACATTTCCGCTACGTTTCCGCAGGTGTTGTAAAGTCCAAAATTGTTTTTTTCGAAAGAATATATAGGTGCTGTAACATAACTACATTCTTCCTCTTTTTTAGCATTGCACTTATAAAAACCTTTTTTATTTACATTGGCAGATCCTTCCCAACTGTAAATATTTTCTTCATTACCACCTTTAGCAGCAGTTTTCCATTGAATAGAATCCGGGAGTGAGACAGTAATATCATAACCCTCACTTTTATATACTTCAGTAAGCCATTTACAATATAAAATAGCTCCGTCGTAAGAAATATTTACTACAGGATATTGATCATAGGATTCCTGCTGAAAGTAAAAATTAGTATAAGGTGCAAAATCCTGGAAAGCAATTTCCCATGCACTGCTATCCACCATTGCGATCGTATAAACCTCTGAACGACCTTTTGATTTTATATCGTTCAAAAAATATTTATAATTGGAATTAGAAATTTCAGTTTCGAAAATATAAAAGCCCACTTCCTTATTTTGTTGATTGTGAGATGAATCTAAAACCCTGCTTCTTCAAATATCTTTCGGGACTTGACCTTAATAAAAAAGAACAAAAAAGTAGTCCAACAGATAAAGTAAATATTATAATGCCTATCTTTTTCATCGTTATTATTTCCACGAAATTAGGAAAATTCCATAAACAAATCGAAACATTCGTTAAAGTATACAAATAAAAAGCCCTCCGAAATATTCCGGATGCCTTTTAAATACAGTAATAATTACACTTTAGCATTAACCTTTGGCGCAGCGGCTAGTATTTCTGCATTTGCTTTATCGGCATACTTTTCAAAATTATGCACGAATTGTACGGCAAGGTTTGCTGCCTTCGTATCGTAAAGTGTCTTATCAGCCCAGGTATTTCTTGGATTTAATATTTCAGCAGGAACATTCGGGCATGTTTGCGGTATCATTAATCCGAAAACTTCATGAGCCTGATATTGGACATTGTCCAATTCGCCTCTTAATGCAGCGGTGATCATAGCTCTGGTGTATGATAATTTCATGCGTTTACCGGTGCCATAAGATCCACCCGACCAACCGGTGTTGATCATCCAAACGTTTACTTTTTGTTTGGTCATTTTTTCCCCTAACATCTCTGCATATTTTGTAGGATGTAATGGCATGAAAGGAGCTCCAAAACACGTCGAAAAAGTGAGTTGTGGCTCTGTTATTCCTGCTTCTGTTCCTGCCACTTTAGCAGTATATCCGCTTAAAAACTGATACATAGCCTGACCGGGTGTTAATTTACTGATCGGAGGTAATACTCCAAATGCATCACAAGTAAGGAAGAAAATATTTTTTGGAAGTCCGCCCATACTCGGTTTCATGATGTTATCTATAAATTCTATCGGATAACTCACCCGTGTATTTTCAGTTTTACTGATATTTGTAAAATCAACTTTTCTGCTGCCCGGATAAAATTCAATATTTTCAAGTATGGATCCGAATTTAATTGCACTGTATATCTGCGGTTCATTTTCAGCAGAAAGATTCACACATTTGGCATAACAACCACCTTCAAAATTGAAAACGCTGTCCTCTGTCCAGCCGTGTTCATCATCGCCTATCAATCTCCTGTCAGGGTCTGCGCTTAAAGTTGTTTTGCCGGTTCCGGATAATCCAAAGAAAATCGCTACATCATCATCCTTTCCAACATTTGCAGAACAATGCATGCTTAGAACGCCTTTTTCCTGGGGTAACCAAAAGTTGAGCACGGTAAAAATTCCCTTTTTCATTTCACCTGTGTAACCGGTTCCCCCTATCAAAATAATGCGTTTTGTAAAATCGATCATCGCAAAATTCTTTTCCCTTGTGCCATCAACCGCAGGATCAGCAAGAAATTTAGGTGCATTGATGATGATCCAATCGGGTTCCTGTGTTTTTATTTCCTCCAGAGAAGGACGCAAAAACATATTGTCGCAAAAGAGGTTTCCCCAGGGAAGTTCATTTATTGTCCGGATATTGATTCGGTATTTAGGATCGGCGCAGGCAAAGTTATCGCGCACCCAAATATCCTTAGAACTGAGGTAGTTCAAAACTTTTTGATATAATTTATCGAAAACCTCACCTTCTATTGGAAAATTCACATTGTTCCAGTCAACAGTATTGGCAGTTTTTTCATCGCGCACTGTAAATTTATCCTTTGGAGCTCTTCCTCTGAATTTTCCGGTGTCCACAACCAGTGCACCGCTATCGGCAAGCACACCTAAGCCGCGCGAGATCGTATGCTCCACCAATTCGGCGGGAGATAGGTTCCAGTATGCATTTGCAGTGTGGTTCAGGCCAATTTTGCTTAAAGAAGCAGAAGGATTTTTAATTCCTGATTCGTTCATTTGATGAGAAAGGTTGTTTCGGCTGCAAAGATAATCCAGCCTTTTTTTATTAGGGATTACTTTAGTCATCAATTTTAGAAAAAAATGTCTTTTTGTATCAAAATTTTGTGACAAATGTTTTAAAAAAATCTGCAAACCATTGCTGTCACTATCTCTCACTAAAATGTTGCTTTTTTGAGCTGTAGATTATGGTTGTTGAAAAAAATTGTATTCCTCATCCATTTTAGTGGTTTTTACATATTAAAAAAACCGCAATATCTGAAAATATTGCGGTTTCTTGATTTACAAAAAAGTGTTTAATGGAGACAGCTCCTTTTGCAGATCACAGCTTTATTATTTAACAATTTCAATTGCCTGTGTATACAGTTTATTATTTTCGTTCAGCACAACAAAATATTTCCCTGCCGGATTAGATGATATATCTATCACGATACTTTCATTTATGGTATGGTGAAATATTAATTGCCCCTGCGTATTTATCACAGAAATAATATTCTCTCCGGTACCAAGCTGAACGGTAAATATTCCATTGTTGATTGTTGGATAAATCGCAAACAAATTTTGATCAGTATTTTCTATTGCAACTTCGTTATCATTATCAGAAATATTAATAACTAAATCCGGAATACTTAGATCCTCATAAACGATGTCACCAGACTCCGAAGTAAAAGTGATAGTCCCGGTGTGATCTCCTTCAACTAAGAGGTCATCCACAATCGCTATATAAATTGTTTGTGGTTCAAGGGCATCAGATGTTGGTTCAAAAATAAAATATATTGCATTTCCCGGTCCACTTCCAAGGTCCAATTGTTCATCAGGTGTTGCATAAACAATTACCTCTTCATCAGGAATGGAAAATAAATTAATCCCGGCGGGCATTTCTAAAGTACCTTCTAAATAATATTCCGTATTTGCAAATGCAATACTTACTCCTTCCATTGCGGGATTATCAATAATATTCAAAAATAAATCATCAATTAATAGATCTGCATAAAAGGAATCGGTGGTTTCAACTGTAAAAGTGATAGAACCTGCATGTAATCCTTCGTAAATACCATCTTCCACTGCTGTTCCATTAAAATTCTGAAACACGGGCAAGGTTCCGTCTGCAATAAATATGATGGAAACAGGCATTCCTGTTCCGGCTCCAAGGTCGAATTGCGCATCGGGAATTGCATGAATAATTACATCAGCATTTGGTGCTGAACTTAAATTAAATCCTATGGTAAATGGTTCAATTTCTTCTGTAATTATTGATGCAGGAAAAGCAGTTGATATTGAAACAAAATCATTGTCATTTATGTAAACTAAAATTGGTGCAGGCATAAGTTCATCCAGAATGATTTCAGCAGAATTTAGATCAAAATTTACTTCCTCCGTTATATTAAGTTCATGAATATAATCATCCTCTACGGAAAGGGTAAACAGAAAATCGTTTAAACCATCTAGACCTGATAAAAGGGTAACACTCTTAATTTCCCCGGCCCCCTCCCCTGCATTTATATGTTCACCGGGAATGATATTAACAAGAGTTTCCACCGAGGGAATAATATTGATATGGCCCGACATGGTTGCAAAAGTTACACCTTCCACTAAAGTTAATACTTCACCGCTAAGAAATAAACCGGCATCATTATCAATAATAAGATAACTGTATGTTTCATTTATTGATCCATCGTAAATTCCCCATGATATAGGTTCATTTACAATTTGAACAGCATTATAAGCGATGTCTTCAATTATTGCATCATCCGGAACAGCCCATGCTATAGTTTGAGGAATTAAAGCTGATTCATCCGGATAAAAAATTAAACTCACGAGAATTCCTTCTCCTGCGCCGGCATTAATACTTCCCGAAGGGTAAATATCAATCTGCAATGCAACCTGCGGTATCTCTGTAAAAGTGATTGTAACACCGTCAGAAGCACCATTTTCTACTAAATAAGTTGCACTTGGCTCGGAAATAGTATAAGCAGGTGCCGCAAATATGGCATTGTATAGTAAATAATATTCAAAATCGCCAGCACCAACAAAGTCGACCATTTCATTATTATCGAAATATCCGAATGCACCAAATTCAGAATAAATATTCACATAAATATCTGCAAAAGTGCCTGGGCCGGTTGAAAATTTAATATTGGTAGATCCGGTATATAAAGAATTGATCAGATCAGGAATGCTATCTCCATTTATATCTTTTGTTTCTGTATAGGATGGACCCGCGATTGATGGTGTAGCAAAATCACCTATGTTTGAATAACTAAAACTTCCAGCTTCATTAGTTGCCAAGGTTACATTTTCAGAAACGGTACAAACATACATATAATCGACATCGGCATCATTATCAAAATCATCTGTATATATTGCTGCAACTGCTGTGCAGGGGGTTGATAAATAAAATACCGGCGCTGAAAAAGTTTCGCCAAAAATATTGGTAATTTTTTGGATCTGAGTTGATGAAACTTTGGCGCCGATGAAATCATCATCACCATCATTGTCAATATCTATCATATCAAATGATTTCCAGGTGTCGGTCGGTGTTATTTGTTCAGTATAATTAAATAAAGAACTTGTATCACCAGAATTTAAATATAAGTGCAAATAATTAGGGGATGAAAATTGCATAACTAAAAGATCATCATCACCATCTTCATCCGCATCTGTGAGCCAAATATCATTAAATGCCATATCGTCAAATTCATGTATACTAAAATTTCCATCACCCTCATTCAAACAATAATAAGCAACCTGTTCAGATGCACCGGCACTTCTGAAAGTTGTGATAATATCCAGATCTCCATCCAGGTCAACATCAAATTCTTTCATCATTGTTGGATATGGACTTGCTTCAAAATTTGGCAAAAAGTGGACTCCATAAAAAGAATCTGTTGCAATATCATATTTGAGCCAACCCAATTTTCCATTGTGCGAAGCCACCATAAGATCATTATCACCATCATTATCCACATCAAAAATGCGGCTGATATCCATTCTCATACAAGTATTTTCCGGGTCAATTGTTGATGCGGAAAACCCAACCGGTAATTCATTTAAATAAATATCTACTCCAATTCCATCTGCAAACCAAATATCAGGTTGTGTGTCATTATTGAAATCAATTAATGAAATATACGGAGATGTTGATGGAAGCCCTGAAATTAAAGTAATTGTATCTGCTAAAGAGATGGCTCCACCTGTGCGTTCGATCCATTTTACATCTATTTCAGATCCATCCTGAAAAAATAATATCCAATCCTCATCACCATCTCCATCCATGTCCCTAAACTGCAGGTCGCTGAAATTTTCATCGTCCCAATATCCGGCAGCATTAAAAGTATTTGTAACCGGATTAAAAGTTGCAACATCGATACTTGAATAATAGGAAATTACAACATCTGCATAACCATCTCCATTTACATCTGTTGAATAAACATTATCTTCATATTCGTCGGTAGAAACACTTGATTCTGTAAAAGTTCCATCACTGTTATTCTTAAAATATTTTACACAACAATCGTCGAAATATCCGGTCCAATCCATATCACCATCATTGTCATAATCACATACAGAACTGGCAAATAAAGCAGGCAAAGCATCAGGTATGGTATGAATATCCGAAAAGTCTAAATCAATATTTTCTCTCCACTTTAAAAGTGAAGCATCGTTTTCATAAACAAGGTCATTATCGCTGTCGCCATCAATATCAAATAATCCGATAAAATCGTTATACGCACCTGTTAATTCATTATTTATCCAAGGTGCATCTATAATTCCAGGATTTTTAAGCCAACCGAAATTATAGACACCATAACCAGTGGTATAAAAAAGGTCAATAAAACCATCAAGATCAACATCAATTGTGTGACAATCACTAACATTTAACAGTCCATCTTCCGCTATATTATGTGAATTTCCCCAAATGCTATCCCCGGTTCCTTCAAACCAGGAAATATAACCTTCAAATGCAATAAAATCTTCCATTCCATTATTATCGAGGTCTGCTGAAATTAAATTATTGAATTCACCATTATGGGTTTGTAGTAATATTTTTTTTTCAGGGGTTTGTGCCAATAAAATTGAATTTATAAGGCAATAAGCGGCGAGTAAAAGATATTGTTTCATGTTTTGGATATTTGGAATTAAACCAATAATTCCGAAAATTGAGGATTAGCAATAAGGCTTGCAACCCACTTTGAGCGAAATGCGTGAAATGAAGTGCGAAACACTATAACCAGTTATTGAATGCATCACCAAATAAAAATTATTCATGCGATTTGAGTCAAATACCAATCTTCAAATAAAATATGACCTAAATTAACTTATAGCGCTTTCCGGGCAGTGAGGCAACTATTCCTTGGAATTCCAGATTCAATAAATTACCCGCTATCGCACTTGGCGAAAGTGAAACACGCGAGGTTAATTCGTCAATTCCTATCTCTTCCATTTCCTGAAGTAAAACATATATCATTCTTTCTTCCTCGGTAAATTCGATAAACAAAGTACGTTGTTTTTTAGGTTTAACCTCATTTTTTGTCCACCGCATTAAAGCCAATATGTCTGCAGCATTTTCCACAAGTGCTGCTCTGTTTGTTTTTATGAGATTATTACATCCTTTTGAATATTTATTCTGAATATTTCCGGGAAATGCCATTACATCTTTATTATAGGAATCGGCAAGTGTAGCAGTTATGACTGCACCACCGTTTTCAGCTGTTTCTACCACAATAAGCGCATCTATCATACCTGCAACAATGCGGTTTCTTTTCGGAAAATTCTGCCGGTCAGGGTTTGTTTTACTTAAAAACTCTGTAAGCAATCCTCCGTTTTGTATCATTTTAGAAGCCATTTCGCGATGTGTATAAGGATATATCCTATCGAGACCATGAGCAAGCACACCAACAGTTGGAATATTATTCTTAACACATGCCTTATGCGCCGCAATGTCAATTCCATAAGCAAGTCCACTTACAACCAGGATATTTTCAGCTTGTATATCCATTATCAGATCATTGCAGATATTTTTTCCATAATCGGTGGAATTTCTTGTGCCAACAATACCAATTATTTTTTCTGTATTTAGATCAGCATTTCCCACATAATAAAGAACTATTGGTGAGTCGACGCAGTTTTTTAGACGTTTAGGGAAATTATCATCCAAAAAAGTTAGACATTGTATATTTTTCTTTTCTAAAAACATCATTTCCTCGTCAACTCTGGCAAAAACATCATGACTAACAATTGCATGCGCAGCCGCTTCTCCAATACCCGGGATCCTAAGTAACTGGGAAGCTTTCATATTGAATATTTTTTCGGCACTGCCACAATAACTTAAAAGTGACTTGGCATTAACCGGCCCGATTCCCGGAATTAATGTTAAAGCGATGAAGTGGTACATGTAAACTTAATTAAGGGTTTCTATATTTGCATTCATATTTTACACAAATCAAATAAGAACATGCGTCATCTGCAAAACATTTTTTTGACAATATTATTCGTGTTAATCATCAATTCGGGTTATACTCAGATTTTACCTGATGTTTTTAATCGACCGTCCTATTCTTACCGCAGTGCAGAAAATCCATATTACTGGAAAAATAAAAAGCCCTTCGACGGATATTGGCAACAAGATGTGCATTATGCCATAAAAGCAGAGATAGACGAAAAAACAGATATCATTGATGGAAACGTCACTTTAACTTATTATAACAATTCGCCCTATGCTTTGCCTTTTGTATATTTTCATTTATACCAAGAAGCATTTCAACCTGATTCGTATATTGATGCATTAAATAAAGCAAATGGAGTTAAAAGCACCTTTGGCAAATACGAGTCACAAGGACAGGGAACCGAAATTGATAAGATTGCTATAATAAAAATAGATGGTATTGCAGTAAAAAAGGAAACTACAGTTACTCAAGATTTCTCAGTTATAAAAGTACAACTTCCCGAAACGCTCCAACCCGGATCAAATATCACTTTTCAAATTCCATTTAAAACGTATTTCGATGCGGGAAGTTTGCGCAGGAGAATGAAAAAATTTAATTCGGGAGATTTTACGCATTACGATGGTGTGCATTGGTATCCAAGAATTTGTGTTTACGACAGAAAAGCAGGATGGGATACAGATCAGCATTTAGGTAAAGAATTTTATGGTGATTTTGGAAGTTACGAAGTAGAATTAACGTTTGCCAGCAATTATATTGTAGAAGCGACAGGTTATTTAGAAAATGAAGCGGAGGTTATGCCCCGATCGCTGCGTGAAAAATTAGATATCAAAAATTTTAGCGATAAACCGTGGGAAGAAAAAGCCTCCGTTATAATTCCTTATATTGAGGGTGATAAAAAAGTTTGGAAATATTACGCTATAAATGTGCATGATTTTGCATTTACTGCTGATCCGAATTATAGAATAGGAGAAGCACTCGCTTTATTTAATGGCAAGGCGGTACGCTGTGTTGCAGTTGTGCAGGAAGGCCATGCAGCATATTGGCAGAATGCAGCAAATTATACTAAAGAGATAATAGAAACATTTAGCGCTGATTTCAGTGATTATATATGGCCGAAAATTGTAGTTGCGGATGCACGCGACGGAATGGAATATCCGATGCTGACTTTAGACGGCGGTTATGACCCGAGTTATCGCGATCTGTTAATGCATGAGGTTGCACATCAATGGTATTTTGGTATGGTTGGAAATAACGAAACCTATCGCGCATCACTCGACGAAGGATTTGCACAATTTTTAACTGCATGGGGATGCATAAAAATAGATGGTGAATTGCGCGTTAAATATCCTGAAAGCAGTAAATATGTTGCTAAATACCGCAACCCTGATGAAATGATGATGAGTGAAGTGTATTATGCTTACCTGGATGATGCATCGCGCAGTAAGGACATGCCATTGAATACACATTCCGATATGTTCAATTCGGCACTTGGACATGGAGGAGGTTACAGACATGTTTATTATAAAACTGCAGTCATGTTGTACAATCTTCAATATGTATTGGGAGATGATCTTTTTATTGCCGCTATGAAAAATTATACTGAGGAATGGAAATTATGCCATCCCTATTTTGAAGATTTCAGAAATTCCATTATTGGTTATACACAGGTAGATCTAAACTGGTTTTTTGATCAGTGGTTAGAAACAACAAAAAATATTGATTATGGAATTAAAAACGTAAATAAAAAATCCAATACAAATCTAGATGGACAAACTTTATTAAATTATGATATCACATTTAACCGGAAAGGAAAAATGCAAATGCCTATCGACTTTATTGTAATTCTGGAAAATGGTGATACCTTAAATTATTATATTCCGAATACCTGGTATAATAAAAATGAATCTAATAACATTGTTATACCAGAAGGAAGAATTGATAGAACCTATTTTGAAAATGTGATCAGTTTGCCTAAATGGTATGGTTGGGATAAATTAAATGACGAGTATATTGCACATATCACAACAACACAAAAAATTAAGGATATTATTATAGATCCATCAAACAGACTGGCAGATGTAAATAAATTGGATAACAGCTGGAAATGTCCTGTCACCCTCACATTTGATTCTCAAATATCCAATTACAAAGACTGGAAAAATTACACCGTGAAATGGCGGCCGGAGATATGGGGAAATGCATACGATGGATTAAAGGCTGGAATACATTTTAATGGAGATTATTTTGGATATAAACATCATTTCGAATTTACAGCCTGGTATAATACCGGAATTGGGCAAGGATTATTATATGACCCTGAGTTTACAGAGTTAAATACTGATGGAAATGAAATTATTGAGAAAAGTGATGATTACGATCGTTTCAATTTCAATTTCAATTATAAAACCTCCACCGACAGATTTCTACCCAACAGCGATTATATATTTGATACTAAATACCTTGATGGTGTATTCGGATTAAAAACCGGGTTTGAAAAGAAATTAGGACGCACGCTTAATAATACACTTTCTGTATATGTGAAAGACCTTTATTTTAATAAACCTGAATATTTATATAATAGTGACCTTATCGCAAATGAAAAAAATAATTCCGTAAATATTGATTACCAACACAATTATAAATATTTTACAGGTTCAGGTAAGTTATTATTTAATTTCAGAAGTAATGATCTATTCAGTGATTATGATTTTTCACGAATAAATATGGAGGCGATTAATTTTACAAAACTCGGGAAATTCGATTTGCGCACGCGATATTTTATTCAATTTGGAAGTGGGTCAAATATTCCATTTGAATCTTCTTTAATGCTCGCAGGTGCAAACAGTGAAGAATTATTAGATGATAAATATACCCGTTCGAGAGGGTTTTTTCCGGATGAATGGGTTGATTTCAATACAACAACGGGGCATTTTCATGCAGGAGGAGGATTAAATTTACGGGGATATGCAGGTTACCTTGCAGCGGAAACAGATGATCCGGGAGAAGTATATCTTGTTTACACCGGGGTGAGTGGCACCTCTGTAAACATAGAATTACAATTTAATCGTTTATTTAAATTTAAATTGATAAAATTCATCAAAATGGAACCTTATCTTTTTGCAGATGCCGGAATTCTTTCTGTAGATGAAGATTTTAAATCTTTATCTTCTATTCGCGCTGATGCTGGTATTGGTTCTGCATTTACCTGGAATTGGTTTGGTAAATTAGAAACAGTTAAACCAATAACACTTCGAATTGATCTACCGCTATTTTTAAATCATCCACCATTTGAAGAACCGGAATATTTTAAATTGCGATATGTAGTTGGGGTGAGTAGAGCGTTTTGAGTTCTGAGTTCTGGGTTGGCAAAAGTTTTAGGGCTGCAATCCGATTAATGTTCGTTATTCCTAGTTCTTTATTCTTTATTTTACGGGGCTTAAATGGTTTGAATAAATTTCAGGGCTGCGATCCGATTATTATTTTTTATTTTTTGATTATTATTTTTTATTTCTCGACATTAACATGGTTTACAAAACTTTCAGACTTATCATCAAATTAATATTCCTTATTAAATATTCTCTCCGTTTAATTCGAATTACAATCTTACAATGTTACTAACTGCCACTGCACACTGTTGACTGCCTCCCCTGTTCCATTATCAATTGTCAAATATCAATTCCTCCTTCAATCTAACGGCAAGTATAATAAATATTTCTCCACAAACCATTGTTCCTTAAACCATTCGGTGATTGGAAATTTGTAGAGAAATTCTTTGAAGGGTGCAATTTCGAGATCGAGAAATCCTCCTTTGAGCATAATTAATCCGTTGGGGAAATCATTAAATGAACCGCCTCGTTTTATGATATTAATTGTCCAGTCATATAATATCATCATATCTGCAACAGCACGGGTAACAACAAAATCATATTTTTCTTTGATATCCTCTACTCGAATTTGTTCGACAGTAACATTTCGCAACCCGAGATCACGGGCGATAGATTCTGCAACCTGCACTTTTTTTGCAATGGAATCTATGAGGTGAAATTGCACTTCCGGAAAAAGGATCGCAAGTGGAATTCCGGGAAAACCACCACCTGTTCCGAGGTCGAGCACCTTTGTACCCGGTAGAAAATCAATGAATTTAGCGATAGACAGTGAATGTAAAACATGATGTTCATAAATATTATCAATGTCTTGTCGGCTCACCACATTTATCTTTTCATTCCAGAATTGAAATTGAGGTTTAATTTGCCGCATTTGGGCGAGTTGCTTCTTGTCGAGGCTGGGGAAATATTTCAGAATGATGTCCACGGGAAACAATTTTAAGGATAATTTATTTGAATTGCAAAATAACGGGTGTTGAATAATATTTATTACATGGTCAAAGTCGCATAAAATTGAATATCTTTCAGAAAAATATAGAGTATGGCTATTCGAATGGTTCCCGACAATAATCAACCACAACAACAACGTAAATTGCCCGGAAGTGGCGGTGGCGGCGGCAGAGGGGGTGGCGGCAATTTAATTACCATGTTGCTTCCTTTACTGTTGGGAATGTTTCGCAAGAACCCAAAAGTGGGCTGCGGAGTATTAATACTGGGCGCTGTAGTAATTTATTTCATGCGAGGCAGTTTGTTAAATATAGGTGGTGATGGCGGCGGAGGAAGCATCACAGATCTTTTTAGTACAGGTGCCAGTTTCGACCCTCAAAAATATGATGCAACAGAAATTTTTGAACCACCCTTAACTGATAATACTAAAAACCCGCTTCCGGAAAGCATATCACTGTTAAAATATGCCCCGGATCGCAAAAATCAAGGGTCACAGGGAAGTTGTGTTGGATGGGGATCAGCGTATGCAGCACGCACAATTTTAGAAGCACAAAGAACAGGAAAAGATCCTGATCAGATCGCCTTTAGTCCCGCATATTTATATAATCAAATAGGATTGGAAAATTGTCAGGGTGCTTATATTAATAACGCAATGGATGTAATGAAAAATGAAGGGTTGATCTCACTGCGTGAATTTCCTTATACCGACCAGGATTGTGAGAGAAAACCAACATCCTCCCAAAAACAAGCAGCATCGCAATATAAAATGACTGGATTTAACCGATTAACTGAGGGTGATGCAAAGGGTGTCGGACAAGAAAAAATAGATTTGGTTGCCATAAAACAAAATTTAGCACAAGGAGCACCGGTGGTATTCGGCATGCTGGTAGGCGGATCTTTTATGCAGCCAATGATGGGAAAAGATGTGTGGATACCAACAGATAATGACATGAATATGAATGGTTTTGGAGGACATTGCATGTGTGTTATAGGATATGATGATTACAAAGAAGGTGGTGCATTTCAGATCATGAACAGCTGGGGAAACGATTGGGGAAACCAAGGAATTGCATGGATACCTTATAATGTTTTCGAAAAATTTGTTGTGGAAGCATACGGAGTTTATCCTATGGGAAATGCAGATAAACCACTAAGCAATACTTTATCGGTTGAATTTGGTTTAATTGATAATGCAACAAAGAAAAATATTGCACTAACAACAAAATCACCAGGAGTTTTCAGCACCAGATCTGCTATAAAAAAAGGAACTAAATTTAAAATACAAGTTACCAATTCACACGAATGTTACACTTATATTTTTGCAACAGATGAAAATAATAATTGTGCTGTTTTATTTCCTTACACTGAAAAACATTCTCCATATTGCGGTATAACAGGTACACGTATATTTCCGAAAGATCACAGCATGGAAGCAGACCAATTGGGAAATAAAGATTACATGGCAATTGTTGTTACAAAACAACCACTTGATTATAAAACATTAAATGATAAGGTAAATAAACAATCCGGTTCCTATGAACAAAAATTACGATCAGCCTTGAGTGGACAACTTATCAATAATGTAAAATTTATTCCGGGAGAAACCGTTAAATTTCAAACAGACGCAGGTACAAATGGTGCGGTTTTGATGGTTATAGAAGTTGATAAGAATTAGTTTCGGGTTGACTAATGCCTACTGCCACTGCCACTGCGACTAGCTCTGAGTTATGCCTCATTGTAAAAAGACAGCCGACCGCACAATGTCAGTCATAAGCCTATTACGACACAGCAACCATCGACAGGACAGTTAAACAATCGACCTTTGACATCCTAACCAGACTTTTTCAAACGACCTTAACT
>Ga0163150_10006012_pt1 | contig 15127 bp, 11 predicted proteins | sample OliLakLV19P2IB_FD_148628 | JGI IMG/M metagenome (GOLD analysis project Ga0163150, IMG submission 148628) | Freshwater microbial mat bacterial communities from Lake Vanda, McMurdo Dry Valleys, Antarctica - Oligotrophic Lake LV.19.P2.IB | ecosystem: Environmental > Aquatic > Freshwater > Lake >...
CTGGTGCCCTATGCCGGATGTCGCATGTGCCTCGTCGACATCGAAAAAGCGCCGAAGCTCGCGACCGCCTGTTCGACCCCGGTCGGTGAAGGCATGGTGGTCCATACGGCCACCGAGAAGGTCCGCCTTGCTCGCGAGGGAGTCCTTGAATTCATTCTCGTGTCTCATCCTCTCGATTGTCCGGTCTGCGACAAGGGCGGCGAATGCGATCTCCAGGATCAGACGTTCCTCTATGGACGCGGCGATTCGCGGGTCGTGGACATCAAGCGGTTCCACCATCATTTCGATCTGTCGTCGACCATCAAGCTCGATTACAACCGCTGCATCCTGTGCAAGCGCTGCGTGCGATTTACTGAAGAAATCGGCGATGACGACCGTTTGATCTTCCGCGATCGCGGCGCGCATACCGAAATCAGCACCCAGACCGATGCGCCGTTCAATTCGCGCTTCGGCGGCGAGGTGATCGAATACTGTCCGGTCGGCGCGCTGACCGATCAGGTGTTCCGGTTTAGGGCGCGTCCATGGGAAATCAAAGAGAAGCCCTCCACCTGCGGCGACTGCGCGATGGGCTGCGCGAACAATCTGCATGTCCGCGCCAATGAAGTGGTCCGCATCTTCAGTCGCGAAAAGCTCGACCTCAACGGCCACTACATCTGCGACAAAGGACGCTTTGGGCACGAATTCAAGGATCATCCCGAGCGCATCACACAGCCGCTCCTCCGCAAGAACGGACGCCTTGAGCCAGTCGCGTGGGATGAGGCGATCGCCTGGGCCGGACAGCAACTCACCCGCATCGCCGCCACCGATGGCCCGCACCAAATCGCCGGACTCATCGGTGCCGAGCGGTCGCTGGAAGATCTCTACTCGTTCCGCGAGTTGCTGGGCGCGTTCGATGCCCCGCATCTGGATCATTGGCCATCGCCGGTCGCGACACCTGCGCAGAGCCAGCTACTGCTCAATCGCCTGGTGCCCTTCCAGCAGGCGGTCGATTCGAAAAACATCCTGCTGTGGGACTGCCACGTCTTCGATGAGCTGCCGATGCTCGCTTTGCGTCTGAAGCAGTCGCGTATGGGGATGGTCCCGGCCTTCGGACCGCGCAACCCCTCGAAGATCCGCAGCATCAGCTCTGTACGTAGCCTGCACAGTCGCTACGATGAGTTTGTGAACGAAACGACCCTCACGCCCCCCGCGCAGGAAGCCCTGTTGCTCGCGGTCGCGGAGGAATTTGCGCGCAAGGGCAACATCTCCCGCGAATTGCAGGCGGCGCTGGCGCAGGCCCGGGAATCCATCAAGCGGGCGAATCTGCCTGAAGTCGATCCCGCGCAGGTGGCCGAACTCATCGACCTGTTGCGCGCCGATGATGCGGTGCTCCTGATTGGGCAACCGATCCTGCTCCAGGATGCGCGTCGGCTGGAACTGCTTGAACTGGTGATCCGCTGCCGCGAGATGGCGCGCTCCAAGCCGCTGGGATTGCTGCTGGGCGTCCCCGAAAGCAACAGCATCGGCGCGATGGCGATGGGCATCCAGCCGCGATGGGACAAGCGCGGACCGGTCGGTGCCGATGCGGCATCCATGCAGCAGCGCATCGCCGATCGCGCGCTCAAGGCGTTCCTGTTAGTCGGCGGCGAGCATGGGCATCGCTGGCCGGCGGAATCGCTGGAGGGCCTCGCGAAGCTCGAATGCTTCATCGCTGCGAGCTACTTCCTCGATGAAGTCACCGAGCATGCGCATCTGGTGCTCCCCTTGGCGACCCTCTACGAAGATCAGGGGCTCGCATTGAACGCCGAAGGGCGCTTGCAGGAAATCGCCCGGGGTACCACCCCTCCCTTGGGGACCCTCAATCCCGTCTTCTACTGGTGCGCCGCCCTGGCACTGCGCTGCAACAAAGTACTCTCCCCCCGTCGCGCGGATCTGCGGCACGCCATCGCCAAGCTCCCCGGCCTCAAAGGCGCGACGGAAGTCACGACCATCATCGATAGCTGGCGCGTGCCGACCGGCCAGGATGCGCCCCCGGCGTTGCGCGCACTCATCGACTCCCCTCGCGCGGTCCCGACTGGCGGCGAATTGATCCTGCTCACCCGACGTCCCTTCTGGGTGCCGGGGAGCAAGCTCGATCACGCGCCTGCCTGCGCCGATCTCATCGCGCCGTTTGCGGTGCGCATGAATCCCTCCGATGCGAAAAAGCTGGGGATCTCCGGCGGCGACCACGTGTCGCTGTCGACCAGTCACGGACATCTCACGGGGCCGATCGAACTGACTCGCGGCATCCCGCAGGGGTATGTCGAAATCGATGAGGGGCATCTCGCTGGACGGCTGGCGACTCTCGGCAACCTCGCATCCGGCTCCATCGCCGTGCGTGTCGATCGTGCGACTGCGGCTCGTCCGCAGGAGGTCGCGACCGTCTCGTGAACCTCCTCTGGATCATCGTGATCAAGGCGCTCATCGCGTTTGTCGTGGTGATGGGCGGCGCGGCGTACATGACCTGGTTCGAACGGGTCGTGATCGCGCGCATCCAGGATCGCATCGGCCCCAACCGGGTCGGTCCGCGCGGCTTGCTGCAGCCCCTCGCCGATGGCGTGAAATTGCTGCTCAAAGAAGACATCGTGCCCGAACGGGCCGATCGCAAGATTCACACGCTCGCGCCGATCATCTCGGTTGCCTGTGGACTCGCCGGGATCGCGATCATTCCGTTCGGACCACCCTTCGTCTGGAACGGCTACGTCATTCCCTTGGCGGTCTCCGGATCGAGCGTCGGGATTCTCGTGATCCTCGCGCTCTCCTCGATCATGGTCTACGCGGTGGTGTTGTCAGGGTGGTCCAGCGCGAATAAATACAGTCTGTTCGGGGCCCTGCGCGCCAGTGCCCAGATGATCTCCTACGAGCTCGCGATGGGCCTCTGTGTGGTCGGGGCGGTCATCATGGCGGGGAGCATGGAGCTCACCGCGATCGTGGAAGCGCAGGAGTGGTGGTGGCCGATCCTGTCATTCCCGCTCCTCTGCATTTTCATGATCACGGCGCTTGCGGAAACCAATCGCTCACCCTTCGACCTCCCCGAATGCGAAAGCGAACTGATTGGGGGCTTCCACACGGAGTACACCGGCATGAAGTTCGCGATGTTCTTCCTCGCCGAGTACGCCGCCATGATCACCATCAGCGCGCTGGCGATCACGCTCTTTTTGGGCGGGTACATGGGCCCGATGGTGGAGCAATACCCCGCGCTCGGCCCGGTCTACCTGGTCCTGAAGCTGACCATCTTCATGTTCTTCTTCGTTTGGGTGCGTGGCACACTGCCGCGCTTCCGCTACGACCAGCTGATGGCGTTCGGCTGGAAGGTCCTGCTGCCGGTGACGCTGATCTATGTGCTCTTCATCAGCGTGATCTTTGCCGCCATTTCGCCAGCGAATCATCTCGCTTCCGTCGAGACCGCGAAGGCTGAGGTGTCGCATGGCATGCATTAACTCGTTGGCGACAAGATCGCGCGGACTGATCGCGGTCCGGACCCTGGCCTGCGTGCTGGTACTCGCCCAGGGATCCGGTGGCGGCTTCTGCCAGAGACCGAAGCCGGTCCCTGTCAATTCGCCGGATGACATCCAGGGCGGAACCAAAACGAGCAGTGTCGAGGAAGTCCCCGATGTTGCGGGGAGCTATCAGCTCGACCTGGCCGACCTTGCGCCGGTCGGCTCAACGTCCCTCGATGAGGTCGGCGCGACCGCATCGCTCGCGACTGCCGACACTGTCGCAGCGGCGCTCGTAGTCCTCGATGCCGCCCTGCTGAGTACCGATCCCGGCGATCGCTATTTGGCGGTCGATGGGATGATCAATCTCCCCTGGGCATTGGCTCGTCCGCGCCTTGAAGCAATGCTCACGGATTCCGAGGAGCAGGTCGTAATGCTGGCGCTCCAGCAGTTGTCCTATCAGGCCGATCCGGCGACCAAGACGATTCTCGCGCCGTATCTGGAGTGGGATGACCTCTGGCGTCCGAATCCGAAGCATGGACGCGCCTATCGACCCCGGCAGGAATTCAACAGCGATGCGTCGCCGATCGAAGCACTGGCTCGCCTGCAGGATCCCGCGATGGAGCCCTTCATCCGCGCCAAGCTGTCGGCGGTCGATGATGTGGTCGCGAACATCCAGGGCATCCGGTTGGCCGAACGCTATGGCGCGGCGACATTCACCGAAGAGCTCGCGACGCAGTTCAATGGCGATCCCAACCAGGCCGCGCCGTATCACGCCGCGCGCGCCCTGTTCACCGCGAAGATCAATCGCGAGGGGGCGGATCGGTTCCTGCGCAAGGGTCTGGACCCCAACAACATGCTGCCGTCGATCATCGTTACCGGCATGGCGAAAGATCTGAATCGCATCGACTGGGAGCCGGAGCTCCGGAGCCTGCTGAAATCGCCCGATCCGACAGTCCGGGGGAGGCGCTGGAAGCCCTGGGGTTACTGGGACTCCCGATTTCCGGGACAGAACTCAACCTGGTCCTGAGCGACTTCGATGCCCGGGGTCGCATCCTCGAGCGGGTCGGCGAGTGGGCCGATCCCGCGATCATGATTCCGCTGCTGGAGGCGGACACCCGGCCCGATGATCAGGATTATTTCCTGGTGCAACTCGCCCTGGCGCGATTGGGTTCGCAGAAAGCCATCGATGAACTCATCGCGAAGTCCCGCATCCGAGCGAGCGGCGGCGAGTGGAGTCGGGAATCGCTGGTCGCCCTCAACGCGCTGGCCGAACTCGATCATCCTGGCATCTCGACAGAATTCATGAACATCCTCAACGGCACGGATCCGCCAATCCGCGCACAGTACGCCTGCCTGCAGGGACTCGGTCGTCTCATGGATCCCGCAAGCCTGCCGACCCTGGTCCGCTATGTCCGTAACTATGCCGCCAGCCAGCCGGGACTCGCTGCGTACGCCGCCAGCATCGCCGCGACCCTCTCGAATCCCACGACCGTCGCCAGTCAGCCGCCGAAGTCGCGGATGATCTGGCCAGTTCCCGAAATCGGACGTCTCAAAGGCATGTACCCCGCCAACACCGGCGGCGGTGCGTCGATCAACCCTGCTCCCCCGGAAGCGGCTCCTCCGGCTGATGCACCAGCCGATGAGACTGCCGAGCCAGCAGGAGAAGCTGAATGACCATCAACAAGGATGTCGCGGCGTTCTTCCGCGAGGCGGGTCCGGCGATCGGCGCGATCCTGAGCGGGATGTCCGCGACCTTCAGACATTTCTGGGGAACGCCGGTCACCTATCAGTATCCGGAACAAAAAAAGCCCGTCGCCCTGCGCCATCGCGGACTGCATGTCCTGCAGCGCTATGCCGATGGGCTGGAGCGCTGTGTCGGCTGTCATCTCTGTTCGGCCGCCTGTCCGGCGGATGCGATCTTCGTCGAAGCGGCGGAGAACGATCCGGTCAATCCCACCAGCCCTGGCGAGCGGTACGCGAAAACCTACGAGATCAATCTCCTGCGGTGCATCTTCTGTGGATTCTGCGAAGATGCCTGCCCTGTCGAGGCGGTCGTGCTGAAACAGACCTACGAGCTGGCCATGGATCGACGGGACAAGTTCATCGTCCACAAGGATGACCTGCTGGTGTCCGCCGATAAAGGCTATGGCGACAATCTCTACGTGGGGGGGATGGGCTTCTAGTGGGCTGGTTTGAAGTCGCCGTGCTGTTCCTGCTGGGAGTCCTGGCGATCGCCGGGGCGCTTGCGATGGTGCTCCAGCGCGACCCCATCCGCGCGGCCCTCGGTCTGCTTCTCACGATGATCACACTCGGCATCATGTACCTCCTGCTGTCGGCGCCGTTTGTCGGCTTCGTGCAGCTGGTGGTCTATGCGGGCGCGATCGTGGTGCTCTTCCTCCTCGCGCTGATGAACTTCCCGACCGCGCCCCTGCTGCCCGATCACCTCGCGAGCATGCGTCCCTGGATGATCGGCACGATCATCGTGCTCGGCCTGGGCTTGCAGCAGATGCTCATCCGCTTCTCCTATTCGCGGCAGATCCATGTCGTGGATGGGACCCCCGAGGGGATCGGCAGCATCCTGCTCGGAAAATACATCTATGTCTTCCAGCTCGCAGGACTCCTGCTGCTGGTCGCGCTCGTGGCGGCGATCTACCTGACCCGGGAAGATGAGCCCGCGCCGAGCTTCGAGGTCGATCCCGAGGAACTGGAGGATGGCACCCATGCCCGTGCTTGAACCGGCCTCCACCGCGCAGTCCTCGCTGCTCATCGTGAGCGTCATTCTCGTGCTCATCGGCCTGGGCGGCGTGATGCTCCGGCGCAATCCGCTGGTAGTCCTCATGAGCATCGAGTTGATGCTCAACGCGGCCAATCTCGCGCTGATCACGTTCGCGCGCATGTATGGCGGCCTGCATCTGGAAGCGCAGGTCATCGCCCTCATCATCATGGCCGTGGCCGCCGCCGAGGTCGGGGTCGGCCTCGCGCTGGTCGTCATGATCTTCCGGGCGACTCCCCGTGCCGATGTGGATGAACTCCACGAACTGCACGGCTAGACGCCGCCTAAGCTAGTCCGAAGAGTAAGGATAGTCCCCTCAAACCACGCCGCCCGCAGCGTCACCCGGGCGGACATCCCACCGGCCACGGTCGGCGGGGTGGACAGACTCAAGGAGTCGACGCGCATGGAATCGGGCCTGGCCCTGAGCATCCCCCTGTTGCCCCTCCTGGGCTTCGTGGTGCTGGGGCTGTTCAAATCGTTGTCCCAAAAGGCCGTCGCCGCGATAGCGGTCGGGACTGTCGCACTCAGCTTCCTCTGTGGCTGCGTCCTCTTCGCATCGCACATGCACGACACCGAGCCGGTGGTCTTCACGTATTTCCGCTGGATATCCGCCGGCCCCTTAGCCATCGATTTCGCGCTGCAGCTCGATCAGCTGAGTCTGCTCATGACCCTGATCGTGACTGGCGTTGGGTGCCTCATCCATTGGTATGCCACGGCCTACATGGCGCCCCACGACACGGTCCACGCGCAGGAGCACGCGCATGCGGCGCACGGGATCGCTGCTCTCAAGCTCGATGATCACGGTTACTCGCGGTTCTTCAGCTACCTCAACCTCTTTACGGGACTGATGCTGATTCTCGTGCTGGCGGCGAACTATGTGCTGATGTTCGTCGGCTGGGAAGGGGTCGGACTGGCGTCGTATCTGCTGATCGGCTTCTACTATGAGAAGTGGTCCGCGACTCAGGCCGGCAAAAAAGCCTTTTTGGTCAACCGGGTCGGTGACTTCTTCTTCCTCACGGGCCTGATGCTTCTGCTCTCCAGTGCGCTGGGTACCAACGCCGAGGGGCAAATCACCGCGTCCTACGTCGACATCTTCGCGCGCGCTTATGAGCTGTTGACGACTGCCAACTACCTGGTACGCGGCGAGATGCTGGCGCTGGTCACCGGCATCACGCTCTGCTTCTTCCTGGGGGCGAGTGGGAAGAGCGCGCAGATTCCGCTGTTCGTCTGGCTCCCCGATGCGATGGAAGGTCCGACACCAGTTTCCGCGCTGATTCACGCCGCGACCATGGTGACCGCGGGTGTGTATCTCATCGTGCGCTCAAGCTTCCTGTTCCTGATGAGTCCGGCGACCATGATCGTGATCGCGATCGTCGCCGTGCTCACGGCGTTCTTCGCAGCGACCATCGCGATGACCCAGTACGACATCAAGCGGGTGCTGGCGTACTCGACCATCTCGCAGCTCGGCTTCATGTTCATCGCGGCGGGACTCGGCGCGTTCATCCCGGCGATCTTCCACCTGATGACCCACGCGTTTTTCAAAGCGTGCCTGTTCCTTGGGGCGGGGTCGGTGATCCACGGCATGGAACACGCGACCGGGTCGCATGATCCAGCGATCGTGCAGGACATGCGTCACATGGGCGGATTGAAAGACAAGATGCCGATCACGCACTGGACCATGCTCGTGAGCTGCCTCGCGATCGCAGGCTTCCCCCTCACCGCCGGGTTCTTCTCGAAAGATGCCATCCTCCACGAGGGCTTTTTGTTCCCCTTCGTGCCGGAGTCGGTACGCTTTGTGGTGATCGCGCTGGGCTACGTGACCGCGTTCCTGACTTCGGTCTACATGTTCCGGATGTACTACCTCACGTTCCACGGGACCTTCCGCGGCATCGGCCATGTCGATGCGGCGCATGGCGCGGAGCATCACGCTCCGACCGGCAGCATCGAATCGCCGTTCCAGATGACCGCGCCGCTACAGATCCTGGCGCTGCTCGCGCTGGTCAGCGGATTTCTGATGTTCGCGCCGGGGTTTGTGCCATTTGAGCACTATCTGGCACCGGTGGTCCATCGCGCGCAGTTGACCGCGCTCGCGACCCGCGAAGGCATTTGGGGGTCTGCTGCGGTGGCGGCTGGCGGGCATCACGAAACGCCCGCAGGTACGGAAGAACATGCCGGGGCGGGGAACGGGGAGACCGATCTGGTCGCGAGCACCATCCATTTGCCCGAGGCGACCTGGGGCAACGCGTTCCCGTTCTACCTGATCTCGACCCTCCTCGCGATCGGCGGAATTCTCTACGCCAAAAGCATTTGGGGCACGGATCCCGCAAAGACAACGAGCTTCAAGCAGGCCTTTGGGCCACTCTATGATCTGGCGCGCAATGCGTGGGGTGTCGATTCGCTCTACCACGCGATCTTCATTGCGCCGGGGATGCGTCTGTTCGATGCCCTCTGGAAAGGGTTCGATGAGGGCTTCATCGATGACACGCTGGTCGAGGGCACTGGACGCGTCACCATCGCAGCTGCGCACAGTGTCCGCGGACTCCAAAGCGGGTATCTGCGTCAGTACGCCTTCTATCTGGTCGCCGGGACTGTCGCGCTGTTGATCATCGCGGTGGTCGTGGTCATCCAGCAGGGGAGGGGATAACGATGCCCTCCTCCGGAATCGCTGAAACACAAACAGCCTGGCTGAGCCTGCTCCTGGTGCTCCCGTTGTTGGGTGTCATCGCGCTGCTGTTCCAAAAACAAGAGAACGATGATCAGCATTTCGCCACCGCGATGATCATCTCGCTGCTCACGTTTTGCGTGAGCCTCGTGGCCTGGTTTGTCCACGGCGCCGAGCCTGGCGCCGGGTTCCGGCTGGTCGAACACTACAAGTGGATTCCCTCGCTGGGCGCGACCTGGAAGCTCGGGGTCGATGGCATCTCGCTGTGTCTGGTGATGCTCACGACTTTCCTCATGCCGCTTGCGATCCGCTCCACCCGGGCGACTGCGACTCCGAAAAAGTACCGCGAGTTCCTCATGCTCCTGTTGGGGCTGGAGACCGCGCTCATCGGCGTCTTCATCAGCCTGGACCTGATCCTCTTCTACATCTTCTGGGAATCGGTTCTGATTCCGATGTACTTCCTCATCGGGATCTGGGGCGGCGAACGTCGAATCAACAGCGCCACCAAGTTCTTTGTCTACACGATGGTCGGGTCGCTGTTGATGCTGGTGGCGATCTTCGCGCTGTGGCATGTGTCGGCGGCGAAGAGCTTTGACTACGAAGTGCTGCTCACCGATCCGGGTGTCGCTTCGTTGACCGCCAGTCAGCAGTGGTGGCTCTTTGGGGCATTCGCACTGGCGTTTGCGGTGAAGGTGCCGATCTTCCCGTTCCACACCTGGCTGCCCGATGCCCATACCGATGCGCCGACCGCCGGCTCGATATTGCTCGCGGGCGTGTTGCTGAAAATGGGCACCTATGGTCTTCTGCGCTTCAATCTGCCGCTCTTCCCCGAAGCGACTCCGCTCTGGAGTCCGTTCCTCGCAACCCTCGCGGTCATCGGGATCATCTACGCGGCCTGGGTCGCGACCGCGCAGACCGATATCAAGCGACTGGTGGCGTACTCGTCGGTGAGCCACATGGGCTTTGTCGTGCTGGGCATCCTCGCGGTGAATCCGATCGGGGCGACTGGCGCGACCCTCCAAATGATCAACCACGGGATCACCACCGGCGCACTCTTCATGCTGGTGGGATTCCTCTATGATCGCCGTCACACCCGGGAGATCTCCGAGTTCCGCGGGATCATCCAGGTGATGCCGGTCTTCGCGATCTGCTTCTGGATCACGCTCTTCGCCAGCATCGGACTCCCCGGCCTCAATGGCTTCCCCGGCGAGTTCATGATCTTCCTCGGCGCGGCGCAACATTCCCGCGAGTGGATGTTCTTCGCGGTGACCGGTGTCATTTGGGGCGCGATCTACATGCTCTGGCTCTATCAGCGCGTCTTCCTGGGGAAGGTCGATGCTAAGAGCGCCAACGCCCATCTGCACGATCTCACCCCGAACGAACGCACCGCGATTGTGCCGCTGTTGATCCTGATGGTGGTGTTGGGGCTCTACTCGCCGTTGGCCACTGACCGGATTCAGCCCAGTGTCGACCGTCTGATGCAGTTCAGCATGCTCAACGAATTTGGGCAGGTGCCAGCGCGGATTCCGATCCCGGTCGAGCCTGATGGCGGCATCGGGACCACTCCCGAGGAAGCCGCCGCCACCAGCGGGCCGGCAGCAACTCCCGCGACTGATCTGGAGCCTGGGGTCGATGCGGCACCGGCTGTGGATGAGGCCGCGACTGATCCTGACACGCCCGTGAGTTCCGAAGATCCCGCGACGCCGACCGGAGATGCCCCGGCAACCGATGCGGATGCGGACTCCGCTACGGAACCGAATACCGGCGCCGACACACCCGCCACCGATCCTGAGCCCGCGCCCGCCCCCACTGACGGCGCGACCGAGGAGGGGACCGATGGCAACTAATCCCATGAGCCCCGCGCAGTGGACCGACATGGTCGACTCGCTCCGCTACATCGTCCCCGAGCTCATGCTCGCTTTCGGCGCGGTGGCAGTCCTCGCGATCGAGGCACTGGCTGGTCCCGGTACGCGTAAGCGCCTGGAACCCCTGGTCGCGTGGCTGACTGTCTTCGTGGCGTTCGTCACGAACATCCTGCTGCATCTTGGCCTCCGGGCCGGGGATGTCCACTACGTCGCCTTCGATGGCATGCTCGCGATCGATGCCACGACCGGCATCCTGCGCGCGGTGATTCTCGGGACCTTGCTCATCGGCTACGGCTTCACGTGGAAGAAGCAAATCTGGACCGCGGTCCGCAGCGAGTACTACGCGCTCTCGCTGATCTCCGCGATGGGCGCGATCATCATGTGCGAGGCGACCCATCTGCTCGTGCTGGTGATGGGCCTCGAATTGCTTTCGCTGCCCCTCTACACGTTTGCTGCGCTTCGCAAAGATAAATCGCAGTCGCGGGAAGCGGCGCTCAAATACTTCGTGTTGGGGTCGCTGGCCTCGGCGATCCTCATCTTCGGCATGGCGCTGCTGTATGGCGCGGTCGGCTCGGTCCAGTATGACCAGCTCTTCCAGGCGCGGATCGATCGCAACATGTATGGGGTCGGCGCGATTTTCGTGCTGGTCGGCCTGCTCTTCAAAGGTGGGTTGCTCCCGTTCTATGTCTGGAGCCCCGATGTGTATGAGGGGGCTCCCGATTCGCAGGTCGGTCTCATGGCGGCGCTGGCGAAGGTCGGAGCGTTCGGCGCGCTGATGAAGCTCGCCGGTCCGTTCTTTACGGCGATGCCCCATGTGCTGCCCGCACTGCTGATTGTCGTGGCGGCCTCGACCATGTTCGCCGGGAATCTCATGGCTCTCGCGCAGACCAACATCAAGCGACTGCTGGCGTATTCCTCGGTCGCCCATGCCGGCTACCTGCTACTGGGCATCCTCGCGATGGGATCGCTCAAGACCCTCGGCCTTGCCCAGAGCGCGATCCTGTTCTACATGGCGACCTACCTGGTGACCATCGTGGCATCCTTCGGCCTCATCGCATGGCTCCAGGGCGATGATGGGAAGTGGGAACTCAAGGACCTCGCCGGCTCCGGGCAGCGGCATCCCACGTGGGCGGTCACGCTCACGATCCTGCTCTTCTCACTTGCGGGCATCCCGCCGCTCGCCGGATTTTTCGGGAAGGCCTACATCTTCCACGCTGCGGTCGGCGCAGGCTATGGGAGCCTGGCGATCTTCGGAGTGCTCACCAGTGTGATGAGCGTCTTCTACTACCTGCGAGTGATTGTCGCGATCTGGTTCGAGCCAGAAACAAAGCAACTGCATCTGGCGGACATGCTCCCCGGACGACTCGCCGCACAGATCGTTATCGCCTGGCTCATTCTCCTGGGACTGTTCCCCGCTGTGGTCTACGACCCCGCCTGGGAAGCGAGCCTGACCAACGGAGAGCCGCGCTACTTTCCGGAAGCGTCCTTCTTCCCCGATGCGCAAGTGCAGCAGGCCGTTGATGCGGTGTTCCTGCCGGTTGTTCGGGGTGTGCCGGTGCAGCTGGAGAAGCCTGCGCCTTAACACGAGGTCAAAGCGATTGCGGAGTCGCACTCTGGCATGTAGCGCAGGCGCCTCGCCTGCAACACCACGAGATTTCCGGCATCGGGACTTCATAATGTTGCAGGCGAAGCGCCTGCGCTACATATAGCTCACGTTTCTGTCTTGCAACGTCCTCACGCTTTCGTATCCACCCAGCTGCCCTGATCGCCCATCGGTTGACCGCGGCTGATCCAGGGCGCTTCTTCCAGCCACAGACTCAAGGGGTCCTGCGCGATCCCCGACTGGACTGTCAGATGTACTGGACGTCCCAGCCGCTCCGCGAGCCTCGCTTCAGCGACCCCCAATGCGAGTGTGAGTGTGGCTTGATGCGCGGGCGAGGCGGTCACTCGCGCCAGACACCCCGCCGATGACAAGAGACATTGCACCGACACTGCGCCGAGGGTCGGCATGTCCAGCTTCGCGAGAAATCGACTCACAGGCGGATCCTCCGGATGCGGATGCCCCTTGTCCTCCACAATCAGACTCCACGAGCCATCCGCGCCCTGGTGATAGCGCACGCCGTGTCCAGATAGCGCGGACAACGCGAGTCCGAGCTGCTGCTGGGGATCCTGGGCAATCTGCTGCCACGCCGCTACTGCGCGCTGCGTTTGTTCTTTGGAGGGCTCCATTGTGTTCAGCACCAGCAACTCATCGAGCAGTTGCATCAAATCGGCGGTCGGCATCGCGTTGCGCTGAAGTGCTGCTGCGGAAGGAGGCGATTCGGGCGAGCCGCCACGTCCACTCTTAAGCAGAGTCGCGATGCGCGGCAACATCGCACTCGCCTCCGCGCCGAAAGTCAGTACCAGCGCGGCGAGAATCGGAGTCGGGATGCCACTCGCAGCAGGTTGAGATTGCAGATTTTGCGCAAGATGCAGCAGCGGATCATCGATGGGGAATCCCAATGAGCGCAAGAGGTCCGCCGAGGTCGCGGGGGAGGGGAGCGCTCCGGGCGGCGCGGCTTGCGGCAGGATGCTGATGGATAAGCGATCGGGTCCGACTTCGGTCACCTGCAGGAGCATGCGCTCACCGACGCTGAGCGAAGTCCCCGGGGCGAGCTTCACCTGCAGCGAGGCATACCCAAAATCGAAGGTCGCCTGCGTACCCTGCACCGCAGTCACCCGCGCCCGCAGCACCTGGCCGGCGACTAAGCGAAAGGCCCCCACATCGGAGGCCTTCAGCGGCAGTTCGGCAATGTAGGGGGGGATCGCTGCCATAAGAGACACCTGGAGGGATGCACGGTTAAACCGCGAACCCCGATCGCTTCACCAGTTCGTGGATGATCCGCGGCTTGAGGGTCATCAGCGCGTGACGTCGGTGGGAATACCGATTCTTCTCCGCCGGATCCATTTGCGCGAGGGTCTTCCAGACATCGGGAACCCAAAAGAGGGGGTCGTAGCCAAAGCCGCCTTTGCCTTTCGGACCCTTCCCGATGACCCCATACAGCGCGCCGCGATAGACCAGCTCGATCTCATTGCCGGGATCGACATACGCCGCCGCGCAAACCATTCGCGCGCGACGTTGCGGCTCGTTGGGGTATGGCTCCATCCGCTTGAGGACTAACTCCACGAGATCCTTGTCGCTCAGCCGACGGTTATCGCCCAGCGGCCTTGCGGAGTGGAGTCCCGGCCAGCCGCCCAGCGCGAGGATTTCGAGGCCGGAGTCATCGGCGAGGACCGGCAAATTTGTCTGGGCCGAGTAGTACCGCGCCTTCGCTAGCGCGTTGTCCTCATAGGTGTCGCCGTCTTCCGCGGGGGCTGCAATGTCCGGGAAATCCTGCAGGGAGACATACTGGACATCGACTCCCTGCATGAGGTCGAGCATCTCCCCGAACTTGCCGGGATTGGTGGTGGCGATGACGATTTTCTGGGGCGTACCGTAGGCCATGTGATCCCTGCTGCCGCGACTGTCGGGATGGGCACGACGTGACGTCGCATTATGCCTTAGGTCCGCCGAGTCACGTCGGGCGGCTGGGTGAAAGCGTGCGAGGCTGAGCAATTGTGCCGGTCCGCGGGCGGTTTGTTGGGCGAAATGGCTCTGGAACAAACCGCCCGGCGTCAGCCCGCGGACCGGCAAGATGCTGCATGCCCAGATGACTACAGATGCAGGTTCGGGACCCGTTCCCTCAGCGCGGTCTGGCCGATGGTGATGACATCGACGATCCCCTTCTTGCCGATTCGCAAGATCTCCTGGAGCTGGAACTCATCAAAACAGGCGCCCTCGCCGGTCCCCTGGATTTCGGCGAATTTCCCCGAATTGGTCATCACCAGATTCATATCGACCTGCGCCATGCTGTCTTCCTGGTGGGACATGTCGAGGATCGCCCGGTCCTGCATGAGGCCCACCGAGATCGCCCCCAGTGGTTCCTTGATCGGACTCCGCTTGATGTTCTCTTCGCGCATGAGGCTCGAGACGCACAGCATCAGCGCTAAATAGGCCGCGTTGATGCTGGCACAGCGGGTGCCGCCATCGGCCTGGAGCACTTCGCAATCGAGATAGATGGTGCGCCCCGCAATGGCTGACAAATCGGCGACCGCACGCAAGGAGCGTCCGACCAGTCGCTGGATTTCGAGCGAACGTCCCGACTGCTTCCCGACCTGCTCGCGAGGTTTCCGGGGATTGGTCGCGGCGGGAATCATGGCGTACTCGGCGGTGATCCACCCTTCGCCCTGCGACTCCATCCAGCGCGGAACCCCCGCCTCGCTCGTGGCGGTCGCAAGCACCCAGGTCCGTCCCATTTTGTACAGGACTGACCCCGGGATGCTGGAGAGG